>ERZ808240.1530-NODE-1530-length-28226-cov-39.322069_pt1 | contig 28226 bp, 23 predicted proteins | sample MGYA00521084_ERZ808240 | MGnify/ENA primary metagenome ERZ808240 (study PRJEB31516, sample SAMN03275571) | gut metagenome | biome: mammalia-associated habitat; material: feces | host: Papio cynocephalus | place: Kenya | collected 2012-08-06 ... | reverse complement strand
CGGATTCCGTTTCCGGAACACGCTGTACACGATGTACACCGGATTCATATTTCAGTACGGAATATGCACCCTGTCCTGTTACCATGAAAGTAACGGACTTCATACCGCCGATACCGATCTCTTCCATTTCCATCGTCTCGACCTTCCAGCGCTTGCTTTCCGCATAATGCACATACATACGGTAAATTTCTGCAGCAAACAGAGCTGCTTCGTCACCACCCGCGCCTGCACGGATCTCTACGATTACGTTTTTATCATCATTCGGATCCTTTGGAAGTAACAGGATCTTCAGTTCATGATCTAATTCCTCAATACGTTTCTTTGCTGTGTTCATCTCTTCTTTCAGCATTTCACGCATTTCCTCGTCGCTTTCTCCCTCCAGCATGGAAAGAGAATCTGCAACAGTTTCCTTGCATTCTTTATATTCCTTATAAGCATTGACGATAGGTGTCAGATCACTCTGCTCCTTCATCAGCTTGCGGAATCTTGCCTGATTATCCGCAATACCCGGAGAACTAAGTTCTCCCATGATCTCTTCATATCGGATCAATAAATCTTCTAACTTATCAAACATTTGAACTTCCTCCAAGAAATGTGCCATATACGACTCTGTCGAGCCCGGCATAATCTTTTACTACTGCAATCTCTGTATATCCGTTTGCTGCAAGAAGTGCTTTTACAGCCTCTCCCTGATCACAACCGATTTCAAAAAAGAGCTGACCACCTCGTTTCAGATGAGACGCTGCCCCCTTTATGATCTCTCTGTAAAAATGCAGACCGTCTTCTCTGCCATCCAGTGCCAGATGCGGTTCATGCTCACGCACCTCAGGCATCAGCCCTGCGATCTCCTGCGATCTGATATAAGGCGGATTGGAAACAATCAGATCAAAACTGCCCTCTACCTTTTCAAACAGATCACTCTGTATAAACACCGCCTGCTCTTCCGCAAGCCTGTCTGCATTCTGTCTGGCAACTGCAAGTGCATCCCCGGATACATCCACGCCAACGCCGCTGCAATCATTGGAATAATGCAAAAGGCTCAACAAAATACAACCGGAGCCTGTACACATATCCAGAATCCGGATCCCATCATGCAGATCACGCATGATCTCTTCCACCAGAATCTCCGTATCCTGTCTGGGGATCAGCACATGTTCATTGACCAGAAAATCCAGTCCCATAAAATTCTGCTCCCCCGTCAGGTGCTGCAGTGGAATGTGGGCTGCCCGTTTCTCGATCAGCTGCAGGAAATCCTGCATTTTTTCCTCTTCTATTTCCAGATCGCCATGCGCATATAAGGCATTTCGATCTGTATGACATATAAATTCAAGCAAAAGTCTGGCATCAAGCTCTGCATCTGTAATGCCTGCTTTTTGTAATTGTTCTTTTCCGGTTTGATAGAGCTTTGCGTACTGCATCTGATCACCCTATCCTTATTCTGCTTTCCCGTTTTCTGTATCTGATTCTACAACATCTGCAGTCGCATCCTGCGTAGCACCATCTGCAGTTTCAGTCACAAGCTCTTCCGCGATCTTCTCGGACTCTGCTTCTACTTCCATCGCTTCTTCCACATCATAGCCGAACTCTGTCTTGAAATAAGCCTTCCAGTCAAATACAGCTTCTACCGATGCGATCGCCACCTCGATCATATCTTCATCAGGCTCTTTCGTTGTCAGCTTCTGCAGCCAGAGCCCCGGTGCCGAAATGACCCGAACGATGATGTTGTTGCTTCTGCCCGCAAGACGGATGATCTCATAAGAGATGCCCGCGATCACAGGGATCAGTAAAATACGGAGAACCACACGTAAAACAGGCTGCTCCACGCGGATGAAGAAAAACAGAATAATGCTGACCAGCATAACAAACAGCAGAAAGCTTGTACCACAGCGTTTATGCTGTCTGGAGCTTTTCTTGACATTCCCCACATTCAGGATTCTGCCCTTTTCGATACAGTTAATGCATTTATGCTCTGCACCATGATACTGGTAAACCCTTCTGATATCTTTCATCAGGGAGATCAAAGATACATACAAAAGGAAAATGATCAGCCGGATCAGTCCTTCAAATAATGCCAGTAATGTTTCATTGGCAACTACCTTTGCCAGAAAGCCTGCCAGAAAATACGGAAGCAGCATAAACAGTGCAACCGCGATCACAAGAGACAATGCAACAGTAATACCCATCAGTACATTTTCCGCCTTTTCGCCAAAGAGCTTATCTCCCAGCTTATCCAGAGCAGTATCTTCCTCCTCTTCTTCCTCATAAAAAGAAGCGGAATAAGTCATGCATTTCATGCCAAGTACAAGCGAATCCCAGAAACTGAAAACACCACGGATAAACGGAAGTTTTGTCCATTTTGCGGTTCTTGGTTTGTATTCCTCTTTCTTGATTTCTATCTTTCCATCCGGCTTACGGACTGCAACTGCATAGGTATCCTGATTCTTCATCATGACACCTTCCAAAACCGCCTGTCCACCAATACCGGAGTAATGATCAATTGTTTTTTTCTTAGCCATTTCTATATCTCCTCTCGAAAATCCCGCTGCTTCATAGCGATGCAGCTTCTCTACTTCTGATTTTCTCGATGCATATCAGATGAAACTTCCTCGTCACCATAACACAAAAAAGGTTGAGATAAGAAATCTCAACCTTTTACGTCAAACTATTTACTAACAACGCCGTATTTCTTATTAAACTTATCAATACGTCCATCAGTTCTAGCTGATTTCTGCTGGCCTGTATAGAATGAATGGCATTTAGAACAAATTTCAACGTGGATATCTTCTTTTGTTGAACCTGTTACGAATGTATTGCCACAGTTACAGGTTACAGTTGCCTGATAGTAGTTTGGATGGATTCCTTCTTTCATCTTTTTCACCTCTCTATATGAATTTACTTTCGTTTCTACATAAACAGCTTTATTATTGTAGCATAGGCTTTCCGCTATGGCAAGTCTTTTTTATTAAATAAATTTAATTTTCTGTATCATCTTGACAAATTCATCATTATTTCTTGTTCTGACAAACATATCGATGACCTTTTCCACTGCTTCATCCGGCTTCATGCTGTTCAGTGCTTTACGGATCACATTGATCGCCTGCAGTTCTTCTTCCGAAAGGAGAAGATCCTCACGCCTTGTACCGGACTTCGGAATACTGATTGCCGGGAATACACGTTTTTCGGAAAGTTTACGGTCAAGCACCATTTCCATGTTACCGGTTCCTTTGAATTCTTCGTATACAACATCATCCATCTTGGAACCTGTCTCTACAAGTGCAGTTGCCAGTATAGTAAGGCTTCCGCCCTCTCTCATATTTCTGGCCGCACCAAAGAAACGCTTTGGCATATGCAGCGCCGCCGGATCCAGACCACCTGATAAGGTTCTGCCACTCGGTGGTACAGTCAGGTTGTAAGCCCGTGTCAGTCTGGTGATACTGTCAAGCAGGATCGTGACATCTTTTTTCAGCTCAACCAGTCTCTTTGCACGCTCAATTACCATTTCAGATACTCTTTTATGATGCTCCGGCAATTCATCAAATGTAGAGTAGATCACTTCTACATTCGGTCCTTCGATTGCTTCCCTGATATCTGTTACTTCCTCCGGTCTTTCATCGATCAGAAGAATGATCAGATGCATATCCGGATTATTTGCTTTAATGGACTTGGCCACCTCTTTTAAAAGGGTTGTCTTACCTGCCTTGGGCGGTGATACGATCATACCACGCTGTCCTTTGCCGACCGGACTGATCAGATCCATGATACGCATGGCAATGGAAGACCCCTTTGTTTCCATCTTCAGTCTTTCATCCGGGAAGATTGGTGTCAGGTCTTCAAAGCTGACCCTGTGCTCCAGTTCCGCCGGATGCAGTCCGTTGATCTTTTTGACATATAACAGTGCGCTGAACTTTTCTCCCTGCGTTTTCACTCTTGTATTGCCGGTAATAATGTCACCAGTCTTCAGTCCAAATTTACGGATCTGGCTTGGTGCCACATATACATCATTTTCACCCGGCAGATAATTTGCACTTCTGATAAATCCGTATCCGTCCGGCATTACCTCCAGGATTCCGCCGACTTCCATTCCGCTGTCCAGATCCGAGCTGAGTTTTTCCGGATTTATTTTGCTTTTTTCATCTTCTGCAAGCATTGCTTCCACAACATCCGCTTTTTTCATCGTGGAAACGCCTTTGATTCCTCTGGATTTTGCAATTTCTTTTAAATCCGCTAATGCCAGAGATTCATACTTTTCTCTCATCAAATTTATTACCTCCTGTTCCAGCCAGATTTTATCCCGTCATCTGCTCCGTTATTTCCATATTATATTCGATTCTAAACTCATTGGGGATTTCGTCTGCATATAACCGCACACATCTACAATATGAAATAAGAAAGAACATTCCGCATTACGATTTGCTTCTATAGTATAACAAATAACTTTAAATAGTAAAGTACTTTTTATATTTTCTTGTGGTAAAGGATTGCAGACCTCAAAAAGATGTTATATCATTATAGGTAATCGCGAATCAATCAAATATTATATTACAGTAAAGAAAGAGGAAAATAAAATGGCATCAAAAGAGCTGGCGTTAAAGCTTCACGAACAATGGAACGGTAAACTGGAAACCACTGCAAAGGCATCTGTCAAATCAAGAGAAGACCTTGCGCTTGCCTATACCCCGGGTGTTGCAGAGCCGTGTAAGGTGATCGCAGAGGATCCGGAAGCCGCCTATAAATATACGATGAAAGCAAATACGGTAGCTGTTATCTCAGATGGCAGTGCAGTTCTCGGTCTTGGTAATATCGGTCCGCTTGCCGCCATGCCTGTCATGGAAGGAAAATGCGTTCTGTTCAAGGAATTTGGCAATGTCAATGCCGTTCCGATCTGTCTGGATACACAGGATACGGAAGAACTGATCAAAACAATCACCTACCTTGCTCCAAACTACGGCGGTATCAATTTAGAGGATATCAGTGCACCAAGATGTTTTGAGATCGAGGAACGCCTGAAACAGACCTTAAACATTCCCGTTTTCCACGATGACCAGCACGGTACAGCTATCGTTGTACTTGCAGGTATCATCAATGCCTTAAAGGTTGTAAATAAGAAAAAAGAAGATTGTAAAGTTGTTATCAACGGTGCGGGAAGCGCCGGTATTGCGATCACCAAGCTTCTCCTTACCTATGGTTTTAAAAATGTGATCATGTGCGACAAAGCAGGTATCATTTCAAAGGATTCCGAAAATCTGAACTGGATGCAGCAGAAAATGACAGAAGTAACCAACCCGAATAATGAGACAGGCTCCCTTGCCGATGCCTTAAAGGGTGCAGATATTTTTGTCGGTGTTTCCGCTCCGAACATCGTAACGCCTGAAATGGTAAAATCCATGAATCATGATGCCATCTTATTTGCCATGGCAAATCCGGTTCCGGAGATCATGCCTGATGTTGCAAAAGCCGCAGGTGCCAGAGTCGTTGGTACAGGCAGATCCGATTTTCCGAATCAGGTCAATAACGTCGTTGCATTCCCGGGTATCTTCAAAGGTGCACTGGAAGGCCGCGCTACCCAGATCACAGAGGATATGAAGCTTGCCGCTGCGCTTGCCATTGCTTCTCTTGTTTCAGATGATGAGCTCAGCGATGACAATATCATGCCGGAAGCTTTTGATCCGCGCGTTGCAGAGGTTGTTGCAAATGCTGTCAAATCCCATATCTGATCCAATAGAAAACCAGCTTCGGGAAGAGGCAATGTATAAGCCGTACCGGAGCCTGAATGCCTATTTAAAAAAGAAATATGGCGAGAAAATATATAAGATTGCACTGGATGGCGGATTTACCTGCCCCAACAGAGACGGAATATGTGGCACACGCGGCTGCATCTTCTGCTCTGCCGGCGGCAGTGGTGAATTCGCCACTGCTATTCGTCAGAACAGTTCCATCGATGCGCAGATCAGGCAGGCACTTGCCCGTTTTGGCGACAAACAGACCGGGCAGCGTTTTATTGCCTATTTTCAGGCCTATACCGGTACATATGCCGAGCCTGAGCGGCTGTATACCCTGTATCACATGGCGCTCTCCCATCCGAATATCGTTGGAATTTCCATTGCCACAAGACCGGATTGTCTGCCCATACCTGTTCTCGATGTGATAAAGCAATGCCAGATGGAATTTCCTGATAAATTCATCTGGATTGAGCTGGGACTGCAATCCATGCATGAAAAAACAGCTCTTTATATACGCCGTGGCTATCCGCTCTCCTGTTTTGAAGAAGCGCTTACAGCACTGCAGGTATTATCCGTCCCGGTGATCGTCCATGTCATCCTGGGACTTCCGGGAGAAACACAGGCTGATATGCTCGCTACGATCGACTACTTAAGTCAGAAAAATATCTTTGGCATCAAATTGCAGCTTTTGCATGTTCTGCATGGTACGGATCTGGCGGCAGAATATGAACAGGGGGCTTTTTCCTGTCTCTCAAAGGAGGCTTATATTGACCTGCTCTGCAGCTGCATCGATCATTTAAACCCTGCAATCATTCTGCACAGAGTTACCGGCGACGGGCCGAAGGATCTGCTGATCGCACCAACCTGGAGTCTGCAGAAGCGCAATGTTTTAAACAGTCTGCACAAGGCACTAAAGGCAGGCGGACATTATCAGGGAAGGGATTATATAGAAAGGAAGAGTATCCATGACACAGGATCCGTTGACACTTTATAAACTGATCGTGCTTTATATGCTGAACCGCGTAGATTTTCCGCTGACAAAAGCACAGATCACTGACTTTATATTAGAAAAAGAATATACGACTTATATGAATCTGCAATCCGTTCTGGCGCAGCTGAGAGACAGCAATATGATCGCGGAACGCACAATCCGGAACCGGACACAGCTTCTGATCACAGAGGAAGGAAAAACAACACTGGGATTTTTCGAAAACAGGATATCCCCGGAGATCAAAAAAGATATCGAAACTTATCTGCGGGAGAAATCTATTTCCTTAAAAGAAGAAGCATCCTTAAGCAGTGAGTTTTTCAAAGGTACGGATGGAGAATACAAAGCCCATCTGATCGCCAGAGAAAAACATGTGACACTGCTTGATCTGACTATTTCCGTTCCGACAGAAGCGATTGCGCAGTCGATCTGTGAAAAATGGGAACGCAAAAGCCAGGATGTATATCAGTTTCTGATAGAGCAGCTATTTTAAAAGCTGCTCTATTATTTTGCCATCTGCATCCGGCAGGGATACGCCCAAAACCGACGCAAGTGTCGGGCCTTCGTCCCATAAATACATCTCAGGGATTTCTCCCTGTCTGACACCATATCCACTCATCATAAAGAAGGTTTCATATTCCGGCAATGTTGGCAGATACCCATGAGTTGCCAGCATTCTTTCCCCCTGCATCTGGCTGACTTCTTCCTGTGGTTTTTCCATGCCATTCTGGAAATAATATCCTGGCTCAGCTTCCAGCATACAGATACAGTCACCATCTGCCCCAAGAGCGGCCGCATGTTTTCTCGAAAAGATCTCATGCAGGTGCGGAATCTGCTGCAGGCAGCCTCTCAAACGCTTCATTACGGCTTTCTTTTCTTCTTCCGACATATCTGTCATTTGCTTTTTCAGCTTCTTTCCGGCATAAATATAACAGCTGCCATCGCAATGCTGCGCAATAAAATCATAATCTTTTATCTTTCCGTCCGCCGCAGCCCGGATCAGCCCTGCTTTTTTCAGGTAATAATTCGGATACAGCACTGTATGGGTATCGATCTGACAATGATCTCCGAGCACAACGATCGTCGTTTTCTCCATATCTCCCGTTTCGGCAAGTGCCCTGCAGATGCCACCCAGTCTTTCATCATGACGTTCCAGTGCTTCTTTGATCTGCGGTGCATCCAGTCCGTACAGGTGCCTGTTTGTATCCACATCCGTCAGATGGATCAGAAACAGCTGCGGATCATACTTGCGGATCGTATAATCTGCCGCCGCATAAGCAAAGTTATCAAGCTGCGGCTGTTTGATCCCATCGATCAGATGTCCGAACTTCTTTAGCAGCTCGATCTGGTACAGCAGTGGACCGTTTGCAGCCGATACTGTGACCTGATTCTGCCACCAGTGATTGGCAAAAATCTCCGGAACGCAGTATCGGATCCCGCTTTTTCCTGTCACAGGCCATAAAACAGACGCTGTGACATATCCCTTTTCCGCCGCCGCTTCATATAAAGTCTTTCCATGGATAAAATGCTTCTGCCACATCCAGTCCGGACTCTTTCTGCCGGGCTGCAGCTGCAGATTATTGATAACACCGTGATGCAGCGGTTTTTTTCCTGTCACGATCGATGTATGCGCCGGATAGGTAATAGACGGATACACACTTTCCACATGATCACAATAACCGCTCTGTGCACGCAGTTTTTGGAAATTTGGTAATGTTTTTAAATAAGCAAGATCTCTTGCTCCGACTGCATCCAGCGAAATAACAACCATCCGCTGGTCTATTTTTCTTCTTTTAACCATTTCATATGCTCCTGTACTTTACTTTCATAGCCCATTGTTGACGGTTCATAAAAAACAGAATCTGTCAGTTCGTCCGGCAGATACTGCTGCTTTACATAGTGTTTATCAAAATCATGCGCATATTGATAGCCCAGACCATGCCCCAGCTTTACAGCACCCTTATAATGGGAATCCTGCAGGTGCGTCGGCACTTTCAGATTTTCGGTCTTTCTGACACAGTCCATCGCAGCAACAATCGCATTGTTGGCACTGTTACTCTTGGGCGCAGTTGCAATATAGATCACCGCTTCCGATAAAATGATCTGCGCTTCAGGCATTCCGACACGTTCTACCGCAAGTGCCGCACTGGTTGCGACCTGAATAGCATTCGGATCTGCCATCCCAACATCTTCCGCCGCACAGATCATCATGCGGCGCGATATAAACGTAACACTCTCTCCCGCATACAGCATCTTTGCCAGATAATAAACTGCCGCGTCCGGATCTGAACCGCGCATGCTCTTGATAAATGCGGATACTGTATCGTAATGATTGTCTCCTGTTTTGTCATACTTTACAACGCGCTTCTGGATACATTCGGAAGCAACCGGCAATGTAATGTGGATTTTTCCGTCCTCGCTGCGCTGCGTGGTCAGAACACCGATCTCGATTGCATTCAGTGCATGCCTTGCATCGCCGCCTGCCATATCTGCCAGAAATTCCAGTGCATCCGCATCAATCTCTGCCTGATAACTGCCAAGCCCCTTTTTCTCGTCTGTCAACGCACGCCTGATCAGATCCTTGATATCCTCCTGCTCCAAAGGCTTCAGTTCAAAAATGATGGAACGTGACAACAAAGCGCCGTTTACCTCAAAGTATGGATTTTCTGTTGTTGCGCCGATCAGAATGATCGTTCCGTCCTCTACAAACGGAAGCAGATAGTCCTGCTGTCCTTTGTTAAAACGATGGATCTCATCAATAAAGAGGATTGTCTTTTTCTGATACATCCCCATCGTATCCTTTGCTTTTGCGACGACGTCCTCCATATCCTTTTTACCCGCCACAGTCGCATTGATCTGTGTAAATTCTGCGCTCGTCGTATTGGCAATCACTTTGGCGATCGTCGTTTTTCCTGTCCCCGGAGGGCCGTAAAAGATCAGAGAACTGAGCTTGTCAGCCTTGATCGCACGATACAGCAGCTTGTCCTCTCCCAGGATATGTCGCTGTCCCACGATTTCCGACAGTGTTGTCGGCCGCATACGCGCCGCCAGCGGAGATTCCTTTTCCATTGTATTTTGTCTCATGTATTCAAATAAATCCATTCTATTCCTTCTCTCTGCATGCTCTGCTGCCTACTCCAGCAGCAGTTCGTCTACTGTGACAAACTCGTAGCCCTGCGCCTGCAGGCTGTCTACAATGGAAAGCGCCGCGGTCACAGAAGTCTCATAGCAATCATGCAACAATATAATATCATTTTCCTTCACAGTCGTCACTACTCTTTGATAAACACACTGGCTGCTGTTGCAGCACCAGTCAAGCGGATCCACTGTCCATAAAACAGGAAAGAGATTTAATTCTTCCTCGTACTTTTTATTCCAGCTGCCATACGGTGGTCTGATAAAGGTCGGTGTTTCTCCGGTAATCTCATAAAGCACCTCATTTGTCATAAGGATCTCTTCTTTGAACTTCTCCTCTCCAGCCTCCGTCAGCTGTACATGATGGTATGTATGATTCCCGATCAGATGACCATCCTCATACATCGTTTCTATGACATCCGGATAAGCTTTCGCATTTTCGCCCACCACAAAAAAGCTGGCTTTTACGCCACGCTCGCGCAGTCCGTCCAAAAGCTGTCTCGTCAGATTCGGATAAGGACCGTCATCAAAGGTGAGCGCTATGCGCTTTGGTACCGTATCTTCCGACCATGCGACGGTTCTTTCAGGCATACGCCAAAACGCAAGCAGACTGGCAAGTACATACACTGCCAGAACGCCCGCTCCCAGAAATAATTTCCGTTTTCCGCTTTTTCCCATGTCAGGCTTCTCTACGCTCTGTGTTCTTCCTGTATCTTATGCAGTGCCGTCTGATCTGTGCCTGTCTTTGAAAATTCCACCATATAATCGCGGTAACGGATCGGACACATCGTCCGCTGACAGACATAGTTTTCCCGTTCTTTGATGGCAATGCTGTGAAAGAATGTCCGAAACAACTCTTCATATGCCGTGTCACGCTTTTCCCGCCACAGTCTGTCTATCTGCGCGATATCCACCTTGGACAGAAAAGCCGTCTCCCCGTGAAAATAGCCCATTGCCCTTTCATCATCTATAATGGCAAAATTTTCCTGTCCAAACCGGTCTGCAAAATGCTGTCCTAAAAGCGGAAGAAGCTGATTCTTCGGTCGGATCCTGGCAAGCAGTATCTTCTGCCCCTGTCTGCCGATCTCCGCAAACCTTACAAAGCCTCTGTATTTCTGATTTTCATTGCTCACCGCCCGGTACAGCTCATATACCCTGCACACCTGTGCAAGCCCATGCATATCCAGAACACGGGCACCATACCGGAAGCCCTGTTTTAAAAAGTGATAGATGGCATCCACCTTGTCCTCTTCGTCCGACAGGGATGCGTAATATACCTGCACATATGCCTCATCTGCGATCTTCTGCCGGATAGAACGTGCCACCCTGACTGCTTTTTCCTGATCCGTCTCTACCTGCCGGTATTCCGTAAACAGGCTGAAATTCATCTCCTGCTCCGTCATCAGATGAAGCCGGTCATCCGGAATCCTTGCTGCCCAGGCATCATAGACCGCCGTAAAAATGCCTTCCGGTGTATCCTCACAAAGATAAGTGATCATCCTGTCATCCCCTCCTTCCGGTCATCAAAAAGTGAAAGCTGCTGATAAGTCATCTGATACTCCATCTGCCAGTTTTTGGCATGATCGAGCTCTAAGATCCTTCTGGTGATGTAATCTTCTTCGATCTTTGTATGATAAAGCATTTTCCCGTTACAAGTGATAAAGTAATGCGCCCGCTTCAGTACCACACCGATCCGTTTTAACTGGTCAAAATCCAGCTTTGCAGATCTGCGCGCCCGTATGATCCGCTGGGCGGACTTGACACCGATCCCCGGAACACGGAGCAGCAATTCATAGCCTGCGCGGTTGATCTCAACCGGGAAATATTCCAGATGCCGGATCGCCCAGTCACACTTCGGATCGAGGTACACATTAAAGTTCGGTTTTTCCTCTGACAGGAGTTCCTTTGCCTCGAACCCATAAAAGCGCAGTAAAAAATCTGCCTGATACAGACGGTGCTCACGGAGCAGCGGCGGCTTTGTCCCTACCTGCGGCAGATCTCTGTCTTCATTCAGTGCCACATAGGCAGAGTAAAAGACACGCTTCAGTTCAAACTTCCGGTATAAGGACTCTGCGATCGTGAGGAGCTGATAATCGTTCTCCTGCGTTGCCCCTACGATCATCTGGGTGCTCTGTCCCGCCGGTACAAACTGCGCCTGCTTTCCACGAATCTCACTGACACCATAGCTGCTCCTTTCGCGTAAAAGCTGCCCATTCCCGGGCAGATACAGGCTGCTTCCATTCTCCTGCTTCTTTGCTATCCGGCCACCATCCGTCAGCAAAAGCTTCTGCTCCCGAATACCATTCTGGATCTGGCGCATCGGCGTCAGGATCTTTTCCCGCGTCTTGCCCGGTGCCAGCTTTTGCAGCCCCTGTGCAGTCGGAAGCTCCAGATTCAGACTCATGCGGTCTGCCAGATACCCGACTGCCTGCACAAGCTCTGCAGATGCACCCGGGATTCCTTTCACATGGATATATCCGTTGAAATGATACTGCCTGCGCAGCAAAAAAAGAACCCGGTAGATCTGCTCCATCGTTTCATCCGGCGAACGTCTGATCCCGGAGCTCAGAAAGAGCCCCTCAATGTAATTGCGCCGATAAAACTGGATCGTCAGCTCACAGAGCTCCTGCGGCGTAAACGATGTACGGACTGTATCATTCGAGCGGCGGTTGATGCAGTATTTACAGTCATAGATGCATTCATTGGTCATCAGAACCTTCAAAAGAGAAATACACCTGCCATCAGCCGCAAAACTGTGGCAGATGCCACAGTGCGTCGCATTTCCCATGTCGTCCTGTCTGCCCTTGCGCTCTACGCCGCTTGAAGTACAAGCCACGTCGTATTTTGCCGCATCGGATAAGATCTCCAGCTTCTTTTCAATTTCCAAATCTTCTAAAACGATCATAATCTTCCCACCTGTTTATACAAAGAACGTTTGTTCGAGTTATATTCTTATTATAAACATGTGTTCGAAAATTACAAGTCCTTTTTCACCAAAAATATTCTGGCAGAAAATGGTGCAATATCTGTGCTGATGCGGTATGGCATTCCATCATACACCTGCGCCTGTACATGCACCTTCATATCTGAATGTTTTGTTTTGCCACTGTACTCTTCCCAGTCACTGTTGATCAGCTCTTTCAGTGTGACATTTCTGTCATATCCAAATGAGAAGCTGCTCCAGTACTGATCTGAGAAGTTTAACATCACGATAACCGACTGTCCCTCGGCGCGTCTTTCATATACATAGGTGGAAAACTGTGCTGCATGCACCTGCAGCCAACGGAAACAGTTCGGATTGTATTCCCCATTATATAAAGCAGGATAGGTGGTATAGATCCGGCTAAGCTCTCTGTAATAATGATAGAAACTGTCATGCATCGGATACTTCAGCATATCCCAGTCCTGCTGGCGGTTTTCATCCCACTCCCGGAGCTGCCCGATCTCATTGCCCATGAAATTCAGTTTTTTGCCCGGATGGGTATAAAAATAGGCATATAAGGCTCTTGCCTGTGGAAATTTCTGCTCATAATCGCCCCACATTTTCTGGACGATCGTTGCCTTTCCGTGGACTACCTCATCATGTGAAAACGGCAGCAGGTATAATTCGTTATAAAAATACTGCATGGAAAAGGCAAGCTTATCATAATTTGCCGGTCTGTGTACCGGTTCTAAGCGGAAATAATCCAGTGTATCATTCATAAAGCCCATGTCCCATTTGTAATCAAAACCCAGTCCGTCATATTCCACAGGTGCTGTTACTTTCAGATAATTGGTGGAATCCTCTGCCACGAGAATTGCGGTAGGATTTAAGCTGTGCAGCCCTGCATTCATCTCCTTTATGAATGCGACACTTCTGTCATTTATGCCACGTTTCGGATCTCCCATCCAGTAAATGGCACGGCTGATCGCATCCATACGGATTCCATCAAAATGAAACTCCTGCAGCCAGTAATTTGCATTGGATTGTAAGAAGCTTGCCACCTCTCCGCGGGAATGGTTAAAATTGCATGTGCCCCACTCACTCTCGCCGACATCCTTATTGTCATATTCATAAAGTGCCGTTCCGTCAAACCGCCGTAATCCATAGTCATCCATTGCGAAATGGATCGGCACAAAATCAAGAATGACGCCAATGTCATTCTGATGGCAGCTGTCGATCAGCTTTTTGAGTCCGTCCGGGCTGCCGTATCTTGCTGTTGGCGCATAAAATCCGGTATCCTGATATCCCCAGGAACAATCTGCCGGATGCTCCGCAAGCGGTAACATTTCAATATAATTAAAATGATTTTCTTTCAGGTAAGGGATCAGCTCCTCCGCGATTTCCTCATAGGCCGGGAAATGCATTTCTTCCCCCTCTTTCCGCTCCCTGGTGGCTTTTTTGTTTTTCCAGGATGCCAGATGCAGTTCATATATGTTCATCGGCTTATCATAGGATTTATCCCGTTTCGCCATCCATTCCCGGTCCGCAAACCGGTACTTGTACAGATCAGTAATGATCGATGCAAATGCCGGGCGTTTTTCCATTGCAAAACCATACGGATCACAATGTTCGCGCACCACTCCGCTTTGTTCTTCCACCAGGTATTTATACATCTGTCCTGCCTTTGCACCCTCTACATAAGCAGTAAAGACACCGCCATCATACCCGTGATCCATCCGAATCCTGTTCCAGCCCGAAAAATCACCGATCACATAAACTGCTTTTGCCGCCGGTGCATACACGCGGAACCAGACGCCTTTTCCTTCGATATGAGCTCCAAAATATGTATACGCATCAAATGCCCGTCCTTTGTAAAAATCCTGAAATAACATACTCTTTCTCCAACCCTGTATTTCTTTTTATTCTGCCATTTCCGCCAGTGACATTGCCTGCAGATAGCATGCCTGGAAAGCATCCTGCTCTGCCAGGTTAATACTTTCCGTCTGCTCCTTGATCATAGCGGTTTCCTGCTCTGCATGTCCATTCAGAAGCAGTCTGCCATATGCATAAGCACCGGAAAGTGCTGTATTTCCGACTGCTGTGATCTTTCCCCGCAGCTGCGCAGGCAATAGTCCGATCCTGATCGCACTTTCTCCGTCCAGCAGATAGCCAAATCCGCCTGCCAGATAGACCTGTTCGATCTCCTCTATTCTGCAGCCGGCTGTTTCCAGCAATACATGAATCCCCGCATAAACAGCAGCCTTTGCGATCTGCAGTCCACGCACATCCTCCTGCCTGATGCAGACATGATCCACAGTCACGCCATTATGGAAGTATTCCTCACAGATCAGCCCTGTTTCATCTATAATACCACCGGATAACATACGGGCTACCAGCGCGATCATATCCGTTCCCGGTACGTTAGCACTCGCGCCGCCCTCAAAAGCAGGCCCCGCTGCCGTCGCCGTACATACTGTCCTGTCCTTACCGATCAGCGCCATCTCTCCGTTTGTTCCAAGATCAATAAAAAGCGCTTTTTCTACCTTCTCTTTCTGCATCTGTTCCCGCACGGACAACATGCCAGCCATGATATCACCGCCGACAAATGCAGAAATACCGGGCATCACATAGCATTTTACCATTGCAATGTCCGTGACTGCCAGATCAGTCGTTACCGGTGTAAACGGTGCATGGGAAAGTCCGCTTACGTCCATATGCAGCAGCAGATGATCCATAACGGTATTCCCCGCAAGCACAATAAACAAAGGGGAAAAACCGGCCTGCAGCCACTTTTCCACCGCACCTTCCAAAAGATAGTGTACGCAGTCTGCCAGCAGATGATCCATTCCGGAAAGGGCATATTCCATACGGCTGATCACATCACTTCCGTACTGTCTCTGCGGATTGAGTGCCCGATAAGTGTCGATCACATGCCCGCTCTCAGCCTCCACAAGCTGCAGGACGATCGTTGTCGTACCCAGATCGGCGATCACAAATGTCTCTCCGTACTGCCCCGGATCTTCCCGCAGAAGCACCTGTGACTTCATCTGCGAAGAAAGCGCATCCGACGGAAGGGCTGAGGAAGTCAGAATAAATTCCTTCTCCTTTTCAAATGCCATCTCCACAATGCAATCCTGCGCAGGCTTTGCCAGACATGCCAGCCTGTATCCTTCCCTGAGCTGCGACGGCGAAAACCGTTTGCGGTCTGCCGGCAGCGGAAGCGGTGCCCCTTTCAGAAAACGCACCGCACATTTTCCGCACGTTCCGTGCCCGCCGCAATTGGAAAATGTCGCAAGATTCCTCTTTTTCAGTACAGAAAGAACGCTTTCCCCTGCATTAAGAGAAAACGTTCCTCCGTTTTTTACTACCATCTGCATTTTTTTCTCTCCCATAACTCACCCTATACATCAAACTCAATTAACAGAACTGATTCCTGTCCGCATCATAATGATAATCGATCTGTGCCAGTTTTTCTGTGATCTCCTGCTTACTGACATCCAGTCCGTCACACATATCATCAAGACTGCTGTAATAGTCCCGCAGCTTCAGATTCACAAAACTCAGCAGCATAACCGGATCCTTTGGTATCATCATCTCACCCCTGTTCATTCTGAAAAAAATATCAAAAAGAGCCTTAGCCATAACGCTTCCGCATAAATAGCTAAGGCTCTCTTATAGATTACCATGAAACCACTGATTTTAAAAGATGATCAGCTGATTTTCTTCCCATTTTTTCGCTTAAGAGTGACTCTCACAGCTGGCTGTCAGCGCACCGTCTTTTTCATCGATCACGATCGTATCTTTCGGTTTTACTTTATCCTCCAGAATCAGTTTTGCAGACAGTGTTTCCACATATTTCTGCATATAACGCTTCAGCGGTCTTGCACCATAAACAGGATCATATCCATTTTCCACAATGTGCTGTTTTGCAGCATCCGTCAGTCTGATGGAGATCTCCTTGTCGGCAAGACGTTTGTTCAGATCGTCTACAAGCAGATTGATGATACCACTGATATTACTCTTTGTCAGAGGTTTAAACAGGATTGTTTCATCCAGACGGTTCAGAAATTCAGGTCTGAAATGATTACGCAGGTCATTCATAACCGCAGCCTCTGCTTCCGGTTTGATCGTGCCATCTTCATTGATACCATCCAGCAGATAGGATGCACCGATATTGGATGTCATGATCAGAATGGTATTCTTAAAATCTACCGTTCTGCCCTGTGAATCTGTGATACGTCCATCATCAAGCACCTGCAAAAGCACATTAAATACATCAGGATGTGCTTTCTCGATCTCATCAAACAGAACAACACTGTAAGGTCTGCGACGAACCGCTTCTGTCAGCTGACCGCCTTCTTCGTAACCAACATATCCCGGAGGCGCTCCGATCAGACGGGACACAGAGTATTTCTCCATGTACTCACTCATATCGATACGCACCATGTTGTTCTCATTATCGAACAGGCTTGCTGCCAGTGCTTTTGCAAGCTCTGTTTTACCAACGCCGGTAGGTCCTAAGAACAGGAACGAACCGATTGGCTTTGTCGGATCCTTGATACCCGCTTTGGAACGGATAATGGCCTCTGACACTTTTGTCACACCTTCATCCTGACCGATTACTCTCTTATGGAGTTCTTCATCCAGATGCAGGGTTTTATTTCTTTCTCCTTCTGTCAGTTTTGCAACAGGAATACCTGTCCAGCGGGATACGATCTTTGCAATCTCTTCTTCATTGACATTTTCATGTACCAGAGAGAGATCTTCTGATTTTACCTTTTCCTCTTCCATCTCCAGCTGCTTCTTCAGGTCAGGCAGTTTGCCATAGGAAAGCTCTGCGGCTTTCTCCAGGTTGCCTTCCCGCTGTGCGATCTGGATCTCGTTATTAACAGACTCGATCTCTTCACGCATTTTCTGCAGTTTCTGTACGGAATTCTTTTCATTTTCCCAGGTTGCTTTCTGACTGTTAAATTTTTCTTTCAGTTCTGCCAGTTCTTTCTGCAGGTTGGCAAGACGCTCTTTGGAAAGACTATCATCCTCCTTCTTCAGTGCTGCTTCCTCAATCTCCATCTGCATCACTTTACGACGCATCTCATCCAGCTCTGTCGGCATAGAATCCAGTTCCGTCTTGATCAGCGCACATGCCTCATCTACAAGGTCGATCGCTTTATCCGGCAGAAATCTGTCCGTGATATAACGATTGGATAAAACTGCTGCACTGACAAGTGCATTATCCATGATCTTAACGCCATGAAATACTTCATAACGTTCCTTTAAGCCACGCAGGATGGATATCGTATCCTCAACAGTCGGCTCTTCAACCATAACGGTCTGGAAACGACGCTCCAGTGCTGCATCTTTTTCAATATATTGTCTGTATTCATCCAGTGTCGTAGCACCGATACAATGCAGTTCACCACGTGCCAGCATAGGCTTCAGCATATTGCCGGCGTCAAGTGCACCGTCTGTCTTACCGGCTCCGACGATCGTATGCAGCTCATCAATAAACAGAATGATCTGTCCTTCACTCTTTCTGACATCTTCCAACACAGCTTTCAGACGCTCTTCAAATTCACCACGATATTTGGCACCAGCAACTAGTGCGCCCATATCCAGTGCAAAAATCTTTTTATCCTTTAAGGTCTGCGGTACATCACCTCTGACGATACGCTGTGCCAGACCTTCTACAACCGCCGTTTTACCAACGCCGGGCTCACCGATCAGTACCGGATTGTTTTTCGTCTTACGGGACAGGATACGGATCACATTACGGATCTCATTATCACGTCCGATGACCGGATCAAGCTTCTGCGCTCTTGCACGCTCTACCAGATCCTGTCCGTATTTCTCCAGTGTGTCATACGTTGCTTCCGGATTATCACTTGTCACGTGCTGGTTGCCACGTACTGTGGACAATGCCTGTAAAAAACGCTCTCTCGTCAGTCCGTATTCCGAAAACAGCTTTTTGATCTCTGCATTCGGATGTTTTAACAGAGATAAGAACAAATGCTCTACGGAAACATATTCATCCCCCATTGCCTTTGCCTCATCCTCTGCCATAAGCAATACTTCGTTTAAAGCCTTGCTCATATAAATCTGTCCGCCGCTGACCTTTGTTTTTTTCTCGATCGCAGCTTTACTTCTATCTAAAAAGTGCTCTTTATTAATCTCCATTTTCTCGATGAGCTTTAAGATCAGGCTGTCATCGATTGTAAGCAGACTATAAAGAAGATGCTCCTGATCCACCTCCTGATTGCCAAACTCATAAGCGAGCTTTTCACAGCCATTGACAGCTTCCAGGGATTTCTGTGTAAATTTTTGAATATTCATACTAGACACCTCCTCGTTGTATCTGTTCTATTTCAACTATAACACAGAATAATATATTGTCAACATTTATTTTTAATTTTTTTAAATTTTTGTTTTATTATTTTCCTCGTCGCCATAACAAACAGAGTACAGCAGCTTACGCCACTGTACTCTGTTTAGGATTTTTGTTTTTATTTCAGTTTTAACGCCCTCATTGCATTCAGGATTGCAATGAATGCAACACCGACATCGGCAAATACTGCCCACCACATGGAGGCTACACCAAGCGCTGCCAGGATCAGTATTAAAATCTTTACGCCGATCGCAAAGATAATGTTCTGTTTTACAATTTCCAGTGTCTTCCTGGAAATGTGCATTGCAGTCGTGATCTTAGCCGGCTCATCCGTCATGATAACAATGTCCGCCGCTTCGATCGCTGCATCGGAACCAAGACCGCCCATTGCAATACCGATATCCGCTCTTGCAAGTACCGGCGCATCATTAATACCGTCGCCGACAAAGATGAGCTTGCCCTTTTCTGATTTTTCAGCCAGCAGTTTTTCTACATGATCTACTTTATCACCCGGTAAAAGTTCTGCATAATACTCTGTAATGCCGAGCTGGCCGGCTACTTTGTCTGCAACACCCTTCTGGTCACCCGTCAGCATAACAAGCCGCATACCTGCTTTTTTCAGCCCTGTTACACATTCCGCCGCATCATCCTTGAGCTGATCTTCGATCAGTAAAAAGCCCCAATATACATTATTGTATGCAATATGGCAGATCGTTCCTTCGGATAATGCCTTCTCACCTGCCAGATATTTTTTCTTGCAGACAGCCCATGCATCTGCACCAAGCACCTGTGCCATGAGCTTTTCATTACCAACGGCGATCCTGCCGTCACCTTTGTGTGCGATCACACCAAATCCTGCTTTTTCTTCTACCGCTTCATTCGATGACATAATTGTCATATCACCGTTTTTCTGCTGATAGGCTGTCATAATGGATTTGGAGATCGGGTGTGTGGATAGTCTTTCCGCAAATGCGCTATATTCAAGTATACGCTGCTCAGATTCATTCACTGCCATGATCTTTGTCACAGCGAATTGTCCTTTTGTCAGAGTACCGGTCTTATCCATAACGATCGTCTCTGCATTTGCAAGTGCCTCTAAGTAGTTGCTTCCCTTTACTAAAATACCGGCTTTACTTGCTGCACCGATACCACCGAAGAAGCTGAGCGGAATGGAAATAACAAGTGCACAAGGGCAGGAAATAACCAAAAAGCAAAGTGCACGGTAAACCCATTTGCCCCACGCGCCTGTGATAACAGATGGGATAATTGCAAGTGCAACAGCTAAAAATACGACGATCGGTGTATAGTATTTTGCAAATTTTGAAATAAAGTTTTCTGCTTCTGCTTTCTTTGCAGTCGCATTTTCTACCAGATTCAGGATCTTCGCTACTGTAGATTCACCAAATTCCTTATTGGTCTTAACCTCAATTACACCGGATAAATTGATACAGCCGCTGATGACCTCATCTCCTGTATGGATCTCTCTTGGCAGGCTTTCTCCGGTCAGTGCCATGGTATCCAAGGACGTTTCTCCCTTGATGACTTCTCCGTCCAGCGGAATCTTCTCGCCCGGCTTTACTACGATAGTCGTACCAATGCTGACTTCGTCCGGATCTACACTGACAAGTTCTCCTGCTTCATTATATACATTTGCATAATCCGGTCTGATATCCATCAGTTCCTTAATAGATCCTCTGGATTTATTGACCGCATAAGACTGGAACCATTCACCGATCTGATAAAACAGCATTACTGCTACTGCCTCCGGATACTGGCTGCTTAAAAATGCACCGATCGTTGCGATCACCATCAGGAATTTTTCATCAAAGATCTGTCCTTTTATGATATTTTGTGCTGCACCCTTCAGTACATCCCCACCTATAATAAAATAGGTAACCAGGAATGCGATCAGTAATACGTTGTTACTGACAGGTGCCAGTTTTTCCATTGCCATGCAGGCTGCGTAGCATACTGCCCCTGCTATGATCCTATAGAGTCTTTTTTTCAGTTTCTTTGTCATACTTCTTCCTCACTTACCAGGCATACTTGTATATTCTCTGCATATCCGATACAGCTTCTGCCTTACCGCTGCCATTTACTTTACAGTAAATGTAACATCCGGCTCAATTTTCTTTACGATTTTCCTGGCTTCTTTTAAAATACCATCCATTGCGGCTTCATCTGCATCAATTACCATCTTCTGTGTCAGGAAGTTTACGCTGCATTTTTCAACGTCTTTCAGCTCGTTTACCGCTTCCTCGATTTTACCTGCGCAGTGTGCACAATCCAGATCCTCTAAAATAACTGTTTTTTTCATGTTCCTTACCTCCGTTTGATTTTGTTTTATTCGTTGATATGTTCAATTCCCTGACTTAAGATCGTCTTGATATGACCGTCTGCCAGAGAATAGAATACCGTTTTGCCTTCCCTTCTGTTCTTCACAAGATCCATCTGCTTCAGCACCCTGAGCTGATGGGAAATTGCGGACTGTGTCATCCCCAGAAGTGTGGCAATATCGCAGACACACATTTCCGAACACATCAGTACATATAAGATCCGGATCCTCGTCGCATCTCCGAAGATGCGGAAGAACTCAGCCAGATCTGCGAGCTGTTCATCCTGTGGCATTTTCTCTTCTACCTTTTCCACGATATCTTCATGAACGTGAATGCAATCACATTTTTCAGCATCGCCTTCTATTTTCTTCATAGCTTCCTCCTTTATATGTGTATCTGTTCATATGAATATCTGTTCATATGTTCATTATAGCATTTGTTTTTTTTCTGTCAATATTCTTTTTTATTATTTATCATATTTTTTTCACAATTATTCTTTACAATAAGTACAGATTTTCATAAAATACCATTATATCTAACAGAAAAGAGGATTTTACCATGAGCCAGAAGAAAATGGAGGCTTACAAAAACGCCAAAAAGAATAAGAAAGAACTGGAAAAGAAAGCCAGGAAGAAACGCATCATCAGCTGGATCTGCGGTATCGTGACCGCCCTTCTGATCGTTGGCGGATGCGGCTATCTGGTTTACTATACCAATGTTGTATTGCCGAAAAAGCAGGCTGAACAAAGCACTGCTTCAGAAAATTCAACAGAAGATATCGCAAATAATATCATGGATATTTTAAACAACAGCGAAGCAACTGACAGCACGGACGCTGCTACAGATGGTACAGATGCTACAGCTTCTGATGAGAATGCTGCAAGTGATTCAGCTTCTGACGAGAATGCTACAGACGCTGCAAGTGACACAGCAGAATAATTACATAGTATAAGTATAATAGAAGTAAATTTCGCAAAGACAAAGAACAGGGTAGATTTCCTATCCGTCCTGTTCTTTTTTTATTTTGTTATCTTATTTTCTTTTTACTTTCTAACAAGATATCAGCTGATTACATACCAGGCAATTAAATAACAGCTGCCACATAATCTGCATATTCCTCTCCCACCGTCTTAGCGGCATATCTGCCTGGCAGATCTGTACATTTCCGGATCGTCAGATGCTGGCTCCGTCCGTATACCGTGTTGACACTGTCCTCTTTTTCCGACAGATCCAGGATCACTGTATCAGGCTGCATGAGATTGAGCAGCTTTCGTCCCAGTTTCATTTCACCCGTTATCTGAAATACATAATTCCATCTCATACAAGATTCCGAAAGCTGCGCTTCGTCCATTCCGATGCAGCCATATGCCTCTGCCTCCAGCCTGCGCCGCCCGATCGTTGACGCAACTGTCACATGTGCCCCAAATGCTTTCAGATACTGCACAAGCAGTCTTGCTTCCAGTGTATAGCCTATGAGCAGGCAATTACTGCCCTGCAGCATTTCATCACTCAGCAACTTTGCCTCCAGCAAGGCAGCTTCTGCAATAAGAGCTGCATTTTTGATCTGCAATCTTTCATTTTGCACGAAATCATGCAACCGGCAGTTATTTTTTGCCGCAGCCGCCACCATATCGACCGGAAACCTGCCGCCAAAAAGCTGCTGCCCATCCACATGCGCCATCACCTCTGCCAAAAGCACAGGCGTCTCCAGCATATTTTCCCGGACCGTCATGCCATCCCGGCTGACCGGATCCGGTAATACAAGTGCGTCCGCTTCCCGCAGGGCAGACCACAGAGCACCTTTATCCCTGCACCGACGCGCTCCCTGCTCCTCCTGTGGGAAATTCAGTCCATAATAAGAAATGGCAAAATCCTTACGAATAAGAGATTTTGCCATATAATACTGTCTGAGATCTCCTCCCAGTAGCACGATTCTTTTCTTCATAGCCGCTCCCCCTATACATAATTTACTATATGAGGGAGACGGCTGTTTTGTTATTGTTTTCTGCTGCCTATTTAAAGTAAGCTACACCGGATTCAAAGATCTTCAGATCCTGCTCTCCATAAATGTTGATCGCTACTGCATCGTCACGTCTTTCCGCATGTGCCATCTTGCCGAAGCATCTGCCATCCGGAGAAGTGATACCTTCGATAGCTGCGTAAGAACCATTGACATTCCACTCTTCATCCATGGAAACATTGCCATTGAAGTCTGCATACTGTGTTGCCACCTGCCCGTTTGCAAACAGCTTGTCAATCCATTCCTGCGGTGCCACGAAACGGCCTTCACCATGAGAAGCAGGCGATACGTAAGTCTTTCCGACCTCTGCCTGTGCCAGCCATGGGGATTTATTGGAAACAACCTTTGTATAAACCATCTTGGAGATGTGACGGTTGATCGTGTTATAGGTCAGTGTCGGAGAATCCTCTTTCTGTCCGCAGATCTCGCCATATGGCACAAGCCCCAGTTTGATCAGTGCCTGGAAACCATTACAGATACCAAGTGTAAGACCGTCACGCTCGTTCAGCAGCTTTGTTACAGCTTCTTTGATCTTTGCATTCTGGAATGCGGTTGCAAAGAACTTCGCGCTTCCGTCCGGCTCATCACCTGCTGAGAAGCCGCCCGGGAACATGATGATCTGTGCCTGGCTGATTGCTTTTTCAAAAGCATCTACGCTTTCTCTGATGTCTTCTGCTGACATATTTTTAAATACCTTTGTGATGACATCCGCACCGGCTCTTTCAAATGCTTTGGCTGAATCGTATTCGCAGTTTGTACCCGGGAATACCGGAATGAATACGGTCGGTTTTGCCACTTTATGCTTGCATACATATACTTCTTTTGCTTCATATAAAGGAGAAGCAACCGGTTCTGTGCCTTTTTCTGCCTTTGTCGGGAAGACACGTTCCAGTGTAGAGCTCCAGCTCTTCAGGGCATCGTCTTCCGTTACGGTTGCATCCTTATAAACAAATCCGCTCTCTGCTACGCTGCCGACCAGTTTATAAGCCGGAAGCTTTGCAAGATCTTCCTGTGCGGCTTCTGCAACGATCGCACCGATCTGATTACCAAATAATTCTTTTTCTGTCAGGCTGTCTGCATAGCTTACACCCAGCTTATTACCAAATGCCATCTTGGCTGTTGCAGCCATAACGCCTGTTCCGTCTACTGTATAAGCAGCCTTCAAAGTACCGTCTACAACAAGAGTATGCAGCTTCTCATATAAAGCCATTACCTTATCGTATTCCGGCAGATCATAGGCATCCTTCGGGATCTCAAATAATACAAGTGCATCACCTGTCTTTTTCAGCTCCGGTGTCAGGATTTCCTGCTGCAGTGCGGTATCTACTGCAAATGACACAAGTGTCGGAGGTACGTCAATATCATTAAATGTACCGGACATACTGTCCTTTCCGCCGATACTAGGCAGTCCGAAACCGATCTGTGCATTATAAGCACCAAGCAGTGCTGCAAATGGCTGGCTCCATCTTTCCGGATCTTCTGTCATGCGGCGGAAGTATTCCTGGAATGTGAAACGAACCTTCTTATAATCTCCACCGGCTGCAACGATCTTGGATAACGATTCGAGAACTGCATAAATCGCGCCGTGGTATGGGCTCCAGCTGGAAAGATATGGATCAAAGCCATAGCTCATCATTGTAACAGTATCTGTCTTGCCATGCAGAACCGGAAGTTTGGCAACCATGGTCTGTGTTTCTGTCAGCTGATACTGTCCACCGTATGGCATAAATACGCTGCCTGCACCGATGGATGCATCAAACATTTCCACAAGCCCCTTCTGGCTGCAGACATTGAGGTCATGCAGCGTATCCAGCATAGCAGCCTTGACGTCCTTCTGCTCCAGATCCTTTTCTACTTTATCAATTGCGATCTTTTCTAAATAGTTATCTTCTTTCTTCGGTACATCAACCTTTACGCTTGTTTCCTGATGTGCACCGTTTGTATCCAGAAATGCTCTGGAAAGATTTACAATACTCCTGCCTCTCCAGTTCAGTACCAGTCTCGGCTCTTTCGTTACTGTTGCAACTTTGACAGCCTCCAGATTTTCCTCTGCCGCATAGCCTAAGAATTCATCCACATCCTTTGGCGCTACAACAACTGCCATTCTTTCCTGGGATTCGGAAATAGCAAGCTCTGTACCATCCAGACCTGCATATTTCTTTGGTACCTTATCAAGGTCAACGACAAGTCCGTCTGCCAGCTCACCGATTGCTACGGATACACCGCCTGCACCAAAGTCATTACATTTCTTGATCAGCCTGCTGACTTCTGCTCTGCGGAACAGTCTCTGGATCTTACGTTCTGTCGGTGCATTACCCTTCTGTACTTCCGCTCCGCATGTCTCGATGGAAGTTGTTGTATGTACTTTGGAAGAACCTGTTGCACCGCCGCAGCCATCACGTCCGGTTCTGCCGCCGAGCAGGATGATGATATCGCCCGGATCGGAATTTTCACGAATGACATTCTTTCTCGGAGCAGCACCCATAACAGCACCGATCTCCATTCTCTTTGCCACATAATCCGGATGATAAATTTCTTTTACATAGCCTGTTGCAAGACCGATCTGATTACCATAGGAGGAATAACCGCTTGCTGCGCCTCTGACAAGCTTCTTCTGGGAAAGCTTTCCTTTTAAAGTCTCTGTTACCGGAACTGTCGGATCTGCAGCACCTGTGATACGCATTGCCTGATATACATAACCACGGCCTGAAAGCGGATCACGGATCGCACCACCCAGACAGGTAGCTGCACCACCAAACGGCTCGATCTCTGTCGGATGGTTATGTGTTTCATTCTTAAAGAAGATCAGCCATTCTTCTGTCTTACCGTCAATCTCTACCGGAACAACGATGGAGCAGGCATTGATCTCATCTGATTTTTCCATATCATCCAGCTTGCCTTCTTTTTTCAGCTTGCGCATTGCCATAAGTGCAAGATCCATCAGGCAGACAAACTTATCGTCTCTGCCCTTGAAGATTTCTTCCCTGGCAGCCAGATAGTCTTTATATGTTTTTTCAATCGGAGTCTTATAGTAACCGTCTTCAAACGTTACATCTTTCAGTTCTGTGGAGAATGTTGTGTGACGGCAATGATCAGACCAGTATGTATCCAGTACGCGGATCTCTGTCATGGACGGATCTCGTTTTTCTTCCTTCTTGAAATAATTCTGGATATGAAGGAAATCCTTAAATGTCATGGCAAGTCCCAGAGAATCGTACAACTTTTTCAGTTCGTCCTCCGGCATATCCTGAAAGCCTGTAAAGATCTTAACATCATCCGGCTCGTTATATTCAGAAACAAGTGTTTCCGGCTTTTTCATACCGGTTTCTCTGGAATCTACAGGATTGATACAGTATGCTTTGATCTTTTCCAGATCCTCATCCGAAACATTACCCTCCAGTACATAAGTTACAGCTGTTTTGATGATTGGCTGTTCATCTTCCTTTAAGAACTGGATACACTGCAGTGCTGAATCCGCACGCTGGTCAAACTGTCCCGGTAAAAACTCTACCGAAAAGCACTTTGCATTTTCAGGCATTGGGAACTGTTCCTCGTACAGCATATCAACCGGCGGCTCACTGAATACAGTCTTACAAGCTTTCTGAAAAGTTTCATCCGAGATATTTTCCACATCATAGCGGATCAGTACTCTGACCTTATCGATGCTTGTCATTCCCAGATAGTTTTTCAGATCCTCCTGCAGTTCCTTCGCTTTGACTGCAAAAGCATCTTTTTTCTCAACATAAATCCGTCTTACGTCTGCCATTTGATGACTCCTCCATTTGTAATCTTTTCCTATGTTAATGACACATCATTTTCATTATACAAGAAATATCCCTTTTTTCAACCGCGACCATACATGACAGATGTTTTTTATTTCTGTTTCTGACATTCTCCCCTATCCTTTTTCATTTTATGTCACAGACTTCCCGCCGTGTTTTCCGGATTGTAGTTTCGTCGTTGTTCACTGTTTTGCCGTATTTTCCATTGAATACGCATGTCATTTATAGGTATACATAATATTTATTGTAGATTTTTGATTGTAGTGTTATGAAATGCGGCTTTATCATATTTTCAAATGTTAATATTGTTATTTTAATAATTTGTACTATTTTATGTAAACATATCTGTTTCAATCTTTGTGTTATTTTTTTCATATTTATATTGACTATTTCAGTCATCATTTTGCTGACAATCCAATCATTTTCTATATTTTTTCTTCTTTTCTGAATTATAATAAATGCTATTTTATTTTTTCAAAATTTTTATGACCTAGGTATCAGTTTTGTATCTTAGATTTTCTAGTTATTTTGCTGCAACATAATATAGTGTATTTTTTGACCAAATCAAACAAGATATGGTGTATTACTGCTTCTTTTATTGTAATAAACAGGATTGTTATTTAATTTTATGTTATTGATGTTATGTAAATTAAATAGGTAAAATTATTTTATCCCATATGTTACGTTACAGATGCTATACTAACTGAAATTTCAAACTAAACTACAAAGACTTTGAAACATATAGAGAATAGAAAATGCCAAAAACAGCAAAATCGGGAAAAATGAGTGAAAAAGAGTATGGTAAGAACTAAAAAAGGGAGAAAGCCGCTAAGAACAGGGAGAAAGGGAAAAAACATCGAAATCATAAAAAAAGTGAGAAGAAGGTTCTCACTTCATCTCACTCAGTTTTTGTTCCATCTGGTACAATTCTTTTGCAAAT
>ERZ808240.1529-NODE-1529-length-28279-cov-42.520621_pt1 | contig 28279 bp, 20 predicted proteins | sample MGYA00521084_ERZ808240 | MGnify/ENA primary metagenome ERZ808240 (study PRJEB31516, sample SAMN03275571) | gut metagenome | biome: mammalia-associated habitat; material: feces | host: Papio cynocephalus | place: Kenya | collected 2012-08-06 ... | reverse complement strand
TTGTAACCAAAATTTCGGTAGGCTGCTCATTTTTTTTATTCTGCGGATTTTAGGCTATTAGAAACATGGAAAATCTAAATAAATATAAAACTCAAGTTCTAAGTAACAAGAATCTCATCTTCTCTGGCGCCCCTGGCACAGGAAAAAGTTACCTCGCCCGACTTATCGCTGCTAGCATCATCGGTTGTGACAAAGACGAGCTCAACAGCAGCAAACAGTTCCAGTTCGTTCAGTTCCATCCATCTTACGATTACACTGATTTTGTGGAAGGTCTGCGCCCTTACCAAAAAGAAGAAAGCAGCGATATTGGTTTCAAACTAGAGCCGGGCATTTTTTATACCTTCTGCCAAGAAGCCTTGAAAGACAACGAGAAGAATTACGTTTTTGTAATAGATGAAATCAATCGTGGCGAAATTTCTAAGATCTTCGGTGAACTGTTCTTCTCTGTAGAACCAAGTTATCGGGGAACCAAGGGAAATGTTACAACACAGTTTGCCAATCTTCACAAAGAAGAAAATGAGTTTGACAAAGAGATAGGAAACAAAAGAAAAGGAAATTTCTTCGTACCCGAGAATGTGTTTATCATTGCGACCATGAACGACATAGACAGAAGTGTAGAAAGCCTTGATTTCGCCTTCAGAAGACGTTTCCCCACAGAATACATCAAATGGGACGACACCTTGGATGCTATCGTGGAATCTTTGAGCACTAGTTACAAATACGAGGCAAAGAAAGCCTTAGAACGACTGAACAAAGCCATCGCCGAGGATGAAGACTTAGGCGAGGATTATACCATCGGAGCTGCTTATCTGCTTCATCTTAAAGATAATGATAATGCCAAGAGCACTTTGAAGGATTTATGGAATAGCTACTTGGAAACCATCATCAAAGAGTATTTGAAGGGATTGCTTTCACCCAAAGAGCTCAAAGAGAAAATTGCATCTCTCAGAAATATATTTCTTGACGAAACTACAGCAGAACAATAAACATCAACCATCATGATTTTATTGAAGGATAATACACCCGAAATCATTAAAGACATGAGTGCAGAAGAGCATGAACTTATGACTACTTTGTCTGGACGCAGTTTGAATACTCTGATTGAAGAAAATGAGATTTTGACCTTTCCCAATTCCTTTCAAGCTGGCGACGGAGACCAATATGTCTTGACGACGAGTCGCAATCAAGACACGTCTTGGCAAACCCAAACATACAACCTTGTAGGTTTTATAGGAAAGGGAAATGCCGAAATAAGAATCAACACCCGTTTCGATGTGGATGGCCATTATAACTTCTTGCATTACCTGTTACTAAAGACTCAAAACATAAATTTATTCCGCTATAATGTAAAGAGCAACAGAGACGACAGTATGTTCGACCTGCTCAAGTTTATCTTCCCTAAGTATTTGAACGAGGCATTATCGTCTGGGCTCTTAAAGATGTATGATTCATTTGACTATAACGACTGCAAGCTGAAAGGGCACATCGATGTAAACCGGCACATCAAACTCAACCAGCCATTTATGGGACATATTGCTTATCATCTGAGAGAGCATACTTGCGACAATCATATCATCCACTTGATATGTTACTGCATAGACTATCTGCAAAAAGATGAAATCGGTCGGTTGCTCCTAACAAAAGACGAGCTAACGAAACGTAACGTAAAACTTGTGCAAGACTTGGGAAAATCTTACAGAAAGTATTCACTCAACCAAACTATCAACAGAAATTTAAAGACTCCTATCCATCCTTTATACGTTAAATATAGACCTCTACAAAAGCTATGCCTCGCATTGCTACGCCATAGACACATTTCTTATAATGGTAAGGCAGACAAAGTACATGGCGTTTTGTTTGACGCTGCATGGTTGTGGGAAGAGTATGTTGGATTGGAAGAAATAAAGCATCTATCCGCCGACAGAGCATCCGCCATATATTATAAAACTATCATGTATATGTATCGCTTTCAAGCTAACAAAGGCCTTTTGCTCTATCCTCGATTAGTGGGCGACGCTATGAAGGAATACAAAATCATAGGCACCAATGGAAGCGTGGTAAAAATACCTATAAAAGTATCAGGCAAAGAAGCTTTCCCGGATTTCGCAAGTGAAATGAAACTGAATGAAAAGGAATTCTATCGCAAAGCAGAAGGAATGTTTTAATTTTTGCCCAAGAATCCTTGCATTTTTCAAAAGAAAAGCGTATTTTTGCAGCAGAAAAGCTGCACTCAGCAATTTGAAAGCAAGTTTTCATTGCGCTCATTTGTATTTTCTGTGCAGCAGAATAGTCGAACCCTTAAAAACAGGAGGTAAATATGGATTTATTTGATAGCAAGAGACAAGAAAGATTGGAAGCTGCAAGAAAAGCTTCCACGGCAAGTAAAGAAGCTGCAAGAGCTTTTTTAATTAGAGCAGGAATATTGTTGCCTAATGGAGAAGTTGCACCACATCTGAGATAGTATATGAAAGAATCTTTATATTCAAGACGTTCCAACCTAGTCGTTGGGTTTCATGGTTGTGACAAATCTGTCGTAGATGCTGTTATTGCTGGCAAAACCGAACTTCTTGCCAGTACTAATGATTATGATTGGTTAGGAAATGGCATCTACTTTTGGGAAAACAATGAAGAACGTGCATGGCAATGGGCAAAAGACTTGGCTAGAAGGAAGAACTCACAGGTAAAAGAACCTGCAGTTGTTGGGGCAATCATAGATTTGGGGTATTGCTTTGACTTAACCGACAGCTTATATCTACAGGAATTGAAGGATGCTTATGAAACTATGGTTACTGTTTATGAAGAATCAGGAATAGAATTGCCAAAGAATACATCTATTGGAAAATCCACAGACTTGTTGATTAGAAAATTAGATTGTGCCGTAGTACAAACAGCTTTAGCTTATAACAAAGATGCTAACATCCATCCTTACGACTCTGTGAAAGGTGTATTTTGGGAAGGACTGGAACTTTATCCTAATGCTGGATTCAGAGAAAAGAATCACATACAGATTTGCGTCTGCAACCCAAACTGCATCAAGGGCTATTTCTTGCCAAGAGGCATCAATACTGATTATCCAAATCCATAACATAAAAAGTTGCATCCTTGCCGTCCAATCATCGGGCTGACAAGGATGCACCTTTTCTTTTATACTCTTCATTCTTAAACATTTTCGATGAAATCCTTGCTACTTTCGAAAGAAAAGCGTAACTTTGCAGAAAAATATTAAATATCGGAGGAAATCTATATGGAAGAATTAAAAGATAAATACATTCGATTCGATTGGGCAATCAAACGATTACTCCGTCAGAAGGCTAACTTTGGAGTCTTGGAAGGATTCTTGACAGTCTTCCTCAATGAGCCTATTAAGATCGTTGACATCCTGGAGAGCGAAGGTAACCAACAAGAAGCCGATGACAAGTTCAATCGTGTTGACATCAAGGCTAAGAATAGCAAGGATGAAATCATCATCGTAGAGATTCAGAACACTAGCGAGTTGTATTACCTGGAAAGAGTGCTCTATGGAGTAGCAAAAGCCATTACGGAACATATCAATTTGGGCAACACCTATAAGGAGGTAAAGAAAGTCTATTCCATTAGCATTCTTTACTTTGACCTAGGTAAGGGGGCAGACTATATCTATGTGGGGCAAAACAACTTTGTCGGTCTGCATACGCAAGACAAGCTTATCATCAGTACAAAAGAGAAAGATACGATTGTAAGAAAATCACCGGCAGAGATATTCCCTACATACATCCTTGTGCGCGTAAATGAATTCAACAAGGTGGCAAAATCTCCATTGGAAGAATGGGTTGACTATCTTAAGAACGGCGTTATCAATCCTGAGACAAAAGCGCCAGGATTGCAAGAAGCTCGCGAGAAGTTGAAATACTATTCTATGTCAAATGCTGAGCGCCATGCTTACGACGAACATGTCAACGCCATCATGATACAAAATGATGTACTTGGAAATGCCAGACTGGAAGGACATGCTGAAGGTAGAGCGGAAGGTAGAGCGGAAGGTAGAGCGGAAGGTAGAGCGGAAGGCAAAACTGAAGAAAAGAATGCTATCGCCTTAAAAATGCGTCAAGCCGGTCTGCCTATAGAGCAAATCATGCAATTCACAGGGCTATCAGCAGAAAAAATTAAATCTCTATAAATTCTCGACATAGAAAGGTGTATCTACTCAAGAAAAATAGAGAGACTACGCTTCCATTTAAAAACCATAAGGAGAGATAAGAAGATGAAAAGATTTTTTGCTAGCATGCTTTTGCTTTGCGCCATCACGATACAGGCAGCGGCGCAGACTTGGGTTGGCACCTGGGCGACAGCCCCACAAACCGTAGTAAAGAGCTTCATGCCCTACAATAACAATATGACCAATCGCTCCGTACGCCAAGTGGTGAAAGTGAGCGTGGGAGGCGATGTTATCCGCCTGAAACTGAGCAACATCTATTCGATGCAGCCCGTGGTGATTCGCTCGGTGTATATCGCGCACGCCAAGGATTCATCAGACATCGACGCTAAGTCGGCTGTTTATTTCAAGTTTGGCAACAACTACAAGGCTACCATTCCTGCCGGCAAGCAAATCACCAGCGATGCGCTGAAGTTCCCACTCAAGAACTTGGAGCGTGTAGCCATCACCATCAACTACACCTCCGCCCCAGACGTACCGACCGTACACATGGGCTCCCGCACCACCTCTTACATTATGAAGGGTGTAACCAACGCCCACTCTAGCTTCGCCAAGGCATTCAAGGAGAACCACTGGTACAACATCGCAGGCATCGACGTATATACGATGAAGACCAATATGAGCGCCATCGCCATCATGGGCAATTCCATCACCGACGGCAAGTGCTCCACCGACAATGCACAGAACCGCTGGCCAGACGTAATGTCGGAGATGCTGCAACTGAAGCATAAGATTACCAACCAAGGCATCCTGAACCTTGGCATCGGCAATAACCGTGTAACCGTGCCCGGCGGATTTGGCGCTCTCGCCAAGGAACGCTTCGACAGAGACATTCTCGGACAGAGTGGCGTAAAGAAAGTCATCATCTTCGAAGGCGTGAATGATATCGGCGCTGCCAAGAGCGGCAACAGCGAGACCGTGGCAAGACAAATCATCGAGAGCATACAGGGTATGGTAAAGAAGGCGAAAGCCAGAAAGATGAAGGTCTATCTCGGTACCATCACCCCATTCAAGGGCGCAGGATATTACACCCACTTCCATGAGGCGGCACGATGCTACGTGAACGATTGGATTCGCAGTCAAGCCAAGAACAAGGAGGTGGATGGTGTCCTCGACTTCGCCAAGCTCCTGCAAGACCCAAGCGACGACAGAAGAATGAAAAGAGAATATGCCAGCAACGACTGGCTCCACCCTAACCCTACGGGATATAAAGTAATGGGAACCTATGCTGCTGAAATAGTAAAATAAAAGAGATTGTAAATCCCCCGAAACCCCTTATCACGATAAAAGCCGCTTCTATTGAAAGAGCGGCTTTTATCGTATATATAATAATGTGTATTTACTTCAAAACAATCTTGCAATCGTCCAAGCTCTCCACGGTAGCGAGCGCCTCATAGCGCATGCCTTCCTTACGCAGGAAATCACCACCATGCTGGAATGCCTTCTCGATGATGAAGCCCATCGCCTCTATCTTGGCACCTGCCTGCTGACAAAGATCCATCACACCCTTGGAAGCATTGCCGTTGGCGAGGAAGTCGTCGATGAAGATGACGTGGTCGTTAGGAGTCAAGTAGCTGTTGCTCACGCACACCGTATAGTCACGGTCCTTGGTGAAAGAGTGAACGGTAGAGGTAATCATGCCCTCCATCGTCTTAGGCTGCTTTTTCTTCACAAAAACCACTGGGAGATTGGTCAAGTAGCCCACCATAATGGCAGGAGCGATGCCAGAAGCCTCGATGGTCACGATTTTGTTGTACTTGATGTCCTTGAAAAGGCGCACGAATTCCTTAGCCAGGTCCATCATCAGGATAGGGTCCATCTGATGATTTACGAAGCTATCTACTTTTAAGATTCCACCAGGAAAGCAACGGCCTTCCTTCATAATTCTTTCTTTCAGTAAATCCATTATGACTTGAACTTTAAAATGATTTGTTGGGTGCAAAAGTACTACTTTTTTCGCAAACGAGAAAGTTTATCTGCACTTTATTGCGATTTTACTCTTATTTTTCCAAATTCTTCGGCAATACGAGATTCAGAATCACAGCGAGCAAGAATACCACTGCCACACAGTTATCGGCGAAGACGGTGCGAACAATCTCCGGGAAGATGTTGAACATACCCGTAGCCGAGGTAAAGCCAAGACCTACGCTAAGCGAGAGACTTACGATGACCATGTTGCGCTGTGAGAAGCCCGTGCGAGCCATCATACCGAAACCTGCGAAGAGGATGCTACCAAACATCATGATGGTGCAGCCTCCGAGCACTGCCTGAGGAATGGTGGTAAGCACATAGCCGATGGCTGGAAACACACCGCCGATAATCATGATGAGGGCACCCATGGCGATGGTGAATCGGTTAACTACTCCCGACATCGCCGCCAAGCCTACATTCTGGCTGAACGAGGTGATAGGGGTACATCCGAAGAGACCTGAAACAGAGCTGACGAAACCATCGCAGCAAACGGCAGCACCCATCTCCTTGGTATTAGGATCACGATGCAAGGCACTGTTGCAGAGCGCAGAGGTATCGCCGATGGTCTCTGTAGCAGATACGAGATAGACAGCTACCACCGAGAGGATGGCACCAATATTGAATTCTGGAGTAAAAGGAAGAAGTTTTGGCAATGCCATGATAGAGAGGTTGGAAAGTCCACTAAAGTCTATCATGCCCATAAAGAGAGCCAAGATATAGCCCACGATAAGACCTACCAAAACAGAAAGCGAACGAAGGAAGCCCTTGGCAAAAATCTGACAAAGAAGACAAGCGAGCAAGGTAACAGAGCCCACAATCCAATTGTTCATACTACCAAAGTCGGCTGCGCCCTGACCGCCCGCAAAAGAGTTGGCACCTACAGGAAGGAGCGAGAAGCCTATGGCTGTAACCACCGTGGCTGCCACAACAGGCGGAATGAGCTTAATCCAGTACTTGGCGAAAAGTCCAAGTGTACCTTCCACCAAGCCACCGATGATGACTGCGCCAATCAATGTACCCATGCCGTGGGAACCAGCGATGGCAATGGCGAGAGAAAGGAAGGTGAAGGAGATACCCATCACGATAGGCAGGCGAGAGCCGATGCGCCATACAGGATAAAGCTGCACGAGCGTACCGATACCAGCGATGACCATACAGTTTTGGATGAGCACGGCGCTGACAGAGCTGTCCAAGCCCACCGCACCGGCAAGAATCATGATAGGTGCGATGTTGCTCACAAACATGGCCAACACATGTTGAAGACCAAATGGGAGTGCTTTACCGACGGGCACCCTACCGTCTAGTTTGTAGAGATTTTCTATTGACTGTTCCATTGTCTTATATAAATTAATACTCAGTTTTCTCCGTATTTTCTTCCCACATTCGGAAAGCCCCTAATGCCTCGTCACGCATCAAGGCAATCATCGGCTTGTGGCGCTCCTCTATCTTGCGGTCTATTTCCTCGTAGATAAACTCATCGTCGAAACCTATCTTTGCCGCATCCTTTCGGTCGTTGGCATAATAGATTTTATCCAAGTGCGCCCAATAGATGGCACCAAGGCACATCGGGCAAGGCTCGCAAGAGGTATAAATCTCGCAACCCTCCAGATTAAAGGTCTTCAACTTGCGGGTAGCCTGTCGGATGCAGTTCACTTCGGCATGGGCTGTAGGGTCGAGGTCGATGGTAACGCTATTGGAAGCCTCAGCCACGATGATTCCGTCCTTGGCGATAACCGCTCCGAAGGGTCCGCCGCCATTTCTTACACTATTCTCTGAGAGCTCGATGGCTCTGTGCATCAATTCTTCTTTTGTCATAATCATATCAATTAGGTGGCAAATTTACAAAAAAGAAACGAACGCAGCAAGTTTTCTCGTAGAAAAAGCATTATTTTCTTTGGCTTTCTATTAATTTTTTATTACTTTTGCAACCGATTAGGACACAAATTGCAACATTTTAGTCCTAATATATATAATTAGGAAAGAGAGAGTACAAGGATGAGTAACGAAAAGAAAGATTTCGAAACGCTGTTCAGGGACATATATCCTAAACTTTACTATGCTGCCATGCAGTTGGTAAAGGATGAGGAAGTGTGTCGTGACATCGTCGGCGACTCTTTCGAGCAACTCTGGCTTCGACGAGCGGAAATCGAGCCATCCAAAAGGTCAGCCTTTCTCTATCGACTTGTCCACAACAAGTGCATCGACCACATCCGAAAGCAAACGGCACGCAACAAGTACATCGAGTTCTACAATATGCTGTACGGCACCACAAATGCACAACTGGAGAACTCGTGGGAAGAAAATGAACGGCGCATCAAAGCCATGTACCAGACGATAGAGACCCTGACTCCACAGACCCAAAAGATTCTCAAGCTTTGCTACTTCAGAGGTATGAAATACCGAGAGGTGGCAGAAGAACTGGACATCAGCATCAGTGCCGTACGCAAACACATCGTTCAAGCTCTGAAAGTATTGCGCTCGTCGCTTTGTTAATAAAATCCAAAAATACATGATGCGAGGTGCAAAAAGCAGTCGCTTTACGATAAATATTATAAGATTGAAGGGCTATATACCTTTTCAAGACCAAACTTTAGACATTCAAGCATGACAAAAGAAAAAGACAAATGGGACGACATCATCGACTGGATGGAACCAGAAAAGGAACCGACAGACGAAGAACTTGCATCACTGATGCAAGACGGGGATTCCATGTCTGACATCAAAGATGCCTTGAATCTAAAACAAGCCGTATCTCGCCATGGAGCCAAAGAGGAAGGGCTTCCATTCAACCTAGACAAAGAATGGGACAAGTTCTCTTCATTCATCGATGAGAACACATCAAACTCAAAAAAAGAAGAAGAAAAGGAAGAAACAATCATAGAGGAAATGCCAAAGAAGCATTTCTCCAAACCTCTCTATATAATAATAGGTGTGGCAGCATCGCTGCTTCTGCTCTTTGCCATCCGCCAGTTTGCCTTTTTGGACTCTCAGCAAACAGAGTCACAGAACATGGCTTGCGTTTATCAAAGAGACTCTTTGGCAGCCAATGCTACCGTGCTTACATCATCCAACAGAGGTAACGCACCACAGATTTTGCAAGGTGAAGGCATCGTCATGCCAAAGAGCGAACAGCAACCAGCTACTTCCACAACCACTCGCATCCTCCATGCCCTCGGCTTGGGTGATGACGATGTAGCAATGGAGAACAACACCGTAACGATTCCACCAGGCAAGAGTTACAACATCACCCTTGCCGACGGCACTAAGGTATTCATGTATGCTGGTAGTCGCCTCACCTACCCTGTCGTGTTCAGCGGCAAGGAGCGTAGAGTGTATCTCGAAGGCGAGGCATACTTCAAGGTAACCAAGGACAAGGCACACCCTTTCGTCATCAGCACAGAAAAAGCCGAGGCAAAGGTGTTGGGTACGGAGTTAAACGTAAGCTGTTACAAGGGTGAACCATGCCATGTAGCCTTGCTTACGGGCTCAGTATTGGTAAGCGACAAAAATGCCAAACGTTCCGTAAAGCTTGTGCCAGGACAAGGAGTCACAGTGAACGAAAGTTCACCACTCGCCATGAGCACTGAAAACATGGACACCTATACTTACTGGTTGCAAGGCTTCATCTATTATGACGACGCCACCCTTGCCGAAGTAACCAAGAACATCGGCAGATGGTACAACGTGAATGTCGTCTTCGACAACGAGACCTTGAAAAACCTGAAGCTCCGCTACTTCTGTCAGAGAAGCGAATCCCTGGAGCGTGCCGTGGAGCTGCTCAACAGCTATGGCAGATTCAAGGCTGTCGTAGAAGGCGAGACTTTGCATATCAAGTAATATTTCTATAGAAATCGTGGCAAATTTTAACGACTTTGCCACGATTTTTTCATTTTTTCTATCAAAAGGGGTGTCTTATTTCATTTCTTTACGACTTATAAGTAATTTTAAACTTTAATCAGCGTAAAATGAAGACAAAATTGAGAGATTACGTGCTGATGAGCTCTCTCCTCTTGTCCCCTTGCCTGGCACAGCCGACCTTTGCACAAGGACAGACACAGGAAATCGTCATCAACATGAAGAACGAGAGCCTCGCCAAAGCATTCAAGCGATTGGAAAAGGCTACCAAGTACAAGGTACTCTACGCCAGCAAGGACGTGGAGGGGTTGACCGTGAGCCGCAACATCAAGGCATCAAACGTACGAGAGGCTATGACTCAGCTCCTCGCAGGCAAAGCTTTGACTTTCAAAATCGACAATCAGTTCATCACCGTAACCAAAGGGGCGATGCACGTCTCAAAAGGAGCCGGCGAGTTTTACGACATCAAGGGAAAGGTAGTCGATGAGAACGGTGTCGAACTGCCCGGTGTATATGTCTTGCTGCAAGGCACTAAGACAGGTACAACCACAGGCGTAAACGGAGAATTCTCTCTGAAAGCTCGCAAAGGCGATGTACTCAAGTTCTCCTTCGTAGGCTACAAACCCGAATACGCTGACATCAAGAACCCACAGCGTGTCTTGAAGATTGATTTGCGCCCAGATGCCAAGAATCTGGACGAAGTACAGGTAGTGGCATTCGGTACCCAGAAAAAGGAAAGTGTCGTTTCTTCTATCACAACGGTGAAGCCAGGCGACTTGAAGGTGTCAAGTTCCGACCTGACGACCTCTTTCGCTGGTCGTATTCCAGGTATGGTGGCTTGGCAGACAGGTGGTCTTCCTGGTGGCTTGACCGAAAATGAGATGAACACCAAGTTCTATATCCGTGGTATCACCTCTTTCCAGAGCGGTGCCAATACCGACCCTTTGATTTTAATAGATGGCGTGGAATCTTCCAAACTAGAACTTTCTCGCATCCAAGTAGAGGATATCGAGAGCTTCAGCGTATTGAAAGATGCCTCAGCAACTGCCATGTATGGTGCCCGTGGTGCCAATGGTGTCATCAAGGTAACCACCAAGAAGGGTGAAGAAGGTAGCGTATATACTAATTTCCGATATGAATCTGTCTTGACGCAACCAACTAGCACCATCGATGTAGTAGATCCTATCACTTATATGAGAATGTACGACCAAGCACAATTGGGGCGCAACCCAAACGCATCACCTCAATACTCTGTCGATTACATTAATAAGACCGCCTCTGGGAAATATCCTAGTTGGTTATACCCACATACCGATTGGTACAAGCAGCTTTTCAAAGACTTTGCATGGAACCATCGTGCTGGCATTAATATTCGTGGCGGCTCTAAGAAAGTGCAATATTATGCTGCCATCAACTATAATCGTGACGAGGGTATGATTAAGACAGACCGGCTGAATGATTTCGATTGTAATATTACCAACAATCAGACGCAATTCAGAACCAACTTGAACATTGATTTACGCTCAGGCATTAAGTTGGTCATCAATTCTGTAGCCACATTGGACAAGTACCATGGTCCACAAACCAGCCAGACCGAAGCTTATTATTACGCTTTCAATGCTTCACCTGTGGATTTTGCTCCAACATACCCTGCAGACGAGACGCATAATTTTCCTCATATTCTTTTTGGCACAACGGCCAGCATGAAGACTAATCCATACATGGAAATACAGAAAGGATACATCAACCGTACTCGTTTTTCAACCACCAACCGTGCAGAATACATACACAATCTGTCCAAATTGGTAAAAGGTTTGGAATTCAGGGCAAGCGCTTCCTTGGTACAAACAGGCTACTACAGCAATGAGTTCTACACTATACCATATAAGTATTATCTATCCAGCTATGACAATGAGACAGGTAAGTTTACACTCGCTGACGTAGAGAATTCCAGGGCAAGCCGCACGCTGAATGCTAGTGAGGGAGATAGAAGTACCGATACCAGAATCACCTACACAGGCACTTTGATTCACCAAGCAGCTTGGGGCAACCACCAAACATCACTTACTGCCGTAGTTCAATCACAAGAGCGTACCTTCACTCCGATAAGTGATGTTCTCAACGGTCAACCACAACGCAACTTAACCTACTCTGCACGTGGCAATTATGGTTATAAAGACCGATACTTTATAGAGGGAAGCTTTGGGTACAATGGTTCCGAACGTTTCGCAAAATCAAAGCGTTTCGGTTTCTTCCCTGCAGTAGGTGGAGCTTGGGTGGCATCCAATGAGCCTTGGATGAAGAAACTTGACAAATACATCAGCTACTTGAAATTTCGTCTGTCTTGGGGTAAAGTAGGAAATGATGGTATCGTGGAAACACCTCGCTTCGTATTTTTACCTCAGATAGGAACAACATCCGCAGGAACAGGAGGTCAAGATCCAACCGCAAATGCAGGCGCACAATTCGTACGCAAACAGATTGTGGCATACGCCAACCCTAATATTCTTTGGGAAATAGCAGAACAAAAGAACCTGGGTATTGAGGCAAAGCTCTTCGGTGGTTTGATAGAAGCACAAGCCGACATCTACCAAGAAATACGCCACAATATCATCTCCACACGTACCACCATACCAGCCAATATGGGTATTGAGGTAGATCCACTTGCCAACATCGGTAAAACGGACTCACGTGGTGTAGACCTCTCTTTGAAAGTGCAAAAGGCATTCAGTAACGATTGTTGGATGATTCTAAACGGAACTCTCACTTATAACAAGACAAAATACAAGGAAGTAGAAGAGGCGACCAACAAGCCAGCATGGCAACGCAAAGTGGGGCATGAAATCAGTCAACCAATCGGCTACATCGCAGAGGGTCTTTTCCGTGACCAAGCAGAAATCGACAATTCACCACGACAAGATGGCGATGTGATGCCTGGCGATATCAAGTACCGAGACATCAACCATGATGGGGTCATCGACGTGAACGATGCCACATATATTGGTTATCCAGAGACTCCACGTCTAATCTATGGCTTTACAGGCTTCATCAACTACAAGGGATGGGAACTCAATTTTGCCTTCCAAGGTTCTGGTCAGCGCTCCTTCTTCATCAACCCTGTCAAAGTTTCGCCTTTCTATGGCGACCACGCCATGCTGAAAGCCATCTACGACAGCCATTGGTCTGAGGACAACCAAGACACACATGCTTTCTGGCCAAGATTGTCCACTTCGAGCATTGCTCAGCACAACCCACAAGAGGATTGGTACAACAGTAGTAACGCCGAGGTTCGCAAGAGTACCTACTTCATGCGCAACTGTTCCTTCTTGCGCTGCACAAACATTGAGATAGCGTACAACCTGCCCAAGAAGTTTGTTAGCACATTGGGATTAAAGCTCTTCAAGTTGTCACTCAAGGTAAACAATGCATTCTGCCTGACCAACTTTAAGCTTTGGGACGTTGAACTTGGTGAATCAGGATTCAACTATCCTATCCAACGCACCTACTCAGCAGCCATCAACATCAGTTTCTAAAAAGAGAGCAACAAAAGACATAAAGGACAATGAAAAAAATAATATATTCACTATTTTTGGCAAGTGCTCTGCTAAGCACCTCTTGCAGCGACTATCTCGACGTTGTTCCAAAAGGAGACGTTGAAACCATTGAAACGAATTTCGAACAACGAAACGATGTGGACAAATGGCTCAAGACCTGCTATGCCATGTTTACCAATATGGCAACCAGCTACGAGGAGCAACCAGGATTCATCGGTGCCGACGAGTTTGTGGGCGGTCAATATTTCAGAGACAACATGGCGGCATATGGACCAGCCATCTACATAGGAGACGGACTCCAAATGGCACAAAATCCATATTGCAACATTTGGAGCAAAGATGGTGCCTACTGCATCATCCGCTATTGCAACTTATTCATAGACAATGTGGATCTCTGTCAAAATATGACAAAGGATGAAAAAAAACTTTGGAAAGCCGAGGTCAAGGCATTGAAAGCTGCCACCTACTTCGAATTACTCAAGAGATATGGTTCATTCATCCTCGTACCAGAGAATATCGATGCCAACGCAGGCAAGGATGCTATGCAGCAACCACGTGCCAACATCGACGATTGCGTCAATGCCATCGTCAGTCTGTGTGACGAAGCCATTGCCGACCTCCCGACCATGAGTGGTTCGGAGGAGTCACGTCATGCCTATTTCAAGAAAGAATCAACAGCTGCCGTCAAGGCATATGCCTTGCTTTTCGCTGCATCCCCCCTTTTCAACGGCAACGAGCAACTAAAGAACTTCACCAATAAAAATGGCGATCGTCTCTTCCCAGATTACGACAAGGAAAAATGGCACAAGGCTGCCATTGCTGCAGACGAAGCCATTAACTACGCCATCACTGGTGGAAAGCATCTCTACAACAGTACGAGCGACAAAGGAACGGACATGCTCAACACCATTTTCAACATACAGCAATCTGTACTCGACAAGAGATATACAAATCCTGAGATTCTCTTGGAATTTGAAAATCAAAAAGGCACCTTTACAGGAATTTGTTTTGCACCTTACACTAAAAGATCAGAAGCTGCTTTCCTGGATCAAAATGCAAAAGGATGTCTTGCTCCAAGCATGAAGATGGTTGAGATGTTCTACACCGACCATGGTCTGCCAATAGACGAAGATAAACAATGGGTGAGTGACAAATACCAAATGAGCAAAGAAACAGATAGTCGCTACCTCAACGTTGTGCCAATGAACACTGAGATTTTAGGACTACACCGTCGTAGAGAGCCTCGCTTCTATGCTGACATCGTAGCTGACGGAACTTGTTGGTATCGTCCGACAAGCACTTACAGTGCAACCTATAAAGCTACCATCACCAACACGAAACAAGGAGGCAACTTCGGAACAGAAGACACGAAGATCAATGCAACTCTTCCACAGTCACTTACAGGATACTGGATAAAAAAATACATTGATTCTACCCAGCCATTTGCCGACTATCTGCAGACAAATATTTATGCCTTTAAGCAAACATACCTTCGTTTAGCAGAATTATACCTGATGTCAGCTGAGGCATGGAATGAATATCTAGATGTTCCTGATAACGAGCATGTATATAGCAAGTTAGATGTAGTACGTGAACGAGCTGGAATTCCTAAGGTTTGCGAAGCGTGGGAGAGCTATGCACGAAATCCTCAGAAAGTAACCACACAGAGTGGTATGCGCAGCATCATTCACCAAGAGTGGAACATCGAGTTTGCCTTCGAGGGCAGAAGGTTTTACAACTTGCGACGCTGGATGGAAGCTCCACAGGAATTGAACGAACCACAATATGGATGGAATATCATCTGCTCTGACAACCGCCGCTTCTACAACAACTACGAAGGACCTATCGTAATATGGTCGAAACGCAAGTTCACAGCTCCAAGAGATTACTTTTTCCCTATCCGCAGTGAGGAAATACTCATCTCAGGATGCAAACAAAACCCAGGTTGGGGTGGAAACAACTAATCATCATAACATCATATAAAAAAAAGACATGAAAAAAATCATATATTTTCTCATTCTACTTGCAACACTCAGTTCATGCAAGGATGAAGAGACAACCTTCCAACCATCCGTTGGCACAGAAGCTTTCAGTTTCAAGCCAATGCCAGGTGGAGCCATCATGTATTTCAAGTTTCCTGCCGACAAAGACTTGATGGGCTTGAACATTCGCTACAAAGACTATGCAGGGCATGAAATTCTGCGCACTTCAAGCGCATTGAAGGACTCGGTGGTATTGGAGGGTTTCAACGAGGCAAAACAGAATGTACCCGCAGAAGTTCGCTTCGTAAAAAGAGATGGTGAGGAAAGCGCACCTATCGCCGTGTCCTTCAATACAGAGGACTCCGCTCCCTACGCATTTTTCAACCGTGTGAAAGTTCTCTCCGGTTGGAATGGTTTCAGCATCTTGACAGACAACACAACCAATGCAAAGGGATTGGCTCACATTTATTATCTGGGTACCGATCCTTTATCTGGTCAACCTGACACCATCCTCATCAAAACACTCAATATCACAGAAGGCAAAGACACTCTGAGCTTCGAATTAAAACAGAAATCGGAGGATAACACTATTGTCATTCGCACAGAAGATTATCGTGGTTACATGGTGCGTGAACAAGCATGGAATCATATTAAAGCTTACAACACAACCAAGCTCGATAAAAGCAATTTCGACTTTTATTTCGACAAGTCCGTGGAACGTCCAGATTACTGCATGGGAGAAAAATATCTCTTCGACGGCGAGCTCAAGGGCATAGACTTCTTTGACCAATACCAGAAAGAAGGAAGCAAAGGATGCATCAAGCGAAACTGCTTCTTGGCTGGTCCGCAAGCATGGGGTGACCCTATGTACATCGACATGCACCAAAACAGACTTACAGCAGAGGTAAGATTCTATACCCCTCTTAACGTGAGGTCTTATTTTCAGTGGTGCTACAGCAACCTATCGATTGACAATTATTACACCCTCTTCAAAAATGGCTATTACATAGACAAACTGCCTTGTTCGGTAGATGTATATGCCGCCAAGGATGACAATGGAACTGCAGGAAACTGGGATGCAAAAGCTTGGATAAAAGTAGCAAGCTATAACCAAGATCCTGATATCGAAACCAGGGAGAGATGGATAGCCAACGCCGTTGGAAATATAAATGCTATCGACACAAAAGCAGAGGCAGAGAAAGCCGACTCCGTATATATGCCTCTCAAACTACTCTACGACCAAGGGGAAGGATACAGATACCTAAAGATTGTAGTCAACAAGACATACAATGACATTGACAATATGATGTCATGGTCACAAGGCACCTCTATCAACGCAGCTCAATATTTTCTTATACAAGAGTTGGAAGTTTGGACAAAGAAAGATGAATAAAACATGGAAAAGAATATAAAGACATTGATTATATCCCTCGCAGCCTTAGCCTCCTTGACTGCCTGCCAAGACATCAAGGACACATACGCAGATATGGCTGGCGACGGCGAAATCAGATACATTGGAAAATGTGACAACCTCACGGTGACACCAGGATGGGAAAGACTTATCGTGAACTGGACTAACAACAGTGACCCCATCATCGACAAGGTCAAGGTGAAATGGACTAACGACATTGACACAGACTCAGTTCTGCTAGATCGAGGAACAACAACCTACAGCATAGATAACCTCGGCAACAGCACATACAAGATCATCGTCAGTTCCCTCGACAAAGATAGCAACGAATCGCTAGAAAACGCCATCTATAGTCGCCCATATACTAACCAACACGAGGAAGTAGTATCTTTCTCTAGAGTGGTGGCTAAGCAGTATTTCTTGGACAACAACCTGATTATGCTCTTTTCTGGTTGGCAAAATGGTTTGGAAACAGCCAATTTGAAATATACCAAAAAGGATGGCTCTGAGGGAAACTTCGAACTAAACGAGGATATAGCTTCTAAGCCAATCTATGTCTTGCCCGATGAAATAGACCCATCCAAGCCTGTCACCCTATACCGCACAGGACACATCGGAAGTTGCAAGGACTTGATAGAATTCGATCCATACGAATTGAGCAAAGAACCAACATACACCTCTGATTTCAAAGAATTTCTCAAGACCAAGTATGGCACCGACGGAAAAATCATCAATAGCACAGGCAACGTATCCGACAACTGGGCAAAGAACTTGCAGACATTGGAATTAGATGTCGACATCAACTCTCTGGAAGACCTGTTCAACATGCCAAATCTGAAGAAACTGGTAGTAGGAAAGAATACCTATCTCACAGAAGCAGGAGCCAACGACACGGCGCGTGGACAATACAAAATTTTCGACCCAACTATCAGTAACAAGGTGTTGGAGATTATGCATCAGCACACAGGACTCGTCGTAGAACGCTACAATAAACACTACCAGGAATTATCCAAAGAGTCTTTCATCAAGGACATGGGAGCAGCGCACTTGCCAACAATAGATTGCTATGATATCAGCAAAGCTAGCATTAAATGCAACATTGCCGACCAAGATGGTTACAACTCTCACCCAGAGTATCTTATAGATAGCAAGGCGAGTACCTGTTGGAAGCCTTTTTCTACCAGTTCTCAACAGACATATATTCTTACCATCGACTTGGGCAAAGAAGTAGAGGCTAGTGGTATCAAAGTAGTACAAAAGTCGTTTAGTGAGTCAGACCAAGACAATGACATCGCCCCACAAAAAATGTCGATAAAAATCGCCGACAAGAGCGGCGGACTTAACGATGCAACCTATGTAGAGGAGAATACCCTCGGAACTAGTACGGGACAAACTATCCTTCTGCCATTCTCTAATGGAAAACAAAAGGTAAGATACATCCAAGTGGGCATCCCTTCCCAATACTATTTTGGCACATTCGATGTGACACTTGCAGAAATTGGCATCTATAAATAAAAAGGAATTATGAGAAAGTTAATTATATCCATGACACTTTTGTTGGGCTGCGCTTCGGCGTTCGCCCAACAAACCGACAAGTTGCTGCAAACTCTGAAGTCAGAACTCAATTACAGTATGGAACAGCTGCAAAAGCAACCCGACCACAAGCCATACTACATGAGCATGAGAGTGGAGGACAAATACACACTCGTATTGAAAAGCAGTTTTGGCAACAAAAATGGCGAAGACGAAGTTCGCACACGTCTATTCTCACCACAAATCAGAATCGGCAGCAAACAACTTGACAACTTCAAATACACAACCCAAGGCACACAGCAATATCAGGGAATGTCTGTTACACAGCCTACCATGCTTCCCTTGGACGACAATGCAACTGATGGTATTCGTGCTGCCATTTGGAAAGAGACAAACAGCCGCTACAAGTACGCTTGTCAAGCTTTCGATGAAGCTAAGACTAAAGCTGCTACAACAGCGGCTAACGAGGACAAAGCTGCGTGTTTCTCAGATGCCCCTATTGAGAAATACTATGATGCTTCCATCGGCAACCGCTATTATCAAATAGACAAGATTGGTTGGCTCAAGAAGCTCAACGAAATATCTGCTGCTTTCAAGGCTGCTCCTGAGTTGCTGAGTGGAGAAGCAAGTCTCACCTATCAAGTATCTCGAGTCTATTTTGTCAACACAGAAGGTTCAGAGGTCGTGCAAAACCGCATTTGCGGACGAATCATGCTTTCAACACAAGCTGTAGCTGCAGACGGAATGAACTTGCCCCTCAATAAAGATTATTTAGCATACGACCTTGACAGTCTTCCATCGGTTGAGAAAATAGTAACCGATGCAAAAGACATGGTACAGAGAGTTTTAGCATTAAGAGACGCGCCTGTCGCTGACCCCTATACAGGTCCAGCTATGTTGTCTGGTGAAGCCAGCGGCGTTTTTTTCCATGAAATATTTGGACACCGTCTAGAGGGACACCGTCTTAAAGAAGGAGGTGAAACATTCAAGAAGATGGTTGATCAACTTGTACTGCCTAAAGAATTCCAAGTCTATTGCGACCCTACCCTTCGCCATTATGCAGGGACAGACCTCAATGGATATTACAAATATGACGACGAGGGCGTGAAAGCTCGCAGAGTGAACAATGTAGTAAACGGTGTATTAAAGTCCTTCCTTATGAGCCGTGTGCCACTCGATGGTTTTCCTGTGAGCAATGGACATGGCCGCACATCGGATGACAAAGACCCAGTGTCTCGTCAGTCCAACTTGATCGTCGAGACCAACAAGCCTTACACTGATGCGCAGATGAGACAGATGCTCCGTGCTGAAGCAAAGAAGCAAGGCAAGGAATATGGTTATTACTTCAAGACCGTGACTAGCGGTTATACTTATACAGGCGAGGGTGGAAGCCTCAACTCTTTCAATGTAACTCCATTGGAAGTGTATCGCATCTTTGCCGATGGTCGCCCTGACCAGTTGGTACGTGGTGTTGATTTGATAGGTACACCATTATCCATGTTCTCGCATATTGCAGCAGCAGGTAAGAACGCCAGCGTCTTCACTGGAGTTTGTGGTGCTGAGTCGGGATGGGTTCCTGTAACTGCCGTTTCTCCTACCATTTACGTCACGCAGATAGAGACACAACGCCGTGCCAAAAGCAACTATGTCCCAGCCACTCTAAAGGCACCAGGGTTTGGAGGAAAGCCATCGACCAATGAGTTTGATGGAATCAATGCTAATGACATAGACAAGAACATTCTATCTGGAATGAAAGATGAAATGAAGAGGGAAATGGATTCTCTTTCCATTGTGGGGTCTCCACGTCCTTTCTATATGTCATATTTGGCTACACGATTCAAAACTGTCAACATAAAAGCAGAACTTGGTGGCCTGACCTATTGCTACGATACGCCATGGGATATGTTGGGTAGCACTCAAGTCTTGGTAGGCAGTTTCAAGCGCAACAGCGAATTGAAACTTGGCCAATACATCAAGACAGGCATACAAGCAGGAGGTGGCTACGATGCAATCCGACGTGCCTTCTGGACTTATAGCGACTTGGCATACAAATATAATATCAATAGTTACGCTCAAAAGATGAACTACCTCAATAGTAACCCTCTTCCAACTGCTATTGAAAAAATACCTGATATGCAACGCATGGCTCCTGTAACAGAAATCCAACCAAGTTACGACTACCATATCGACTCACAGAAATTATCAAACTTAGCATGCAAGGTTTCCGAAGTTTTCAAAGACTTTAAGGATTTAACCAACACGAGCATTTCCTTTGAAGGTGCATACGCTGATACATATCGTATAACATCAGAGAATGTCAATCTCAAAGAACCTCATAGTTACTTGATAATGAAAGCAAAGGCTAATCTTCGTTTAACAGATGGAAGCCAACAAAGAAGTGGATTCGAAATGAATTTCACCACTCCAGAAGAGTTGCCTTCAGCTGAAGTACTACAGGCAAAGGTGAGAGAATTTGCAGAGCAATTTGTTTCCATAAAAGACGTACCTATCTTGGAGGATACCTACAAAGGTCCTGTGATGTTCGAGGATATGGCTGCCGTTTATCCTTTCACAGAAAATCTGCTCACGCTCAACAAACTCTATGCACAGGTAATGCTTGCTCCTAACGACAAGGCACTTGGCAAGAAGATTGGCAAGAAAATTCTCGACCCACGCATCGACATCGTCAACTACTCTTCCAAGTCAGAATATAATGGCACAAAGTTGATGGGTGCATACAGCATCGATGCAGATGGCATCAAACCTGAGGCAGAGATGACACTTGTCGAGAAAGGAGTTTTGAAACAAATTCTGAACCGTGCTACGCCTACAGAACATGCCATGCACTCTACTGGTAGTGCTCGCTTCACCAACAATCCTAGAGCCGTATCGCTCACCACATCTGTGGGTACTCTCCACGTGAAGGCTACAGGAACCACCGATGCCGACAAGATGAAAAAGGAACTCATCAAGTTGGGTAAGAAAAAGAAGTTGGAATACGTATATAAGATAACAAGTCCTGCTGGCGCTGAATCGTTGCAACTCTATCAGATCAACGTGAAGACTGGTGTGGAGAGACCTGCCAGAATTACTTCTGCCGTTCTCCCAACACTCAGTCAGTTGGAGAAAATTGCTGCCATCTCTTCCAAAGAGAATGTCTATAATCTCTCCAAAGAAGTGAACACTTCCGTTATCTGTCCTTCTGCCATCATATTGGATGACATCGAGTTGAGCAGCAACACTCCTCGTAGCGAAAAGGCTCCAGCCATCCCTTATCCTTTGCAGCGATAAGACGACAAGATTTGACGAAATAATAATTAAAAAAATCTCTCTCTTATAGGAGGACTGTCTGTGATGGGTAGTCCTCTTTTTAACAAAATTCAATAAACATATAAACAACATCACATCATGAAAACCATTAAACTTATAATAACATTATTACACATAAGCCTCTTTTGCTGCTTATGCAACTCTTGTTCATCCATAGAACAAACAACAGAAAGTGAATTTGGACATTATGGAGTCGAAAAGACCCACTTGATTTTGTCCTCATCAAAATGTGAAAACCTCACCACATCTATTGTGCCACGTTATGTCTTTGAGGACAAAGACAAAATGAGTCTATATATACAAGAAGACACCATCTCGCCAAAATATCATTTGAAGTTAAACTCTCAAAACCAAAAAGCTTGCAATGACATCATCAATTTGGCTTATTATAACAACTTTAACGTAGAACTGAAATATGATGTACAAAATCTCGAAGTATGTTCCATAAGATTAAATATTGCCAAGAATAGAACTAGAGCAGAGGATTCATTTATCATTCCAACAGGGGAGATAGAAGTTGAAAAAACGAATTTAGAAACAAATGATTGGCTAAATTGTTATGCCAATTGCTGTGGACAAGAATCAACAGGTCAAAGATATCTCATCAATGTCACTCCATTTGCTAGCTACTTTTATCTCAATTGCGATGCAAAGAGCTTCGAATACGCCAAAAAGATTCTTGAAACGGCGGAAAAGCGAAAACTAAACGTTGGCTTAAAATATATATGTGATACAAAAGACATTGTAAAAATAAAAATTCTACCAGCTTATAAAATCACGGAAAATAAAGTCGCACCAATTATTGCTCCTATTGCCCCTATAAAAATCCGACCTGTTCATAGAACGCAGGAAAATAAGACCGCACCCTCTATTACCCATAAGACACCTATAGGAAAATGCAGTGTTTTAACAGAAGAAGAACTTAAAAAAGCATTTAGTCAAATATGTTTATACTCATGTAGTAACAGACAGCGTCCAAATGACCATCCATGCATTCCATTTTACTTTGCAGAAGACGGATGCTTTGCTAGGGCTCACGCTATGAGGAGAATTTTGAATGAAATGGGATTTGAATGCAATAAACTTTTCCTATATGACAACTTAAACCCAAAAGTTAATGGAGAATGCTACCAATGGAAATATCATGTAGCCATTTTATTAAAAGTACAAACATCTGATTATAAAATTAAAGAAGTTATTATCGATCCTTCACTACGTCCCGACCAGCCAATCAGCGTACGAGAATGGACAGACTTATGCTATAGTACTGATTGTCCCAAAGACAAGAGAGCACCAGAAAGACTCGGTAAAGAAGAATGGCCAGGGGACACTTTCTGTCAATATTCAGACGGTAAATTCAGTGGTTACATTTCTGACTATAACAATTATTTAATGACAGATTTTGTTTGTAAATATATAGGAACACCTAATTGGGACAAAAGATTGGCACTATTAGCATACAACAAAATACATAATATACCTTTCAATGAGGAAGAATTCAAATGAGAACATCGAGTTGAGCAGCAACACTCCTCGCAGCGAGAAGGCTCCAGCCATCCCTTATCCTTTGCAGCGATAAGAAATCATAAAACAATAATAATAATTCTCTCTCGTAGGAGGACTGCCTGTGATGGGTAGTCCTCTTTTTTGTTCCCAAACCTAGAAAGTGTTATTCCAAAATAACAGTTTTCGCACAAAAGTGTTATTTCTAAATAACATTTTTCACCAAAAAGTGTTATTTCTAAATAACATTTTGTATCTTTGCAGCTGTAATCAAAAGATAATAAGATATGGAAATAGACGACTTGTACATCAATTCAGACCGCTTGATAGCCAGTATCAGCATAGAACATAAGCGCTATCTCTATCATGAGATTAACTGGGAGAACCGACTGATATGTATCAAGGGAGCTCGTGGAGTAGGTAAGACAACAATGCTTAAGCAGTATCTCAAAGAGCATTATCTCGCTAATAACAAGGCTCTCTATGTAACGTTGGATGATTTTTGGTTTACCAATCATCACTTGATTGATGTTGCAGAATATCATTATCTGCATGGTGGCACTGTACTCTTTGTTGATGAAGTACATCATTATCCATTCGTCACATGGTCGATGGAACTCAAGAATATCTATGATCGCTATCCGGAAATGCAAGTAGTCTTTACTGGTTCTTCCATGTTACAAATAGACAACACTCTGGCTGATTTATCTCGCCGTTGTGTTTTCTATGATATGTATGGCATGTCTTTTAGGGAATATTTGGAATTTTATGACATCATGAACGTACCAAAAATTTCCTTGGAGGATTTATTGCAGAATCATGTCAAAATTGGACTTGACATTACTTCAGAAGTCAAGATTTTGCCAAAGTTTCAAGATTATCTCCACTATGGCTATTATCCTTTCTATAAAGAAGTCACTGATTCTTACGAGAAAATTCTACAGCAGATAGCTGCAAACATCATAGAGGTAGATATTCCTGCCGTAGAAAAAATCGAGTATTCCACTGTGGTAAAACTCAAGCGATTCTTCGCCTTGATTTCGCAAATGGTTCCATTTTCCGTAAATGCCACAGAACTTAGCAAAAACATAGAGGTACCACGCCAGTCCATCAATAAGATGCTGGCTTTGCTGAAGAAATCGGCGTTGGTCAACCTATTATATAACGGGAAAAACACAATGGGGCAGTTAGCTAAACCAGAGAAAGTTTATTTGGAGAATCCCAACTTGATGTATGCCTTGACCCCTCGCGCAGACATTGGCAATATCAGGGAGACGTTTTTTGCCAATCAGTTGATGCGCAATCATGAGGTTACTTTTAGTGGCAAGGGGGATTTCTTAGTGGATAGCCTTTATACTTTTGAAGTAGGCGGCAAGAACAAAAAGTTTGACCAAATAAAAGACGTATCCAAAAGTTTCTTGGCAGTCGATGACATTGATACAGGATATGGTGGCAAAATCCCTTTGTGGATGTTTGGATTACTAGAATAACTCGGAGAAAGTTACAAATGGAATGCCTCCCAAAGGGTTAATTATCCATAATTATAAACACCTTTATTATAAGAGTATTTATATTTTTTGTAACTTTGCCCATAACATAAACGTTACAGACATAAGACAAAAAACATAGACGTTTTTTAAATACAAGAAACAATGGAGAATCCATATATCAAGCAATTTCCCGACCTGATGTCGGGCAAGAAAATTATGTATGTACACGGTTTCCTCTCCTCTGGACAGAGCGGCACCGTGAAGATGTTGCAAGAACTCATGCCTAACGCCACGCTTGTGACTGATGACATCCCAGTGCATCCAGAGGAAGCTGTGGAAATGTTGAAGAAGATGGTGGAGACGGAGAAGCCCGACCTCATCATCGGTACCTCGATGGGCGGTATGTATACCGAAATGCTGAAAGGCACAGACCGCATCCTCGTGAACCCTGCCTTCGAGATGGGCAACACGATGAGCAGTATGACGGGCAAGCAGGAATTCCAGAACCCTCGCAAAGATGGCGTTCAGGAGTTGATGGTAACCAAAGGTCTCATCAAGGAATACAAGGACATCACTACCCATTGCTTCCAGGACGTCACGCCCGAAGAACAAGCCCGAGTGTATGGCCTCTTCGGCGACAACGACCCAGTGGTTCATACCTTCGACATCTTCCATGAGCATTATCCGCAAGCCATCCATTTCCATGGCGAACACCGCCTCATCGACAAGGTGGCGTTCCATTATCTCTGCCCAATTATCCGTTGGATTGACGACAAGCAGAACGGCAAAGAGCGTCCTATCGTGTATATCGACTTCGATGCCTTGCACGACAGTTACATGAAAGCAACTAGCAGTATGCACAAGGCTTACGAGATGCTGATAGAATCATACAACGTATATATCGTTGCCTCAGCCCCGACCAACGACCATGAGTATATGGCGAAGGTACAGACTTGGGTAGAAGAATACCTCTCTGCCCCAGCCTACAACCATATCATCTTCACCAACCAGAAGAACTTGCTCTATGGCGACTACTTCATCGCCCCACACCCAGCGGAAGGTTTCATGGGAACCAGCATCGAGTTTGGAAGCGATGAATTCAAGACTTTCGAGGAAATCATCACCTTCTTCGAGAGATTGGGAGGACAATAAATCATGTTTTGCTTCTTGCATAGGTATTCGCATATTTATGCAAGAAGCTGCATCTAGATTATATTTCATTAGCACTTCGTTACATTTATTGGCTAAAAACAGCCCTATTTTGACAATATTTGGGCTATACCCGCTCCGTACCAACTCCGTACCCTCTCCGTACCAAGTCTTAGATTAGCCAACAAGTGTTAAAACGAGAACTTCAAAGATGGATAAATATTCAAAAAGCGACAGCAATGCAACTGAGCTATTCCAACGAGTAAGAGACCTCTTAATGCGCCCCGACCTGGAGCCAAAGACCCGCAACAAGATGATGCACGACACGCTCATCCTCTGTTGCCACGAGGGAGTGAAGGATACCAAGCAAGCCTTCGGTAACCTTTTCTCACAGGTAGATTACCTCTGCAAGGCTCGTGGCATCAAGGTGGGCGATAAAATCGACATCCAAACCATGCGCCGCCATAGCAACTCACAGGAGCCCCTTTCAAGCGAAGACCTGAAATACGACGCACGAGCCTTGGCGGTTTTCATCTCCGCTGTGTTCGAGGTGGATGTGCCTCACGAACTCAACGTGCTCATCCCCCACCACAACCGCCCTTATCAAAAGGGATTGGAAATCAACAATCGTCGCATCCGTTGCATCGTGAAGAACTGGGACGGCGACTTCATCCGTGTGGATATAGACCAAGATGCCGACGAGGAGGAATATCTCGTGCGACTGAAAGATGAAGAGAACCATATCGACCATACTTATCTTTGGGACTTACTGAAGGAAGGGATGCAGCTCAACCTGCTCGATTGTCAGGTGAAGCAACCCATCATCACACCCCGACTCATCGTAGTGGAGCCCGATTATCTGGTAGATATCAGTAGCATAGCCACTTGCTTCACTGCCTTCGGTCATCATCCCCTGCTCTATCTGCTGAACATGATGAAGCCTCGTGCCAACACGCAAGCCACCCTGCTCGGTAACTTTGCGGGAGCGGCACTCGACGACATCATCAACAGCCATGGCAAGTACCAAGTAAACAATACGGTGAAATCGAACTTCCGGGAGAAAGCCCTGGAGTTTTGCACCTGCCCTTGGTTTGATGCCAAGAAATTCTATACCGATGCCAACCTGCAAGCCTTCAACCTACAACAAGTTGTGGATATTCTCTTTCCTCGCACAGCCTCACAAGCCAAGATGAGTGCCTTCCGTGGCGAAAGCCTCTACGACAGGAAGAAAGCCATCTTGGAGCCTTCGTTCGTTTGCGAGGCACTGGGCATACAAGGACGTGTCGATTTGATGACCACCGACTGCAAGCTCTTGGTGGAGCAGAAATCGGGCAGGAACATGAACATCGAGACCCATCAGATGGACCCAAGCTATCATAGTTATCAGTTGGAGCCTCACTATGTGCAGCTCCTGCTCTACTATGGTGTATTGCAGCACAACTTCAAGTTGAGCAACGACCGGGTGAACATCCGTTTGCTCTACTCCAAGTACCAGCCGCAAGACGGATTGATGGTAGTGGCTTATTATCGCAAGCTATTCCAAGAGGCAATCGAATATCGCAACCAGCTCGTCGCCGCCTCCTTTGAAATCGCCAAGGAAGGCTTCGAGCATACACTGAACGAGTTTACGCCCGATGTACTCAACGTGGCAGGAACACAGGATTTCTTCTACAACAAGTATCTGAAGCCTCAGCTCGCAGCCATCACCGACCCACTCCATGCGTTATCACCACTGGAAGAAGCTTACTTCTGCCGCATGATGACCTTTGTATTGCGAGAGCAGATGATCAGCAAGGTGGGAGCACAGGAAGGCACCAACACATCGAGCAGCGACCTTTGGACGATGCCACTCGCAGAGAAGAAGGATGCCGGCAACATCTACACCGACCTCCACATCATCAAGAAGGAAAAGAGCAACGAGGGAAGCGGATACGACACCATCACCCTCAGCGTACCCGACCAAGGCAAGGACTTCCTGCCCAACTTCCGCATCGGCGACATGGTGTACCTCTACACCTACAAGCTGAAGGAAGAACCCGACGTGAGAAAGGCTATATTATATAAAGGTGTATTACAAGAAATCCATTCCGAAGAAATCGTGGTTCACTTGACCGATGGACAGCAGAACGCCGACATCTTCGAGATGAACCTTCCCTACGCCATCGAACATGGAACGAGCGACGCATCGACAGGTGGAAGCATCCGCAACCTGCACCAGTTTATCTGCGCTCCCAAAGAGAAACGAGACCTGTTGTTGGGGCAGCGTGCACCAAGGCGCAACTGCTCGCTCACACTGAGCCGACATTACG
>ERZ808240.1528-NODE-1528-length-28287-cov-5.257651_pt1 | contig 28287 bp, 24 predicted proteins | sample MGYA00521084_ERZ808240 | MGnify/ENA primary metagenome ERZ808240 (study PRJEB31516, sample SAMN03275571) | gut metagenome | biome: mammalia-associated habitat; material: feces | host: Papio cynocephalus | place: Kenya | collected 2012-08-06 ... | reverse complement strand
TAAAGTTAGCATATACTGCGAGTTACACGGCTTTCATCCTGCAAAATGACCTATAGGGCGTTTTCATTCGCCGTTTTTGCCCTGAAGTGCCTTGAATCGTATAACCATCTACAACACTGAACGTTACAGCGGTTTTATCCTGCAATTTGACCTATAAGTCAACTTAAAAGCGACCTGTTGACACCAGACGATACCAAAATCGTGAAGGTTGATGACAACGAACTTGTTCTTTCTGGCGAAGACGGACCAACAACATACCGGCGTTTGAATTGACACGACGAAGTGGTCAGCTTCTACACGCCTTCTCAGGTCTTGTGAGCTGAGGCACAAGGCTGACGATTGAGGATGCCGAACACTGTATACAACTGGGGCTGTGCCATGCCGCGCAGCCTCAGTTTTTTGTACGCAAATCCCGGGCTGCACTTCCGCGACAAGGCTGGGCGCGGCGTGCCGTGTCCCTGCCCTGTCGCGAATAAATCAAGAGAGGGCGCATCAGCAGTTTGATGCGCCCTCGTGAATATATCAGTATTTGCTGGATTGTCAGCGGATTGTGCCGGGGTATGCCTCGAGTGCCTTGGCGAGGACTGTCAGCGCCTTGGCGAGGTCTTCCTCTTTCAGCACGTATGCGATGCGCACCTGGTTCAAGCCCATGCCGGGAGTCGAGTAGAAGCCGGCTGCCGGCGCCATGAACACTGTTGCGCCGTCATAGCTGAACTCGCTCAGACACCATTTGCAGAACTCTTCGGCATTCTCCACGGGGAGGCTTGCCACAGTGTAGAACGCACCCATGGGAACGGGTGAGAACACGCCGGGGATTTTGTTCAGACCCTCCAGCAGGAAGTCGCGGCGGCGGCGGTATTCAGCGAATGCCTTTGTCATGTATTCCTGCGGGGTGTCGATAGATGCCTCGGCTACGAGCTGTCCCAGCAATGGGGGGCTGAGGCGGGCCTGCGCATATTTCATCACGCCGGCATAGATGTCCTTGTTGCGTGTCACGAGACAGCCTATGCGGATGCCGCACTCGTTGTAGCGCTTTGACACGGAGTCAATCAGTATCACCTGGTCCTCGATGCCCTCAAGCTGCATGGCAGAGGTCACGGGGGTGTCCGTGTAGCAGAACTCGCGGTAAACCTCGTCGGAAAGGAGGAAGAGGTTGTGCTTCTTGACGATGTCACGTATCTTCAGCAGCTCCTCGCGTGTGTATACGCCGCCAGTCGGGTTGCTGGGATTGCAGATCAGGATAGCCTTGGTCTTGGGGGTGATACGCTTCTCAAACTCCTCGATAGGAGGAAGTGCAAACCCGTTCTTGATGTCAGAGGGGACACCGATTATCTTCACGCCTGCAGTCTTGGCGAAAGCCACATAGTTGGCGTATGCCGGCTCGAGGAAGATGATTTCGTCGCCCGGGTCCATGGCTGTCAGGAACGCGAACAGGAGAGCCTCGGAACCGCCGGCAGTGACGATGATCTGGTTCTGCTCCACATTGATGTCAAAGCGGTTGTAATATTCCACCAGTTTCTTGCGCAGCGAAGGAAGGCCGTCGCTGGGAGAATACTCGAGGACTGTACGGTCAATGGCGTGCAGAGCCTTGAGAGCCTCCGGCGGAGTGGGAAGGTCGGGCTGGCCGATGTTCAGGCCAAATACGCGCAGACCCTTGGCGCGAGCCTCATTGGCAAGCGGTGCGAGTTTTCTGATGGGCGAGGACGGCATGTCCTGAACCCGATTAGATATAGAAGGCATATATTATTGGTATTAAGATGTCATGTCTGCGGCTGCACGCAGCCGCGATGCAAAAGTACATAAAAAAAACGAGATGACTGCCGATGCCGCGCAAAAATTATGGCACATTGCACGCTCGCCGCTCCAGTGTGCCTCTTGCCCTCGAAAACCAGTAATGGCATGGGGCGGGGCGTGTCGTTTTTGCTCACTTTCAGCTGTTTTCACGAGGATTTTTTGTAAATTTGCAGCCGCTTAGCGTATTTGCTTCGCGTCAATCTTTATGCAGAACATCCGAAACATAGCCATTATAGCCCACGTTGACCATGGCAAGACTACTCTCGTGGACAAAATGCTCCTCGCAGGGCACCTTTTCCGTGAAAACCAGAATGCCGGGGAGCTGATACTCGACAACAATGACCTCGAGCGCGAGCGAGGGATAACAATCCTCTCCAAGAATGTCTCAATCAACTACAAGGGCGTAAAAATCAACATCATCGACACCCCGGGACACGCTGACTTCGGCGGCGAGGTGGAGCGTGTGCTGAACATGGCTGACGGATGCCTGTTGCTCGTGGACGCTTTCGAGGGCCCGATGCCGCAGACCCGCTTCGTACTGCAGAAGGCGATCCAGATGGGGCTCAAGCCAGTGGTGGTGGTCAACAAGGTTGACAAGCCCAACTGCCGCCCCGACGAGGTGAACGAAATGGTGTTTGACCTCATGTTCTCGCTCGGCGCGACGGAGGACCAGCTCGATTTCGTCACCGTTTACGGCTCTGCCAAGGAGGGGTGGATGTCCTCTGACTGGCGCAAGCCGACACATGACATCACAGCAGTGCTTGACGCAATCATCGACAACATCCCCGCGCCCACGGTCTACGAAGGCGACACGCAGATGCTCATCACGAGCCTCGACTACAGCAGTTATGTAGGCCGCATCGCCATAGGCCGCGTGCATCGCGGCACAATACGCGAGGGACAGGAGATAGCGCTCTGCCGCCGCGACGGCTCTGTCAGCCGCCAGCGTGTCAAGGAGCTGCACACGTTTGAGGGGATGGGGCGCAAGAAGGTGCAGGAAGTGCCGAGCGGCGACATCTGCGCAATCGTCGGCCTCGAGGATTTTGAAATCGGCGACACCATCTCGCTCCCTGACAACCCCGAACCGCTGCCGCGCATCGCCATTGACGAGCCGACGATGTCAATGACGTTCACTATCAACGACTCGCCTTTCTTCGGCAAAGACGGCAAGTATGTCACCTCTCGCCATATATGGGAACGCCTCCAGCGCGAACTCGACCGCAACCTCGCCCTCCGTGTGGAGAAGACCGACAGCGAGGACAAGTGGATAGTCTACGGGCGCGGCGTGCTGCACCTCTCTATCCTCATCGAGACCATGCGCCGCGAGGGGTATGAGCTGCAGGTAGGTCAGCCGCAGGTCATCATAAAGGAGATAGACGGCCAGAAATGCGAGCCCGTCGAGGTGCTGACCATCAATGTGCCGGAGGAATACTCCTCCAAGGTCATCGACATGGTGACGCGCCGCCGTGGCGAGATAGTGTCAATGGAGACTCAGGCAGACCGCATCAACATCGAGTTCACAATCCCCTCTCGAGGCATCATCGGACTGCGCAACAACGTGCTTACCGGAACCGCAGGCGAGGCCATCATGGCGCACCGCTTTCTCGAGTACCAGCCTTGGAAAGGCGACATACAGCGCCGCGTAAACGGCTCGCTCATTGCTCTTTCAGCCGGTACCGCATACGCATACGCGATAGACAAGCTCCAAGACCGCGGACGTTTCTTCATCTTCCCGCAGGAGGAGGTGTATGCAGGCCAGGTCGTCGGCGAGAACGCCAAGGACAATGACATCGTGGTCAACGTCACCAAGTCGAAGAAGCTGACGAACATGCGGGCCAGCGGCTCAGACGACAAGGTGAAAATTGTGCCGCCTGTAGTTTTCTCGCTCGAAGAAGCCCTCGAATACATCAAGGAGGATGAGTATGTGGAGGTTACGCCCAACCACCTGCGGCTGCGCAAAATCATCCTCGACGACCTGGAGCGCAAGCGTGCCGCAAAATGAGCGGACACACAAAGGACATTGATGCCCGGAGTCTCGAAAACGCGAAACGCCTTTTCGAGTCGGGTGACATATACAACATCGAGGTTGGCTCAGTCGCCGGACTTCAGGCCATACACAAGGCTCTTTTCGGCGGACTGTACGATTTCGCCGGGCAGATACGTGACAAGAACATCAGCAAGGGGAATTTCCGTTTTGCCAACTGCCTCTACCTGAAAGAAGCGTTGGCGGCGATTGAGCGGATGCCGGAAACTACATACGAGGAAATAATAGCCAAATATGTGGAGATGAACGTGGCGCATCCGTTTATGGAGGGCAACGGCAGGTCTACTCGCATCTGGCTCGACATGATTTTGCGCCGGAGGCTCGGTAAAGTAATCGATTGGCAGCTGGTAGACAAAGATCTGTACCTTCAAGCCATGGAGCGCAGCCCTGTCAACGACTTGGAATTGCGTTTCTTGCTGCAACCGGCACTGACAGACCGCATAGACGACCGCGAAGTCATTTTCAAGGGCATCGAGCAGTCCTATTATTATGAGGGTTACGGCATAAGCCCCCGGTCTCGGTAGCTGAAATACCCCTGTGCGGTGATTATCAGGTGGTCGAGCATGTGGATGTCGAGGTTGCGGCACGCTGTGGCGCATTTCTCAGTCATGTCGTCATCCGAGCGCGACGAGGTCAGGTTGCCCGACGGGTGATTGTGGCAAAGCGCGAGTGTCGAGGCGTTTTCCACCAGAGCCTCTTTCATCACGACCTTTATGTCGAAAACACTTGCGGAAATCCCGCCTTGTGAGGCGCGGAACATACGGATAATGCGGTTGTTACGCGCCAGCAGCAACACCCAGATTTCCTCATGGGCGAGGTTGCCGATGCGCGGCTGCATGACACGGAAAATGTCTTGCGAACAGCGTATCACCGGGTCTTCAGATGCCGTTTCGGCAGTGTAGCGGCGTATCAGCTCCATGACAGCCTCTATCTGTATCGCCTTGGTGCGCCCGATTCCCTTGATGCTCATGATTTCGGCACGCGAGCGACGCTCCAGCGTATGAAGCCGCCCGTCGTTGGCACGCATCATCTCGCGCATCATTTCTGTAATAGGCTTGCCGGGGATGCCGGTGCGGAGTATCACCGCCAGCAGTTCGGGTACGGAAAGCACGCCTACGCCGTGGCTGAACGCCTTTTCACGCGGCTGCTCGTCCTCGTCCATCTCCTTGACGGTACGCACCGGAGCCATCGGCGTTGCGTCCTTGCCGGCATAATGCGGCTCCTGTTCATTGACTATCATCGCGGAACGGTTGAAAACAGCACTATTTGCCCCGGCGCATCTCAATCTCCTGCTGCTCGTCGCGTCCGTGGCGCAGCAATATCTTCCAGACGTAGGCGCGTATGAAGCCCGTGCCGTAGCCCCACAGCTGCGTCATCGCTGCCACCACGGCGAGCGAACCTATTTTCAGCGATTTTGTGGAGCATATCGCGCTTATCCACAAGGCTATGAGGTATACGGCAAGCGGCAGCAGCGACCAAATGCAGAAAAAGCTGCCGATTACCATTGCCGTTGCGAAAACCACGAACAGAGCCGGCAGCCAATGTACCGCCTTCATCGAGCCAGGATAGATGAGCTGCAAGGTGATGCGCGACATTCCGAACACGTGCACCTGCCGCCAGAACTTGCGCATATCCACGCGCCGCTTGTGGTACACCTTAACGTCGCGGTACAGCTTGATGCTGAAGCCGGCAAGGCGTATGCGCGTGCTCATGTCTATGTCCTCGGAGAACATCTCACGGAAACCGCCGACCTTCTCATACACTCTGCGCGAGAAGCCCATGTTGAACGTCCTGGGCACAAACTTCTCCAGCTGCACCTTGCCTCCGCGTATTCCGCCGGTGGTCAGGAACGCCGTCATGGAATAGTTTATCGCCTTCTGCGTGTCGCTGAACGAGCAGTGCGCAGCGTCAGGCCCTCCGAAACAGTCGGTGGGGTTGTCGCGCAGTTCGCGGCGCAGGGTGGCAATATATTCTGCGGGGAGTATGCAGTCAGAGTCGACGAAGACAAAGAAGTCTCCGTCGGCTCGTTCTATTCCGTAATTCCTGGCTATGCTGCGGCCCTCGTTCCCCTTGTGGAAATACTTCAGGTTCAGCCGCGAGGCGTATTCGTCGCAGATGTCGCGGCACGGGTCGGTGCTGCCGTCTTCGACTATCACAATCTCGAAGCCGCTGTCTGTCTGGCGCGACAGGCTGTCGAGCAGGTCGCGCACCTCGTCACGGCGGTTGTAGACCGGCACGATTATGGAAATCTCCGTCTGCTGTTCGGGCTGTCGGCTCATAGCCAGTTAGATTTGTGTATGATCAGGCTTTCACGCGGCCGACGTAGCTGCCGTCGCGGGTGTCAACCTCGATTTTCTCGCCAGTGTTGATGAAGAGGGGCACACGGACAGTCGCGCCTGTCTCTACAGTCGCGGGCTTGAGAGTGTTGGTGGCGGTATCGCCCTTCAGGCCCGGCTCGGTGTAAGTGATTTCGAGGACAGTCTTCATCGGCATCTCGGCATAGAGGACTGTGTCAGTGCTTGCGTCGCTCACCACCTCCACGATGTCGCCCTCCTTCATGAAGTCAGAGCCTGTCACGAGTGCCTTGGAGATAGGGATCTGCTCGAAGGTCTCCTGGTTCATGAATATGTCGTCGCCTCCGTCGGCATAGAGGTACTGGTAGGGGCGGCGTTCCACACGCACGTCTTCGAGCTTCTCGCCGATGTTGAAGCGGCGTTCTATCACACGGCCGTCAACGACGTCTTTCAGCTTGGTGCGCATGAAAGTGTTGCCCTTGCCGGGCTTTACGTGCAGGAACTCCACGCAGAAATAGAGGCGGCCGTCCATGCGGATGCAGGTGCCGTTCTTGATGTCTTGAGCGTTCATCATATAGGTATGTTTCCTTTATAGTTATGTGTCAAACGATTAGGCTGCAAAATTACAAAAAATCCCCGAACAGGCAAAGGCGGGGGGCATATACGGCATAAAAATAGGCACAACGGGCGTGCTGGCACACGAAAAGGGGGGAATAATTTTGTGGAATGAAAATGATTTCCTAATTTTGCAGTCCGAAAACCCGAAATAAAAAACACGACATACGATGAAAAGAACATTTCAGCCCTCAAACCGCAGAAGAGTCAACAAGCACGGTTTCCGTGAGAGAATGGCTACCAAGGACGGACGCAAGGTATTGTCACGCCGTCGCGCCAAAGGTCGCGCTTCGCTGAGCGTATCAGACCATCTGGCAAGCAAGTGATGACGATCGTCTGAGGACGGCTCTCGTTGACACAGATACATAAGGCTGTTCCCCTGCTATACAGCGGGGAACTGCTTTTGTGTATGTATGCTTACAGCAATGATGGCCATTGCCGCTGATAATCAAGTAAGCCGCGACAGATTTTCTGTCGCGGCTTATTTGATTTATACGAAAGAGTCAGATTATTCGTCATCTGAAATTGAAAAGGAGTCCGCGTCACGCCACGCGCCGAACTTGGAGCGGAAAGCGTCAATCTTCTCCTTGCTGAGGGTAGCATATATGATGTCGCTGCCTTCGGTGCGTATCCCTATGGGCTTGCCCTTGAAGTCGTACACCTCCGACGATCCGTCATATTCAAATCCCTTGTCGTCCACGCCCTTGCAGGTCACGCCGCACAGGTACGCGAGGTTCTCGATAGCACGTGCCGGCAGCAGCTTGTTCCATGCGTCAATGCGCACCTTGGGCCAGTTGGCAACGGCGAGCAGCACGTCATACTCGTTGGCGCGGTTGCGGCACCATACCGGGAAACGGATGTCATAGCACACTATCATTGCTATGTTCCAGCCACGGTATCTCACAGCGAGGCGGTCGTGGCCGCGAGAGAAGCTCTTGTGCTCGCCGGCGAATGTGAACAGGTGCCGCTTGTCGGCGAAAGTCTCGTCGCCGGACGGCTCTATGAAGAAAGCGCGGTTGTACAGCGAGCCTCCCGAGTCTGCTATGAAACTGCCGGCTATGGCCATGTTGTGCCGGGCTGCGAGCTGCTTGATGAAATCAATGGTCTCGCTGGTGTTGCGCTCGGCATACGGGCGTATCGTCTCCTTGTCCGAGGTGAGGAAGCCCGTAGAGAACATCTCGGGCAGCACGAGCAGATCGGTGAGCGGATGCACGTTTGCTGCCGCCTCGGCGAGCGTGGCAAGGTTTTTCTCCTTGTCCCCCCACACTATCTGCATCGGCAGGAGGGCTATGTTCAGGTCTTTCTGTGTCATGTTGCTATGGGATGGTTAATAGTGTACACAACTGGGTAGGGACACGGCGTGCCGTGTCCGAAGGGCGACAAATACAATCGATTGATATGCAATGACGTGATTGCGGACACGGCACGCCGTGTCCCTGCCTTGCCGCCCCAATCATACGCAGTCAGTGCATTTTGACACGCATCCTTGGCTGAAAAGGATTTTTCCGTAGCTCCTTCAGCAGGATTACTGCGCAGCCTCCTTGTTGCGGTCTTTGATAGACTGAGGCACAGCGGCGTTGAATTCCTTGAGAGACTGGTTGATGGCGTTCATGATATTGGCGTTGATGCCGCGGAACAGCTCCTTGGTGAACTGTCTTTTGGCAGCATTGTAAGCCTTGCGGCCCTCGAAGTCCTTGACACGCTTGCCGAATGAGGCGTTGGCCTGCGAGAGGGCGTTGTTGACTGCGCCGAGCACAGTGCGCACGCACTTCTCGGAAACTTCGCGGTCGATGCCCTCGTTGCAGTAATAGTTTATCATGATTTCCTCTGCGACAGCTGCGCCGAGCGATGACACGAATTTCTTGAATAATCTCTTGTTTGCCATATCTTCTTGATATTATGATGTTTGACTTTATGCTGCGGCAACGGCTTCCAGCCGCTGCGCCGTGATGTCACCAACAAAGTTAGTGCAAAAATCCGGATTGTGCAACAGCCTGGCAGTCCTCGCCAAAACTATAGACAGGAGGCGCGTCCGAATTGGCACACCACCTGTCTGTATATCAAGTGTGTTTGCGGGATTACATGCCGCCGGGAGGGAGGCCCATCGGCGGTCGGCCGCCACCGCCGCCTTTAGGAGGTTCGCCGCCCATGGGCGGCTCGGGACGGTCGTCGCCGTCCACCTTGGGTATGTCCTTGCGCGAGCCGAATGAGTTGAACTTCCATGTCACTGACAGCATGGCGTAGCGCGTCAGGTCGTTGACCCGCGAGTCGATGATTGCCGACGAGCTTACGCTGCGGCTGATGTTCTTCTTCTGCTGAAGTATGTCATAGACGCTCAGTGAGAGGGTCAGCGACTTGTTGCGCAGCAGCGAGTATGACAGCTGGGCGTTCCACAGCCACTGGTTGGTGTTGTAGCCGGCGGTGTACCCGGTGTTGTGCGCCATGGAGAGGTCTGTAGTCAGCTCGAGGCCGAAGGGGAGGTAGAGCGAGGCATCGGCGTCAAAGCCGTATGAGTGCACCCGGCGGTTGGGCTGTGACTGGAGCGTGGCGGTGGCGAGCTGGAAGCTGTATGACGGGCCGAGGGTGAACTGGAATATGTCAGACGAGAATGTCACGCCGGCAGAGGGGGCAATCGAGAAGTTGCCGCTGCGGTTGCGGTCGCCGTCTACGAAACCGGCAGAGGAGACGTAGCGGGTGTTCAGCCGGGCGTTGATGCGCCAGTTGCGGTTGCGCAGCGGCTGTGTCATCATGCCCATTGCCATGAGCTGCCAGTTGCCGTTGACATTGTCGTATGTCGTGGTGCGTACGCCGGTCTCGGGGTTGGTCACCGAATTGACGGCGATGTCATTCGAGGTGTATGAAGCGTTCAGGACACCGAAAACGGAGCGTTGCGCGTCGGTGTTGAAGTCGTTGAAATGCGCCATTACGGACTGTGTGAACGACGGCTTCAGCGCGGGGTTTCCGACTGTGATGTTGAGGGGGTCGGAGGTGTCAGCTACCGGCTGCAGCTGGCTCATTGAGGGCTGCGAGGTGCGAGCGCGGTAATGGAGGCGCAGTGTCGAGTTGTCGGAAAATTTCAGCTTCATGCGCAGGAACGGCGCGACGTTGTACACCCAGCGCGTGGGTATGTTGCGTGCATCGTTTATGAGGTCGGTGCTGCTCGACGAGGCTGGCGAGAACACGAGACCCGTCTCGAGGTTGAAGTTGCGGGCCACGCGCTTGTAGCCCAGCTGCAGCTCCTGCGTGAAGAAGCGGTTGCGGAACCGGTTGGAGAGGTTGTCCTCAAACGATGCTCCTGCGGGGACATTTCCGTCCGGCGTGTCCAGAGAGCCGGGGAACAGCAGCGGGTCGAGCGAATACGTCATGCGGTCGGCATTGTTCCACCGGTAGTCCGCGCTGTACGCTATGGTCAGGTAGTTGCCGCGAGAGGCGTCGCCGAGCGGCTCTGTCCATGTGACGCGGCCGTTGAGGGTCGAGCTCCACTGCCGCGTGTTGAGGTACCGGAACAGCTCCTCGTCATCGTCGCTGAGCAGGTAATACTTTATCTTGTTCCACGAGTACTCGTACTGCCGAGCGTCGGAGAATGAGTAGCGCAGCTGCGCGCTTATCGAGCGGCCGGGGTGCGAGAGGAAATTATGGTTGAATATCAGGTTGCCCGAGATGTCATAGCTGTTGCCGCGTATGCGCCGCTCGCTGTCGTTGCGGTACACTCGCGAGAGGTCAGCGTCGCCGGCACGCAGTGTCGCCGAGTCCGCCTTCTCCATGTCGCGGTGCGAGAACACGAAATGCGGGCGGAAGTCGATGGTGTTGGCCTCGTCTATCTTCCATTGCAGACGGAAGTCAGCATTGACGTTATGCCCGCGGTCGCGGGCTTCAGTGCCGGAACTCAGCCAGCTCACCGAGTCGGGGAACAGGTACTGCGTTTCCGTCGAGCTGATGGTCTTGCGGTCGGAATGTGAATATATCACGTTGCCGCCCACGCGCAGCCGCTCCTTGTCGCCGACATTGAAGTTCAGGCCGATGTGCTGTGACGAGTTGATGCCGTCAGAGCCTCCGAAGGAGCCGAACCGTCCGCGCCCGCGGTCGGCGAAGCCCATCTCGTTGATGTTGTTGCCGCCGCCCAGCAGCGTTATCTGGTTGCCGTTGTGGAAGCGGTTGACATTGAACGAATACTTGTAGCGGCCGTCAGTGCCGTAGCCGGCCTCGGCATTGCCGAACCAGCCGTTGCGCATGTTCTTCTTCACCGAGAGGTTGATGACCGTCTCCTCCTCGCCGTCGTCAACGCTCGTGAGCCGCGCCAGATCGCTTTTCTGGTTGATAACCTGCACCTTGTCCACCATGTCAGAGGGGAGGTTCTTGGTAGCGGCAGAGGGGTCGTCACCGAAAAACTCCTTGCCGTCAACGAGGATTTTTGTCACCGTTTTGCCGCCGGAGGAGATGGAGCCGTCAGAGCCGACCTCCACGCCGGGAAGTTTCTTGAGCAAATCCTCGACAGTCGCGTTGGTGCGTGTGTGGAACGAGCCGGCGTTGTACTCCAGCGTGTCCTCGCGGGCTATCACAGCCGTCTTGACACCCTTGACCACCACCTCCTGCAGCATCGCCGCACTCTCGGTGAGCATCACGTCTTCGACCTCGATAGAATCGGCAGCCTCGCCGCCTGAGACTGTCACGTCCAGCGCGGCCGGCTGCATCCCGGTCATCGTCATCATCAGCATATACCGCCCTGCGGAGTCGGTTTCAAACGCATACCGGCCGTCGGCATCGGTCATTGTCATGCCTCGCGACACGCTGTCGGGAAGCGAGAGGAGGTAGACGGAAGTGCCCGGCAGTCCGTCGCCGAACTCGTCTACCACCCTGCCCCGGACGTGCGATGACCCGGCTGCCGCGACTGCGGCTCCCGCCGCTATCGCAAAAATAGCAAGAACAGTGTGTTGTCTCATAATCATTCAGTCAATGCAGTTATAATCATCATGTTTCTCATATTACTAATGACAACGTCCTCGCGGCAGGGTTAAAGCGGAAATGCCGCAAAAAATCAATAAAAAGGACTCATGAACGACAACGGCGACAGCCTCGCAGCGTGGCTTCGGGCGATTTGTGGCAACCGCGTGGCGCGTGTACGAGTTTTTTTTGTTAATTTCGCATAGAAATAAATAACCGCGCCGTGACGCTCCTCGCAAGGAGGGCGGCAACGGTGATTAATCTGGATGAAAGGATATGAGAAGCATCAACATCAAGGGAAAACTGCTGACATTTGAGCGTCCGCAGGTGATGGGCATAGTCAACATGACGCCGGACTCGTTTTTCAGCGGCAGCCGCACGCCGGAACTCGCCGCCGCCAAGGAACGCATCCGCGTGATGGCGGAAGAGGGCGTTGACATGCTCGATATCGGTGGCTACTCCTCACGCCCGGGCGCAGACGACATCAGCCCTGACGAGGAATACCGCCGCCTTGCCATAGGCCTGGAAGCCGCACGCGAGGTCGCGCCGCAGCTGCCGGTCTCAATAGACACATTCCGCGCCGGCGTGGCCCGACGCTGTGTTGAGGAGTGGGACGCTGACATAATCAACGACATCTCCGGCGGCACGCTCGACCCCGACATGTGCGACACTGTCGCCGCGCTCCACTGCGCATACATCCTGATGCACATGCGCGGCAACCCCTCGACCATGCAGTCGCTCACCGACTACGACGACGTAACCGCCGACGTGATTTCCGACCTCTCCGCCAAGGTGCACGACCTGCGGCTGAAAGGCGTGAACGACATTATCATCGACCCGGGCTTCGGGTTTGCCAAGACCGTTGACCAGAACTACCAGCTTCTCGCCGAGATGAAGAATTTCAGCATATTCGGCTATCCCGTACTCGCCGGGCTGTCGCGCAAGAGCATGATATTCCGCACTCTCGGCAACACCCCCGCAGACTGCCTCAACGGCACAACTGTGCTGAACACCATTGCGCTGCTCAACGGCGCGGACATTCTCCGCGTGCACGACGTGCGCCCGGCGGCCGAAGCCGTGAAACTCGTCGGCAAACTCATCGAGAACACACCGGCATAACCGTATAACACATAACACACCAGCCATGCTCGACTTCGGGATAAAGGACATAATTGACATACTGATAGTTGCGCTGATGCTCTACTATCTGTACCGCACCATGAAGAAGACCGGCACGCTGAGCCTCTTCTTCGGCGTGCTGTCGTTCATCGTGGTGTGGGTCATTGCCTCCGAGGTCTTCGGCATGAGGCTCACCGGCACTATTCTCGACAAGTTCATGAACATCGGGCTGATAGTGCTGGTCATACTGTTTCAGGAGCAGATCAAGCGGTTTCTCATCGACTTGGGGTCGCAGCACCGCTGGCGTTCGATACGGCGGCTGTTCCGCCATGACAAGCAGATAAGCGAGCGCGACCACGCTCGCATCATGGCGGTAGTATATGCCTGCATGTCAATGTCCAAGTCCAAGACTGGCGCATTGATTGTGTTTCAGCGTAAAATACCACTCACTGATTACATAAGCACCGGCGACCAACTCGACGCGCAAATCAACGTCCGCCTGATAGAGAACATCTTCTTCAAGAACAGCCCGCTGCACGACGGCGCAATGATAATAGTGCGCGACCGCATCAAGGCTGCCGGCTGCATACTGCCAGTGAGCCACGACATGGACGTGCCCAAGCAGCTGGGACTGCGCCACCGCGCAGCCCTCGGCATGAGCCAGGCTTCCGATGCCGTATGTGTCATAGTCAGCGAGGAGACCGGCGGCATATCAATCGCCATGGACGGCGAGCTAAAGGTCCGGGTGACTGCCCCTGAACTCGAAAAGATGCTCTCCTCTGCCAACATCTGACGCAGCCTTGCCTCACAGCGGCTCGCCGCGCTGACTTTCGAATATACTACAACTGCTTGTAAATCATATTTTTTGTCACGTTATGAACTATCACAAACACCTCAATCGCACAGCCTGTGCCGCATTGCTTGCCCTGTGCAGCGCATCAGTGGCAGCTCAAAGCCGCTACGACGAAAAATTTGTCGCTTACCCCACGTATTCTGGCAATGACCTCGAAATGACGGTTTCCGGCGGCTGCACCATATTCCGCCTGTGGAGCCCCAAAGCGGAAGCCGCTTTAGTCAACATCTATGACAACGGTCATACAGGAAAGCCTGTAGAGGTCTTCGACATGACTGCTGATGCCGCCACAGGCACATGGACAGCCGCTGTGCCTCGTGAACTGTACGGCATGTTCTACACCTTCCAAGTCAAGGACAACGGCCGTTGGCTCGACGAAACTCCCGGCGTGTGGGCGAAAGCCGTCGGAGTGGGTGGAAAACGTGCCGCTGTGATAGATATGCGGCAGACCAACCCGGCAGGCTGGGAGGCCGACTGCGGACCGGCAGTGACACATTTCACAGACGTGATAATCTACGAGATGCACCACCGCGACCTGTCAATGCACCCCTCCTCAGGGATTGCCAACAAGGGAAAATTCCTCGCGCTGACCGAACACGGCACTGTCTCGCTGCAGGGTCTCGCCACCGGCATCGACCACCTGCAGGAACTCGGCATAACGCACGTCCACATACTGCCCTCATTCGACTACAGCTCCGTGGACGAGACCAACCTGCAATACAACACCTACAACTGGGGCTATGACCCGCAGAACTACAACGTGCCGGAAGGCAGCTATTCTACCAACCCGTCTGATCCCGCAACGCGCATACGCGAGATGAAGGAGTTGGTCAAGGCCCTGCACGATGCCGGCATCGGCGTTGTCATGGACGTGGTCTACAACCATACGGCAGTGAACGATGGCTCGAACTTTGAGCTGACTGCTCCGGGCTACTACCACCGCCATTGGGACGACGGCTCGTATTCCAACGCTTCAGGGTGCGGCAACGAGACGGCCTCGGAACGCCCGCAAATGGCTGACTACATAGTCAACTCCGTGAAATATTGGGCCGAGGAATACCATATCGACGGCTTCCGCTTCGACCTCATGGCAATCCACGACGCCGAGACAATGTCCCGCGTGGCTCGCGAACTGAAAGCCGTCAACCCCTCGATATTCGTCTACGGCGAGGGGTGGACAGCAGGTGATTCTCCTCTTGCCGCCGGCCGCCGGGCATTGAAAGAGAATGTATCGAAGATGCAGGGCATCGCCGTATTCTCCGACGACATCCGCGACGCGGTCAAAGGGCATTACTCCGATGCCGCCGACCGTGGCTTCGCCTCCGGCAAGCCCGGCTGCGAGGAGACGGTCAAAATCGGCATAGTCGCATCCACCGCACACCCGCAGGTGGACTATTCCAAAGGAAACAACTCGAAATTTGCATACGCCTCTTCGCCGGAGATGATAGTCAATTATGTGTCATGCCATGACGACCTGTGCCTGACGGACAAGCTGCGCAAGTCCATGGCAGGCGAGCCAGAAGAGAATATGCTGGCAGCCGCCAAGCTGGCGCAGACTATCGTGTTCACCTCGCAAGGCACGCCGTTCATGTTTGCCGGCGAGGAGGTATGGCGCGACAAGAAGGGCGTGCACAACAGCTATAACAGCCCCGACTCAATCAACGCCATTGACTGGAACAACAAGGCAAAATACCATGACCAGTTCGAGTATTACGCCGCGCTGGCTCAGCTGCGCCGTGAGCATCCAGCGTTCCGCATGACCTCTGCCGAAGACATCGCCAAGCACCTGAAGTTTGACAAAATAGATTCCGCCAAAACGCCAAACCTCATCTCCTACTCGCTGCTCAACCACGCCAACGGCGATCCATGGCGCGAGATAAAGCTCGTGTTCAACGGCGCGGACACCGCACGCACAGTCAACATACCGCGCGGCAACTGGATGATAATCGCGAGTGAAGGCAAGATCTCCCCAAACGGCAGCCTCGGCACTGCAAAGGGCGGCATGATGTCCGTCGCGCCATACTCCGCACTCATCCTTGCCCGGCTCTGACACGACGGCCGACAGCCATCACAAATGCAGCGCAGCCGCTTCTCACGAGGCGGCTGCGTTTCAAACCCTATATTATGTGTTTTTACTTTTGCATGATTGGCTTACGGCATCTCCAGTTTGACATTTCTGGCCTTGGTTTCATTCAGCTCATCGTCATCGTCATCGCTGTCGGCCTTGCCGAAGCCGATGATTTTGCCGCCAGTGCGCTTGCTCTCCGAAATCGACACGCGCTTGGCAGTCAAGTCTTCAGCGTCAATCTCGCCGTTGCTTGAGGCGGTCAGGCTCGCGTTGCCAACTATTCCGGACAAGCTCATGTTTCCGTTCGATGAACTCGAAGCGGTCAATGCGTTCACCTTCATTTCAGTCTCAAACTCTCCCGAACTTGAGCATCTGATTGTAGCTGTGTCAGCAGTGAGATTGTTGATGTCAATGTCGCCGGAGGACGAGGACGTGGCCTTGAATGTGCCGGCAAACGCATCGTCCATGTCGATGCTGCCAGAGGACGACGTTGAGACGTCAAGACATGAATTGTCTGACAGATACACATTGTTCATATTTATACTCCCAGAAACCGACGCATAGAGCGTCAGCGACTTTTCTGAATCAAAATCCCCGTCAACGGTCACAATGCCTGGCGAAGTAACCGAAATGGAACTGACGGGCGGCATCGAGATGTATGCCTGCACGTCCTTTGCACTTGGTGCATTCACATCGGGTTTAAGTTTGAAAATCAACTTGTCGCCCATCTGTTGAACCATTATGCAGTCGAGCTTTTCTTCCTCGCCCTCCAGTCTGAAACGCATGCCATCTCGGGCGTTAGTCGGCGTGTATATCACCTCGATGCTCGCAGACACTTCCAGCTTATCCAGCTGCTCTTTGATTTCGAAATGCCTCACGGTCTTGGCGGCGCTTGCGGGCATGGAGCAGCACAGCAACGCTGCCATGCATACGCCCGAGAATATGGTTGCTCTTGTCATAGTCGTTTTGTTCATTTACATACATGACGCAGCAAAACGCGGTTTGTGACACACTCCGCAGAAAAAATGTACACTTTTTTCTCCGACACCTCCGAGTAGAGGGTGTGGCAAAATGCGCAGACTGGCGTATGATAGGGGTGGCAAGGTAGGGACACGGCGTGCCGTGTCCGCCGAGCGACCGATACAATTGTTTGATTTGCAGTGATTTGATTGCGGACACGGCACGCCGTGTCCCTACACTGACAGCACAATCATTCCGAACCGTCGAGCTGGCAAATGCGCAAACAGCAGCGCAGCCGCTTCTCACGAGGCGGCTGCGTTCAAACCCTATATTATATGTCTGTTTTTACTTTTGCATAATTGGCTTAGAGCTCCGGCATCTCCAGTTTGACCTGCTTGGCCTTGGCTGCCTTCTGCTCTGTTTTCGCAGCGGTCTTCTTGCCGCTGTATATTTCGTCTTCGTAATCATATTCTCTTACATTGCCACAGTTGCGCGGTTCCTTGCCGAAGCCGCAGATTTTGCCGCCGGACTGCCAATCCTCCGAAACGGAGATTTGTTTGGCGTCGAGTTCGTCTGCATCTATCTTGCCGTTGCTTGAGGCTGACAGGCTGGCATTGCCGGCAACTCCCGATATTTCCATGTCCGCTGCCGACGAACTGGATGCTGTCAGGACATTCACCCTCGTGTCTGTCTCGAACTTAGCGGAACTTGAACACTGGATTGTTGCAGTATCGGCTGTCAGGTGGTCAATCTCAACGTCTGCTGCTGACGATATGTTGCCCTTGAACGATCCGACAATGGCTTCATCTATGTCTATGCTGGCAGCTGATGAGGCTGTTATGTCAAGGTACGCATTTTCCGGCAAGAACACGTTCTCCATGTCTATGCTGCCGGCTGAAGAAGCATAGAGCGACAGCGGCTTGTCTGAATTATAATCATAGTCTACAGTCACATTAGCCGCAGAAGAGGCTGTTATGGAGCTGACAGGCGGCATCGATACGAATACCGTCACACCGATTATGTTGACATTGTTGCCTTTTGAATCCACCTTGCAGGCCAGCTTGCGCCCCTTTTTCTCGACTACTACGTAGTCAAGCAGATTGCCCGGGGCTTCGATTTTCACATTTATGCCCTCGTGGGGGCTCGCAAGTGTATATACCACATTTACAGCGGACGATGCCTCCAGCTCATCTATCGGGCCGTCAACCTGAAGCTGCTTGACTGCTTTGGGCTTGTCAGGCCTGATGGCGTTGCCGGGCATTGAGCAGCCGCACAGCAGCGCGGCCATACATGATACCAAGAATAGTATTACTCGTGTCATAGTAGTTCGTTTTTGTTCTTTACTCATTAGACGCAGCTAAACCGGGATTGTGACACACTCGCCACGAAAAAATGCGCCGCGCACATAAAAAAGAGGGTGTGCCGGAAACGGCACACCCGACTGTATTGCAGTCCGAGCCTTGTGTCAGGTCCGTGTGTTGGTCAGTCCTCGTGGTGGTCGCGGCGTTCACGGCGCGGTCCTCCTTCACGACGGCCACCCTCACGGCGGCCTCCGCCTTCACGGCGCGGGCCACCCTCACGGCGTTGTCCGCGCGGACGGGCCTCACGCTCCACATACCCCTCGGGCTTCGGAGCGAGCGCACGCATCGACAGGCGGTACTTGCCGGTCTTCTTGTCGATTTCTATCAGCTTGACACGCACCGTGTCACCCTCCTTAAGTCCGGAAGCCTCCATGTTGTCGAGGCGGTTCCATGAGATTTCGGAGATGTGCAGCAGTCCGTCCTTGCCGGGCATGAACTCCACGAATGCGCCGAAATCGAGTATCGAGCGCACCTTGCCCTCGTATACTTCGCCTTCCTCGGGCTGGGCAGTGATGGTCTTGATGCGGCGGAGCGCGGCCTCGATGCCCTCCTTGTCCTTGGACGCGATTTCAACATGGCCTACGCCAGTCTTCTCGTCCTCCTCAATTGAGATGGTAGTGCCGGTCTCCTCCTGAATGCCCTGTATCACCTTGCCCTGCGGGCCGATGACCGCGCCGATCATCTCCTTCGGGATGTCGATAGTCACCAGACGCGGAACGTGCGGCTTGTAGTCAGCGCGAGCCTCGGGTATGGTCTCGTTGATGATGCCCAGTATGTGGAGACGGCCCTGGCGAGCCTGTTCGAGAGCCTGTTCGAGCACCTCATAGCTCAGGCCGTCGCACTTGATGTCCATCTGTGTGGCAGTGATGCCCTTTTCTGTGCCAGTCACCTTGAAGTCCATGTCGCCCAGATGGTCCTCATCGCCGAGGATGTCAGAGAGGACAGCATACTTCACATTGCCGGCATCTGAAATCAGGCCCATGGCGACACCGGCAACGGGGCGTTTCATCTTCACGCCGGCATCGAGCAGCGCGAGTGTGCCGCCGCACACTGTCGCCATTGACGACGAGCCGTTCGACTCCAGGATGTCGCTGACAATGCGGCAGGTGTAGGGGAAGCCATCGGGGAACATACGTTTGAGCGCACGGTGGGCAAGGTTGCCGTGGCCGATCTCACGACGGCCTACGCCGCGCTGCGGACGCGCTTCGCCCGTGCTGAACGGGGGGAAGTTGTAGTGCAGCAGGAAACGCTCCTTGCTCTGGTTGAGCACGTCGTCGATGATCTTCTCGTCAAGCGTAGTGCCGAGCGTGCAGGTCACGAGCGCCTGTGTCTCGCCGCGTGTGAACACGGCAGCTCCGTGAGGGCCGGGCAGGTAGTCAACCTCGCACCATATCGGGCGGATGTCCGTGGTCTTGCGGCCGTCCAGGCGTATGCCCTCGTCGAGGACGCAACGGCGCATGGCTTCCTTCTCCACATCGTGGTAGTAGCGTTTCACCATGGCGATGCGCTGCTCTTCGGTATAGTTCTCAAGCTGCTCCTCGGTCATTTCCGGGAGCTGCTCTATGTATTCGTCAACGATAGCGTCAAAGCTGTCGGCTCTCCAGTGCTTGTCGGCGTTGCCGGCATGGGCAATCGCGTAAGCCTTGTCATAACATTTCTCATGCACGTCGGCACGCAGGGTGTCGTCATTGATTTCGTGGCAGTATTCGCGCTTCACTTCCTTGCCAGCCTCCTTCATCAGCTCCATCTGCGCCACGCAGTGCTTCTTGATTTCAGCGTGCGCCACTTTCAGAGCCTCGAGCAGCTCGGCCTCGGAAACTTCGTTCATCTCTCCCTCGACCATCATGATGTTGTCGTAAGTCGCGCCCACCATGAGCTCGATGTCGGCACGCTCCATCTGTTCGAAAGTCGGGTTGATGACCCACTCGCCGTCGACGCGGGCAACGCGCACTTCGGAAATCGGGCCGTTGAAAGGGATGTCGCTTACCGCAAGGGCGGCAGAAGCGGCGATGCCGGCGAGCGCGTCGGGAGCGTCCTTCTCGTCAGCAGAGTAGAGGGTTACGTTGACGAAAGTGTCAGCGTGGTAGTTGTCGGGGAACAGCGGACGCAGCACACGGTCAACAAGGCGTGATGTCAGGATTTCATAATCGCTGGCACGACCCTCACGTTTGAGGAATCCGCCCGGATAACGTCCGATAGATGCATATTTCTCCTTGTATTCGACTGTCAGGGGCATGAAATCGACGCCTTCGCCCGCCTCCTTGGCAGAGCATACTGTCGCCAGCAGCATCGTGTTGCCCATTCTTACTTCTACCGCTCCATCAGCTTGCTTGGCCAGCTTGCCGGTCTCGATGGTGATGGCGCGGCCGTCGGGAAGGCTGATGGTTTTCTTGATTGGATTTACCATAAGTTCTTTATTGTTTTCTTCGCGTATCTCAAAAGCGTATCGTGCACCGTGCGCGACCGCAGTCAAAATTATCGCGCAAAGTTACAAATTTCCAACCGCACACACAAGTTTTACGTTATAAATCACACTCTTAGTTGCCGAGAACTGCGGAAAGAGCGACATTGGCAGCGTAGAATCTGTTGCGGACTTGACTTTTTATCCTGTCGGTGTACAATATCTCACGATTAATATGTATCTTTGCATTGACAATCAGTGTCACATGTGACGCTAAAAATCAACGGCATGATTATTCCAAGACCTCATTACCTCAAAAAACTCATCGACTGCCGTCACAACGGATTGATTAAAATCATAACCGGAATAAGGCGTTGCGGCAAATCATTCCTTCTGTTTCAGCTATATTCTTCATGGCTGAAAGAAAACGGTATACCCGAAGACCACATCATCAAGATTGATTTGGAAGACCGCCGGAACAAGTCACTGAGAGACCCCGATGCGCTCCTCGCGTTCATCGACTCTAAAATAGGGGACGACGCAATGCATTACGTCATGATTGATGAAGTGCAACTCGCAGATGAATTTGAAGATGTCCTGAACAGCTATCTGAAGATGCCGAATGTTGATGTCTACGCGACAGGCAGCAATGCCAAGTTTCTTTCCAAGGATGTTATCACTACATTCCGCGGACGAAGTTTTGAGATGAAGGTTTATCCATTGAGTTTCAAAGAGTTCTTCTCCGCATCGGAGCGAAAAGTTGAGGAGGCATTTGATGAATACATGATATATGGCGGAATGCCCCAAATAGTCGGCTTTAACAGCGATGAACTAAAAAGCGAGTATCTGAAAAGCCTGTATACAGAGACATATCTGCGCGACATAAAAGAGCGTTATCAAATCAAGAATGACGAGGACATGGACAACTTGCTTGACTTCTTGTCCTCGGCAATAGGAAGCCTGACAAACCCGGCAAAACTTGCCAACACTTTTGGGTCTGTCAAAAAAGACAAGGTGACCAGGAACACCGTCTGCCGCTATCTGGATTGTATCTGCGAGTCTTTCCTTGCAGAGCGAGCCGCACGCTATGATGTCAAGGGGCGAAAGTATCTGGAAACGCCCTGCAAATATTATTTTACTGACATCGGCCTGAGAAATGCGCGGCTAAATTTCAGGCAGCTCGAACCCTCTCACATTATGGAGAATATAATCTACAATGAACTGCGGACGCGCGGTTTCAACGTTGATGTCGGGGTTGTCCCTATTGTAAGGCGAAACTCAGAAGGCAAACAGGAGCGTGTACGCCTCGAAATAGACTTTGTGTGCAATCAAGGCAGCCGCAGATACTATATTCAGTCCGCCTATCAAATGTTTGATGAGCAAAAGGTTCGGCAGGAAGAAGCATCACTGAGAAATGTAAGTGATTCATTCAAGAAGATAATTGTTGTTGCAGACAACATTGTCATCCGCCGAAATGATGCTGGAATAACAACAATGGGCATTTACGACTTCCTGTTGAAGGAAAACTCTCTGGAACTGTAGAAGTTGCGACTTTCAGGCTTCGTGCGATTGTGCTGTCAAAGCAGGGACACGGCGTGCAAAAAAGGGTGCGCCTATCTTGGCGCACCCCAAAAATATTCTGTGTCTGGACGGCAGTCCGGCCAGGTCTGTCGGCCAGTTGTCAGCGTACAGCCAGCTTCTTGACCATCACGCCTTCGGCAGTTGTCACCTTAACTACAACCACGCCTTTGGCGTTGATTATCAGCGAAGTGCTGGCAGCGCGACCTACGCGGATGCCGCTCATGTCGTATGCCTCAATGGCCACAGCATTGGGGCATGAAACAGTGCGGGTGGCAGCGTCATACGCCAGCTGTGCGTCAGCGTTGATGCCGTCCACAGACACCTGGCGGGTACATACCAGCGAGAGGTTGTCTATCTTCAGTGTTGCGAATGTCGAAGCCCCGATGCCTCTGAACGCCAGGCGGTAGTCACCTTCAGTTTCGAGCGAGAAGTTGTTGGAGACAAGCACATAGTGGTTGTTCTCGTCAGTTTCGCCGTATACCTTCTCGTTGTCAAGGGCATATATCACCTGCATCGCGTCGTCGCTGTTCATCGGGTCAGTGCCGATAAGCACCCGGTAAGCGTGGGTGTCAACGCTGCCGCCGTTGGCATAGAAAGACAGCGTGTAGTCACCTGCGGGGCAGTGTATGGCGGGCGACACGAGCCAGTAGTCCAGTTCGGGGAATGTAGCCGAGCCGCCGGTCTTGAACTGCGCGAACTTGCCGCTGAGCTGCTGGTATGCGTAACCGCTGACGATGCTCCAGCCGTAGTTCGAGCCTTCGGGATTGTATGCAGTCCACAGCGTGCCGCCGTCATTGTCCTCGAAGCCGGTATTGTACGGCAGCGCCTCCACGCCCTGCAGCATGACCGAGTTTGACTCGGCCTCCACGCCGCTCACGCCGCAGCTTACGGCATAGACGCGGAACGAGTATACGCCGCTCTCTTCAAGTGCAGCTGTGTATGTCGTGCCGTTCACGCCCTCGGCAAGGATTGTCTCGTCAGAGCCTTTCACCTGCTTTATGGTGTATGTGATGTTGTCGTAGTCGGAATAGCCGCCGTTGACCGTAGCTGTCGGCGCGGTCCATGTCAGAGTCACCTCGTTGCCGCTGATTGCCGCGTTCAGGTTGCCGACAGCCTTAAGCTGGTCGGCGCCCACGAACAGGGTCACGAAAGCCGGGATGCCGGTGTTCTCCGCGCTCTCCGCATATATCATGTATGTCACTTCGCCGTTGGGAACATTATAGTCTGTGTATGCAGTGCCGTTGGGGCTTGTTGCAGGGCTGTTGACAATCATGCCGGAGGAGGGTATGCCGAGACGGCGGATATTCAGTGTGGTCAGTTCTGCCGCGCCGCCAGCCACTGTATATGTTGTGGGGAGCACCCAAGACAGGTTGACGGTATTGGCGTTGTCAGCAGCGACTGTAGCCTTCAGGTTTGACACCGCGTTGGGGACTTTGTTGTCGTTGGCGGGAATGTCAAATGTCAGGGCGGTGAGCTGCGGGTCCTTGTCGAAGCGTGCGGCGTTGTTTGTGAAGTCTGAATTGACAGTAACAGCCTCGCCGGTCACGGGATTGTACAATGCGCCGGTCGCCGGGTCGATCTGCATCAGGTACTCGTAGTCGGGGTGCATGTGCGCGTGGTAGAGCTTGCCGTCCGGGCCGAAGGACATCGACTGGAAGTCGTTGGTGATGGCAATCTTCTTGCGCGAAGCAAATGAAATGGCCTGGCCGGTGAAACGGTCGAGCTTGTAGAGCTGGCGGTACTCGCCCATGGCGTATATGGTGCCGTCAGAGGGGTTGCAGGCCAGCGCGATGAGGTGTTCCTCGACAGTCTTGCCGTTGCCGTTTACGGCAGTTATGTTGCCCGGCATGCCGATGAGTGTGAGCTCGCCGGTCGCGAGGTCAACAGCATGGAGCGCGGTCTTGCCGATTTTGCCGTTCTCGTCGCGGCTCATCTCCATGAGCGCGTACATTACATTGTGCTTGTAGTCGTATGACATATCCACCACACGGCCGCTGTTGGGGGCGGAGACGCTCTTGACGACAGACATGTCAGCAGCGTTGTAAACCACAAATTCGGAAGGCTCGAGGCCGTCGCCGAACAAGTAGTCGTATGACAGCGTGTAGGCGTAGAGCTTGCCGTCCACCACTTCGCCCGCGCCGATCTGGTCGTCAGACGAATACGTAGTTTTGGTGATGGTCTTGGCAGCGATGTTGTTGACGGGGAACGAGACGAAGCCCCATTTCGAGTCGGAGCTGCCCATCTGGTAGGCTCGCGCCGTCGGCACTGTGCCGTCTGCAAAAGCCGGAAGCGCAGAGGCGCAGCATACGGCTGCGGCAGTGAGTGTCAATGAGAGTTTTGTAAATCTGGACATAGTTATAGTATTAGAGTTGTTGTCAACTGCAACAGATGTGCAAATGTAACTATAATTATCGAGCCAGCAAAACGAAATCAGCGCCTCGCCTCAAACCCACTTGCCAAATACACGGATTTCAACTGGCGGACTTGGCAACTGCCGACTTTTCGCGGTACTCCTTGGGGGTCATGCCCATGACGGTGACAAACGAGCGGTGGAAATTGCTCCTGTCGGCAAACCCGACCTTCTCAAACAGCGAGGAGTAATGCAGGTCGCCGCTGTCCTCGTCGATGATGCGTGCCGCCTCCTCGATGCGCAACTTGATGCGCAGGCTGCGCAGGGTCATGCCGTAGTTGGCCTTGAGGAAACGGTTCAGCGCCGGCGATGTCGTCCCCATGCCGGAGGCTATCTCCGCCGCAGAAACGTCCGTCAGCAGGTATTTCTTCTCCTCAATCCAGCGGCTGACAGCCTCGGCCAGGTTGCTCTCATTCTCCTCTGCCGGCTTTTGCTGCTCTTTGACAGCGGCCTTGACGATGAAGCCTCCGGAAATGCGGTAATTGACCACCGAGATGCACACAAACACATAGTAGGCCGTATAGACGCACACAAACACATCGAGCAGCAACGGGCAGCTTCGCCTACTATCACCAGCGCGAGAGCGCACACGCCCACACACAGCGAGGCGTAAAACAGCTTCTTGATCGGCAAGAGGCGGCTTGTCGCGTCATCGGCGTAATACAGCTCGAGCCGGCGGCACGACCGGCGGTAGACGTTCTCGTATGAATGGACATAGATGGCGAGCTGCGCTGCATACAGTCCCACGCCCACCCACAGCACCGCCGTTTCGACGCCCTTGACGCCGGACACCGACGATGCCGCGAGGGCAGCGGCGTATGCCGTTATGGAGATGAACTGCGGCAGCACGACACGGCGTGTCACCACGCGAGTGTCTGTCATCGCCATGGCAGCGCATGTGAACAGCAGCGACTGGAACGAGGCGAAGACAAGCACCACCGCCGAAGTCAGCTTCTGCTCCGCCACGTCGATAAACCCGGAAATGCCGAGCAGCACAAACGCCGCAACCATCGACAGGCGCACCTTGCGGAAAGCGTTCCACTCCCCGGTGTGAGGGATACGCACGAAGACTGTAATGAACGCGAGAGCCAGCATCACAGCCGACGAGCACACGGAGAGCATATATGAATAATCCATCTGGTCAGAGTCTTATGTCAGGCATGATGCAGCTTTCATCATCAGCCGCATCCTTGGCGCAGAACAACATTACACCACCCCTCTTTTGACATCACAATCACAGGAATGATACGCCGTTCACGCAATATTTTACAAAGATACTTATTATCAGCGTCAAGACAATGCCTCGGGGAATTATTCCGCATTTTCGGGGTGCATTTTCGGGAATTATTCCGGCTTTTCAGCAGCCGTTTCCGGGACTTTTCCGCAGCATTACGAGACAGGTCATACCCAACAGGGTAGAGACACGGCGTGCCGTGTCCGCCAAGCGACAAATGCAATTATTTGATTTACTGCACTCTATCCTTGCGGACACGGCACGCCGTGTCCCTACTGGGCTGCGCATAAAAAATGGATGCGCCTATTTTGACGCACCCCTTATATGCAGTGTTCGGCATCGTCAATCGTCCGCCTTGCGCCTCCTCTCCGCCAGCCCTTTGACTGGCGCGTGGAAGCGTGGCTCACCGTGTCAATTCAAACGCCGGTATGACGTTGTTCCGTCTTTATCAGAAAGGACCAATTCGGTATCATCCACCTTCACGATTTTATAATCGTTGGGTGTCAACAGGTCGCTTTTGAGTTCGGGTATTCCTGTGGCAAAGTTTTGTTTGTACTGATTTGCAAGTTGTTGCAAGTCAGGGTCATTGGGGTGGGAGAGTTCCATGCCGGCAAAGTTGATGCTTGCGTCCGAGTACTTTTCATACAATCTGCCGTCCTTGATTTCCCATGTACCTGTAGATGAGAATTTGTATTTGAGTATTATGGAGTACTCGTCATATAGGCTGAATACGTATTGGAACGTTCCGGTCGAGTTGGTTTTTTTGTCCGCCTCGTATGTGCAGGTTTCATCTGCCATGCTTCTGAGTGTTATGCCGTCATCAATCACTTCGGCAGTATCCTGATATGCGTCGGCAGCATTGGAGATATACCATTTTCCGACGATTTTTCGCTCCTGCTCGCTTTTGAACAGGTTGCAGCTCGTCATCACCACGGCGACGAGCGAGAGCATAAGAATGCTCAGTGTAGTTTTTCTCATGATTGAAAGATTTTATTCCAGTTTTGTGAAGTGTTGGTTTCCGCTGGCTTCTAACGCTTGAGGCAGAGCAGCGGAGAACAGTCGTTGTGTTACGGCATATTGTCTCCATGTCTATTGGCAGTTGTGTCTGGCGGAGTCCAGTTGATTAGTTTGTCGAGTTTACTGTTTTTTTCATGCTCCTTGTTGATGCACTTAGACACCACTCCAGCGGCGATAATGAGTAGTGCCAATCCCCAACGCTTGAGTCTGCTGATTGTCTTTTCCGTCATACGTTTACTGCTGTATATGAAACAATGAAACCAGTTCCGTCACTTATGTAGAGGTCAATTGCGTCATACCCCTGAATGTAGCCTCGGTCTTGCACTTGTATATAATAAGTGCTCCCATCACCTGCCTCAACAGCTTTCCACTGTACACCGTTAGTTACAGTCTGAGGGTTGGTTAACGGTCGGAATAGCTTGGGATTATCACAGTCGATGTATATCTCGCCATTTTCAAACACCATTCCGATTTCACAATCTTTGGGAGTACTGAATGTATCGCCACCATCGTATGAAAAGCAAATGTCTATAGCCAACCAGTTTTCTGCATAGGCACACATGGTTGAAACGAGCGAGAAGAGAGTTATAAGAATGATTTTCTTCATGTTATGTGATATTGGTTGTTGTTTAATCCTTGAATTTCATACCATTGGTGGAAATGGCGACTCCAATTCCGTCAAAAAAGATGTTCCACAATTCTGGCTCTTTCTTATAGGGGGCGATTTTCACAATACATTCGCTGGTCTTTTTCACGCAAGGTGTTCTATCAGTTCGGGTGTTAGGCACAACCAGTTTGTTGACTCTGGCAAATGCTTCTGCGTTAGGGTATTGATCATTCACATAATACTCAATCGTTGTTTTGTATTCGTACCACTTTCCCGACTCTAAGCAAGCCTTGCGAGCCTTCTTGTCAGGAATTAGAAAGTATTTGATTTGAAAAGCAAATACTATCTGGCCTCCAAATGTGAGAGCAAGTCCTGATTTGTTTGGAGATCGTAATACCTCAATACCTTTTGCCCACATTGGAGCATCCTTGGGTCTGATGCTTTCCCAATCAGACCATTGTCCTTTATAACTAAACGAGATGTATTGGGCAGTGGCATCATTGAATGCGCAGAGGCAAACAATCACTGCAACTGCACGCAGCAGAATCTTCAGTTTATTTTTCATGGCATATTGTTTTTGCAATGTTCTTTCGGAGCTTCGAGACTGCTGTTTATGGATCTACCACTTTGTAGGCTACAGTAAAGTCCTTATCGATGCCAACATATATGTACCCACAATCCTTTGACAATACAATCATAATAAGATGCTGTCCAAGTTCATCATAACCATGATAGGTACATACATAATTGCCGTCCTCATCATCCTCGCAATCAAGTTGTTCCAATACGTATGACTGCGGTTCAGCAGAGAAAATGGACAAGGTGTTACACGATGGATCTAATGTTACCCCAACTTCGCAAGGCTCTGGATCAGTCCAAGTATCTCTTCCATTGGTGGAGAACCATATTTCGACAGCCTTCCAGTAGGTTTTTTCGGCGTGGGCGGAGAAGGAGGCGGCGAGGAGGACGATCAGGAGCATCGCTGCTC
>ERZ808240.1525-NODE-1525-length-28332-cov-34.328147_pt1 | contig 28332 bp, 17 predicted proteins | sample MGYA00521084_ERZ808240 | MGnify/ENA primary metagenome ERZ808240 (study PRJEB31516, sample SAMN03275571) | gut metagenome | biome: mammalia-associated habitat; material: feces | host: Papio cynocephalus | place: Kenya | collected 2012-08-06 ... | reverse complement strand
GTGTCAATCATGTCATCGACGATAATCACGTTCTTGCCCTCCACATCCCCGATTGCGGTGATTGAGCCCACGACATTAGCCCTCTCGCGGGACTTGTGGCAGATGATGACCGGACATTCGAGATGCTTCGCGTAGGCGAGCGCTCTCTTTGCGCCTCCCATGTCCGGGGCGGCAATCGCGAGGTTCTCGATGTTAAGCGACTTTATGTAGGGGACGAAGACGGAACTTGCGTAGAGGTGATCCACCGGGAAGTCGAAGAATCCCTGAATCTGGTCGGCGTGGAGGTCGCAGGTCATCACGCGGTCGCAGCCGGCGGCATGAAGCAGGTTCGCGACGAGTTTCGCTCCGATTGACACCCTCGGGCGGTCCTTCCTGTCCTGTCTTGCCCATCCGAAATATGGCATCACCGCGACAACTTTGTAGGCTGATGCCCTGCGTGCCGCGTCGCACATCAGGAGCAGTTCCATAAGGTTCTCCGTCGGCGGGAACGTCGATTGGATGATGAATACAGTTGCACCTCGGACACTTTCAAGATAGGCCGGCTGAAACTCGCCGTCGCTGAATGTTACCGTTTCCGACTGTCCCAGTTCGAGGTTGAGACACTTTGCCACCTTGAGGGCGAATTCCTTTGATGCCCTGCAGGCGAATAATTTGATCTGATGCTCTCTATCCATCTTTCTCTATATTTTGATTGTTGTTAAACTGTCATTCTATTCTCTCTCCTCTTTCTCTCACTCGCCCTTCTCTCACTCGTCCTTCTCTCACTCGTCTTTCTCCACAGCCGCAGGATTCCCGTTCCCTTTCCGCGTCGTGTCATCGTTGTCTTTTCCGATGCTTTCCAGCACGCTCCCGATGTAGTCAAGTATTTCCTCACGTCCGGCTCCTGTCTCCGATGAGCTCACGAAGCATGGCGGAAGCTCCTCCCAGAACTCCAGAAGCTGCCTCTTGTCCTTCTCCACCTGCGCCGCCAGCACGTTCACGCCCTGTTTGTCGCCCTTGGTGAAGATTATCGCGAACGGAATCCGCCGCTCCCCGAGCTCCATGAGAAAGTCGAGGTCAATCTTTCCGATGTCATGACGTGAGTCGATGAGCACAAAAAGGTTGACCAGGTCGGGCGAAAGGTTTATGTAGTTGTTGATTACCTGCTGAATCTTCTGCCGTTCGGAAGCCGACGCCTTCGCGTAGCCGTAGCCCGGAAGGTCGACGAGATACCAGCTCCTGTTTATGAGGAAGTGGTTCACGAGCCGCGTCTTTCCCGGCTTTGCGGAAGTCATCGCCAGCTTCCGGTTGGCGGTGAGCATATTTATGAGCGAGGACTTGCCGACGTTAGACCTCCCGATGAACGCGAATTCCGGGAACCGCTGCTTCGGCCTCTCCGATACCCTGGTGCTGCTTCCAGCAAAAAGTGCTTCCTTGACTTTCATCTCCGTGTGACCACATTTTCGAAGCCGGTCTCCTGACCGCCCCTCCGATTAAACCGCAAAGGTAGTCAAAATTCCGCTAATTCTCAACGAAAATGCGCCGCACTGCTTTTGGGGCAAATGTGCACTGGATTCAGTGCGTTTTTCGTAAAAAGTGCACTGAAAACGGTGCAATTCCATCCGGATTTCAAAAATTGTGTTATCTTTATAATTTTTAATACTCCGTAATTCCATGGGTGAAGCAACAGGTTGCTGACCAGGAATATATGGAAAAGCCATTTGAGGTATGGAAAGATGAGTTTAATAAGTTTAATGATTGAGGTTCGCATGAAGAATAAAGCAATTCTTTTGTCTGTGGTTTCGGTACTATTCATTGTGACGGCTTGTGGCTTTAATGGGGGTTCTTGCCATAATGAACCGGTTAAAACAGAAAATGCTGATAGCCTCGGGAATTGGGGAGTCGTCTATGATATCGAGGAAAATACCAGGCACAACGATATGAAGGACGGCTGGAATCTCTACGGCGTTTTTGCGTTTGTCGTGGCTTTCTTCTCCCTTCTTGTCGGTTGGTACACTCTGAAGGCGCAGAAGAGCACCGAGCAGCACACTCAGAAGGCTCCGCTGGAGGCGCAGTTGGGGATGCTCCGGGACATTCCGCGACATTTCTACCGCAACCTTGCCTGTACCTGCGCGGCGTTGCTGAAATTCCGGCACTTGAATAACATCCGCGACGGTCGGCGGGGCAAATATCCTTCCGAGGCGAATGTCTTGAAACTCACGACATTATCTGATGAATACATCCTGCCTATCGATGCCGTTGATGCCAAGGTTTATAAGGAGATGCATGAGGAGAAACTCCTGTTCAAGAATTACAATCTTGAGGTTGAGTCCGCTGCGAAACATTTTGCCAACAGCCGAATTTCCGACGATTCTCTTAAGAACGACTACGACAATCTTCTTTTCAAGCCGCTGTTCCTGATAGCGAAGATGTACCGTCTGCAGGATGCCATCACGAAATCGAACAAGTCTTACAGTCGCGAAAACAATGTCCCGTATTCGATATTTTCGTTTGTTCTGGAGCATTTTGATAAGCAAAAATTGAATGTACTTGTCGAAAACAGGAATGGAGAAACCCGGTATCTGAGGGAAATATGGGATGACTCTGCGTTCAATGATGCGGTCGGAGGCTGCGGCGTGGGACGAGGGTTCGGGTTTCTGATGGACAGCGACAATAAGAATGGGGACAGAGTTTCGTTCTTGAGATATACCAGAGATGCGAAAGGGAACCTTGACAAGAATGCCGAGATAGACAAATGTGAATTTGTCAGCTATTTCAGAGTAAAGAGCGGGGCTGAGGATAAATCTGATGCCAAGGAACGATTTGAAAAGGCTCTCGGCACGACAGATGAAATCACCTTCGCCGAAAACTACGGCATCGATGACTTTCAGAAAGCACATGAGCTGTACGCTTTGCTGAAGCCATATTTCGACTTCTTCCAGCAGGACACATGGGACGCGAAGGAACTCCTCTTCACGATTCTCAAGGTTGACACGGTTCTGGAGCTCGGCAAGATAGGGATGATTGACTATTGATTTTTCTCCTACCCCATCACCGTGCGCCAGACCTTGTAGGAGGCAATCTGGTTGAAGACTTCTTCGCGGGTGAGGATTTGAGTGTGGGCGAACTGGTCCTCGGCGTTCATGACTCCAACGAACTCGTCGGACATCGGAGTGTCGCAGAGGAAGCAGCCGAAGACCGGCTTGACGTATTCCAGAGCCTCGGCCATGTCGTCGCGCACCCGCCAGTTGCCGTTCGTGCGTTCGGTGTAGAGGAGGATTATGACGGACGAGTCTGCAATGCGGAGGTGGCTCATCATCTCGTTGTTGTCCGCCCGATACCAGAAAAAGTGCTGTGAATGGAATATGTCCTCCACTATGTCCGGGCGCGTCATGTGGCTTATGAATTCTTCCGCGACAGCCTCGTCACCCGGGGCGAAGCTGACATATATAGTTCTTTTGGGATGTCCGTTTTTCATGATTATCCGTGATTCAGTTAAATGGCCTGCATCGTCTTTTCAGAACCCGATCCGGCCTTTCTTCGGGTTCCATCTGAAGGTCGCTATGTCCTGAAGCTGGACCTGATGGGTCTTGGGCGGGCGGGCAAGGCCGGACTCGCGGAGTATGACCTGCTGGTAAATCGTGCGGGACATGAGCTTCATCGTGCGGGCGCTGGCCTTGGCGGAGGACGGCAGTGAATGGAGGTAGCCTCTCATGTGCTTTTCGGTGGCAGGACTGAAGATGACGCCGTGACGGGCCAGACAGCTGCACAGGATGCCGTAGAGTTCGTCCGGGGTGAAGTCCTTGAAAATCAGCGTGTGGTCGAACTCGTGGATTCCCGCGTCGGAGAGCTGCTCGGCCATGCTCTTGTTCGGGGCGTCAAGCTCGGCAAGTACAAGGGCGCACTCTCCGCCGGATTCCACCGTGAGTTCCTGAATCTTCAGACGCACCTGCTCTATGCCGCGTCCATAGACGGGATTCGTCCAGTTGAACTGCGGGTCGTCGATATCTATGAATATCAGTCCGTTGCATGAGCGTTTGACGGCATCTGCAAGAACGCTGTCACAGTCGGACTCTGATGCGTTGAATATGCGCTCACCCTTGATTTCGGTGATGTTGCTGTTGGAAATCAGCCTCATGCCCCGGAGAATGGCCGCCATGATTCCCGCGACCGTGCTTTTACCCGTACCGCTGTGTCCGATGAATCTCCAGGACAGCAGTCCCTTCCCCACATAAGGCTCGCCTATGGAATGGAGATAACGGGCGGAACGTACGAAATTGTGGAGCGCAGTCTTCACGTTTTCCATTCCCACGAGGGAGTCGAGCCTCAGGAGCGCCGCGTCAATTGCCTCGTTGTCAAAGACAATGTCCCGGTGCTCCCTGTCAATCACCACGTCTTCCGGAAGTATGGTGCTGAGCTGCGCGGCGGTCGGGTTCGCGAGCGAGGCCGTGCGGGTTCCGAGCGAGGCCAGGATTTCGTTCCTGAGCAGGTTGGAGACGAAACGCCCGTTGCCGAAGTGCGGGGAAGGCTTCTCCGACTCCTCCTCTATGATTGTGCGCATCCTCGCCGCCGCACCCTCCGTGATGGCAAAGCCCTGCCGCTGAATCATGTTCTTTCCGATTTCCATCAGTTCGTCGGCCGTATAGTCCTCGAAGCTGACTACATTTGGAAATCGGCTTCCGATTCCGGCGTTGCTTTCGATGAGTTTCTTCATTGGCGCGGTGTAGCCGGCGAGAATGACGACGAGGTTCGGGTTGTCCTTGCCGAGTTCGGTAAGCAGCGAGTTCATGACTATCCGCCCGTAGTCTCTCTCGCCGCCCTCGACAAGCTGATAGGCCTCGTCGATGAAAAGTATGTTGCCGTTCGCCCGTGCAAGGAGGTTGTTCATCTTGAACTCGGTCTCGCCGATGTACTGCCCGACCATCTGGCTCTTCTCCGTCCTGATGACCCTTCCTTCCGAGAGTATGCCCCATGACGAGAACACCCGCCCGATGATTTCGGCGACGGTTGTCTTTCCCGTGCCGGGATTGCCGAGGAATACCATGTTCAGCCTCGGCATAGTTGCCGGGAGTCCCATCTCCATCCTTCTTCCTGCCAGCCTGACGGCATAGAGGAAATCCTTGACCCGTGTCTTGATCTTTTCGAGCCCTATGAGATTGTCCAGTTCGGCGATGGCCTCCTCTCCCGTGTCGGCGCGGATCGAAGGAATGTCTTCCGGCAGGATTGTCGTCAGCGCCGGTGCATCCCTTTCGGGGGTGTTCCCGAGCCTCCTGCACATTGCAGGCACAATCTGTTCTTCAAACATCCTTTCCACGAAGCGGGCATTTCTTTTGCCCGATTTCTGATGGACGTGCCCGTGAGAGACGGCGCTTCTGAGCTTGCTGCGGCTTTCCTCCTGAAGGATGAGCCCTCGGGCGGAACAGACGGTTTCCGCAATTGAGCATAATTCATCCGTGGTGAAATCCTCCATGTATATGGGTTTCGTGAAATGCTTCGCAAGCGAGGGGTTCGCGGTCATCAGCGAGTCGATTCCTTCCGGCTCGCCGGTCAGTACCAGCATCCATTTGTTGAACTTGGAATCCTCAAGGGCATCCGTAAGCGCCCGGACAATGCGTTGTTCGGCATCGTAGTTCTTTACTTCCGTGTGGTAGAGTTCGTGAGCGTCCTCGAAAATCATGGCTCCGCCCTGTGCTTCCTTGACGGTGGAAATCGTGTTGTCATATTCTCCGTTGATGCTTGAGGCGGACAGTTTGGAGACATTTGTCGAGAGAATCTTCGGCCCGTCAAGAAGTCCCAGACTCCGGTAGAGCGCGGCCATCATGCAGGCTGCCGTGGTCTTTCCTGTTCCCGAATGCCCGACTATCAGGCTGTGGAGCGCTGTCCTGTAAGGCTTTAGTCCCGCCTTTTCCCGTTCTCTTTCAATGCGGCTGCAGACCACGGCCTCTTCCGCCCTTTTCCTGAAGTTCCCCCATCCGGCGAAACCTCGTATGACCGAGAGGCAGTCCTTCGGCGAAGCCCCTCGGCTGATGACCGTCTGCGCGTCCGAAGCCGCGAGCCTCGGAGGCCACGGGCCGAGAATCTGCATATGCCTGTTCGCCACGAATTTACCCTTGCGGAAAACCGAGATGACCAGAGTGTCCTCCTCGTCGTCCGTCAGGATATAGTCCTCACCGAACAGCCTTTCCGGTATAATCGCCGGAACATGAAGCAGCCCGTCCGCCCCGATCTGCGCCATGTCCAGACAGTCGAACTCGCAGGAGAATGACCCTTTCCCCCGGAGCGTCGCCACGTCAACGCGGAGGCCGTCATCTATGTCCGGGCATCTCTGACTTGTGCCAAGCCCCTCCTCGTGCAGGATTATATCGACATGGAGAAATTGCCGGAACCTCATTCTGATGCAGTCCGCTTCTTCCTTTACATCATGTTTCCCGTCTTCGCTGTCCGCTTCGCAGAATATTTCGTAGGTGCAGCTGTCGTGATTTTCATTGGGTGCGGAGAACTGGTCAGCCGCAGTGGGTGTTTTCGGTGGCATGGCTTGTTTTAAGGTGTTATGTTTATTCCGTGTGTGCTGTGCTTGAACTCGCTGAACGCAAATATAGCGAAAGAAATTCTTAAAATGCGTCATTTTGCGGTTTTATTCCTTTTTATTCGCTAAATTTGCGATGATGCGCCGGGCGCGTGTCGCGAGTGTGATATGGAAAAGGAATTCTTGAATCTGCTGGAGCTGCAGACCCTTGTGCGGGAGGGGCTGGAGGAAATGTTTCCCCGGAGGCTCTGGGTGCGGGCGGAGGTGGCTTCCGTGAGCGCGAAGCTGGGCGGTCACTGCTACCTTGAGCTGTCCCAGACCGAGGACGGGAGGGTCGTGGCCAAGGTCCGGGCGGTGGTATGGGCTTCCAAGTGGCGCGTGCTCAAACCGTACTTCGAGTCGGTGACGGGGGAGTCTCTGCGGCAGGGGCTTGAAATTCTCGTGCAGGCGCAGGTGACCTACAGCGAGCTTTACGGCTTCGCGCTTTCAGTGACCGACGTCAATCCCGAATTTTCCCTCGGCAAGAAGGAGGACCTTCGTCTGAAGACCATCAAGAGGCTTCAGGACGAGGGACTTATGGACATGCAGAAGGAACTTGCGTTCCCGACCCTGCCGTGGCGTTTTGCCGTGGTGTCCTCGGAGGATGCCGCCGGCTACGGGGACTTTATGCGGCATCTGGGCGAAAACGAGTTCGGCTTCAAGTTCGAGGTGCGGCTGTTTCCGGCGGTGATGCAGGGGGAGTCCTGCCCGCAGTCGGTGGCGGACGCTCTGCATGAGATTGCGGAGTGCGGGGAGACTTTCGACGTCGTGCTGCTTCTTCGCGGGGGCGGCTCGGCGCTGGACCTGGCCTGCTATGACGACTATGTGATGGCGCGCGCGATTGCCGAGTGCCCGCTGCCTGTGCTGACGGCCGTGGGGCATGACAGGGACTATCATGTCTGTGACATGGTCGCGTACTCGTTCCTCAAGACTCCGACCGCGCTTGCGGATGAACTCTTGGGGATATTCGAGGGAGAGGACGCGAGGCTCGGCGAGTTCGCTTCGAGGATGCGGCTGGCCTTCACAAATCGTCTGAACGCCATGGAGATGCGGCTTCAGAATCTGCTGACGAGGATTGCGGGCGCGGATCCGAGGAATATACTGAAACGTGGATATGTGCTCGTCGCCGACGGAAAGGGCGTCGTCGTGAAGAGGGCGTCGTCGCTGAAGGCGGGAGACCGGCTTCGGGTGATGTTCGCCGACGGAACGGTTGAGGCGGAGGTCATAAATTGTAAAATAATATGAAACAGGAAAATACATTTGACTACGCAGCGGCGGTCGCGGAACTTGAGAAGATTGCCGCGACGGTCGAGAACCCGGAGACTCCGGTTGACGACATCGACAAATACATCCGCCGCTCCGAGAAACTCATCGCCGACTGCCGGGCGTGGCTCCGGGGCGTGCGCGAGCGGACGCTGAACATTGAGTAGTCTGTGTGAACCAGATATAAACGAATATATTATATATTGTTGGCTGATAACCACATGGATTTATGTCAGAAATAAAGAAAATATACGAGACCGACCCGTGGCTGATGCCCTACAGGGAGGTCATCGACTCCAGGCATGAGCGGATTGAGGCGCTCAGAGAGCGCTATTCCGTCGGAGGCTCGCTCTCGAAGGGCATCAACAACCACCTCTACTACGGCCTGCACCGCACGCCGGACCATAAATGGGTGTTCCGGGAATGGGCTCCGAACGCCACGAGGATTTACCTCATCGGCGAATTCAATAACTGGAAACGCTCCGAGGCCTACGCCCTCAGACCGCTCGGAGGCGGCAACTGGGAGATAGTCCTGGACGATCTCTTCCTCAGCCACGGCACGCTCTACAAACTCTTCATCGAATGGCCCGGGGGAGGTGCGGAAAGGCTGCCGGCGTATGTCACGCGGGCGGTTCAGGACCCGGAAACCAAGGCATTCTGCGCCGAGGTCTGGGAGCCGGAGAAGCCATACCGCTGGCGTCACCGCAGGCCGGGGAAGCGTCCGCACCCGCTGATTTATGAGTGCCACATCGGGATGAGCGGGGAAGAGGAGCGGGTCTCCACCTTCACCGAGTTCCGGAAAAATGTGCTGCCTAAAGTCGTCGACCTGGGCTACGACACCCTCCAGATAATGGCCCTTCAGGAGCACCCCTACTACGGCTCCTTCGGCTATCAGGTCTCCAACTTCTTTGCGCTCAGCTCCCGTTTCGGCACCCCGGAGGAGTTCAAGGCCCTCGTCGACGCAGCCCATGCGAAGGGGATAGCGGTGGTGATGGACATAGTCCACTCGCACTCGGTCGATAACGAGGCCGAGGGCCTGAGCCTCTTCGACGGCCGTGAGGACCTCTATTTCTACAAGGGGCCTCAGGGACATCATCCGGCATGGGGCTCGCGCTGCTTTGACTACGGCAAGGACGAGACAAAATATTTCCTCCTCTCGAACTGCAAGTACTGGATGGAGGAATATCACATCGACGGATTCCGCTTCGACGGGGTCACGAGTATGCTCTACTGGGACCACGGGCTCGAAAGGGCGTTCACCGGATATGACGACTATTTCAACGGCTCCGTCGATGAAAACGCCGTTGATTATCTTGCACTTGCGAATATGCTCATCCACGAGATGAACCCGGACGCATTCACCATTGCCGAGGACGTGAGCGGGATGCCGGGGCTTGCGGCGCCGTTCGCGGCCGGGGGCGTGGGCTTCGACTTCCGCATGGCAATGGGCATAGCCGACAACTGGATTAAATGGATAAAGACCCTCAGCGACGAGCAGTGGAGCATGGGAGAAATCTGGTGGCAGCTCACGAACAAGCGCACCGACGAAAAGACCATCAGCTACGCCGAGTGCCACGATCAGGCGATGGTGGGCGACAAGACCATAATCTTCCGTCTTATGGATGCTCAGATGTACACTTCCATGAACAGGGACTCCAAATCTCCGGTGGTCGACAGGGGCATCGCCCTCCACAAGATGATACGCCTCGTGACTCTCGCCACCGCAGGCGACGGCTACCTCAATTTCATGGGCAACGAGTTCGGACATCCCGAGTGGATTGACTTTCCCCGCGAAGGGAACGGATGGTCGTACAAATACGCCCGCAGGCAGTGGTCGCTAGCCGAGCCGGACTATCTGAGATACAAATATCTCCGCAACTTCGACAAGGCGATGATAGGCATGGCGAAGTCCGAGGACATACTCGACGACGCTCCGGAACTTCTCGTGCAGGACGAACAGAAAAAAATTCTTATTTTCCGCAGAAAAAATTGTATATTTGCGGCAAATTTCAACCCGACCGAATCCTTTGTGGATTACGGCTTTGCGGCTCCGGCCGGCAAGTGGGTTGACATTTTGACCACAGATTCATTGGAATTCGATGGATTCGGCAGACTGACGCACGACGCCCATTTCACGGTTCCGCAGAAAAACGCCAATGGGAACGACAGATACGAAGACAGCTTATTCCTCTATCTGCCGAGCCGTTGTGCTATTGTGTTGAGGCGAGAGTAGGCTCTGTGGAAAATATGTTTGACGGCGCGTGAAGGCGTGCCGATAAAAAGAAACAAAAGTATATAATAGAAATATGGCATTCCTTAGTTTCAACAAATCCGAACTGGTGAACCTCGAGTATTCGCTCAGGAGGGAAATCATCGGAGCAAACAAGACGGGGGCGTACTGTAACACCACCGTCGTGGGCTGCAACACGCGGCGCTACCACGGACTGCTGGCCGTCCCCGTCGATGCGTTCGGCGGAGAGAAGCACATCCTGCTTTCAGGCCTTGACGAGAGCATCGTCGTGAACCACAGGCAGTTCAACCTCGGGATTCACTGCTACGGGGACATCTACGAGCCTCGCGGGCACAAGTACATCGTCGATTTCACGGCCGCGCCCGTGCCGACCCTGACCTACAAGATAGGGGAGACGACTTTCAGAAAATCGGTCATCCTCGCTCCGGACTCCGATCAGGTGATGGTAAAGTACGAACTCGTCTCCTCACCCGAGTCCTGCGAACTGATTGTCAAGCCTTTTCTCGCGTTCCGCTGTATCCACAGGCTCACCTGCGAAAATCCCGATGCGCGGACGGGCTACCGCGAGATTGAAAACGGCGTGTCCTTCAATATGTATGAGGGCTTCCCGGATCTTAATCTCCAGTTGTCGAAGGCCGCCGAATTCCGCTATGCTCCATCGTGGTACAAGGGCATAACCTACACGGACGAGTATCGCCGGGGGTTTGACTGCCGTGAGGATTTGTTCGTGCCCGGATCATTCTCGCTCAGACTGAGAAAGGGGGAGTCCGTGATCATTTCCGGCTCTACGGCAGTCGAGGACACGAAGGGGCTTTCACGCAAGTTCAATTCAGTCGTGAGGAAAAAAGGCAAAATCACATCCAACGCGGACCTTCTGAAATACAACGCGGACCTTCTCATCTGCAACCGCAACGATCATAAGCAGATCGTGGCCGGGCTCACATGGCTCGGAACCGGACTTCTGCGCGAGACTGTAGTCGCGCTTCCGGGGCTTACGCTATATGCCGGAGCCGGAGCAAAGGAGTTCGAAGAAATTCTCGACAATCTCATCGCGGACAATCAGGAGAGGCTTTCGAGCCGCACTACTCAGGTCGAGGCGCCTCTGCGCATCGCGGACGCCCTTCAGCAGTACATCCGCTTCGGCGCAGAACCCAAGAGAGTCTGGAAGAAGTATGGCGAGACCATGAAGGGAATCCTCGAAAGCTATCTTCCCGGCAGGCGTGCCGAGGTCGCTCTCCATCCTAATGGACTCCTCTGGGCCCAGAAGTGGCGCACCGCGCTTTCGTGGATGAACGCATATGTGAACGGAGTTCCGGTGACGGAGCGTGCCGGCTACCAGGTGGAGACAAACGCCTTTTGGTACGACGCCATTTGCTTTGCCCTTGAAATGGAAGCCAGTTACGAGCCCAGGAATTCCGCGTTCATTGAAAGGTGGAGTGAGGTGAAGCGTCTGATCGAGGAGAATTTCGAGAGGACATTCTGGGTTGAACGCGGCTATCTTGCGGATTATGTCGACAACTCCGGACAGAACACCGCCGTCCGTCCGAATCAGCTGTTCGCCATTGCGCTGGAGCATTCCCCCGTTAACGACGACTACAAGTCCTCCATCATGCAGACCATTTCCAATGAGCTGATTACCAGCCGGGGAATCCGCACCCTGTCGCCGAGGAACGAGGCCTACAGGGGAGTCTATGAGGGCTCGCAGATTGAACGGGATCTTGCCTACCACCAAGGTTGCGCGTGGATTATCCCGCTCGACTACTACATCGCCCAGGCTTTCTCTATGATCGGGCCTTCATACCTCAAGAGGGCCGAGTATCTCGTGGAAGGCTTTTACAAGGACATCTACAAGCACGGTGTCGGAGCATTCTCCGAGCTCTATGACGGAGACCCTCCTCACGAGCCGCACGGCGCGATTTCTTCGGCCTGCAGCACGGCGGCTCTGCTTCGTGTTGAACATCTTTTGAACAAGTATAGGACCGCCGCATATGGCGCGGATGAGGTTTCTGAAGTCGGCCCGGAGGGAACTGCCGCAGGTTGTGCCGCACCCATATCGGAAACCGTCAAGTCAGAAACCGTCAAGAAAGGGAGGAACAGAAAATGAGAGTGCTAATGTTCGGCTGGGAGTTCCCGCCGCATATCGCCGGCGGTCTCGGCACTGCCTGCTACGGAATGACCAAGGGTCTTGCCGAGAACGGTGTTGAGGTCCTTTTTGTGATGCCGTCCGCCTCGGGGGACGAGGATCAGTCCGCCGTCCGCATAATCAATGCGAGCGATGTGGCAGTCGACACCATGTCCGAGACTGTGGATGAGTTTCTCGGGAAGGTTCGCTTCGTCCATGTGGGCACGAATATGGTCCCTTATGTCTCGCCGGAGGATTTCGCCGACGTGGTTGAGGAGGAGCGGGCCCGCCAGATTAAGGACTTCCGCATAACTTACGGCCAGAAATTCCAGTTTTCCGGCAAGTACGGGACAAACCTCATGGAAGAGGTCGCCCGCTACGGAATGGTAGGGGGCACGATTGCCCTTCAGCACAGGGATGAGTTCGACGTCATCCATGCCCATGACTGGCTGACCTACCTCGCCGGCATCGCCGCCAAACAGCTCACGGGCAAGCCGCTTGTCGTCCATGTCCATGCGACTTCGTTCGACCGTGCGAGCGACGACAACATAGACACCCGTGTATATGATCTCGAGAAGAGGGGAATGGAGGCGGCCGACAAGGTCATCACGGTGAGCGAACTCACGAGAAACATTGTCATAAACAAGTATGGCATAGACCCGTCCAAGGTCGTCACCGTCCACAATGCAGTGGATTTCTCCGGACGTTCCGGCATCACCGTGCAAAGGGGCGTCAAGGACAAGATTGTCACATTTCTCGGCCGCGTGACCTATCAGAAGGGACCGGAATACTTCATCGAGGCGGCCGCAAAGGTGCTCAAGAGGTGCGACAACGTGCGTTTCGTGATGGCCGGAAGCGGAGACATGCTGAACAGGTGCATACTTCATGTGGCGCGCCTGGGCATCGCTGACAGGTTTCATTTCACGGGCTTCCTGCGGGGCGACGACGTGAGGAAGATGTTCGCCCTGTCGGACGTCTATGTGATGCCGTCCATCTCCGAGCCCTTCGGAATCTCGCCGCTTGAGGCGATGCAGACCAATGTTCCTTCAATCATTTCCAAGCAGTCGGGCTGCGCCGAGGTGCTCAAATATGCGCTCAAGGTCGATTTCTGGGACGTAGATGCTATGTCAGACGCGATTTACGGCCTGCTGAACTATCCGGCATTGTCCGAATTCGCCACGCGCTGCGGTTATGATGAGGTGAACGCCCTCAAGTGGACCGCCGCCGCCGCGAAGATCAAGGCTGTTTATGAGTCCGTGGTGAAGTAGCCGGATGTTTGGAATAAAGAGGGTATGTTATTGATAATAAAAGATTTATATATATGAAAAAGTCTGTTTGTCTGTATTTTCAGGTTCATCAGCCGCTGCGGTTGAGGCAATACAGGTTCTTCGACATCGGCAAGAACTCCCATTATTACGATGACTTCACGAACCGCACCATCCTGCGGCGTGTCGCCAAGAAGTGCTATCTTCCGATGAATGAGTTGCTTCTTGAGCAGATTAAGGCGAACAATGGGGCGTTCAAGGTTGCGTTCTCAATCACCGGAACGGCTCTGGAGCAGTTCGACCGCTACTGCCCGGAGGTTCTTGACAGTTTCCGTGCGCTTGCCGCGACCGGCTGCGTGGAATTTCTTTCCGAGACCTACTATCACTCGCTTGCATCCCTCGCTTCGGAGCCCGAGTTCAAGCATCAGGTTCTCAAGCACAAGGCGGCTATAGAGCATTATTTCGGGGTAACTCCGACTACTTTCCGCAACACGGAGCTGATTTACTCCGACGACATCGCCGATATGGTGGATTCATTGGGATTCAAGACCATACTGACCGAAGGCGCGAAGCATATACTCGGATGGCAGAGCCCGAACTATGTGTACAAATCGACCGCGAAACACGTGCAGAAGCTTCTCCTGCGCAATTCCGGACTGAGCGACGACATCGCTTTCCGATTCTCTGACAGAAACTGGGATAACTGGCCGGTGACCGTTGACAAATATCTTTCGTGGCTTAAGGCCGGTGACGGCGAGATAGTGAACCTCTTTATGGACTACGAGACCTTCGGAGAGCATCAGAGCGCCGCGTCGGGAATATTCGACTTCATGAAGTACCTTCCTTCGGCGGTCATAGCCGACGGAGAGTTCGAGTTTGTCACTCCGTCACGTGCGGCCAGAAAGCACAAGGCCGTTGCCGTGCTCGACATTCCGGACGCGATTTCCTGGGCGGACGAGGAACGTGACACCTCGGCATGGCTCGGAAACGAGCTTCAGAACGAGGCCTTCAGCAAGCTCTACTCCCTTTCCGAGAAGCTGTCCCTGCTGAACGACGCCGAGCTCTGGGCAGATTTCGGACATCTTCAGGAGAGCGACCACTTCTACTATATGTGCACCAAGTATTTCTCCGACGGCGCGGTGCACAAGTATTTCAACCCGTATGACACGCCTTACGAGGCATTCATCAACTATATGAACGTACTGAGCGACTTCATGATTCGTGTGGATCAGGCATTGTCCTCAAAGGAACAGAAATAATAAATGGAACAAAACATCATCAGACCGGACTACCTGTTTGAAGTCAGCTGGGAAGTCTGCAACAAGGTAGGCGGCATCTATACGGTCATCGCGACCAAGGCGCTGAACCTAAAGGCCGAATACAAGCGGCATCATATCCTCATCGGGCCGGACGTGTGGATGCACACTGCAAGCAATCCGGATTTTACAGAGGATCCGCTTCTATTCAAGTCATGGAAGGCCGCCGCTGCTGCGGAGGGGCTTCGCGTGAGAATCGGAAAGTGGAACGTGCCTGGGCAGCCGATTGCCATACTTGTCGATTTCAAACAGTTCATAACCTCCCAGAACGAGATTCTGACTGAGTATTGGAAGGAGTTCGGAGTGGATTCCATCACCGGAAATTGGGACTATAAGGAATCCGCTCTGTTCGGCTATGCTGCGGGTAAGGTCATAGAGAGTTTCTACAAGTACAACCTCTTTCCTTCCGACAAGGTCGTGGCGCAGTTTCACGAGTGGATGACCGGTGCCGGACTCCTCTACATCAGGCATACCGGGCTTCCGATTGCGACGGTCTTCACGACGCACGCCACGGTTCTCGGTCGCTGCATCGCCGGCAACAACCTGCCTCTCTACGACGCGCTTGACAGCTACGACCCGGATGCCAAGGCGCGGGAGTTCAATGTCATGGCCCGTCACTCCCTCGAAAAGACCTCGGCGCGGAACGCGGACGTGTTCACGACCGTCAGCGAAATCACCGCGCAGGAGTGCCGTCATTTCCTCGGCCGCGCTGTGGATGTGGTGACTCCGAACGGCTTCGAGCCGAGCTTCACCCCGTCGGATGAGGAATATCCGGCAAAGCGCAAAGAGGCGCGCAGGCGGCTCATTTCTGTGGCTTCAGCGATGTCGGGTACTGAGGTGCCTGATGACGCGATGCTCATGTGCATCGGCGGACGCTACGAGTGGAAGAACAAGGGCATCGACGTTTTCATCGACGCGCTCGATCGTCTCAATCGTTCCGACTACAGCGGTCGTAACATTCAGGCGTTCATAATGATACCTTCCGGACACCATGGTGCGGACAAGGAACTTGTCGCCAAGCTCGGAGGCAGCGGCTCGTCATACACGACGCAGATTTCTCACTACCTCATGAATCCGGAGTACGACGCCATATCCCATCGTCTCGCGCAGCTGGGGCTCGACAATTCGGAGCATACGAAAGTGAAGGCATATTTCATTCCGTCCTATCTCAACGGCAACGACGGAATATTCAATATGTCCTACTATGACCTTCTCAACGGAATGGATCTCGCCGTGTTCCCGTCCTACTACGAGCCTTGGGGATATACCCCTCTGGAGTCACTTGCATTCAAGGTCCCGACTCTCACGACCTCGCTCGCCGGATTCGGGCTGTGGGTTCGCGGACACTACGGGAAACAGCATCCGGGCATCACCGTGGTCACGAGGAACGACTCTAACTACAACAATGTCGTGGAGGAGACCGTGGGAAGGATTCGCGAGATAGCCTCCCTTACCGCCGAGACTCGTCAGGGCTATATGGAAAATGCCCGTGACGTCTCGAACATCGCGCTGTGGGAGAACAACATAGTCTATTATAAGGAAGCATATTCAAAGGCATTAAATAAAGTTATATCAGAAAAAGGAGCATTCCCGGAGTTCAGGGATGAGAAACCAATGGAGTACAAGAAGAATGAAGTAAATCAGCCGTCGTGGAGCAGCGTTTTCGTCTCAAGGCATCTGCCTGAGGCACTGAAGGATCTGGAGATTCTGTCGAAGAATCTGTGGTGGTGCTGGAACGAGTCGGCAAAGAATCTTTTCAAGTCAATAGATCCTGAGGCCTGGAAGGCCTGCGGGGAGAATCCTATCGCGCTGCTGGACCGCGTGAGCCTCAAGCAGTTCAAGAAGCTGAGTTCCGACGTCGAATTTCTCGGCCAGCTCAAGGCGGTGAAGGACGAGTTTGACGAGTATATGGGGCTGAAGGCGAAGAGGACTAATCCGTCTGTGGCGTATTTCTGTATGGAATATGGCCTTGACACGTCGCTGAAGATTTATTCCGGCGGTCTCGGCATACTCGCCGGCGACTACCTCAAGGAGACTTCGGACATGAACGTGAACCTCGTGGCAGTGGGGCTTTTCTACCGCTACGGATATTTTACGCAGATTCTCTCCGCGCAGGGTGCGCAGGTCTCCAAGTATGACGCGCAGGATTTCATGAAGACCCCCGCAGAGCCTGTCCGCGACAAGGACGGCAACTGGGTGACGATAAGCATAGCTTTCCCGGGACGCAACATCAACGCCCGCCTGTGGCTCGTGAACGTCGGAAGGACTGAGCTTTATCTGCTTGACACCGACTATGAGGACAACCTTCAGGAGGACAGGGAGGTCACCTACCATCTTTACGGCGGCGACTGGGAGAACCGTCTGAAGCAGGAGCTCCTTTTGGGAGTCGGCGGTATCCGTGCCCTTCGCAAGATAGGCTACTGGCCGCAGGTATATCACTGCAACGAGGGTCACGCGGCGTTCATCGGGCTTGAGAGGCTGCGCGAGTACATCGAGCAGCAGAACCTCAGCTTCGGCGAGGCTATGGAGGTCATCCGTTCATCGTCTCTTTATACGACCCATACTCCGGTTCCGGCCGGGCATGACGCTTTTGACGAGGGTCTTCTCCGCAAGTACATCGGCCATTATCCGCAGCGCCTCAAGATTGACTGGGAGACCCTTATGGGACTGGGCAAGCTGAACGGCGCCGACCCTAACGAGAAGTTCTCGATGAGTAACCTCGCCGCAAACATTTCGCAGGAGGTCAATGGCGTGTCATGGCTGCACGGCAAGGTGAGCCAGGAGATATTCGCGCCTATGTATCCGGGCTATCTGCCGGAGGAACTGCACATAAGTTACGTGACAAACGGCGTTCACTACCCGACATGGACGGCTCCCGAGTGGAAGGAAATCCATTCCAAGGTGTTCGGCAAGGAGTTCGCGACACATCACTACGACAAGAGCTGCTTCGAGGGAATATATAAGGTTTCCGACGAGACCGTATGGTCTGTCCGCACTGAACTGCGCAAGAAGCTCATAGCCGAGGTTAAGGAGCGTCTTTCCGACACGACTGAGTCGAACCACTACTCTCCGCGCCAGATTGTCACCATCAAGGATACCCTTCGCGACGATGTCCTCACAATCGGCTTCGCCCGCCGTTTCGCCACCTATAAGCGTGCACACCTGCTCTTCCGCGACCTCGACCGCCTTAGCGAGATTGTGAACGACCCGGAGCGTCCGGTTCAGTTCCTTTTTGCCGGAAAGGCGCACCCTGCCGACAAGGCCGGCCAGGATCTCATCAAGATGATTGTCGACATCTCGAAGCAGGACCGCTTCATCGGAAAGATTGTCTTTATCCCGAACTATGACATCACCCTCGCGAAATACCTCGTTCAGGGCGTGGATGTGTGGATGAACAACCCTACGCGCCCTCTGGAGGCTTCCGGAACGTCCGGCGAGAAGGCAGCCATGAACGGCGTGATGCACTTCTCCGTGCTCGACGGATGGTGGGTCGAGGGCTACAAGCCGGGCTGCGGATGGGCTCTGCCTATGGAGCGTACCTACGATGACCAGAACTATCAGGACGAGCTTGACGCGGCGACGATATACACGATTATCGAGAATGACATCGCCCCTACGTTCTATCACAAGGACCCTGCGACGGGACGTTCCGCATCGTGGATTGAGTATGTGAAGAACACCGTGGCCCAGGTTGCCTGCAACTTCACCACGAACAGGATGCTCACCGACTATGTGAACCAGTACTACAATCCTCAGTCAAGGCGTTATGAGTCCCTCGTCGCCGATGACTACAAGGTTGCACGCGAGATTGCCTCATGGAAGAAGCATATGCGCCGCGACTGGGGACAGGTCGAGGTCGTTTCCGTCACCAAGCCTGACAGCGCGGCCGGGAACGTCTCAATCGGACACGAGTACAAGGCTGATGTGGTTCTCAACATCGGTGACCTCGACCCGTCGGAGATTGGCGTGGAGTTCCTCTTTGCCACTCAGGACGCCAAGAACAGGATGCACATCGTGGAGAAGTGCGAATGCTCTCCGGTTGAGGTGAACGACGGCATCGTGAAGTACGAGGCTTCTGTCCTTCCTGAGACCACAGGAGTCTATCAGGTGGCCGGAAGAATCTATGCGAAGAATCCGCTTCTGCCTCACAGACAGGATTTTGAACTCGTGAGATGGCTGTAATTGCCACCGGTTTTTTTGACGGGGTCCATCTCGGACACAGGTCGGTCGTGGGACAGCTTGTCTCGGCCGCCCGGGAGCGCGGGACGGACTCCGTGATTGTTACTTTCCGTCCGCATCCGCGCGCGGTGCTCCAGCAGGACGCGCCACAGCTGCGGTTGCTGACTTCCTTTTCTGAAAAGCGCGAACTGCTCCTCTCGCTCGGCGTTGACAGGGTGGAGGTGATTCAGTTCAGCCGCGAGTTCGCCGGCCTTACGGCGGAGCAGTACATCCGGGACTGGCTCGTCGGGCGTTTCGGCTGCACGGCCATGGTCTTCGGCTACGACAACAGGGTCGGCTCTGACGGGGCTGACGCCTCGGCGGTGCGCGGGATTGCCTCCCGGCTCGGAGTCGAGCTGATTCCATGCACGGCTCTCGGCGACATAAGCTCGACGAAGATTCGCTCGGCACTTTCCGCCGGAGAGGTCGAGACCGCTTCGGCGATGCTGGGCTACGACTATTTCCTGAACGGGGTGGTTGTCTCCGGCAACCGCATCGGCCGCACTCTCGGCTTCCCGACGGCGAATATGCAGCTCTATGAGCCTCTGAAGCTCATTCCCGAGAACGGGGTGTATCTGGTACGGGTGGAGTTTCCCGCCCTGGCGGGGGAATCCGGTCTTGTTCCTGCATTTCCCGTAGCGCCCGGCATCACGCCCGTCTCATGTGGCGTTTCCGGAGCTGACAGGATGAACCAAGGAGCGCGTGTCCTGTACGGAATGTGCAACATAGGCTCCCGCCCGACGGTGAATCTCGGCGCGAACATCACGATAGAGACCAACATCTTCGGTTTCGACGAGGACATCTACGGTCTCCCCCTCAGGATTTCATTCATGAAACGCCTCCGTGGCGAGACCCGCTTCTCCTCCACCGCCGCCCTCCGCGACCAGCTCGCCGCCGACCGCGCCGCCTGCCTCTCCATCCTCGGCCAAATTGCCAAGTGAAAATCGGCCAAATTGCCAAGTGAAAATCGGCCAAATTGCCAAACGGTTCTTGAAAAATTTGCGGAAGTCGTTGAAAGTTAATATCTTTGTCGTAAATGATTGAGTTATGACAAATGAGTATAAAAATCGCATTGCAGACCAGCTGCTTTCAGATAAATTGGAGGCAATGGGCGCAGTCCTGATTGAAGGTCCCAAAGGGTGTGGCAAGACAACTACGGCAGAGCAACAGGCCGGGAGTGTCATCTATATGGACGACCCTGAGAATGGCGAGCAGTATAAACAGTTGGCGCAGACAAACATTCGTATGCTTTTGACTGGTCAGACTCCAAGGCTGATTGACGAATGGCAGGATGTTCCAAAATTATGGGATGCGGTGCGTTTTGAAGTGGATCATCGCTCTGATGACGGACAGTTTATCCTCACCGGCTCGGCTGTTCCGGCCAACAGGGATGAAATTCGCCATACCGGCACTGCCCGATATGCATGGCTGACGATGAGGCCTATGTCGCTTTGGGAGTCCGGCGATTCAAATGGGGGCGTGAGCCTTGGTTCATTGTTCTTGTCGCAGGACGCTGTGGGATGTGAAAATTCCGTTGACATGGAAAGGATGGCCTTTCTGGTTTGCCGTGGCGGTTGGCCTAAATCCATAACGAAGAAATCAGAAAAAGCTGCGCTCGCTCAGGCAATTGAATACTACGAGGCCGTTACAAGAGCGGATATCTCCCGTGTTGATGACGTTCAGCGCGATGAGGAACGTGCAAAGAGACTGATGCGCTCATATTCCCGTCATCAGGGGACCCAGACCAGCATATCCGTGATTCTTGACGATGTAAGAGTGAATGAATCGGAAGAATTGAGCGACACGACGATTTCGTCCTATTTGTCCGCGCTGAGAAAAATCTTCGTTATAGAGGATATGCCGGCATGGAATCCTAATCTGCGGAGCAAGACGGCAATCCGTACATCCGATACGAGATATTTTGTTGATTCGTCGATTGCCTGTGCGGCCCTTGGCCTTGGCCCGATGGATTTGATTAACGATTTGAATACATTCGGTCTTTTTTTCGAGACAATGTGCGTGCGTGACCTCCGTGTCTATGCCGACGCTCTCGGAGGCAAGGTCTATCATTATCGGGACAAGAACGGTCTTGAGTGTGATGCCGTCGTGCATCTCCGCAACGGTTCATACGCCCTGATTGAGATAAAGCTCGGCGGCGACACTCTGATAGAGGAAGGGGCAAAGAACCTTAGATCCCTTTCTGAAAAGATTGATACGACCAAAATGAAGTCTCCGTCCTTCCTTATGGTATTGACGGCAGTGGGACCCTATGCCTATCGTCGGCCCGACGGTGTCTATGTCGTCCCTCTCAGCTGTCTGAAGGACTGATTTGTGTTCCATTCCTGATTGTGGCGCGGAACAAAGAAGTGAAAATTCATCGTATAATAATGATTCGGAGCTTTTTATGTGGTTTTACAATAAATTTGCGCACCAATGAAATTCATATATTTGCAACGTTGTCTTCGGACAACAGACATATAGAAAGCGTTTAGCTTTTTATTCCTTGAGCGAATCTGGACAATTCGCGAGCCAAATGGCTCAACAGTATAACGGGAATAAAGGTTATCGCTCGCATCGGCTATTACTTGGGTTCTCCCACGCGATAGCAGAAAGTGTGAGCAGAAAATCTTATCCGTTATACGGCAGTCCAGAGCCCGCTCAGATAAGATGCCAAGTAGGCCCACGATTTCTTTTTGTTATATCCTTGTGAAGGTCCAGCAAGGCAGTATTCATTCTTAAAACATTTATCATTATGAAAATGATTCTTTTCATCGCTCTTGCAATGCTTTTCCGCGGAGCGGCATTGTCTGAGGATGCCGGTTCGATTTTTCATTCGATTCCTTCATCAGAAGTAATGAGTATTCAAGGCGACGACGAGTATCTGGGTGTGGTTAATCTTTGTGATTCAGGGTTATACGATATGATAGGAAATGTGAATGAATGGGTGGCGGATTTCTATGAGGGGAAGAATTATTCCGGTGATCTGGTGAGCCCGGTTGATTCTTCAGGAAGAGAGTCAATCTTCCGTGGCGGAGCGTTTAATTGTGAGCTAAAGTATTGCCGCATCAGTAACAGAAACCATGTGAAATCTGATGTACGCAATTATGCTATTGGTTTCAGATTGGCAGAGTAGTTTCTGTCATGACATCAGCCGGCTTTCTTGCTGAAGCTGACGAGGATTACGCCGGCCATGCAGGCTAGGGCGGCGAGGGCTTTCTGCCAGGTCATGGTGTCCATGCCGATGCAGATGCTGGCGGTGGTTGCGATGATGGGCTGGCAGTAGTTGTACATGCTCACGAGGGTCGGACGGATGTTCTTCTGTCCGATGGAGAGCAGGAGATAGGAGATGAATGTCGCGCCGAGGACGAGGACGGCGAGGTCGGCTCCGAGGCGGCCGCTGAACCGGCTCCAGTCGAGGGTGACGAGTTCAGGAGCGGAGAAGGGGAGCGTCGTGAGCGCGGTGAAGAGGAAAATCCATTTCATGAAGGTCACTGACGAGTATTTCTGGATCAGCGGACGGAAGATGCCGAGGTAGAGCGCGAAGGAAATTCCGTTGAAAATCATCAGGACTATGCCGGTCATCGAGTTGCTTGTGGCTCCCGAGCCGCTGCCGGTGCTGTTGAGAATCAGAAAGACTATGCCGAGGAAGCTCAGGAGCACGCCTCCGGCCTTCTTCGGAGTAATCGGCTCCTTGACTGCGACGGCCGCGATGAACATCGTGTAAATCGGGGTGAGGGCGCTCAGGATGGAGCAGGTCATCGGGGTAATCTGCGGCAGGGCCGTGAGGAAGGTCAGCTGCGGGCCGAGAAAGCCGAGGCAGGACGCGAGAAAAATCTTCAGATAGTCTTTCTTTTCGACTTTCTCGTGCGGGAAGAACAGCGAGGCAATCCAGAACAGCACACCCGCTCCGAGCGCCCTGAGGCTGAACAGTCCGATCGGCGAGAGGATGTGGCTCTCCGCCAGATCCTTGCAGGTCACCATATTTATTCCGAAAATCGTGTATGCCGTGAAGCACGCCAAGTGCCCGAGCAGCTCTTTATTGTTCTTCATCTGTTCTTTATCTCTCAAAAATACTCCTCTGCTTGCAGGATGCCTATTTTATTCGCATCTTTCATTTCGCAGTTTTCATTTTACATCTTTCATTTCACGTCCCAATTTGACTTGGATACTGTGCAATCCTTTGCAAATCCTTATTCGCCCATTTTCACGGAGTTCATTCCAATTGCGGACTGTTCCGTGACGGAATTATATATATCTCTGATAATCAGTCCGCTGAGCGTCATTCCGAAGATTGCCGTGACATGGGCGGTCGTTCCGTTGATCTGAGCCTTGGAACTGCACCATTCGTGGTTGAGCAGCGACGGGTCGCCGGGGCCGTCCTGGGACTTGGGGCAGAGACATTTCTCCGTGCCGCAGCTTCGGCAGTGCCCCCTGTTCGGGAGTACCTCGTCGTCATAGACGCAGAGGAACTTCTTGGCCGGATATGTCCCGGCACGCTTCATCTTCTTGCGCAGGGCGGCTCCGAGCGGGCATCCGCGCACATTCCAGAACTCCGCCACCTGCACTTTCAGCGGATCCACCTTCAGCGCGGCTCCGAGCGAGCAGAAGAACTTCGCGCGGCTTGCCGCGGCGTTAAGAATCAGCTGTACCTTGTCCTTGAGCGAATCCACGGCATCCACCACATAGTCGTAGTCGTCAAGATTGAACAGGCTCGCCGTCTCTGCGCTGTAAATCTGCTGGATTGCGGTGATTTCGGCCTTCGGGTTGATTTCCAGCAGCCTGTCCCGCAGGGCCTCCACCTTAACCTGACCCACGGTCCGCACGGTCGCCATCAGCTGCCGGTTCACGTTCGTGATGCAGACGCGGTCCGAATCCACAATCGTCAGATGCGTAATGCCGCTCCTCACGAGCCCTTCGGCGCACCAGCTCCCGACGCCGCCGACGCCGAAAATGATGACCCGCGTCTTTGCGAGCTCAGTCATAACATCGTCTCCCACAAGAAGTTCCGTCCTGTTATATATAGCCTTCTCAATCGTGTTCATATTCCCGAAAAATTATAAAAATTGTGTCATATATACGGGGACGAGCAGGACGTCGCCATCCTTTTTCAGGTCTTTCGTATATACCAGATACTTTGAACCTGTCCTGTCGGAGTATTTCTCGCAAAATTCATCAAGAGACGTGTGCGACTTGTAGCCGGAAGATTTTACTTCGACAGGGCATATCTTGTTGCCTCTGGAAAGCAGAAAGTCGATTTCATAATTGTGTTTGCCGCTTTCGGTCGGCCACGTGTGGTAGAACAGCCTGTTGCCTGACGCTCTCAGCATCTGCGCCACGACATTCTCATAAACATACCCCAAATCGGCAGACAATTTATTGCTGAGAAGTTTCTGATATATGATATTGTCCGTCACTTCATTATCCCAGAATGCAAGTGTGATGAACAGTCCCGTGTCCCCGACAAACATCTTGTATTGGGATATGTTGGCGTGCAATGCGAGTCCCACGTAAGGGTCATTCGCGTGGTATGAGAAGTTCACGGCCATGCTGTCTTCCATATCTTGAATGATTTCTTCCATTTCCGTGCTGTTCTGCCGTCGTCCCAAGACCGACGCGACCTGATAGCGCGCGGCATTTCCGGTCAGCTGTGAAGGCGCGGCCATAAAGAGTCTTGTAGCCTTGCCCGTCGGGTCTATCTTTCTGAAATCATCGGCATACAGTTCGATGATTTCTCTCTTTATCGAATCGACTGCGCTCAGGTTCTTGCTCTCCAGAAATGCGTTTACAGCCTGAGGCATTCCACCGACCAGCATATACAGACGGAAGTCCTGCATCAGTTTCCGACTCACGGCATCGCCGATTCCTTTTCTGGAGTCAAACAATTCCTTCATCAGCGGAATTGTGGCGTTGTCGCCCATTGCCCATCTGAATTCTTCGTAATCCATAGGGAACATATCGATGCGGGTTTCTTCACTTGGAATTACAATTCCCGCAATGTTCTTCTTTATGGAAAGGAGGGAACCTGTCTCGATGTAGTCATATCTGTGGTCCTTTACCAGATACTTTATGGCTTCCCTCACTTTGGGCGCTTTCTGTATCTCGTCAAAAATGATGACGGATCTCCTTATCTCCAATTTGACATTGTATATGAACTGAAGCTGCATGAAGAAGTAATCCCTGTTGGAGATGTTGGCAATCACATCATCCAGTCCTTCGGGAATTTCGCTGAAATCAATCTTGATATACGAGGAATATTCACGCCTTGCGAACTCTTCCGCTATCGTGGATTTCCCCACTCGCCGTGCTCCCTTGATTAGTAATGCCGTAGTGCCGTCCTTTTCGTTCTTCCACTTGAGCATTTTCTCGTATATTTTCCTCTTGAAAACCCGTGCTTCTGCCATAATCTCATAATTTTTGAGGTAATCGCGGGCAAATATAGCGGTTTATTACCAAATCTCACAATTGTTTTTGCCAAATTCCTACCCAAATCTCAAAATGTTTGTATTTTTCGTGAAAATTGGGTATGTGATTGGAAAGATTTAATTTTGTGTCAGATAAAATTTGCGTATGGGCAGGAAAGGTTTATGGAAATATTTTGTCGCGTTGGCTGTCCTGTCGCTGTTGAGCGTGGTGACGGCCTTGGCGCAGGAGCGGTCGTATATGGAGCAGCTTTCGGTGGACGAGGGGCTTCCGCATACTGACGTGTCTTCGATTGTTCAGGACGGCGACGGATATATATGGATAGGGACATATTCGGGGCTGTGCCGCTATGACGGGGCGGAGATGACGGTCTATGACATCTCGAACTCGATTCTGGAAAGCTCGCGCATCCGCTCGCTGCTCTTGTCGGGGAGTCTTCTTTATGTCGGCACGGAAAACGGAGGGCTGACGGTCTATGACACGTCGCGGGATGAGTTCCTGAAAACATTCAGCGTGCCCGGCAACTGCGTAAATTCGATGTTTCCCTCATGTGACGGCAACTCTGTGTGGCTGTGTACAAACGACGGCATTTCGCGGATATCCCACGATGAAAACGGGTACAGTACGGCGTCTTGGTCGTTAGGAAGCATTTGCCTGTCGGGTTGTGCGCTTGACCGGGAGGAGGTGCTTGTCGGGACGAATGCCGGCGTCGGCGTATTCAGTGAGGTGGAGGGGCTGAGATATGTACGGGCAGGTGTGTTCGCCACATCTATGATTGAACTTCCGGAGAACCGCAGGCTGATAACTGCATACGAGGGCAGCTTTATCTATGACGCCGGAACGGAGACCATGAGACGTCTGAACTCTCTCGATTCCCGCTGCGCCTGTCTTGACGGGGAAAGCGGCTCCTTCTTTGTCGGGACGGGGCATAATGGAATCCTCCGCTATGACCCGAATCTGAATTGCTCCTATGTGCTCTCTCCTTGGAGCACTGTGTCCCATGGTTCGGACATAGAGGTGTCAAGTCTCCTTCTTGACCGCTCCCTTGTCCTGTGGATAGGAACCAACGGGAGCGGCTGTTTCAGGAGCACCGAGACAAACAGGGCTTTCAGGCTTTGGACCCCGTTCCCTGACAATGCGCAGCTTGTGACGATGTACGCCGACAGCCGTGACCGGCTTTGGGTCACGTCAAGGGACGGACGTGTGGCTGTGCTGGACGGAGACCGCCTTTTCCGTCTTGACCGGCACTCCCTTTCAATGTTTTCTTCGATGCCCGTTTCCGCTGTTTATGAAACGGCCGACGGAAGCGTCCTCCTCGGCTCCTGGGACAATGGGGTGGGAGTCATCGCCCCTTCTGATGTGGATTCGGCCTGTGCAGGCAAGGCTTTTTCCTTGGGACGTCTTCACGGTCTGCCGGAGAAGCTCAGTGTCTATAAGTTTGCCGAGGACAGTTTCGGCACATTGTGGATGACCACGTCTTCCGGGGTATGGCGCTCTTCGGCAGGGCGTCCGCCGATTGGGGGGGGCAGACCACATTCTGCCGGAATAAAATGGTCATGTCTGCAAAATGAGCGGAAGGACGCCGGTTCTCTGAGCGACGACTTCACCACGGACATTCTTGTTGACGGGCATATCGTATGGGTGGGAACGAGAGCCGGGCTCAACCGTGTGACCTGTGGGGAAGACGGGGAAATTCTGAAGCTGGACAGGGAGCATATCCGCGCCGGAGGCACTTCGGGCGAGTTCGTCTCCTTCATACACAAGTCCGCAGACGACAGCCTTTGGGTGTCTGTGCTCGGACTCGGGCTTGCGAAACTTGAATCCGAACCGTCTGCGGACAGTTTGGCTTTCCGTGTGTATAACAAGGGAAACTGCCCCGGATTCCCGAATAATGAATTTGAGTCGCTTCTTGAAGACGGCGCGGGCAATTTCTGGATGGGAGGCTTCGGGCTCATACGCTTTTCTCCGAAGACCGGGGCGGTGAAATGCTTCACGCGAAAGGACGGGCTGCAGAGCAATGCCTTCAAAATCTGGGATGCGGCGATGCTCGGCGACGGGCTGATGGCCTTCGGAGGCATAGAGGGCTTCAACATATTTTCCCCGGAAGACATCGTGGACAACCCTGTGCGCCCGCAGGTGCGCATAACCGGTCTGACAGTGAACGGAAAGGAGGCCACGGGTGACATTCTAGGAGGGATGCCCGTCAGAGCGGCCGCGTCTCTCAGGCTAGGACACAGGATGAACAACATCGTGTTCCGCTTTTCTGCCATGCACTATGCCCTGCCGGAGCGGAACGGCTACAGATATATGATGAAGGGGCTGGATGACGGCTGGCATTCCGCCACGGGACTCAATCCATCCGCGTCATATCTCAACCTCCGTCCGGGACGTTACACATTCGTCGTCTATGGCTCCAACAGCGACGGCGTCTGGAGTGATGCCCCGGCAAGAATCGACATCCGCATACTTCCGCCCTGGTATGCATCCGTCCCGGCAATAGTCTTTTATGCCGCCCTGTTGAGTGCCGTTGCCGCCGTTGTCATTCTGCTGCTGAAAAGGCGCGGTGCGCGTCTCCATCGGCAGGAACTTGAAGACAAGCTTCGTGAGGAACAGAGGGAACGCAACGAGAACGAGCTGAAATTCCACACCGACTTCCTCCACGAAATCCGCACGCCGCTCACCCTGATAACAACTCCGGTCGAGGAACTGCTGAAGAATCCCAATCTCGGCAAGACCACGCTGAACCGCCTCCAGCTCGTCGATCAGTCGGCGAAGATTCTCCAGAAACACATCGAGTCCATCACCGACCTCCGAAAGTACGACAACGGCGAGGTTCGGCTTCATGTGGTGGAGATTGACTTCTCCCGTTTCGTCGAGGAGATATGCCTCCTTTTTCAGCCTATTGCGAGAACCCGGGGATATGAGTTCGCGGT
>ERZ808240.1522-NODE-1522-length-28385-cov-4.299718_pt1 | contig 28385 bp, 19 predicted proteins | sample MGYA00521084_ERZ808240 | MGnify/ENA primary metagenome ERZ808240 (study PRJEB31516, sample SAMN03275571) | gut metagenome | biome: mammalia-associated habitat; material: feces | host: Papio cynocephalus | place: Kenya | collected 2012-08-06 ... | reverse complement strand
GCAAAATGACACCACCAAAAACTTTTTCAGTGCTTTCGGCACGCCGTGTCCCTACGTGACAGCACCAGTAGAACTTGGACGGTTACTTTGTGCTACATTGCCAGCAAGATTCTGCCGCCCTCTTTCACGAAAACCGTGCTGTTGCGGCATACGGCGGCATATACTTGCCGGCCAGTGACCGGTTTGCCGTCAGCTCTGACGTGTAGCCTGTCGCGGTTGATGGTCTCTGCCAGTTGCTCGGAGGTCATTCCGCGCCCAGCCGCAGCAAGCGCATAAACCATAGCGTCTTCAAGTCTCATTTTCATATGGCAGTTTCTATTATATGCTGGTCATGAGAGGACAGAGGCGAGGTCGAGAATGATGCTGTCAGAGGTCATCACGCCCTGCCGTGTGAGGCGCACTGTTCCCTCGGCGGTCATTTCGATGCCTCCATGCGGCATCTCTTTGCGAACTTCGGCAATCAGGCGTTGCGTGTTATTTTTGCCAAATCTGCTGCGGAAGTCGTCAACGGCAAACCCTTCGCACATTCGCAGCCGTGTGAGCAGGAACTCGTCCAGCAGCATGGCATCGTCAAGGTGTTCTGTCTGGTGAGGCACGCAGATGCCTTTCGATGCCAGATACCCCTCGATGTCGGAATTGTTGGCGCGGCGTGCGCGGTCACCGTCGTAGGAGTGTGCCGCAGGGCCGAGGCCGATGTATGGCATGCCTTGCCAGTATGAGCTGTTGTGGCGTGAACGGTGTCCCGGCAGCGCGAAGTTGGAGATTTCGTAATGCTCGTATCCGGCAGCGGAGAGCGTGTCAATTAGAGTGCAGTACATGGCGATGTACTCCCCGTCGCTGGCCCGTCGGATTTTCCCCTGCTTTTCCAGCGCGGACAGTGCAGTGCCGTCCTCGTACATCAGCGCATAAGCCGATATATGCTGCGGCTGCATGGCTGCAACTCGGTCGAGGCTGTGCTGCCAGGAGCGCCGTGACTGCCCGGGAAGTGCGTACATCAGGTCAACGCTCACGTCGCAGCCTGTCTGCATAAGCAGTTCCATGGCGTTGACTGCTGTTGCGGCATCGTGCCGCCTGCGTATAGCTGCCAGTTCCTCGTCGCAGAGGCTCTGCACGCCGAGGCTGAAGCGGTTGAAGCCCGCTTCCTGCCACTTCTCTACGCGCTCGTCTGTGACATCGTCAGGGTTGAGTTCTATGGTTGCCTCGCTTACGTTCCACCGCTCGCCGCAGATGCTTCGCAGCCCGGCTGTCAGCCGCCGCAGCTCGCTGTCTGGGCATAGCGAGGGTGTGCCGCCGCCGAGGTACAGCGTCTCGAAATCGCCGCATACTTCGCTCTTGCGGCTTTGCAGTTCTGCGAGGCTGGCATCTGCCAGTTCTTGCCACCGGGCGCGCCTGTCGCCGCCGCTGTAGAAGTCGCAGTATATGCACTTGCGCCGGCAGTATGGGATATGCATGTACAGCCCAGCCATTGCCGTTAGCAGGTCAGCCTTTGACGAGAATGTATGTGCGCAGCGGCGCCATAACGCCTTTCAGTTGTCCCTTGACCACGCGGAACTCTTTGCCGTAGACAACATCCTTGTACCGTCCGTCGGGCAGCCCAGTGGGGAGGTCTACAAAGTCTGCCGACTTGGAGACGTTTATCACTGCTGCGCCCTTCTTGCCACGGTTGACAACGATGACATTCCCCTTCTCGGAGATGCGTATGTCCTCCTTCTGCCCGGCCATTGCGGTGCGGAACTTGTTGGCGGCTGCCACTTCGGGGTGGAAGAACTCGCTGTTGCCGCGTGCGCCCATGATGTTGTCGCCCCAGACGTTGTCCGCACTCGAGCCGTTTGGGCGGCTGAAGAAGAGAGGAGTGCCGTTCTGGCGTGCTGTGATGAGGACGTATGCTGTGCGTATCTGTGCGTCTGTCAGGTGGGCAGACTCGTGCGCGTTGCAGTATGTGTCATGGCTCTCGACCCAGGTTGTCAGGTATTCGGGGGCTGCGGAGTGCCGCCAGTCGGCGATGTCAAGTCCTGCGGCGGAGCAGCTGTCGAGCATCTGGCGGATTATGTGGCCGTATGACGAGGCTGTCTGCCCGAAATACCCGGCATACTCGGCTTCCGGCACGTTGCGGTCTTGCAGCACCTCTCCGTATACGAACAGCGAGTCATAGGGTATGGCGAGCCTCACGCCGCCGACGCTCTTGCGACCTGTCGCCACGTCCCAGAAGTCGTTGACCTTCACGCCGCTCGCAGTGTCAACCGGGTCTGAATGTACGCCTATGTGCTTGGCTGTGTCATATCGGAAACCGCGCACGCCCATGGCAATCAGCTCGTTGACAAACCGCATATAGTATTTTTGGAATGCCGGATTCTCGGTGTTGACATCAGGCAGACCGCCAGTGCCCATGAGGGTGCACTGGGAGCGGTCGTTGTAGTCCGTTATGGCCGCAAGGCCGTTGGAATGGTACATCTTGTCGCGTCCGCCTACGGCATGGTAGAAGTCGTCGCTCACCGCGTCCACGTCAAAAGCCGTATGGTTGGGCAACACGTCCACGATTACCTTGACGTCATATTTGGCGGCAGAGTCCATCATCTCCTGCATCTGCTCTCGCGTTCCGACGATGTTGTTGCCTATTTTCCAGTCAGTAGGCTGGTAATAGTAGTACCAATTGCCCGCCTTGTCGTCATACAGTTTCTTGCCGCTTCCACCGGGTGCGTAGCAATGCTGCACGGGCGAGGTCTGTATCATGGTGAAGCCAGCCTCGGCAATGGTCTTCATGTTGGCGGCGATGGCAGGGAAGTTCCAGCTCCACACATGAAGGATGCTGCCTGTGTTGGTAAAGTTCGGGTCATGTGCAGTGCGGTCTGTAGCGATAGCAGAGGCGCTGCACATCACGGCTATTCCTGCTGCAATCAATTTATCAGTCGTAGTATTCATCATGTCATGATACATAATTTCCGGTACAAAGATAGCACAATTGGCGGTACAAACCAAAACATGGCAGCTGATTATAGTGCGCAAACCGGATAAAATTACTATCTTTGTGGCGCGAAATGCAACGGGCAGCCGCTTTGGCTGCGTTTTTCTGCAATGGCATGTGCCTCGGCAGTGATGCCTGAATGGTCACGGTGTCTCGCTGTGTATTGTTGATATGCACTGTGTATCAGTGTACAATGACGGCAGGATTGGGTTGATGCCATTGCTTATAACATTTAGAAGACATTACAGACAGATGAGATTTGACGAGCTGTATTTGAGTGACGACATACTCGACGCTATAGACTCGATGCACTTTGAGCAGTGCACGCCGATACAGGAACAGACCATACCCCTCATCACGGAGGGAAAGGACCTCATAGCCGTGGCGCAGACAGGTACGGGCAAGACAGCCGCGTATCTGCTGCCGGTGATTGACGAGATTGCCAACGGCAACTATCCGCAGGATGCCATAAACTGCATAGTCATGGCTCCCACGCGAGAGCTTGCCCAGCAGATAGACCAGCAGATGCAGGGATTCTCCTATTTTATGCCTGTCAGCAGCGTAGCCGTATACGGCGGCACAGACGGCAGCACTTTCGACCAGCAGAAGAAGGGGCTGCAGCTCGGCGCTGACGTGGTCATCGCCACCCCAGGGCGGCTCATCGCCCATATCAGCATGGGGTATGTAGACCTCTCGCAGGTCTCGTTCCTGATACTCGATGAGGCCGACCGCATGCTCGACATGGGATTCTATGACGACATCATGCAGATAGTCAAACTATTGCCCAAGCAGAGGCAGACGCTGCTGTTCTCCGCGACAATGCCACCGAAAATCAAGAACCTTGCCAAGGAGATACTGTCTGACCCCGCCGAGGTGAAGCTGTCGGTGTCCAAGCCGGCGGAGAAGATTGCACAGTCGGCATACATCTGTTACGAAACGCAGAAGCTGCCCATATTGCGCCACATATTCAAGCAACTGCAGTGTGACCGCAGCATCGTCTTCGCCTCGTCCAAGGCCAAGTGCAAGGAGCTGTGCAAGGCTCTGCGCGGTCTGAAGCTGAGTGTAGGAGAGATGCACTCTGACCTTGAGCAGTCGCAGCGCGAGCAGGTGCTGCTCGACTTCAAGGCCGGCAAACTCAAGATACTCGTCGCCACAGACATCATGGCTCGCGGCATCGACATCGACGACATCGGACTGGTGGTCAACTATGACGTGCCTCATGAGAACGAAGACTATGTGCACCGCGTGGGACGCACGGCACGTGCAGACAACGACGGCATCGCCATTACCCTCGTCAGCGAGAGAGAAATCGGCAAGTTCAAGCTCATCGAGAAGTTCATCGAGAAGGAGATAACGAAAAATCCTATACCCGAAGGGCTTGGCGAAGGACCTGAATACCGCGCTCCGTCAGGCAGAAGTCGCGGAGGCAAGAGCGGCAATGGACGCAGTAACCGCGATGACCGCCGCAAAGAGGGCAGCGGAGACGTCAAGAGCAAGAACGCCAAAAAGAGCGACGGCCGCCGCAAGAAGGGCAAGCCGCAAGAGACAGAAGAGGGCAAGGCTGGGGACAAGCAAGCACCTGAGAAGTCAACAGAAGAGAAGCCACAGACACCGTCTGACATCGAGGCTGCAACTGTTGACAAAGCGAATACGGATGGCGCAGCAGAAGCCGCAAACGAGCAGAAGCCTCGCCGCAAACGCCGTCGTCGCTCCAAGAAGCAAAGCGATGCCCCAGGCGAGGACAACAGCAAGGAAATGCCTGAACAGAAGGACGCTGACGACACACTCTCTCCGCCTGTAAACGACGGTCCTATATCATATTCTATGGTGTCTGCCGGCATAGTAGCTGCTGCAAGAGCTGCACGTGAGGCTGAGCAGAAGCGTGCCGAACAGGCGGCTGCCACCGGAAAAACCGCTGCTGAGAATGAGGTCAAGAAGCCGGATACACCAGCTGTCGAAGGTGAGGACGAACCGAAGCCCAAGAGGAAGCGTGCATACCGCCGCCGCAAGCCGGCACAAGCGAAAAAGGCAGCTGCAGATACGCAGGCAGAACAGCAGCCCGAACAGCGTGAAAACGTCGAGTGACAGCGCGTATGAACACGCGATATAATACCTAAATGTAGGTATTTTTGCGACTGGGGCGCGAGATACAGCCCCGGCCGTTGACTTTGTGCCGCCGATATTCGTTATCTTTGCAGGTCATAACCGATAGAATAGCACGATACAGTATGCGATTGTCTGAATTACAGCCTGGGGCGCGTTGCGTCATCACAAAAATACTTGGTCACGGCGCATTCCGCAAGCGAGTCATGGAAATGGGGTTCGTGCGCGGGCGCGAGGTGAAGGTGATGCTTCACGCGCCGCTGCAAGACCCTATCAAGTACGCATTGATGGACTATGAGGTGTCGCTGCGCCGAGCTGAGGCCAACATGATTGAGGTAGTGCCCTGCGACGAGGATGCAGCTGCGGACGCGGCCATTGGGAGCAACGCCGCGACAAGTGAGCATGATGCCGAAATCCCTGCCGCAGATGCCGCTGCCAGGCGCGAAAAGGTCATAAACGTCGCGCTGATAGGCAACCCCAACTGCGGCAAAACATCGCTGTTCAACCATGTCAGCGGAGCACATGAACATGTGGGCAACTACGCTGGCGTGACAGTTGATGCCAAGGAGGGGACGGTCAAGTACCGTGGCTATGTGTTCAATGTCGTTGACCTGCCAGGCACGTACTCCCTCTCGGCATACTCTCCTGAGGAATTGTACGTAATGCGCTATTTGCGCGAGGAAACACCTGACGTAATCGTCAACGTGGTGGTTGCCTCCAATCTGGAGCGCAACCTATACCTGACCACCGAGCTGATAGACATGAACCGCAGCATGGTGATCGACCTCAACATGTACGACGAGCTGGAGAAGAGCGGCAACAAACTCGACTACGCGTTGCTCGGCAAGATGCTCGGCGTGCCTGTCGTGCCTACGACCGCCTCTACCGGAAAAGGCGTAAACGACCTGCTAGACGCGATAATCGACGTATACGAGCTGCGTCATCCTGACGTGCGCCACATCCACGTCAAAATGCGTCCCGAGGTGGAGCAGGCTCTGCGCCCGGTTATCGACGCTATCAAGGCCGACCGCTCCCTATCGCCGCACGCATCGCCCAGGTTCATGGCTATCAAGCTGATTGAAGGAGACCCTGAGGTGCGCAAGACCGTAAGCGCTGCTGACCACGGCGAGGAGATAATACGCCTCGCAGACGAGCAGCGCAAGGCCGTAGGAGAGAGCCTTGGCGAGGATGTCAACTCCGTTATCGCCTCCGAAAAGTACGGCTTCATACAGGGCGCGCTCAAAGAGACATACGTCCAATATGTCAAGGAGGAGCGCAAGACCACCAAAATCATTGACTCATTTGTCACCAACAAGTTGTTCGGCTTTCCGCTGTTCCTGTTAGTGATGTGGCTAATGTTCTGGGCCACGTTCCAGATAGGAGCGTATCCAATGGGCTGGATTGAAGACGGCGTGAGCTGGCTCTCCGAATTCCTTGGCTCGCACATCCCCGATGGCCCATTCCGAGACCTGCTGCTCGACGGTGTGATAGGCGGTGTCGGCGGCGTGATAGTATTCCTGCCCAACATACTGATACTCTATGCCTTCATCTCGTTCATGGAGGATTCGGGCTACATGGCGCGTGTCGCTTTCATAATGGATAAGCTGATGCACCGCATGGGCCTGCACGGCAAGTCGTTCATACCGCTGGTAATGGGCTTCGGCTGCAACGTGCCGGCGATAATGTCTACACGCATCATAGAGAGCAAGTCGAGCCGCCTCATCACCATACTTGTCAACCCCTTCATGAGCTGTTCGGCACGCATACCTATATATGTGCTGCTCGTAGGCACGTTTTTCCCAGAACACGGCGCGTGGGTGTTCCTCGGGCTGTACCTGCTTGGCATCGCTGTGGCGGTGCTGACTGCAAGGCTGTTGCGCAAGTTCTGGTTCAAGGCAGACGAAACCCCCTTTGTCATGGAATTGCCCCCATACCGCATACCGACGGCGAAATCCACCGTGCGCAACATGTGGGCAAAGGCTCAGCAATACCTGCAGAAAATGGGAGGCATAATCCTGGTAGCCTCTGTCATAATATGGGCGTTGTCCTACTTCCCCCGCTATGACGCATCAGACATCCCCGCAGAGTATTCCGAGCGCGTTGTGGCTGAGATGCCAGCCTCAGCTCGTGAGGGCAAGACTGACAGCGAGCTTCAGGCTATGATACAGAACGAATACCAGCAGCAGAACTCCATAATCGGTCACATCGGCCGCTTCTGCCAGCCCGTACTCAGCCCAATGGACTTTGACTGGAAAGTGTCAGTCTCGCTGCTCACCGGCGCAGCCGCCAAGGAGGTCGTGGTCTCCACGCTTGGCGTGCTGTATGTAGGCGATGACGATGAGACCGCCCTGTCGCAACGCCTTGAGACCGTGTCGCCTATAAGCGGCAAAGCACCCTTTGACGCGCCCAAGGCGTTGGCATTCATGGTATTCGTCCTGATATACTTCCCATGCATAGCCTCCATAACGGCAATAGTGCGTGAAACCGAATCGTGGCGTTACGGTGCGTTCTCGATATTGTACAACACCGCAGTGGCGTGGCTGCTATCGTTTGTGACTTACCGTATCGCCCTGTTGTTCTTCTGATTGCAATGTCTCGCCGAAGCATTGCAGACTGCTTTGTGACATATATGCACGCAGGGCGCACCACTGACAGAGTGGCGCGCCCTGCGGCGTATCTGCGATGCAACTTGTTACCTGATGATGCCGTATTTTCTGAATACTTTCTGTATGGCTTCGAGCGAGCGTTCAACCTGCTCCTTGGTATGCGTAGCCATAAGCGAGTACCGGATGAGCGTGTCTTGCGGAGCCACCGCAGGTGTTACCACAGGATTGACGAACACTCCCTCTTCCAGCAGGTCGTGTGTGACGTGGAAAGTCTTGTAGTCATCGCGGATGAACAGCGGGATGATAGGAGTGGAGGTATGGCCAATCTCGCAACCCATTGCACGGAAGTTGTCTAGTGCATAGTTGGTGATGTCCCACAGGTGAGCCTGGCGTTCAGGCTCTGCCAGCATGATGTCAAGAGCGGCGTTGACAGCTGCCGTGGCGGCCGGCGTGATGCTCGCTGTGAAGATGTACGAGCGCGAATGGTGGCGCAGGTAGTTGGTTATCTCCTTGTCTGTGGCAATGAAGCCGCCCAGCGACGCAAACGACTTGCTGAAAGTTCCCATGATGAGGTCTACATCGTCGGCAACGCCGAAGTGGTGGCATACGCCGCGTCCGCCCGCGCCGAAAACGCCGATGCCATGCGCCTCGTCGGCCATGACAGTCGCGTTGTACTTCTTAGCCAGACGTACTATCTCCTTCATGTTCGCCACGTCGCCCTCCATTGAGAACACCGTGTCAGTGACTATCAACTTGATTTTGTCCGTGTCACAGCTCGCCAGCTGCTTTTTGAGCGACTCCATGTCGTTGTGCTTATACTTCAGGTAGTTGGAGAAAGACAGACGGCGACCTTCGATGATTGACGCATGATCCTGTTCGTCGAGTATGATGTAGTCGCCGCGACCGGTGAGCGTTGAGACAACGCCGAGGTTCACGCCGAAGCCGGTGGAGTATAGCATCACGTCTTCCTTGCCAAGATAATCGGCGAGCCGCTCCTCGAGCCGCTTGTGGATGTCAAGCGTGCCGTTAAGGAACGGAGAACCGGCCATGCCTGTGCCGTACTTGCGCGTAGCCTCGACAGCTGCTTCGATTACCTTCGGGTGGTCTGTCAGTCCCATATAGGAGTTGGATCCGAACATCAGCACCTTGCGGCCGTTCATCATCACTTCCGTGTCCTGATGGCTGTCGATTTCCCTGAAATATGGGTAAATGCCAGCAGCTTTCGCTTTCTGCGGGGCGTCATACCGCGCCAGTTTTTGTTGTAGAGGCTTCATTTCTATATTCTTACCTTTCCGCTCGCAGCCGTCGCAGACAGCTGTTGAGGGGGGATGTTGCTTTTACTGATTTGTCCTACTGCAAAGGCTCTCGCGAGAGCCCTTGGGCGGCAACAGCTTTCCGCAAAAGTTGCACACCGAGCAGTTCAGAGTGCAAAGTTACGCATTATATTTCAATTTCGGAAATGTCCCCTCGCAAAATCTGCCTCTTGACTCTACATTTCTGGGGCGGATTTGCGTATGACGGGGAAATGTGCTATCTTTGTACATTAATACAGACAGGCGCACTGTGCGCCAAGGCCAGTGCCACGGCGTTTGCCACGGTTCGGCCACTGAAACAGAAACAATAAAGACAAAGATATGAAATTCAATGTACAGAGCAAGGCTCTACAGTCGCAGCTTCAGGCTGTCAGCAAGGTGATCAATACCAAGAACGCGATGTCGATACTCGACAATTTCCTCTTCGAGGTGAAGGGCGACCGCCTATACATCACCGGCTCTGACCAGGAGAATGTGATGACCGCCTCGCTCGAGATAATGGAGGTCGAGGGGCAGGGCAAAGTTGCTCTCAACGCCAAGCGTCTGCTCGATATGCTCAAGGAAGTTCCAGGCCAGGGGCTGACATTCTCTATCAATGAGGACAATCTCGAAACGCAGATACAGTTCATGTCGGGACATTTCAGCTTCATGGGCGTGGACGCTACGGAATACCCCATAGACAGCCACGACAGCGAGGAACACCGCGATATCACACTCGATCCCGAAATCGTGCAGAAAGGCATCGAGGCCACAATATTCGCTGTCAGTGCCGACACGCTGCGCCCCATGATGATGGGCATACACTGGGATTTCCACAGCGAGGACATCACATTCGTCAGCAGCGACACCCACAAGCTGGTACGGTACATCAACCGTCAGGCTCAGCCGGGCTTTGAGGTCGGGTTCACCATGCCTGCCAAGCCCGCGTCGATACTGCGCAACATAATCTCCAAGGATGACAAGGAGCTGACGCTGCAGATAGGAGAGAAGCATGCCACTTTCGTCATCGGCGACTATGTGCTGACCTGCCGCTTCATCAACGGCAACTATCCCAACTATGACCGCGTGATACCGACTGACAACCCATTTTCGCTGACCGTAGACCGCACTTCGCTGCTCAACGCCATGCGCCGCGTCGCCCTGTTCGCGAGCCTTGCCTCTGGGCTGGTTAAGCTCAACATATCTGCTGCCAACATTCACCTGTCGGCACAGGACGTGGACTATTCAGTGTCTGCTGAGGAGGACGTGGCATGCCAGTATGAGGGCAACGAGATGACCATAGGCTTCAAAGCCCCATTCCTGATTGAGGTGCTTAGCAATCTGAAGTCTGACGAGGTGGTACTCAACCTCTCCGACCCGACACGTCCGGGCATCTTCGTTCCTTCCAAGCAGCTGGATGACGAGAACATACTGATGCTGCTGATGCCCATGCAGACTTTCGACTATTGACTTTGACACGCGCTGACAATGGAACTCAACCTGAAACGCCCCATAATATTCTTCGACCTCGAGACTACGGGGACGAACATTATCCACGACCGCATCGTCGAGCTGTCGTTCATCAAGGTGATGCCTGACGGCACGGAAATTGAGAAGTCACGCCGTATCAACCCGGAGATGCACATACCAGAGGAATCGACGGCCATACACCATATCACGGACGAGGATGTCAAGGACTGCCCGACGTTCAAGCAGGTAGCCCGCTCGCTCTACGAGATTTTCGATGGCTGTGACATTGCCGGTTACAACAGCAACAAGTTTGACGTGCCGGTGCTTATCGAGGAGTTTGCCCGCGCCGGCATGACGTTCAGCGTCGCTGACCGCCAGTTTGTCGATGTGCAGAACATCTTCCACAAAATGGAGCAGCGCACCCTCGTGGCTGCTTACCGGTTCTATTGCGGCAAGGAGCTGACTGACGCTCACTCGGCAATGGCTGACACCCGCGCTACATACGAGGTGCTGAAAAGCCAGCTTGACCGATACGACACGCTGGAGAACGATGTGGAGAAGCTCGCCGAGTTCTCGCGTCAGGGGCGCAACCTCGACTTGGCGGGGCGTATCGTCCTCAATGACAAGGACGAGCCGATATTCAACTTCGGCAAGCACAAGGGGAAGACCGTGGAGGAGGTGTTGCGCAAAGAGCCGTCTTTCATCGCCTGGATGCAGGAACGAGAGTTCTCGCGCAATACCATTGACGTGCTTCTCCAGCTCAAAGCCAAGTATCTGAAAAACAGAAATAAAGGAATGCAGTGATGCTGAAGGGCAAGCACATCATCCTCGGCATAACCGGGGGCATAGCCGCCTACAAGTCGGCATACCTGTTGCGTCTGCTCATCAAAGCGGGCGCTGAGGTGCAGGTAGTAGCTACCCCGGCAGGCAAGGAGTTCATCACCCCGGTGACGCTCTCCGCCCTGAGTGGCAAGCCCGTCGTCAGCGAGTTTTTCACCGCCAACAGCGGCGAATGGCATAGTCATGTTGACTTGGGGCTATGGGCAGACGCTATGGTCATTGCCCCGGCAACGGCCTGCACCCTCGGGAAAATGGCCAACGGCATAGCCGACAACATGCTCGTCACTACATATTTGAGCGCAAAGGAGAAGGTGTTCGCAGCTCCGGCAATGGATCTTGACATGTGGGCGCACCCTTCTACGCAGCGCAATATCGCGACGCTTCGTGCTGACGGCGTGGAGATAATAGAACCCTCTGCAGGCGAATTGGCAAGCCATCTCGTGGGCAAAGGGCGCATGGAAGAGCCAGAGCGGATAGTCGAGCGGCTCGAGGCATATTTCGCCTCCGCAAGGACGCTGTCGGGCAAAACCATCCTCATCACGGCGGGGCCAACATACGAGAACATTGACCCGGTGCGGTTCATCGGCAACTACTCCAGCGGCAAAATGGGCTACGCCCTAGCCATGGAGTGCGCCAGCCGAGGGGCAAGAGTTGAGCTGGTGAGCGGACCTACGTCACTGGATTGCAGTCACCTGGGCATACGCCGCCACGACGTGCGCAGCGCAAAGGAGATGCTCGAGGCTGCCGACGGGGTGTTTGACAGCTGTGACGCGGCCATATTCTGCGCCGCAGTGGCAGACTATGCACCTGCGGAGTGCTGCGATGCCAAAATCAAGCGCGAGAAATCAGAGGAGATTACGTTGCGGCTGGTGCGCAACCCCGACATAGCAGCCACTTTGTCAGGACGCAAGCACGAGCAACTCACCGTAGGCTTCGCTCTCGAGACTGACGAGGGAATGGCTGCGGCACGCCGCAAGCTCGCTGACAAGAACCTCGATTGGATAGTCCTAAATTCCCTTACAAACCCCATGGCAGGTTTTCAGAAAGACACCAACGCCGTGACACTGATTTCAGCATGGGGCGAGGAGAAGGCCTTGCCGCCGCGCCTCAAGACAGAGATTGCCAAGGAGATGATCGATACCATTTTTCGTTGACACACATATAATGAATATATGACAGCACACGGAAACACACCACCCTCATCACTGCGCGGATTGCTGCTCGCACTGGCAGCCGTTCTGTCTGTCTGCTTGCCAATGGCTGCGCAGGAGCTGAACTGCACCGTGGAGGTGAACTCGTCTCAAATTCAGGGGACTAACAAGTCCGTGTTCGAGTCGTTGCAGACCTCGATAACGGAGTATTTCAACGACCGCAAGTGGACTAACGCCCAGTTCTCAGCCAACGAGAAGATAGAGTGCCGTTTCTATCTGACAGTCAAGACATACGAAGACGACCGCATCAAGGGCGACCTGCAAGTCCAGCTGTCACGCCCGGTGTACAACAGCACATACACGACAACGCTGTTAAACTTCAAGGACACGAAAATAGAGTTTGACTACCGTGACGGCGACCCGCTGGTGTTCTCTGAAAACACTATGGAGAACAACCTCACGGCAATACTCAACTTCTACGCCTATATGTTCCTCGCACTCGATTTCGACAGCTTCTCGCTCATGGGGGGACAGCCCTATTTTGACCGAGCGGCGACTATCGTACAGCTGGCACAGTCGAGCGGTGAGGTGGGCTGGCGTACATTTGAGGACACCAAGAACCGTGCAGCCGTGCTTGCCGCCTTCACCGACCCGAACACACAGGGGATGCGCAGGCTGCTATACAACTACCACCGCAAAGGCCTCGACGAAATGGTAACAAGCCCCGACAAGGGGAGGGCGGTGATAACCGAATCGCTCAACGAAATACAAGAGATATACAAGGTTGCCCCCATGTCCGTTGCTCTCTCCCTGTTCCGCGACAGCAAGCTCGACGAATTGGTCAATGTATACTCCAAAGCTCCCCAGAGCGAGCGCGAGGACGTGTACAACCTATTGCACAACATCTACCCGACGGACAATGACCGTCTCGACAAAATCAAGAACCCTCCCGAAGAGACTCGCTAAGCTGCAAGAGAATAACGAATTAAAGCAATGCTGAAACGTCTGTCAATATCCAACTACGCGCTGATTTCCTCAATAGAAATCACATTCGGCAGCGGGCTGACCATAATCACTGGCGAGACTGGCGCGGGCAAGTCTATTATGATGGGTGCGCTGTCGCTGTTGCTCGGCGGACGCGCCGACACCCGGGTGGTGCGCGACAAGGCCGCAAAGTCAGTCGTCGAAGCAACATTCTCCGCTAATTGCCGTCTGCAACCCCTGTTTGAGGCAAGCCAGCTCGACTGGGACGACGATGAGATCATCATACGCCGCGAGGTTTCATCGACAGGACGCTCAAGGGCATTCGTCAATGACACGCCTGTCAACCTCAAGACGCTCGGCGACATCACCACGTCGCTCATCGACATACACTCGCAGAACAGCAACCTGATGCTCCGCGAGCCGCACCGGCAGCTCGAAATACTCGATGCTCTGGCTGATAACGAGCAGCTGTTAGCTGAATACAAGGCCGCATTCCGAAGCTATGTCAAGGTGCGAAACGCCTTGCAGAACGCACGCAACGAAATTGCCGCCAACCGCGAGAACGAGAACTTCCTCCGTTTCCAAGTCAGCCAGCTTGATACGCTCGCCCCTAAGGCTGGCGAACTCGAAACCCTCGAACGGCAGTCAGAAATGCTCGGAGACGCGGAAGAGATTGCAGCCAACCTGTCGCACGCCACGCGGCTGCTCGACAGCGGCGAAAACTCAATAATAACGAAGCTCGCCGAGGTGAGACACACGCTCTCCAAGGTCAACTTCCGTCTGCTCGAAGACAGCGGCGAGGACAGCTCGCTGCTCCAGCGGCTCGAATCGGTATACGTCGAGGCTAAAGACATTGCCCAGACCCTGTTAGGCATGGCAGAGCGCGTGGACAGCAACCCCGCGCAGCTTGCCGCCGTTGAGCAGCGCATGACGGCGATATACGACGCGCTGAAGCGGTACAATGCCGCCGCCGACACGCAGCTGGCCGAAATACACCAGTCGCTCCGTAAGCAGCTCGCCGCACTCGATACCTCCGACACAGACCTGCATGAACTCGAAAGCGAGATGAAGGAGAAGGGTAGAACGCTGCGTGCCGCTGCCGACCGCCTCAGCGATACACGGGTGCGTGCCGCCGAGCGATTTTCCGACCTGCTCACACAGACGGCGCGTCCGCTCGGAATGTTTAACCTGAAGTTCGCCGCCCTCACCTCCAAGGGAAAACTGACTCCCGACGGACAGGACAATGTCGAGTTCCTGTGTTCGTTCAACAAGAACCAGGAGCTGATGCCCGTATCTGCCATAGCCTCCGGGGGCGAGACCTCTCGCCTGATGCTCTCTATAAAAGCTATCATCGCCAGCCATGTCGCTTTGCCCTCGATAATCTTTGACGAGGTGGACACAGGCGTGTCGGGCGACGTGGCTGACAAGATGGGTGCGATGATGCGCGACATGGGGCAGCAAATACAGGTGATAGCCATTACCCACCTGCCGCAGGTGGCAGCCAAGGGGCAGCAACACTACAAGGTGTTCAAGGCGGACGACGAAGAGAAGACCGTCACCAGCATCGCCGCGCTCGACTATGAACAGCGCGTGGCAGAGCTGGCAGTGATGCTTTCAGGCTCGTCCGTAGACCAGGCAGCGGTCATGAACGCCAAATCTCTCCTCGACAAAAGCAACAAGAAATAACACGCATCAATGGATAAAAGTCAATACGTATTCGGCTTGCGAGCCGTCATAGAAGCAATAGAGGCTGGTCGGGACATCGACAAAGTTCTCATACGCAAGGACATGGGCGGCGACCTCGCCCGTGAACTTGCCTCCAAAATCAGCGAGTACGGCGTACCATCGCAGCGCGTGCCGCTCGAAAGGCTAAACCGCATCACGATGAAGAACCATCAGGGCGCAATTGCGTTGCTGTCGCCAGTGACATACTACCGCCTCGACCAGATAGTCCCCGAACTGTTTGACCGTGGCTCTACGCCGCTGATAGTGCTGTTGGACGGTGTGACCGACACCCGCAATTTCGGAGCTATAGCCCGCACGGCCGAGTGCGCCGGCGTTGACGCCATAGTAATCCCCGAGCGCGGCAGCGCGACAGTCACCCCCGACGCTGTCAAGACTTCCGCAGGAGCCTTGCTGCACATACCCGTGTGCCGCGAGCGCAGCCTCGCTGATGCTGTCAGGTATCTGAAGCAGTGCGGCATCAGGGTCATCGGGGCTTCGGAGAAGAGCGGACGGCAGTTCACTGACGAGGACATGACCGTCCCGACAGCAATAGTCATGGGCGCGGAAGACACCGGGCTTTCCAGCGAAGTGTCACGCCTGTGCGACAGCCTGGCCGGCATCCCCATAGTCGGACACATCGCCTCGCTCAACGTCTCCGTAGCAGCCGGCGTGATGATATACGAAGCAGTGCGCCAGCGCCTCGACGGCGGCATGGCTCTCCAGTGACACAATATTCAGGCGCCTGTAGATTGATTTACCCCCTTTCATTTGCAGATTAGCAAGGTTTGAACTAATTTTGCACTGCAACAGGGACAACGCACACCGCAGCGCGTCGCTCCCGGCACAAACACACGAACATAAAGAGTTATGATCAACCGTATTCTCATAAGAGTCAAGGTAGTGCAAACGCTGTACTCTCATCTGCTGGTGGAGAAAGATTTCGCACTCGAACCGCAACCCTCATCTCCCACCAAAGAGAAACGATTTGCATACGCCCTGTATCTGGACTTGCTGATGCTCATGGGGCAGCTTGCAAACGAAATCAGCATACGCGGACGCGGCAACCCGCTCGAAGAGACACGCTTCATCAGGAGCGTAATGGCAGACGACAGAATGCGCTCTCTGAGAATGAAATACTCGGCGCAGCCCTTCCCTTTGCAGACGGCGCTCCCCATACTTGTCGAGAAAGTCAAGGAGTCCACGCTGCTGAAGAATTTCTTGAAACACAGTGATGAAAGCGCCAACAGCGACATCGACATCTGGCGCGACATCTTCAACACATACATCATCAAGGACCCTACTCTGCTGGCGGTAATCTCTCGCCGCGAAAACTATACGCTCCGTGGCGTAGACCGCGCCGCCGAGCTGATGGACTCTACTTTCGTCAACTTCTACTCCTCCAACGGCAACCTGTCGGCGGCGGTGCGAACACTCGAGACAAGCCTCAACGCCTCGCGTGAGCTGTATTTCCGGCTGCTTATGCTTCCCCCTGACCTCGTGCGGCTGCGCGACCGGCAGCTCGACGAGCTGCGGCACAAGTACATCACCACAGAGGAAGACCGCAACCCCAACCTGCGCTTTGTCGAAAACCGCCTTGCCGAGGCACTGGACCAAGACCAGGAAATCAACGCATACCGCAGCGCATACAAACTCTCCTGGATAGAGCAAGACCGTGTCACCCTCACAGCCCTCATGCGCGAGATACTCGCCTCTGACGTGTACCGCGAGTACATGGAACTGCCGGCTTCCGACTTCCACACCGATGCCGAGTTTTGGCGCAATATCTTCAAAAAGGTCATTTTCCGCAGCGAGAACTTCCTCCTCGACATGGAGGACAAGTCTGTATACTGGAATGACGACATGGAAATCATCGGCACGTTCCTGCTCAAGACTCTCAAGCGGTTTGACGACCTGTATGACGTACAGACCGGCCGTGTCACACAGGAGCCGGTGCTCCCCAAATACAAGGACGAGGAGGACGCACGCTTCGGCGCGGAACTGCTCTCGTACGCTCTCAACAACCGGGAGTTGTACCGCAGCTACATCGACCGATACATCGATTCTTCGCAGTGGGACACTGAACGCCTCGCCCTTATGGATGTTGTAATAATGCTGACTGCAATAGCGGAAATCATCAACTTCCAGAAGATTCCCACATCGGTCAGCATCAACGAGTACATCGAGATTGCCAAGTCCTACTCTTCGCCGCGCAACGCCTCGTTCATCCACGGCGTGCTGGGACGGGTTATCGCAGATTTGAGAGCCTCGGGCGAACTGATGAAGGAATGATTCGAGGCAAAAATCAACTGAATATTAACAACTAAACACTGAATAAAATGACTGAACTCAATGCCATTTTACTGCAAGCCAGCAACGGCCAACAAGGCAGCGGTTGGAGCGGCATCCTGATGATTGTCGCAATGATTGTCATCTTCTATTTCTTCATGATCCGCCCGCAGCAGAAACAGCGCAAGAAAATGAAGGAGCAGCGTGAGGCTATGAAGCCCGGCTGCAAGGTCGTCACTGCCGGCGGCATTGTCGGCGTGCTGAAGGAAATGGGCGACAAATTCTTCATGGTCGAGGTTGACAAAGGCGTTACCCTCAAAATAGGGAAGGACTCTATCTATCCCCTCGAGGAGGAAGCTCCCAAGAAGGAGAAGGAACAGCCTCGTTCTCGCAAAGAGCAATCAACAGGCACCAGCAAGGGAGCAACAGCTGACGACTCTGTAGCCGTCCTCGCTGCGTACAACGAGGAGCGAAAAAAGAAAAAAGAAAAAGAGGGCAAGAAGGGCAGCAAGCCTGTCTACACAGAGCCTGAACCCGCCGCTCCCGACTTCATCAAGGACGAGGACGAAGAGGAACGACGCAGAGATTAATCCGACAGGCATAGCCTCATGACCGGCAAGGAGCGCATCGAGCGGCTGCAGAGGTGGTGGAAGATATTCAAGACCTCCCGGGGGTTTCACAATATCCTCCTCTACGGAGTGTTTGTGGCTATCGCTGCGCTTTTCTGGCTCGTCATGGCTCTCAACGACAGCATTGAGGAGACCGTTGACGTGGGCATACGCATTTACAACGTCCCTGACAGCGTGACGTTTATCGACGATCCTCCTGCCGAGATGCGTATCTCGGTCAGCGGCAAAGGGACTTCACTGCTTCAGACATGCCTGTTGCGCCGCCCGACTATCAACATCAACTTCAAGGACTTTGCTGACAAGGGTGTTTTTCGGCTGTCCGCGTCAAGCATGGTCGGGCTGCTCAAGTCCACATTCGGCACTTCAGTCGATATCTCTTCATACTCGTTAGACTCGTTGCGGCTGCAGTACACAACAAGCCCCGGCAGGCGTGTTCCCCTCGTGGTTAACGCAAACGTGTCTGCCGCTGACGGCTTTGTCATCTCCGGCAAGCTGCGGTGCTCTACACCGGCAGTAACTGTCTATTGTGCCTCGCCCGACAATGACACCGTTTCGCGTGTGTATACCGAGAAGTTTGTCAAGCGCGGGCTGGATGCAAGCGAGCAGGTAGAGGTGAAAATCCGTCCTATGCCCGGGCTCAAGGTCGTGCCATCAAAGGTGTCAGTCACAATACCTGTAGAGACACTCGTGAAGAAGAAATCCACGATAGCTGTTAAGGTGATAAACGTGCCTCCGGGCGAAAGCCTGCTCCTGTTCCCTGCCAACGTGGACGTAACATATTTTGTCCCAATGAGCCGGTTCAATGACGCTGACACCGATATCAACGTTGTCGCAGACTATAATGACCATGCCTCGCACCGCAGCGGCAAGCTGCCAGTGCGGATAGGCACGCACGGCGCAGGATATGTCAACGTGACCCTCCTTACAGACTCCGTAGAATACACCATTGTGAGATGACGAAACAAACCGCACACTGCCCGCTGACACTCATCACTGGAGGCATTGGCTCTGGCAAGAGCGTCGTCTCTCGCATCTGCCGTTTGCGCGGTTATGAGGTTTACGACACGGACTATGAGGCCAAGCGCATCATGGACCATGATGCCAAAATCCGCCATGCAATCACCTCACGGTGGGGCAGTGCCGCCGTTTTCCCGGACGGCTCTCTCAACCGCAAGCACATAGCCTCGGTCATCTTCGCGGACGACCAGGAGAGGCTGTGGCTCAATGCGCTGGTGCATTCTGCTGTCAGGAAAGAACTTGAAGCGAGGATCAGCCTCCGCTCGCAGCGGATGTTTGTCGAGTGCGCCATTCCCGTGACATCCCATATTGTGGACTATTGCGACCGCGTGTGGCTGGTCGATGCCCCAGTGGAAATGCGCATCAGCCGCTGCATGGAGCGCGACGGAGGCTCTGCTGCCCAAATCGAAGCACGCATGCAGTCGCAACAGCACGAGTTTGAGGCGTTGCCTCGCGATATAACCGATGTAATAGCCAACGACGGCTCACAGCCTGTATGCTCTCGCGTAGCCCAGCTGCTGGCGCAATGCCGTCAATCCGAATAGATAATAACAATCAAATACAACATTTTATGCTAAGAGAAATATTGTCGATTACCGGCCGCCCCGGTCTGTTCAAGATCGTATCGCAGGGCAACCGCATGATTATCGTCGAGGATATTACCACCAAAGCACGCTCCGCAGCGCACGAGCGTGACAAAATCGTGTCACTCGGCGACATCGCCATGTACACCGAGGGCGACGACCTCCCCCTCGGTCAGATTTTGCAGCGTCTGTACGATGCTGAGAAAGGGGCGCAGGTTGAGTTCAAGTCATTGGACGGCAACGCGCTGCGCGAGAAATTCGCTGCTATTGTCCCCGACTTTGACCGTGACCGCGTCCATGTGTCTGACATCAAGAAGCTCTTCACATGGTACAACCTCCTCTCAGCAGCCGGTTATGACAAGTTTGTCGAAGACGAACCCGCTGAAACCGAAGAAGAGGCCGAGGAGAAACCGGCAGAATAACAACGCGATACAACATCACGCAACAATAAATGGCGTGCCCGTTTTGAGGGTACGCCATTTGTGTATTCTGACGGGCTGTCTGCCGTGCAGCGTCAGCGGATGAACAGTATCTCGCGGTACTTAGGCAGCGGCCACAGCTCATTGTCTACCATCAGCTCGAGCTTGTCGATGTGGTATCGTATCTGTTCGAGCAGCGGCGCGACCGTGTCATGGTATGCTATCGCCTTCTCGCGCTGGTTGCCTATGCGGTTTGCCACCTTGCGGCGCTCAATCATCTCGTCCGCCATACGCTTGATTGTGGAGATGTGGTCAGACATTTCCTCGATAGAAAGCATGTCCTGACCCGCGATTTTCGCAGCCTTCGGCTTGTCAAACAGCGCGTTGATTTTCGACACATTGTCGAGCAGCAAGTTCTGGTAGCGTATGGCGACAGGAAGAATATGGTTGACGGCAAGGTCGCCCAGTACACGTGACTCTATCTGTATCTTTTTGGTGTACGTCTCCCATTTCACCTCGTTGCGAGCGGCAAGTTCGGTAGGGGATAGGACTGCCGTTCTCGAGAACATATCGATCGATTCAGGGCGCAGGTAGGCATCGAAAATCAGCGGTGCGGAATCCTCCGTGTCCAGCCCACGCCGTGCCGCCTCCTGCTTCCACTCATCGCTATAGCCGTTGCCGTCGAAATGTATGGCAGTGGCCTCGCGTATCAGCGACTTCACCTCGTCGAGCAGGACATCGTTCAAGCCTTCGCCGGCTGCGGTGCGGGCATCCACACGGTCAGCGAAAGTGTTCAGCTGGTCAGCTACGGCGGCATTGATGACAATCATCGCCGACGCATTGTTGGCAGATGACCCCACGGCGCGGAACTCGAACCTGTTGCCCGTGAACGCGAATGGGCTGGTACGGTTGCGGTCAGTGTTGTCACGAGCCAGCAGCGGTATCTGCGCCACGTCTATCGACACCTTCTCCTTGCTGTCAGCCCTCGACAGGATGTCCGACTTGTCATTGGCTATCTCCTCGAGTATCCGCGACAGATGCTCGCCAAGGAACATCGAGATAATCGACGGCGGAGCCTCATTCGCACCCAGGCGGTGTGCGTTGGTCGCGCTCATTATGGAGGCCTTTATGAGCGCGTTGTGTTTGTGGACTGCCGCCATGGCATTGGCGATGAAAGTGATGAACTGCAGGTTCGACTCAGGCGACTTGCCCGGCGAGAACAGCATCGTGCCGTTGTCCGTGCCGAGGCTCCAGTTGTTGTGCTTGCCCGAGCCGTTCACGCCGTCAAACGGCTTCTCATGCAGCAGCACACGGAAATTGTGCCGCTGCGCCACCTCGTCCATCAGCGACATCAGCAGCAGGTTATGGTCGTTGGCAAGGTTGGTCTCCTCAAATATCGGCGCAAGCTCAAACTGGTTGGGAGCAACCTCGTTATGGCGCGTCTTGGCCGGAATGCCCAGCTTATGGCACTCCATTTCCAGATCAAGCATGAACGCCTCCACACGCGCCGGTATAGCCCCGAAATAATGGTCTTCGAGCTGCTGGTTCTTCGCGCTCTCATGCCCCATAAGCGTGCGCCCCGTCAGCACCAGGTCTGGACGCGCAGCAAATATGGCCTCGTCTATCAGGAAATACTCCTGCTCCCAGCCCAGGAAACTCGTCACGTGGTTGACGTTAGGATCGAAATAGCGTGCCACTCGCGTAGCCGCGCAGTCGATGCTGTTCAGTGCACGCAGCAGCGGCGTCTTGTAGTCGAGGCTCTCGCCAGTATATGAAATGAACACCGTCGGAATGCACAGCGTGCCGTCAAGGATGAACGCCGGCGACGAAATGTCCCACGCCGAATAGCCGCGAGCCTCGAACGTGTTGCGTATGCCGCCGTTGGGGAAACTTGAAGCGTCAGGCTCCTGCTGCACCAGCATCTTGCCGCTGAAACGCTCGATAACTCCCCCCTTGCCGTCATGCTCGATGAAAGCGTCATGCTTCTCCGCCGTCCCCCCCGTCAGCGGGTGAAACCAGTGGGTATAGTGACGCGCGCCGCAGTCGATAGCCCACCGCTTCATGCCGTCAGCAACGACATCGGCAGTTTCGCGGGACAGGGGAGTCTTGTTGTCGATAGCCGAGACCAGTTCCGCGAAAGTCTTGCCCGGGAGGTACTCAAACATCTTGCGGCGGTCAAAGACGAACATGCCGTAGATTTTCTCCGGCCGCGTATCGCAGTTGGCAGTCCGCACCGGCTTGTGCGAATATGCCTGCTCGATACACTTGAAACGTAGTGTAGACATAGTAGGAAGATTTTTACCTGTTACGCAGGATGCGTTTATGCATCCGCACTGCAAAATTACTCATTTTCGCCGTAAATCCCAACTCTGTTTCCAGCTCCCTCGCCAATAGCCACCTGAGTTTCTCTTCCTAAGAGAAATACATCAACCGAGATCGCTGATTGACTGAATATTGCAGGATTGTTTTTTTGAAGACATACAAATAGAAGTGTAATTTCACCTCCGTTTGCGGAAGAAAAATCTGTCTGAATTACGGCTCAAATCTTGTGAAATTCAAATAGATGCACTAATTTTGCAGGGCAATGTATTTCTCTTAGGAAGAGAAGCACACGTTAACCTCACTGCCATGAGCACTAAGTTCTTCAATAATACGCCATCCAATACCCTGTTTGATAAACTGAAAGGTATTGCGAATGAGATGGTTGGGTTCGACAGATTTTTGGCTGTCGTAGGCTTTTTCCGCTCTTCCGGCTATTTCAAGCTGCGCAAAGAACTGGGCGACATTTCCGACATCCGTATACTTATAGGCATCAACGTTGACGATATTTTCAGGAAACACAATCTGGGATGGGAGATGCTGGATGGCCATGAAAAGGCGAAACAGGTATACAGTGAAGAATTTAAGCAGGACATCATTGACGCTAATTATAGCAAGGATATCGAAGAGGGCATAATCCAGCTTTGTGAAGACCTGGCTGACGGTCGCTTGCAACTCCGGCTGCATCCTTCCAAAAACCTCCATGCAAAGTTCTATTTGTGTCTTCCTAAAAAACATACGCCGAATTCGGATGGGTGGGTCATAATGGGTTCATCTAATATTTCGGATTCCGGCCTTGGCACAGGCAAAGCTCCAAGGTACGAACTCAACGTGGCAATGAAGGATTATGAGGATGTGCATTTTTGTCATAATGAGTTTGAGACCTTATGGAAAGAAGCTGTTCAATTAAAACTCGATGATGTAGAGAAGTACAAGCAGCATACTTATTTAGGCTATCAGCCTACACCATACGAAATATACATCAAAGTCCTTATTGAGGCATTCGGAGACCAAGTAGAGGACGATTTTACGATACAGCTCCCCGATGGCGTGAAAGAGCTGAAGTACCAGAAAGATGCTGTTATCCAAGGCTATCAAATGCTTATGCAGCACAACGGTCTCTTCCTTTCAGATGTTGTGGGTCTCGGCAAAACCATGATTGCCACCATGATTGCCAAGCGTTTCATCGAAGCAAACGGCAGGAATACCAAGATTCTCGTCGTCTTCCCGCCTGCACTTGAAAGCAACTGGAAAGACACGTTCAAGCTGTTCGGCATCAACCGCAAGGCTCAATTCATAACAAACGGCAGTCTCTCGAAGGTTCTTGAGGGTCAAGACAATTATTGGGACAAAGAGGATTATGACCTTGTCATTGTCGATGAAGCACATCAATTTCGTACTGACACATCTGAGCGATATAACGAGCTGCAGAAGATTTGCAAGGCTTCATGTGCCAATATGGGACTGTTGAAGTCTTCTCGAAAGAAGGTGATGCTACTCTCTGCGACACCACTTAACAACCGTCCAGAGGATTTGCAGAACCAGTTGTTGCTGTTTCAAGATGCCCAGCGTTGCACGATAGACGGAGTCTCCAATCTGAAGCTGTTCTTTGCGCCGCTGATAAAAGAATACAATAGGTTGATGCGAGAGCGTGAGACTCGTGATGTGAGCAATGATGTTGACAGCATATACGAGGCTATACGCAACAAGGTGATTGACAAAGTAACTATTCGCCGCACTCGCAACAATATCCTCAATGACCCGGACTATAAGCACGACCTCACCGTTCAGGGCATTGTATTTCCCAAAATTCTCCCTCCGAATGACCTGACATACAAGTTGTCAGACTCATTGAACTATATGTTCTATTCGACACTGACCGCACTGACTGACAAGGTTGCTCCGTCACACCTCACATACGCCCGGTATCGTGCAATAGAGTTTCTCAAGCCTGAATTGCGGGCAAGGTACAGGAACGCAGTTCACATTGCACAGAGCCTTGCCGACATCTACCGTGTCCACATGGTAAAACGGCTCGAAAGCAGCTTTTATGCCTTCAAGAAATCGCTGCAAACCCTTCTGCGCATAACCTCGGACATGATCAAGATGTTTGAGGAGGACAAGGTGATTATTGCACCTGACTTAAACATCAAAGGTCTTCAGGCCAGAGGCATGGAGCTTGACGAAATGCTCGATTATGTGTGCGAACATGGTTACTCAAAGAGTGATGTGCTGTATCGTGCCGAAGATTTCGACCCCAAATTCCTTGAGATGCTCAAAAGCGACCAAACTTTACTGAAATATCTGAACGACAGATGGTCAGAGCAAAAAGAGGATCCGAAACTGGAGCTATTCGTTGAGCGTCTTGACACATTTATTTCCAACGACATAAACCCGACAGGTAAATTAGTCGTGTTTTCCGAAAGCGTTGATACTGTCAACTACCTGTACGGTCATCTCACGGAAACACATGGGCGTAAAGACGTTATCCGCGTAACAGCTGCAAACCGCAACGAGGTCTTCAATCGGGTAAAAGCCAATTTTGACGCCAACGTACCTCAAAAGGAACAAAAGGACGATTATTCAATAGTCATTACCTCTGACGTGCTCGCGGAAGGTGTCAACCTTCACCGCGCCAACGTCATAGTCAATTACGACTCGCCATGGAACGCTTCACGCCTTATGCAGCGCATCGGCCGTGTGAATCGAATTGGATCAGTTGCAGAGAATGTATACAACTATATGTTCTATCCATCGTCGCAAGGCGACAAGGAGATAAAGCTGTACAAGAATGCCCTTATTAAGTTACAAGGGTTTCACTCTGCATTTGGCGAGGACGCGCAGATCTATTCGCGTGAGGAAATCGTCAAGGAGTTCCGCCTTTTCGATTCCAATGTCCGCGATACTGTTGACAAGAAAATTGCACTGCTCCGCGAACTGCGCGATCTGTATTCCAACTACCGGGAACTATATCACAAAATCAAGGCATTGCCCCTGAAAAGCCGCGTAATACGTGAGACTGGCAAACACTCTGGCAAGACGGTCGTGTTTGTTTCCTCGCGCATTAAGACCGAGTTTTATCTCGTAAATGACAGCCGCGCCAAAATTATTGACTTGCTCGAAGCTGTCAAATATCTCAAGGCTAAGCCGGAGGAACAGCCAGTGCCGATAGAAAAAGCTGATACGCACTTCATGCATGTGAACTGTGCTCTGGAGGGTTTCCGTCAGGAACTCCAAGACCAGACAGACGCTGGCTCAATTAAAACAGTCAACCTTGACAAAACAGCCCAGACCGCAGATAAATTCCTCCGAAGCATCACACAGGTCTGCCAAGATGACAACCTGAAAAAGAACTGCAACGTCCTGCGGGACTATATCAAAGAGGGGACATTCTCCAAGCTGCCGCGTGTGCTCCAGACGCTCTCAAAAGAGTATAAGAACGACCGACAAAAGATACGAGACGAAGAGTATACGCTCCAGCAACGCATCGCAGAGCTTGTCGAAGAATATCACCATTCAGAGACGGAATCCAAAGAGGATACACGCCCTGGCACTCCCAAAATTATCATTTCCGAAACCTTCATCTAACTATAGCCATGTCCGAATATACAGCCGAAGAACTGCGCAGGGTTTTCCAGAAGCCTTTCAACCGCGATACTTGGAAAGTCATTCTTCACAACCTGTTTGGCGCGACCCAGTTGCGAACTCAGAGTGAGCCGATCCCCGATTGCGCCGAAGCGGAAAAGGGCTATTACTTGGGTGCTATAGACACTTCTGATAAATACCGTATCGGATTGTTCTATTATGAGATTACGAATGCATCGGTTGCACACAGGAAAGTCGGACTGCGCAACTTGGTCCGTAAATTCATCAATCAGACTTGGGGCGAATTTGATGCCGCCATCGTTGTTTTCAACGACAAAAAAGAGTGGAGGCTGTCATTCATCTGTGACATCAAGGATGTTGCAACAGCCCCGCGCCGCTTTACCTTCGTATTCGGGGAGCACGATAACTATTACCGCACTCCAATTGAGCGATTTGCCAATCTCCAGAGGCAGGAACGCTCATTCAAGAACATACGTGAGGCTTTCTCCGTAGAGGCTCTCAGCGACGACTTCTTCAACAGATACCGCGAATTGTATGCTGATTTTGTGCAGTACATCACCGGGAAACGGTATGTCAAGCAGGGCAGCGAATGGAAAGAACAAAAAATCGCTGACGCAAATGACCAGCTTGCCAGCACATTTGACAATGACGAAAAACTCGTGCGTGACTACATCAAGAAGATGTTCGGCCGCATCGTGTTCCTTTACTTTCTGCAGCGCAAGGGGTGGCTAAACGGAAACCGCAACTACATGCACGACCTTTTCGCCAATTCCGACAAGAAGGATGATTTCCTTGACGGAGTTCTTGAGCCGCTGTTCTTCGAGGTTCTGAACACTGACAAGCCTTATCGCACAGTAGCTGCACAGGCTCTGCCGGGGAGCGATAACATACCATACCTTAACGGCGGTCTGTTCGAGCGAGATGACGTTGACCCGAAACTGTGCAAATTCCCGGCAGAATTTTTCGAGAAACTGTTTGGCTTCCTTGACAGTTACAATTTCACTATTGACGAGAATGAGGCTGATGACGCGGAGGTCGGCATTGACCCGGAAATGCTCGGACGGATTTTCGAGAACTTGCTGGAAGACAACAAAGACAAAGGCACATATTATACCCCCAAAGAGATTGTCGCATATATGTGCCGCGAGTCAATAATCGCTTACCTGAAAACTACCCTGCCAAGGGTCGCTGAGGAGCCTGTTAGAAAACTTGTTGAGCGATATGATGCTGCAGATTTGAACGAGAAGGAAATGCGTGAAATTCGCAGGAAACTCCAAGCAGTGAAAATATGTGACCCCGCAATCGGCTCTGGCGCATTCCCGATGGGCTTGGTAAACCTGCTCTCCAAACTTTATGTAGCCATGAAAGCGGACACAGACACCAAGAAGATGAAACGTCACATCATGGAGCAAAACATATATGGTGTTGACATAGATCGTGGAGCTGTCGATATTGCACGTCTTCGTTTTTGGCTCGCGATGATTGTAGAGGAAACAGAACCAATGCCTTTGCCCAACCTCCACTTCAAAATCATGCAAGGCAACTCTCTGCTTGAGAGTTATGATGGCATTGATCTGAGCGACTTGACAAAAACTAATGTAAACCGAACACTTTTCGATTCGGATGACTCTGAGCGTGAGAGACTTGTTTCAAGCCTGAAGTCATATTATAAGACTACAGACCACCAGAACCGGGCAAAGCTGTTCAATGAAATAATCAACAATGTCCGTCGTCAGCTCTATGACAAGCAGGTGACTGTCCCGACTGGTTTTGACCTGTCTGCAAACAGCAAGTTCTTCCTTTGGCACACCTGGTTCACTGATGTATTTGCCGACGGCGGCTTCGACATTGTCATCGGCAATCCTCCCTACATCCAACTGCAAAGGTCAACTGGAATAAAGGGGTGGGATAAGAAAGGCCGTGAGTATGATATGAAATTTGGCGATCTGTATGTCAATTCCAATTATAAAACATTCGCGAAAACTGGCGACATCTACTGTCTGTTCTACGAGCTTGGCGACAAGATTCTTAAGGAGAAAGGCCATCTGTGCTACATCACCTCCAACAAATGGATGCGTGCTCGTTATGGAGAAGCATTGCGAAAATACTTTGCCATCGTCACCAATCCCGAACTGTTGATTGATTTTGCAGGTATACAGATATTTGACAACGTCACCGTTGACACGAATATTCTGCTATACTCCAAAAACAATAACCGCCACGAGACTCTTTGTGCATCAGGCACCAAGGCTGATAAGCATAGTGTCTTGAAAAATTTGAGCGATTTCGTGTGGCACAACAGCAGCGTTACCGCGTTCACCTCGTCAGACCCGTGGGTGATACTCTCGCCGATTGAGCAGAGCATCAAACGCAAAATCGAGGCTGCCGGAAC
>ERZ808240.1521-NODE-1521-length-28405-cov-7.387619_pt1 | contig 28405 bp, 23 predicted proteins | sample MGYA00521084_ERZ808240 | MGnify/ENA primary metagenome ERZ808240 (study PRJEB31516, sample SAMN03275571) | gut metagenome | biome: mammalia-associated habitat; material: feces | host: Papio cynocephalus | place: Kenya | collected 2012-08-06 ... | reverse complement strand
CGTGTCCGCCAAGGACAAGGGCACCGGCAAGGAGCAGTCCATGACCATCACCGGAGGTTCCGGCCTGCCGAAGGATGAGATCGACCGCATGGTCAAGGAGGCCGAGGCTCACGAGGCCGACGACAAGAAGCGCAAGGAGGATGCCGAGACCCGCAATCAGGCCGAGGCGTTCGCCTACCAGATCGAAAAGACGCTGAACGACAACAAGGACAAGGTCTCCGATGAGATCGCCAAGGACGTCACCGAAAAGGTCAACGCCCTGAAGGAGGCCCTGAAGGGTGAGGACATCGAGAAGATCAAGTCCGCTCAGAGCGAACTGATGACCGCCGCCCAGAAGATCGGCGAGGCTCTGTACTCTCAGCAGGGCGCTGCGGCCGGTGCGGCCGGCGCCGGCTCTGAGAGTGCGGCTTCCGGTGCCTCCGGCAACGGTGGCGACGATGATGTGGTGGACGCCGAAGTCGTGGATGACGACGACAACAAGGACAACAAGTAAGGATCCTTGCCATGGCAGAGTTCAACAAGGACGACTATCTCAATGACCTGCCGAATGCCGAGGACGCCGCTGCCGGTGCTGCCAACAGCCCGGCGGATGGCGGCCCGGCCCCGGCCGATGGAGATGCCAAGCCGGCGGCGGATGCGACGGCAGCTTCTGATGCCGCCGCCGATCAGCCCGCAGCCGATGCGGATCAGACGGCTGATGGCACGCTGACTCCGTTGGGTCAGGCCAAGAAGGAGGCGGCCGATTATCTCGATGCCCTGCAGCGTGAGCGCGCGGAGTTCATCAACTTCCGCAATCGCGCTCAGAAAGAGCAGGAGCGCTTCCGCCAGCACGGCATCATCGACGTGCTCACGGCGCTGCTTCCGGCGCTTGACGACATCGACCGCATCCGCGAACATGGTGAGCTCAACGCTTCGATGACCGCTGTCGCCGCAAAAATCGACAAGGCCTTCGAGAAGTTCGGCGTTGAGAAGTTCGGCGAAAAGGGTGAGGATTTCGATCCCACCCGTCATGATGCGATTCTGCATAAGCCGGATGCGTCGGCCGAAAAGGAAACCGTGGACACCGTGGTGGAGGCCGGCTACCGTATCGGCGACCGTGTGATTCGCGCGGCCCGCGTGGTGGTGGCGTCTCCGCAGGCCTGACGGGACGGGCTCGGCGAACGACGATGCCCTTCGGGGCATTTCTGGAGCTGGCTGGGGCGATCGCTCCCGGTCAGCTCCTTGACAATCAGAAGAATGTAATCGGCGGGGGACCGCGATGCGGCGCAATCAATGGGCCGCACGCGGCATTCATCTTCCGCACGGCGTTCCCGAGGGGAACGCCGGGAGGCACATATGGCTGAGAATGAATGGCTCAACAAGGATTTCTATAAGGTCCTCGGTGTCTCCAAGGACGCTTCCGAGGACGACATCAAGAAGGCGTACCGCAAGCTGGCGCGCAAGTACCATCCGGACGTCAATAAAACCAAGGAAGCCGAGGAGAAGTTCAAGGATATCTCCGAGGCCTACGATGTGCTGAGCAAGCCGGATGACCGTAAGAGGTACGACGCCATCCGCCAGTTCGGCATGGGCGGTGCCCGCTTTGCCGGCGGCTCGGGCCAGGGCGGTTTCGATGCATCGAGCTTCGCCGACATGTTCGGCGGCATGTTCGGCGGAGGCGCCGGCGGGCAGGGCGGATCCAGAATCCGCTTCTCCACACCCGGCAGCGGCAATCCGAACCTCAACGACATCTTTTCGATGTTCGGCGGCGCCCAAGGCGGTTCTCCGTACGGTGCGGCCGGTGGACGGGGCAGTTACTCGGACTATGGCGGCTATCAGCAGGAAACGCCGAAGCCGCAGCGAGGCAAGGACCGCAACTCCAGAATCACGCTGACGCTGCGCCAGGCGGTGAAAGGCGCCACCGTGTCGCTGAGTGTCGACGGCGCCAAGTTCAAGACCCACATCCCCGCAGGCGTGAAGGACGGGCAGAAGATTCGTCTCGCCGGCAAGGGCCATGCGGGTGTGAATGGCGGCCAGCGCGGTGACCTGTATCTGAACGTTTCGGTGAAATCCGACCCCGTGTTCTCAATGCGAGGGCGCGATGTGGTGATGGACCTGCCCGTCAGCGTCGGCGAAGCGGTGGAGGGCGCCAAGGTGCAGGCCTGCGACATCGACGGCAACAAGGTTGTCTTCAAGGTTCCGGCCGGTTCGTCGTCCGGTGCCGAGGTGCGCGTGGCCGGTCATGGCGTACCGCGCGGCAGCGAGCCGGGCGATTTGATCGGGCGCGTGTCGATTCAGGTCCCCTCCAAGCCGGGCCTGGGGGTGAAGCATGCGGCCAAGGCGTTCGACAAGGCTGCCGGACCGTATGTGCGGCGCTAGTCGGTGATCTTCGGCGGGCTGGCTGATGATTGATTCGGGCGGCCCGCCGGATTCCGGATTGTTTGATAGGTATACGTAGAAAGGTGAGCCATGGCGGCGCGAATTGCCCAGCGGATCCGGCAGGCGTATGCGTTGTGCGCGCACACCTTGGTGACTGATCGGATGGAGCTGGACGAGGTTGATGATCTTGGATTCGACATTGACCTGCCGGTGTTCAGCGTGTCCCAGGCGGCCGAACTCGCCGGAATTCATCCGCAAACGCTGCGCCAATACGATCGGGCCGGCTTGGTGGTGCCGCAGCGCACACACGGTGGGGCGCGGCGGTATTCGCTGCGTGATCTTGACCGCCTGGTGAGGGCGCAGCGGCTCAGTCAGGACGAGTCCATTAATCTGGCCGGCATCACGCGCATCCTGACCCTGGAGGAGGAGAACCGCCAGTTGCGTAGACAGGTTCGCAGACTGCGCAGGCCCGCCGGATCGTCGATTTTCGCCGCCGACGCCGATGGCGACATTGTGGAGGTGCAGCGCTCCCGTCGCGCTCGCATGTGGCGACACGAGATTCATGCGCACGCCCGGGAGATCACGGCGGGCCCCGATGAGCCGCTGGCCATTCCCTCCGCCCAATCCATGGTGGTGTGGGGCGCCTGACCCGAGCGGCGGGCCCGGTCGGCGGTCCTGCCCGGGTGGGGGCGTTGTGCGATACTTGATCTCGGCTCGGTTTCCCAAGTTGGTAGGCCGGTCGGGAGGTGGCGTATGGATCTGCGAGCGGTGTTTTGGGACTTGGACGGTACCCTGATTGATTCAGAGCCTTTGTGGCATCGAGCGGAGATCGACATCGCAATGCGTCACGGCGGCCGATGGAGCGAGGAAATGGGGTGGAAGATGTCCGGCACCCCGGTGCCGGTGGTCGCGCAAATGTTGGCGGATGCGGGCACCCAGCTACCGGTTGAGACAATCGGGCGGATGATGATCGATTATGTCGCCGAATACGAGAAAGCCTCCATGCCGTGGATTCCGGGCGCGGTGGACGTGCTGTCTGCGCTCGCCGGCGCCGGTGTACCCAGTGTGCTGGTAACGGCTTCTCCGCGCGCCATGGCCGAAACTGTTGTCTCTCAGGCGCCTCGGGGAGCGTTCGTCACGTATGTGTGCGGCGATGACAATACACTCAAGAAGCCCGATCCCGCGCCATATCGTCTGGCGGCCTCCAAGCTGGGCATCGATCCCGACAATGCCGGGGCTATGGCCCGTTGCGTGGCGTTTGAGGATTCGGGGGTCGGTCTGCAGTCGGCGGCGTCCAGCGGCGCCACCACCATTGCCCTGACCGGCTTCACGCGCACCGATGCCACTGGCGGCCCGCAATTCACGTCCATTCGTGGCTATGACGGCGTAACTCCCGAGAGTCTGGGTGGCTTGGTCCGCCAACGATTGGCAACGAAGTGAACAATTGTGATGTTCGTTTGTACGCTTGACGGTGTCGGACCGATGGCGGTTCGACTGGCATTAGTGGCCAGACCCCCAACGAGGAGTGACCGAATATGAGCATCAGCAATGTAACAGTGGCGGGCGGCGGCGTGCTGGGAAGCCAAATCGCCTTTCAAAGCGCCTATCGAGGGTTTCCGGTAACGGTGTGGCTGCGTTCCGAGGGATCCATCGAGCGTGCGAAGCCGAGGTTCGAGCGTCTGAGGGACATCTATATCCGCACGTTGGAGGCGATGAAAACCAATCCCGCCGCATATTGTCGCGGTCTTGCCTCGAAGGATGCGACGGCTGAACTGCTGGATGAGCTGAAGGCCAAGGCGGAGCGGGCCTACGAGTCGATTGCGTACACCACGTCCTATGAGGAGGCGGCACAGACCGCCGATCTGGTGATTGAGGCGATCGCCGAAGAACCGAAGCAAAAGATCGCACTGTATGTCGAGCTGGCCAAATATCTGCCGGAGAACACCATCATCGCGACGAATTCATCCACCATGCTGCCGAGTGCGTTCGCGGAGTACACAGGCCGTCCCGGCAAATATCTCGCGTTGCATTTCGCCAATGAAATCTGGCGCAATAACACCGCTGAAGTGATGGGGCATGCCGCGACGTCTTCCGAGGCATACGATGCGGTGGTTGACTTTGCCACCGCGATAGGCATGATCCCACTGAAACTCAAGAAGGAGCAGCCGGGATATATTCTCAATTCCATGCTCGTGCCGTTCCTGTCCACCGCGGAGCAGTTGCTCGCCAACGACGTGGCCGACGTGGAAACCATTGACAAGACATGGCGGCTTGCCACCGGCGCCCCGCTTGGCCCATTCCGCATTCTTGACGTGGTGGGGCTGACGACGGCGTATAACATCGGCATGTTGGACCCGCGTGCGGCCGACCCGAATACCGTGCAGGGCAAGGTGGCGGCCATGCTCAGGCGATATGTCGAGGAAGGCAAAACCGGTGTGAACGCGGGCGAGGGTTTCTACAAATACCGCTGATCCATACCTGTTCACCCATAGAATCCGGCATTTTCCTGACAGGTTTTATGGGTGAAGCCTTGTTCTGGCAAAAGAAAAGGGCCGCTCGCGGTGGAATGCAAGCGGCCCAAGTGGAGCTAATGGTAATCGAAACCACGACCTCTTCGATGCGAACGAAGCGCTCTACCAACTGAGCTATAGCCCCTTGGATGCTGACTCGCTGTGCGAGACAACTCCAGTTAGCTTAATACGACCTGCCGAGTTTCGCAATTCAGCAAGACACGCCGAGGGATATCGGGGTCTCGGGGCGACGGGCCCTATGCTCGCGACTCCTGCTGATCAGCGTCGGACGCGGATTCCTTCTTGCCGAATTTCGCCTTGAACAGTCCGATGACGGTGGGTAGCAGCGATATCACCAGAATAAGGACGATCACCAGCTCAAAATGCTCCTGCACGGCCGGAATGCCGCCGAAGAAATAACCCAGCAGCGTGAACAGCGTGGACCAGGTCAGGCCACCGAGCACCGAGAAGGGGGTGAAACGGCTCCAACGCATGCCCGAGATGCCGGAGATGAACGGCATGAACGTGCGGATAAACGGGAAGAATCGGCCAAGGAACACGGCCAGAGGCCCCCACTTTTCGATCATCGCCTCCGTTTTGGCGATGCGTTCCGGGGTCATGGCCTTGACCTTGCCGGATTCGATGATTTTACGGCCGAAGAAGTGCCCGATGAAATAGTTGCACTGGTCGCCGATGATCGGCGCGGCCCAAACTACGGGGAGCAGCACCATCAACGGCAGCGCGCCGGGGGCTCCGGTGGCTGCGTCGGGGGCCGCGAAGAAGCCGGCTGCGAACAGCAGCGAATCGCCCGGCAGGAACGGGAAGAACACCACGCCGGTTTCGATGAACACGATGAGGAAGATGAAGCCGAGCGTCGGCGCGACGCCCATGGCGATCCAGCTGGCGATGGCCGCACGGGGGTCTTTGAGCAGCTCAAGAATGAAATTGACGAATCCCATACCAATCCTTGACATGTTGTGATGGAGCGTAGAAAACCGTGCACCACCCTATCAGGTTGTCGATAATAGCGAGCCTACCAATATCACCCCAACCCAAATCCTTACAAACCGATAGGGCCAACGATATTGGCAGTGATGGTTCCGCCTTTTGCCGGTCTTCGTCGCCAAACCCGGGGTTGAACCACATATGCTGAGCCGTTCGGCAGACAGTCCGGTGGACTGTCTGTAGGCGAAGTGAGCGGCCACTGCGGCCGCGAAGGCGCATATGTGGTTTGTGCCGAGAGTTAATTATTAGATCCAACTGTCAAACCACATATGCGCGGCCCAGAACTCATACGGCACGGGGATCGCGGTCCAGATCGGGTACCAGAACACGGCCGCCAGCCCGATGACGCCCAATGCGATGCCGCAGGTCACGCGATAGGCGCGGGCCGACAGTGATTGCCGCAGCCAGTCGGCCGTGTAGCAGATCGCCAGCACCATGGCGGGCAGAATCACAATCGAATAGAAGGTGAAGGTGGTGCGGTTCAAATATTGCGCCCACGGCAGCCATCCGCCGAGCATGCCTGCGAGCACGGCCCAGATGCGCCAGTCTCCGCGGCGAACGAACACGGCCACGAGCATGCCGATTACCATGCACAGCGTTCCCAGCCACCACAGCATGGGGTTGCCGATCGACGTCACCGCGGCGATGCAACGGCTGCCGGGGCTCGTGGCGCATAGGCCGGGATCGCCGCTGAGATGGTCCTCCCAGTAGAAACTGGTGGGGCGCACCTGCAGCGGCCAGGTGAGCGGATTCGCCATATAGTCGTGATGCGAGGTGAGCGTGGTGTGGAACTGCCACATCTGAATGTGGTACTGCACAAACGACCGCAGGCCTTCGGGCAGCCAGAGTATGCCTTCGCCGGGGTGGTTGGCGGCCCAGTCGTGCATATACGAATCGGGGTGGATGAACCAGCTGGCCCATCCGGCAAGATAGGTGACGACGTAGATCGGGACCATATATGCCGCGGCGGCCAGCCCGTCCTTCCAGATTCCGGTGCCCAGCCAGGCGCGGTAGCCGGCTTGGCGGCGCTCCCATGCGTCCCAGAGCACGGAAATGAGGCAAAAAACGGCGAAGAAATACGTGCCGGACCATTTGACGTCGGTCGCCGCGCCCAGAAGAAACGCCGCCCCCACGCGCGCCCACGAGAAGGCGATGAACGGTCCGCGGGCTTGCAGCATCCAGCGGATTGTGCCGTCTCGCCTCGCCTTGGGGATCCACTGGGCGCTATGCGACCGGGAATCGCGGGCATAGGCGGCGCGCAGTTTGGCCCGTGCGTGGTCGCGGTGCATTAGCAGCAGCGACAGGGCGCCCAGGGTGAACACCATGATGAAGTTGTCGAGCAGTCCCGTGCGACTCATGACGATGCCGAGGCCGTCAACACTCATCAGGAATCCGGCCATGACGGCAATCGGCAGGTTGTGGAAGAGCCGTAGTGCCACCCGGCAGATGAGCAGAATCGCCACGGTGCCGGCAATGGCTGTTGCGGCTCGCCACGCGAAGGGGTTGCCCGCGCCCCCGAAGAGTTTGAGCCCGGCAGCGATCAGCCATTTGCCCACCGGCGGATGCACCACGTATTCGGCGGTGGGCAGCCATCGGTCGGTGTCGCCGGCCGCGAACAGCGCGTTGATCTGGTTTTCGCCGGATATCGCCGTGCCGACGTCTTTGGGCCAGTTGCGCGGCTCGCCCGTCATAAGCATCGTCCATGCGTCTTTGACGTAATATGTCTCATCGAACACGATGGTGTCCGGGGTGCCGAGCCGTATAAAGCGCAGGAGGCCGCCGAACGCGGCCATGAGCAGCGCCAGCGCCCAGCTGAGAATACGCCACCTGAGGCCGGGGCGGCTGTGCTCCGTCTCGCCGTTCGCCGTCGTTTTCCAAGAATTTACGTACCCTACCGTCATCAGGGTTAAGACTAGGGGATACTGGGAGATATGCAGACCGTAACCGATCAATCCACACAAATCTCTGGCGTTCCGGGCGGCGAGATGGCACCGGACAGGTCGACTGGCGCCGAGATCCCCCATGGCACTGTGGTGCTGGCGGCCACGCCGATCGGCAACGTGGGCGATGCTTCGGCACGGCTGGTGGCTCTGTTGGCCAACGCCGACATTGTGGCCGCCGAAGACACCCGGCGTCTGTTCGATTTGGCGAATCGCCTGGGTGTGCATGTGGGCGGCAGGGTGATTGCGTATCACGACCACAACGAGCGCGCCAAGGCCGATGCGCTGCTCGACCAGGTGGCGCAGGGGGCGTGTGTGCTGGTGGTGTCGGATGCGGGTATGCCCACCATCAACGATCCGGGTATGGCGATTGTGCGCCGGGCCATTGAACGCGAGCTGCCGGTGACATGCGCCCCGGGGCCCAGCGCGGTGCTCGATGCGCTCGCCATCTCCGGTTTGCCGACGGATCGCTTCTGTTATGAGGGGTTCGTGCCACGCAAGCATGCCGAACGGATGCAGCATTTTCGCATGCTGCAATCCGAACAGCGCACGATGGTGTTTTATGAGACCCCGCACCGCATTGCCGACGCGATGGATGATCTGCTGGAGGTGTTTGGCCCGAACCGCCCGATGGCGCTGTGCAGGGAGCTTACCAAGAACTATGAGCAGGTGCGGCGGGGCACCGTCGCCTCGGTCCGTCAGACGGTTGTCGATGATCCGCCGCGCGGCGAGATGGTGCTGGTGATCGCGGGGGCTTCGTCGGACGAGGTTCAGTCGGTTGCCCCGAATGCGCTCAGCGTTGAGGACTTCGCCGTGCTGTCCATCGATCGGGCGTTGGAGGATGGGCTGCGCATCAAGGAGGCCATCAGTCAGGTGGTCAAGGAGCATCCTTTGCCGGATGGCTCGCTTGCCAACCGCAAGCAGGTGTATGCCGCGGTGCTCGAGATAAAGTCCTGAACTTTCCCCGCCCCTACCGTCGTTGCTGGCGTTCCAGCAGGTCAAGCAGCACCTCGATGGCTTCGTGCACGCCGGGCCCTCCGGCTTGCGCCACGTATTCCAGCAATTGTGGTGTGGCGCGGGGGTTGGCGACCAGCCATCGACGCAGCTCCGGGGCCGAGTGCGCGATATGCCACAGAACGGCTGGATCCGTGTTCGGGTTGCAGGCCACGCTGGGAGTGAGTTTGAGCGGTGGTGCCGGCGGCGCTCCGTGCCTGATGAAGGTGCGAGGGGCGCTGTTGTCCGACCCGCTGGCGGGTGACAGATGCTCTTCGGCGAGGCGTTGCGCGGCGAGACGGTGGGCGTCCTGGCGGTGGCGCCCGTGTGGCGCCTTATGCCGCATGCGGGGCTGCTGGGTGCGCGGACGGGCGAACGTGGGCTGGTCGAGTATGGCTGTGGGCATGTCGGTGGCGTTCATGATTGCTCCTTGGAAAGGACGGATTGTGAGGCCGGTTGATGTTGTGCGTCGCGAGGGTTGCCGGGGCTGTCGGGGTTGCCGGGGCCGTCGGGGAATTGTCCGTCTTCGTCGACGACGGCGTAGGCCAGCGCGATCCGCTGGAGGGTCTCAACGCCATGGGCGTGTCCGGGCCATCTGGTATTGGCGTGGAGGATCTGTAGGCAGTCCGCGATGTCGAGTTCGTATTCCTCCACCAGGTCGATGATGGCGGTGACCGGGTCGACGAAGCCGAGCAGCGCCTCGTTCGCGCAGGCCAGGTCGCAGGCCGTTCGTTCCGGTGACGTCAGCCGGAGCGATCCGAGTCGCGCGCAGGCGGTTGGCGGCAGGCGACGGTCGAGAACCCGGATCGGGCGTCCGTGCACGGCGGTCCGAAAATGCGAGTGGGAGACGACGGTCAGCGAATCGGGAAAGGTTCCGCCGATCCAGACCCACAGCGCCAGCGTGAGGCAGGCGATGGCGTTCGGTGGCATCATGGTGCCGACGATGGCCGCCCGGCCCTGCACGCTGGCCGCTTGGTCGGCCATGTAGTTGGCGTGGTCGTCGAGCTGCTTGATGACGCCCAGTCGTGCGAGGTTGGCAATGCCCAAGGGGCCCGGCAGCTCCCGGGAGGTGATGATGGGGTTTCGTCCGGGTGGTGCTTTCGGGGAATGCGATTGGATGGGGAGGGTGTTGGTTGCGCCGATTGCTGGGCGTGGAATGCGGCTGGTGCCTGGTTGTGTGGATCTGATCATGACTCTGACCGTAGGGTGTCGGGCGAGGCGGCGCCAGTCGCGCTCCTCGTTCTGTGGATAAGTGGATAACTCGAGGTTTGACAAGTTTTTGGTGGACAACACGGTGGATAACCTGTCACATGCCGTCGCGCACGCGATCGGGCCGTCCCTGGCCGGGGGTGTCGCCACCGAGCTCGATAATCGGGGATTATGACGAATATTCTTGTGAACGTTGCATGGCCGTATGCCAACGGCCCCCGCCATATTGGACATGTTGCCGGCTTCGGCGTCCCCTCGGACGTCTATGCGCGCTACGAACGCATGAAGGGCAATGATGTCCTCATGGTGTCCGGAACCGACGAGCACGGCACCCCGATTCTCGTCGAGGCGGAGAAGGAGGGTGTTACCGCCCAGGAGCTCGCGAACCGCTATAACCGAGTGATCGCCAAGGATCTGTGCGATCTGGGCCTGAGCTACAATCTGTTCACCCGCACCACCACCGGCACCCATGAGCGCGTGGTGCAGGCGATGTTCACCCAGTGCCTCAAGAACGGCTACATCTACAAGGGCACGCAGCAGGTGGCGATCTCCCCATCCACCGGGCGCACGCTGCCCGACCGCTACATCGAAGGCGAATGCCCGATCTGCCACGCCGAAGGCGCCCGCGGCGACCAATGCGACGCCTGCGGCAATGAGCTGGATCCGATCGACCTGATCAACCCGGTTTCCAAGATCAACGGCGAAACCCCGCGCTTCGAGGAGACCGAGCACTTCTTCCTCGACCTGCCCGCCCTCGCCGAGGCGAATCTCGCCTGGCTGAACACCCGGGAAGGCTGGCGCACCAACGTCATCAACTTCTCCAAGGGCCTGTTCAAGGAAGTCAAGCCGCGCGCCATCACCCGCGACATTGACTGGGGCATTCCGGTGCCGGTGGACGGATGGATCGACAATCCGAACAAGAAGCTGTACGTGTGGTTCGATGCAGTGATCGGCTACTTGTCGGCCTCGATCGAGTGGGCCCGTCGTCAGGGGGATCCGGAACTGTGGCGCAAGTGGTGGAACGATCCGGCGTCTCCGGCCTACTATTTCATGGGCAAGGACAACATCACCTTCCATTCGCAGATTTGGCCGAGCGAGATGCTCGCCTACAACGGCCAGGGATCCAAGGGCGGCGAAGCTGGTCCGATGGGCCCGCTGAATCTGCCCGAGCAGGTGGTGGCCAGCGAGTTCATGACCATGGAGGGCAAGAAGTTCTCGTCGTCGCGCGGCATCGTGATCTATGTCAAGGACATTCTGTCGCGCTACCCCGTGGACGCGGTGCGCTACTACATCTCCATCGCCGGCCCGGAATCCTCGGACTCCGATTTCACCTGGGCTGAATTCGTCCGCCATAACAACGAGGAACTTGCCGCTTCGTGGGGCAACCTGGTCAACCGCGTCGCCAACCTCATCGCCAAGAACTTCGGCAAGATTCCGGCGTTGGATGAGGCCTCCCTTACCGACGAGGACCGGGCGCTGCTCGCCGAGACCGCCGCGGCCTTCGATACCGTGGGCAACTTCATCGGCAAGCATCATCAGAAGTCCGGTCTGATTGAAGCCATGCGGATTGTCGGCGACATCAACAAGTACATTTCCGCCACGGAACCGTGGAAGATCAAGGACAACCCCGTTCGCTTGGGTACCGTGCTGCATGTGGCGGCCCAGGCTGTTTCCGACGCGAACCATCTGTTGGCGCCGTTCCTGCCGCATTCCGCGCAAAAGGTGTGGGAGGCGCTTGGCGGCAAGGGGGTGTTCTCGCCGCTGCCGCATATCGAGGAGGTCGAGGATCTCGACAAGCCCGGTTTCCACTACCCGATCATCACCGGTGATTACCGGCTGGGCGTGAATGTGCATCCATGGAAGAGCGAGCCGATTGAGGTGGGCGCCGTGGTTCCCAAGCCGACCCCGATCTTCGCCAAGATCCCTCCGGAGGCCGTGGACGAGGAGCTGGCCCGCTTCGATGAGGCGCTGGCGGCCCGTCGCGCCGCGGAGGCGAAGCGCCTGGCTGCGGAGAAGGCCAAGCTTGCCAAATAGGCTTGGCGGCTGCGGGTTCACGTTTCGTTCACATTTTTCAGAAAACTCTGAGGTTGCGGCATCGTTTTGCTAAGAAACACCGGGTTTACTAAATGGTGTCAGCGGTTGAACCGCGGACGAGGTTCCCTCCGAACCCCATAACTGAACCCTTCTTCTCTCTTCTCTCTGGCCGGCGGGCTCCATCCGCCGGCCTTCTCTTTTTGCCTGGTTGCTGCACGGTCTGGACAGTCGAAAGCGCAGCGTTGCGCCTGCCGGAGGAAGGTGCCTGGACCTGTCACCTTCAAATACGGCACCGACGCGTCGATCTCATTCGAGAAGAAAGCGAACGGCTCGATGGCGGGCCGCAACAGGTGTCGTGGAGCAGCCTCCTACGGCAGACCGACAGGCGCGCCAGAGGCCTGAGGAACCAGAAATGCGAGGATTCTCCTCATGTATGTCGACCCGAACGCAATATGCTGCGGGTTCGGTCCTGCCCGTCTTATTCGGCAGTGACGGGCAAGGCCCGAAACCCAGGGTGAAGTCTCATCAGAAGTGTGGCCGTTTCGGCAGATGCCATCCTCGCTGACGGACTGTCTTCACAGTAGCACGCTTTGTGGTGGTTTCGCCCCGTCGTCGTTCTTTCGGCGTTCTCGGTGGCGTTACAGCCCATACACCTCGCGAGTCACCCGGCGCGTGGCCCGGGCCACGGCGGCCAGCGGAAGATCCATGGCGTCGGCCAGCGCCTTCAACGTGTAGGGGATCATATAGGGCGCGTTGGTCCGTCCGCGGTACGGCATCGGCGTCAGATACGGGGCGTCCGTCTCGACCATGATGTGATCGAGACCCACAATGCGCGCGGATTCGCGGATGCCTTCATTGCCCTTGTAGCTCACTGTGCCCGAGAAACTGAGATACCAGCCGTTTTCCTTTGCGATTTCGCCCATTTCGGCGTCGCCGGAATAGGAATGGAAGACCGTGCGCCGAGGGGCGCCGTCCCTGAGCAGCGTTTCGATAACCTCACGATGCGCGTCGCGATCATGGATTTGCATCGGCAGATCCAGTTCCTTGGCCAGGGCGATATGCGCCCGAAAGGCCTCGCGCTGCAGTTCCGCCGCGTCGCCGCCGGTGCGGAACAGGTCCATGCCGGTTTCGCCGATCGCCACGACCTGATCGGGGTGGGCGGTGGCGAGACGGTGGACTTCGGCGATGGCCTGGTCGAAATCGATGTCATGCCAGGGCTGGTATTTCACGGGCAGTCCGTCCGGGCCGGGCGATCCGTGGTGGCCGTGCAGCACCGATTCATTGGGATGGATCGCGAGTGCCGCATGCACAAGACCCGGGTGATCGACGGCCATCTGGACCGCGGTCATCAGGTTCGGCAGCTCGCAACCCACGTCGATGATACCCGTGACGCCGACAGCCCGTGCCTGATCCAGCAGCTGGTCGACGGTGTAGACGGGCACGGGCGCCTGTCCCCGTTGCTCGGCCTCATGGCTCATGCCGCGGGCGAAGGGCACCACTGACGCCACATGCGTGTGGTTGTCGATCGTCTGGGCGTCGTGCGGCAGCGGTTCGGGGGCGGGGGCCCAGCTTCTGTCTCTGTGGTGCTTGCTCATGGTTACCAGTATGCCGCGCAAGTGCGGCGAGGCAAGGAGGTCGGACCCGGGCGCCGCCGCGTGTCGCCTTCTGCGTGGATTGTGGGCGATTTCCCAATGTGGCGCTAACGTACTACCCTTGCCATATGCGTATGTGTATGTGACGTGAAGATGAGAGAGACATGCGCGGAGGAACGAGTATGCCAGAAGAGCAGCGCGCGCCGCAATCGAAGCAGCCGGCATCCAAGCCGCAGTCTTCCCAATCGCAGTCGCAGTCCACTCGCCGGCAGGCGCGGCCCAAATCGAAGCAGCCGCAGCAGCAGTCGGCGCATCCCGCCTGGGAGGCGTCCCGTCGCCGTCCCGCGGTGCCCGGAGCCGGCAAGCAAGGCACTAAGAAGCCGTCCGACGGGCAGGTGATGCCCCAGGGCAATTTCACGAACGCCCCCAAAGTGTCCCGGCGCGTGCTCACCAAGGAGGAGCGCGCCGAACTCGCCAAGCAGGAGGAAATAAAACAGAAGGAGGCCGAGCGGCTGGCCAAGGCCCAGTCCCGGGGGCCTCTCGGCCGCTGGTGGGCGCGTCTGCAGTCCGGTCCCGATCGCGTGACCTTCGGCATGGCCATTGTCGCGCTTGGCGTGGTGTACGGCGATATCGGCACCTCGCCGCTGTACACTGCGCAGACCTTCCTCTCGGGGCAGGGCGGGCTCGCCAATGCCGACGCCGAATCCGTGTACGGCATGCTGTCGTTGGTGTTCTGGTCCATTACGCTGATCACCACCGTTAAATACGTATTCATCGCGATGCGCATCGACAACAAGGGCGAGGGCGGCATTTTCGCGTTGTATTCGCTGATTCGCAAATACGGCGCGTGGCTGACCATCCCGGCCATGCTCGGTGGCGCGGCGTTTTTGGCGGATTCCGTGCTGACTCCCGCGGTGTCGATTTCGTCGGCAGTTGAGGGTCTGAAAACCATTCCTCTGATGGAGCCGCTGTTCGGAGAGAACGCGAATCTCACCGTGATGATCACCGTGGTGATCATCGTGGTCCTTTTTTCCGTGCAGTCACGCGGCACCGAGCGCATCGGCAAGGTGTTCGGCTCGCTGGTGCTGGTGTGGTTCTCCTTCCTGGCCGTGGTGGGCGTGGCCAATATCGGCGGTGATTGGACGATTCTCGCCGCCCTCAACCCCGTGTACGGCCTCAAGTTCCTGTTCAGCCCCCATAACGCCGCCGGCATCGCGTTGATGGGTACGGTGTTCCTGTCCACCACCGGCGCCGAGGCGCTGTACTCCGATATGGGCCATGTCGGTCGTGGCAATATCTACTTCACCTGGCCCTTCATCAAGGTGGCCCTGGTGCTGAATTACTTCGGTCAGGGTTCGTGGATCCTGCGCAATCAGCACAATCCCGAACTGGCCAATATGCAGGGGCTGAACCCCTTCTTCCAGATGATGAACCCGAATGTGCGGTATGTGGCCGTGCTGCTGTCGGTGACCGCGGGCGTTATCGCCTCCCAGGCCCTGATCACCGGTGCGTTCACGATGGTTTCCGAGGCGACCAGCCTGAATTGGATGCCGCATCTGCAGGTGCGCTACCCCGCCCGCACCCGAGGCCAGCTCTACATTCCGGCCATCAATGTGGTGCTGTGCGTGGCCACGTTGGCCGTGCTGGCCATTTTCAGGGATTCCGAGCACATCTCCGCGGCGTATGGTCTGGCCCTGACGATCACCATGATCACGACGACGGTGCTGCTGGCCGTCTACATCTGGCATGAGGGGCGTCGCGTGGGCGCGATCGTCTTCACCGTGGTGTTCCTGGCGATCCAGACCATGTTCTTCATCGCGTCCATGGCGAAGTTCCTGCACGGCGGCTGGTTCACAATGCTGTTGACGCTGGCGATCCTGTCGATTATGTACACGTGGAACGAGGGCACCAATCTCGAGCGGGCGCAGCGTCGCCATATGGCGCCCAAGGACTGTCTGCCGGCGCTGGACCGGCTGCATGGTGACTTCCGCATCCCCTACTTCGCCGACAACATCATCTATTTGACGTCGGACGCCGAGCTGAAGCGTCTCGACACCGACATCTTCTTCTCGATTTTCGCCGATCATCCCAAGCGCGCCCGCGCGTGGTGGGCGGTGTCGGTGCAGACCACCGACGAGCCGTTCACCCGTGAATACGCGGTCGAGAACTTCGGGACGAACTACCTGTTCCGTGTGCGCATTCGCTTGGGGTTCAAGGTCAACCAGTCCATTCCCGCCTATCTGCATCAGATCATGCACGACTTGTCGAAGTCCGGTGAACTGCCGCAGCAGAAGTCGATCTACCCCAAGGTGGACGCCGACCCGCAGATCGGCACGATCCGCTATGTGCTGATTCATAAGGCGCTGATGCCCGAGTCGAAGATTTCGTCGCGCGGCGCCCTGTCGCTGCAGGTCAAATACGCGATCCGCCACGTGGCCGGTTCTCCGGTGAAGTGGTTCGGTCTGGCTCCGTATAATCCGTTGGTTGAAACCCAGCCGTTGTTCGTGTCCACTCGCCGTGTGCCAAGGTTGCAGCGCGTGGGGAGCCGTCCCTCCGCCACCGGATTCGCGCAGCAACGCAAGTCCGGCGAGAAGGCCGCGGAGAAGCCGGCGAAAAAGTCCCAGGAGAAGACGACGGAGAAGACGGGAAAGACGGACAGGGTGGAATCGTCGTCCGCCTCGCCGCGGCTGCCGTGACGCCATAGGGGGTATAAGCAGCGTCTATAGCGGCTTGCGTGTTAACGGCGCAACTGTGGCTACAGTGGAGAATCATGTGCAGATTGCTTGGATATGCTACATCGGGCCGCAACCTCAGTCTTCAGGATGTATTGGGTACGCGGGTGGCCGAGCAGTATCGCAGGCAATCGATGATTCATAACGATGGCTGGGGTTGCGCGCTGATCTCCGAGCCGGAGGTGACCCGGCATGTTGCCGACGGTGGCGCCCGCACCCCGGAGACCGCTACGCGCATTTACAAATCCACAGTTGCCGCGCGATTTGACCAGATCTATCAGGTGGCGTCCCGTCAGGGCGCCCGCGGGGCGATTTACCATCTGCGCCTCGCCTCCTCGGGGCTGCCGCTGATCATTGAAAACCAGCAGCCGTTTTTCTGCGACGATCTGAGCTTCATGCACAATGGCGATATCAGCTCCGCAGTCGACGGCCGCAACATCGTCTCCAATAAGGATTTTCCGGTCGATCGCGAAATTCTCGCGGCGACGGGCGGTCGTTCCGACTCCGCGATCTACTTTGCGCTGATCCTCGAGCGCGTACGCCGCGGCTGCACGTTGGCCGATGCCGTTTCGCAGGCCGTTGGGCAACTGCGTGCCGAGTATCCCCTGTGCTCGTTCAACTGCATGCTGCAGAGCGCGGACGAGTTGGTGGTGCTGCGCTCCTGCGCCCGTACGGAGGTTTCGAAGCGAGTCACCGACCTGTATGCGTCCTACGGCATGGAGCAGTATGCGCATGATTACCGCGTGATCCGCTACCGCAAGCTCAGCGCGGGCGGCGTGGTGGCCGCCTCGTCCGGCTTCGACCAGCCTGAGGAATACGGGTGGGCCGAATTGCCCAACGACACCATGATCGTGGCGTCGAACCGGACCGGCGAGTTCCGTCTGCGCTCTCTGTGACGCCGGTGCGCCCGTAGTTTTTTCGATTTTGTCGCATTGCCGTTGCCCACGTCCCGTTTGGGCAACTGCTGGCATCCCCCGGCCGGGGGGAAGACAACGTTGTATTACACTGGTTATCCGTCATAGCCGCAACGACGCAACTGAATGACCAGCCATTGATGACGATTGAGAGAGCTTTCCATGCATCGGCCAGACCTAGCATCCAATGCGCATTATCAGCGGGCCATACGCGCCCTGAACGGGTCCGTGTATTCGGCGCGCGATGTCTACAACCTGGTGCTGCCGGTATTCGTCGACACCCTGTTCATGGCGCTGGTCGATTTCTGCAACACCGGCATCATCAGCTCCGACGGCGCCGCCGCAATGGGTGCCGTGAATACCGCCAACGCGATTCACTGGCTGATGTTCGGCACGTTCAATTCGATTGCGCTGGGTGCCTGCGTACTCGTCGCCCAGCATTTCGGAGCCGGGCAACTGGAGAGAATCGGTCGTGTGGCCGCCGCCTCCCTGCATGCCATGCTTGCCGTCACGATTGCGTATTCGGCGCTTGTGCTGCTGTTCGAGGAGCGGATCATCCTCCTGTTCTTCGGATCCGCCGAGCCGGAGGTGTTCGCCGATATCCGCATCTTCCTCTTCGGCCTGCTGGTCAGCTATCCGCTGCGAGGGGCGTATACCGCAGTAGCCGGCGTACTGCGGGGGATTGGCCGCACCAAGGTCACGCTGGTGCTGTCGTTGGTGGCTAACGGGTCGAATATGCTGCTCAACGTCGTGTTCGTCTCGTGGCTGGACTGGGGGGTGGCCGGGTTGGCGTGGTCCACCGTGCTGTCGCAGGTCGTCGGCGCGGCGATGGGTGCGGTGCTGCTCGGGATCTACGCCCGTGATCTGCGCTTGACGCGGCATCTGATGCTCCATCCGAGCGCGTCCGCCATCGGCAAGGTGCTGACGGTCAGTGTTCCGTTCATGCTCGAGGATCTGTTTTTCAACGGCGGCAAGCTGATCATCCAGATGTTCATCGTGCCGTTCGGTACGTTACAGCTTGCGGCCAACGGCATTATCTATTCGTGGGTGCGATGGATCGAGCTGGTGCCTCGCACGCTGTCAACGGCGGTGGTGCCCATTGCGGGCGCCGCGATCGGCGCCGGGGACTACGGCTATGCCAAGCGGGTGTGCTGGCTGTTCGTCGCCGTGGGGTCGGTCAGTTCGCTGGTCTGCGGCATTGCGATGTCGGCTCTCTGGCCGTGGGCGATGATTTCGTTCTTCCACGCCGATCCGGCCATTCATGGCACGCTGTGGGTTTTGTTCATCATCAATCTCGTCGGATATCCGCTGTTTTTCTCGCTGCAGTCGATTCTGCCGAGCGTGCTGCGCGCGGCGGGAGACGGCAAGTGGACCACGATCTGTTCGCTGAGCTCGATGTGGATATACCGCATTGGCGTGGGCTATATGGTGTCCGTGGTCTTCGGGCTGCAGATCGTCGGCCTGTGGCTGGTGTGGTGTTCCGAATGGGGTGTGCGTTCGCTGTTGTTCTATCTGAGGTATCGTACGGGCCGTTGGATGAATCATCGGCTGACTGGTGAATAATGGGAACCATGATTCCCTCATTCGAACAGATTGATGACCTTCACCGCAGGATCGCCCCATCCGAAGAGGCGTATGAGCTGGTGCACACCCACTGCATGATCGTCGCGACGATCGGCCGGATGGTGGCCGAGCGCGCGAATGCGCTGTTCGTGCGCCGCTGCACACTGCCGACGCATGGCGACGGATCCCCTGATCCGGCCGCGGTCGCCGGCTATGACGGGTCGCTGCCCGGGAAGGGGACGGCTGGCATCGGCTTTTCGGGGGGCAGCGTGCCGCCCCGTCTGGTCGACGCGCGGCTGGTGATGATCGGGGGGCTGCTGCACGATATCGGCACCTACCTGGTGTTCCGGCATGACGGCAGTGACGGCAAGCCGCTGCAATTCGACAAAGCCTGCTACATCCAGCACGGTTTGAAGGGCTATGAGTATCTGCTGGGCGAGGGGGTGGACGAGGCGATCGCCGAATTCGCCCGTAACCACACCGGCGTGGGGCTGACTCGCGAGGCCGTGGAGACGCAGGGGCTGCCGTTGCCCCCCGACGATTACGTGCCGGTGAATCTCGAGCAGGAAATCGTGATGTACGCCGACAAGTTCCACAGTAAATCGGTGCCGCCGAAGTTCCTGACCGTGGCAGCCTACACCGCCCGCGCCGAGCGGTTCGGCGAGGACAACAAGCGAGCCTGGCTGGCGTTGGTGGACAAGTGGGGTGTGCCGGATATCCCCGCGCTCGCCGCGCGATACGCGATGCGCGTGAAAGCGGCCTAGCCGATGGGCTCCATGGTTGCGAGTCGGGGGAAAAGCGGCTAGAGTTTGGTGCAAGCCATAAGTACAAGGTTGTACTAACTAACCGCTGAAAGGAATTCGCACCATGGTGGATCAGCAGTCTCAGCCCGTAAACGCCAACGTCCCCCGGCGCGCCCGCCTGGTGGTGGACGACGATTTCAAGCTCGCCCCGGTGCGCGACCGGCTGTTCGGATCATTCGTCGAGCATCTGGGACGCTGCGTATACGGCGGCATCTACGAGCCCGGCCATCCCACCGCCGACGAGCACGGGTTCCGCCGGGATGTGATGGACCTGGTTCGGGAGCTGGGCGTCACCACCGTGCGGTATCCGGGCGGCAACTTCGTCTCGGGATACCGCTGGGAGGATGGCGTCGGTCCCAGGGAGAACCGTCCCCGCCGCCTCGACACCGCATGGCATTCCACCGAGACCAACGAATTCGGTCTGCACGAGATGGCCGCCTGGCTGCGGGTCACCGGCGACAATGAGCTGATGGAGGCCATCAACCTCGGCACCCGTGGGTTGCAGGACGCGCTGGACCTGGTTGAATACGCCAATATTCCAGGCGGCACCGAGCTCTCCGAACGGCGCAGGGCCAATGGCGCCGCCGAGCCGTTCAACATCCGCATGTGGTGCCTGGGCAACGAGATGGACGGTCCGTGGCAGCTTGGTCACAAGAACGCCGAGGATTACGCCACGCTGGCCGCCGATGTGGCCCGCGGCATCCGTCAGATCGACCCCAATGTGGAACTGGTGGCATGCGGCTCATCCAACCACGGCATGCCCACCTTCGGCACGTGGGAGGAAACCGTGTTGAACAAGGCCTACGAGCTGGTCGATTACGTCTCCTGCCATGCGTATTACGCCCCGCATAACGGCGATATCGCCAGCTTCCTCGCCTCGGGTGTGGATATGGACGGGTTCATCAAGGATGTTGGCGCGTCGATCGACGCCACCCGGTCCCGTCTGAAATCCACGCATGAGGTGGCGATCAGCTTCGACGAATGGAACGTGTGGTATCAGCAGGCGGAAGCCAGCAAAGTCCCCGAGGGCATCGGCAACTGGCCCGTCGCCCCGCATCTGCTTGAGGACGTGTATTCGGCGCTTGACGCGGTGGTGTTCGGCGATTTGATGATCACACTGTTGAAGAACGCGGATCGTGTGCATGCCGCCAGCCTCGCCCAGTTGGTGAACGTCATCGCTCCGATCATGACGGAGAACGGCGGGCCCGCCTGGCGTCAGACCACCTTCTATCCGTTTGCCCTCACGGCGAAGCTCGCCAAGGGCGGTACGGTGTATGCGCCGAAGCTTGACTCCGACACCGTGCACACCGACTGCTATGGTGAGGTGCCCGGCGTGAACGCGGTGGCCGTGCATAGGGCGAACCATGGTATTGCGGCATTCGCCGTGAACCGTTCGCTCGACCATGCTGCGCAGTTCGAACTGAAGCTTCCCGAGCCGGTGGACGGTTCGTGGTCCGCAGTGTCGGCCCGTACGCTGCACGAGGACGACATCAACGCCGTGAATACCGCGGTGGACCCGGACCGGGTCGTCCCGCGGACCAACGCCTCCGCGGTTCTGGACGGTGCGTCCGGCACGGTGCGTGTGACGTTGCCGCCGGTGTCGTGGACGGCCCTCGAGGTGCGTTAGCGCCGGGGTGGCCTCGGTTCGGTCGGATTAGGACTCACAGTATGGGTAAACGAGTCACCATCACCGATGTGGCGCGCGAAGCGGGCGTTTCGATCAAAACCGTGTCGAATGTCATCAATGAGACGGGGTCGATGCGCCCGGACACTCGCGCTCGCGTACAGGAAACCATGAAGCGGTTGGGATACCGTCTTAATGTTTCCGCGCGTGCCATGAAAGCCGGCCGTACCAAGCTCATCGGCTTGGCCCTGGCCGGCTTCGGCCAGCCATTCATGCCCTATCTGGCCGACAGTGTGATCGTCGCCGCGAGGGAACGCGGCTATGGGGTGATCGCCGACACCTATGGCGACGGCAACGTGGAGGACATTCTCACCGAAACTTATCGAATGGGTGCTGACGGATGGATCTTCTTCCCCGCGCACGGCTATGCGTCCGCTGGTACGCTGGACCAGCCGTATCCGGTGGTTACCGTCGGCGATTTCGATCCCGTAGCGGCCGGAGGGGATGCCGATTGGGTGACGATGCCGAACACCGCCGCGGTGACCGAGCTCACCGGGCGTCTGTTGGATGCCGGGAACCGCGTCATCGCAACGATGGGAACCTGCCTGAACGGTGTCGGCGAAGGGGAGCGCGCCCGGTTGCTGGCCCGCCGCGATGGCGCCACCGCCCAGCGCGTGCGCGGTGTGGTACAGGCGCATCGCCAGCGCGGGATGGAACCGGATTGGCGATATATGACCATTCCCGCCGGATGGAATCGCGTGGGAGGTGCCCAGGGGGTGCGGGCGCTGCTGGCATCGGAGCTGCCGTTGCCCGATGCGATCATCTGTCTGAACGACGCCTCCGCCCTCGGCGTGATTTCGGAGCTGCAGAAGCATGGAATCCAAGTGCCCGGCGATGTGCGGGTCACCGGGTTCGACAACGTGCCGGACGCCGAATTCTCCACTCCGGCGCTGACGACCATTGACCCGGATGTCATCGGGTACGCCAAATCGGCGGTGGACATGCTTGTCGATCGGATCGAGGGGTATGACGGGCCGGCGCGCAAGGCGGTCACCGACTATCGCGTGGTCGTCCGCGGTTCCGCGGTGCTGTAGCGGCGGATCGTCGGCCCGTCGGGGGGGGGGCTGTCAGAGCGTATACGTCCTGTCCGCCGGCAACGGTCCGTCCGTTGAGTCGATGATGATCACGGTTTTGCCGTCCTTATGCGCGATGCGCTTGAACAGGTCCAGCAGTTCGCCTCGCTCCGGGTCCTCGATGTCCAGCACCGGATTATCGGCGATGATCAGCGACGGCTCGCAGCACAGTGCCTTGGCGATGGCCACGCGGCGGCGCATCACGTCGGGCATTGTGGCGACCAGCGCGTCATGGTATTCGCTGGCGACGCCCACTTTGTTCAGCAGTGATTCGGCGATCAGCGGCTTGGGCTTGAGGAAGTTCCGTCCCGATCCCTCCATCGCGTTGACGATGTTGTCCATCGCGCTTAGTTCGCCGCGCACCGCATTGAGCTGGGGGATCAGGCCTGCGAAATGTCCACGGTATTCGGCGCCGGTCAGCTCCTCCAGATCCTTGCTTTTGAACATCACATGGCCTGTGGTGGGATGCGCCATATTGGCCATGAGGCTGATCGCCGCGATGCGTTGCTCGTCGGAATGCACGCGCACCGCATAGAGGCGGCGGCTGTGGAAGGCGAAGTCCGCATCGTCGATCAGTGGCTCCACGCCCTTTTTTACGGTGTAGGTGACGTGTTTGAAAGCGAGCGTCGGATATGTGGAGAAGACGATGGAATCGTTATTGGTGATTTCCCGGTCGATTTTTGAAGCGACCATTACCGGTGCCGCTTCGGCGGGCTTCTCCTTGGAGACGGGCGTGGCGTCGGTCGCGGATGGCGATGCCGCGTCGGTTCCGAGGAACGAGGCGATCAGCGCGTCGGTCTGGTCCATCGCCGGCTGACGCCCGCCCGCTTCGGCGGCATCCGGCGAACCGGGCTTATCGTCCGTTTCGTCGTCATAGACGATGCCGAAGGGGATCTCCGGCTGCTGCGGTTCGGCGTCCGGATTCGCGTCGTCGGCGTCGTTGTTCTCGGCGACTGCGGAGTCGGCGGCCTCGATGGCTTCGTCGTCCTTGGTGTCCTTGGTGTCGTCGGTCATGTCAGTTCTCCTTGGCTGCGTTGTCGGTATCCGTTGCGTCGGGGGTTGCGGCGTCGACGGTATCCGGATGGGTGCGGGCTGCGAAAAGCGTGGTGGTGCGATAGCAGGCCACGCGAATCCACGTAATGATCGCAAGCACGACGAACGCGCCCAGCGCGGCCCAGATGCACTGCCAAATCAGGCTGGACAGCGGGGTGCCGTGCACTTCCGTGGTGAGCTTGGCCACAATCGGACCGGTGCCGAAACCGGCGGCGAGATAACCGGCCAGCACGCCTACGAAGGCCGGCAGTATGAGCTCGAGGGCGAACTGCCATCCGATGCGCGGGCGGCTGACACCCATGGCGATGTCGTATCCGATCTCCTCGCCTCGACGCGCCAGCGTCCAGACGATGAGCAGAGCCGCCAGCACGCCGCAGACGCTCCACAGTGCGATCAGCGCCGGGGTGAGTTTCTCGCCGAGCTGCCTGAGCGGGATGATGTCGCGATTGTAGTCGTCCACGTTCGGGGCGGAGATCGTGTAGTCGTCGCTGAGTCCCGCCTTGCGCAGCGTGCTTTCAAAGGTGGAGAAATCGGCGAGCGAGTTCAGTTTGAACACGATGTTCACCGGGTTGGTGTTGTTGTCCTCGTCGGTGGGGCTCAGTCCCAGGCTGCCGAAGGTGTAGTAGCTGACGTAGATCGCGTTGTTGGGGTCCAGCGTGTTGCCGAACGCCGGGTCGCCGGCGGCGCCGTCGTTGGTGTAGATGCCGGTGACCGTCAGCGTTATGGTTTTCGAGGTGTCGGACGACATGGCGACCGTAATCGTGTCGCCCACTTTGGTGCCGTTCTTGTCGGCCAGGGCCTTCGGGATCAGCGCGTTGGACTGGTCCGCATCGTCGGTTTTCAGATCCGCGCCGTCAACCACCGTGTAGCTGCCGAGCGGGCCGTGCTTGGAGGAGTCCGAGTCGTAGAAGCCGGTGACGGTGAGCGTTGAGCCGTCCACGGGCTGGATCTGGCCGTCGACGGCCGCGACCTTCGCGGTTTCGTCGTACATCGGCGTGAACTGGATGCTGGCGCTGTCCAGCGCCTCCGCGTATGTGGTCCACTGCTTCCATGAGAAGTTGTAGGTGTTCCAGTCGATTTGCGACGCGTCTTTGTTGGCTGACGAGGAGAGGACTTTCTGGCGGTCGACGGCGACGCGCGCCTGCGGGGAGAGGGACTGGTAGATCGGCCCGATGGCGGATTCGTAGGAGTACCGGGCCGACAGGCCGAACAGCGATCCGGCCGAAACGATAAGGCTAACCAACATCACGAATATGGTGCGAGCCTTATGCCGCATCATTGTGGTCCAGACGTTCTTGAGAACGAACATGCTTGCTACTCCGGTTGTTGTCTTCTGTCTTCACGCGTCAGTCGCGCCGGTCCCTGGGACCCATGCTCCACTATCAACGCATGTTGTCAATGTTTTCTTGCCGCTGTCTACAGTAATACTGCATGGACCCTGAAAGAATGCTGGCAATGCGTGGATTTGGACATCGTGGGCCGCCTGCGGGGGACGGTCATGCGGGCGTTAAGGGGGGCGCTGTACACTGTGGTACAGCTCGTGAACCTGCAGGCCGGAAAATGAGGGGTGATTATGCGTTCGATTCCACGTCATACCGACCGCGCTGGCCATAGGAATCTATCGGCGGTGGAAGGCTGGTCCCTGGTGGCCAAATGCCTGTACGTGCTGATTTCGGCGCTGCTGGGACTGCTGCTGTCCACCTTCATCGTGTACGGCAGCTCGGTGGTCAAAATGACTTATGAGGCGAATCGCATGATTACCTCGGCCGAGAATTTGGCCAATGCCGCGTTGGGGTGCGGTTCCGATGAAGGCCTCTCCGAATCCTCGCACAGGTTGGTGACCTCCGCGCGCAAGTTGCGCGACGAACTGGACACCACCAAATGGTCCCTGGTCCGTGACCACAGCACCGTGGGCGCCGACATCACCGCCGTGCGCACCATGCTGAACGCCGTGGGCAATCTGGCGGAGGGGCCGTTCACCGATCTGATGAATCTGTCCCAGCGGCTCTCCGGTTTTTCGATGGAGGACAAAACCGTGGACGTCAGCGCTCTGCTTGAGGTGCCCGGCATCGTCGACAACGCGCACACCAGCATCGAAACCGAGGTGGAGGCGCTCAATCAGGTGCCGGAGCCGAGCATCGCGCAGGTCGCGAGCCTGGTGGCCGCCGGTCGAAACGCGCTGCAATCCGTCGACGAACTCCTGTCCCAATACGACGATTTGGTCGAGCTGATCCCGCAGCTGCTCGGCGCCGATGGCCAGCGCACCTATCTGGTGGCCATCTACAACAATGCCGAATTGCGTTCGGGAGGCGGCATGGTCGGCAACGTGGCCCCGATCACCGTGGATGCCGGCAAGGTGACCATCGGCGATTTCGAGGTGACGTCCGCGTACAAATACGGCACGGGACCGTTCGACAGCCAGAATCTGACGGAAGGCGCCGTATTCGGTTCGCAGGTGTACAGTTTCCCGCAGACCACCACGGTGAACCCCGATTTCCAGCGCGCCGCCGAGACGCTGAAGAATATGTGGAACGCCCAGGACGGCAATCAGAACATCAACGTGGCGGGCGTCATAGCGATCGATCCGGTGGTGATGCAGGCGCTGATCGGTGCCACCGCCGACGTCACATTGTCGGACGGCCGGATGCTCAACGGACAAAACACCGCCAAATTCTTCCTGTCGGACCTGTATGTGGACTACCCGGATTCCGACACGCAGGACCCCTATACCAATGAGGCGTCCAAGGCGATTATGACCAGCGTCTTCTCGCATCTCAACTCCGGTTCGGCTTCCGGTGTGCTGCGCGCGATCCGCACGGTGTCGGCCTCGTCGCATCTCAAGCTCTGGATGGCGGATGACAATGAGCTGGCGGCGCTGATCCAGACCAAAGTGCTTGACCTGAACGTGGCCGGCATGCTGCCCGACGACCCGCTGAACCCCACCGCCGGTGTCTATGTGACCGAGGCGGAACCAAGCAAGCTCGACTGGTATCTCGACACGTCGATGACGGTGACCAAAACCTGCGGCGATAACTTTGCACAGTCCCAGAGCCGTCTGAGCAACAACGTCAACGCGCGTCCGCGCTCCACCTCGCTGCAGCAGATCGCCACCCGCAATCTCGGAGACGAGTACACGGTGGAATTCACCATGCATAACACCATGACCGAGGAACAGGCGGAATCGCTGCCCGTCTATGTAACCGGCGCCAACGGGTCGGGCACCATGCAGCCCAGGTTGTTCTTCATGGCTCCCGCAGGCGGCGAGATCACGTCAATCGCCTATGAAACCGGCGAGTTCGCCGCCAATGGCGTCGCCGATGGCCATCAATTCATCAATCTGCGGCTCACCGGTGGCATCGCCCCGGGTGAAACGGTGACCGTTGCATTCACCGTGCGCGTGGCGGAGCAGGCGGCGTCGCCGTTGAACGTCGTCACCACGCCGATTGTGACCGAACAGGGCGAATTCACAGGTTCCGGCGGCGCTGTGGTGGATCAGTGCGGCGCCGACGTGCCTGACGCCCAGCAGGACCAGCGGTACGGCACGGGAACGACGTCCGGCACCGATGACGGGTCCGACGCCGCGGCCGGGGATTCTGCCACGCCCGGCCCGCTCACGCTGCTGACGCCGAGCGCGACACCGTCGGATGGGTCCTCGGCGCAGTCGGACGAAGGCGCGTTGGATTCACTGGATCAGTTCCGCGGGGCGATGTCGTGCCCCGTCCGGCTGAGGTCGCTCATCGCCTGATGCGATCGCGCGCCGCGCGCGGTCCAGATGCCGGGGTATGATCGGGCAGGTTGTGCCCCGGTTCTCCGTGGCGCAACTCGCAAACACACTCCTGTCGCGGAACGTCCGCGGCCGATTAGTCCGAAGGAGGTGGGTGATGTCTGCGCATAAGTACGAACTGATGTTCATTGCTGATCCTGAGCTTGACGAGCGCGGTCTGAAGAAGCTGACCGAGCAGTATCTCGAGATCGTCACCAACGAGGGCGGTTCCGTGGATGGAACCGATTACTGGGGTCGTCGTAAGCTCGCTTACGAGATCGCCGGCAAGTCCGAAGGCAACTACGTTGTGGTGACCTACACCGCCGAGCCCGCTACCAGCGACGAGCTGGATCGTGTCCTCAACCTCAACGAGTCCGTGATCCGTACGAAGATCCTTCGTAAGGACGCCAAGTAAATCGTTTCTTCACCGAGCAATCGGTGCGTTGCTAAGGGGTAATCGCCATGGCAGTACCTACGTTCACCATCATCGGCAATCTTGCCGCTGATCCCGAAGTTCGTCAGGGCAACAATGGCCCGTGGGCCACATTTACCGTGATCACCACGACCCGCCGCCGCAACCGCGACACCAATGAGTGGGAGGATGGCGATCGCGCCTCCTTCCGGTGCGTGGCGTATGGCGATCTGGCCGCCAATATCGGCAGCTCGTTGTCAAAGGGCTTGCGCGTCATCGCGTCCGGCCGTTTGCGCGACCGCCAGTATCAGGACAATCAGGGCCAAACCCGCTACACGACCGAGTTCATCGTCGATGAGATCGGCCCGTCGCTGCGTTATGCGACTGCCGCCGTCACCCGTACGTCCGGTGGCCAGGGAGGCTACTCCGGTGGCTTCCAGGGCAATCGTGGCGCCAATGGCGGTGGATTCGCCGGTCGCGGCGGATATTCGGGCGGCGCTTCCGCCGGCTTCGGCGGACAGCCCCAGCAGTCCGCTCCCGCCTCGCCCGCGCCGGCCACCGGCACTGATCCGTGGGGCACGCCGTCAGGCGGCAGCTCCTTCGGGTCCTATGGTGGCGCCTCCGATTTCGGTTCGGATAGCGACGAGCCCGAGTTCTAGGCATTAGCAACGATTCATTGCATCGCTACGTTTTAATTCAAGGAGAACATCAGAATGTCACGCAAGAGGCCGCAGCCGCCGGTCAAGCCGTTTAAGAAGAAGCCGAAT
>ERZ808240.1520-NODE-1520-length-28413-cov-13.853727_pt1 | contig 28413 bp, 29 predicted proteins | sample MGYA00521084_ERZ808240 | MGnify/ENA primary metagenome ERZ808240 (study PRJEB31516, sample SAMN03275571) | gut metagenome | biome: mammalia-associated habitat; material: feces | host: Papio cynocephalus | place: Kenya | collected 2012-08-06 ... | reverse complement strand
TCTGTTTTGCACAACAAATATTTATTTAGAACCCAGATGGGTTCTGAACAGTTACCATGAAAATATATATAAAAATCTATATAAAAAGAAGAGAATGGCTTGTGCCATTCTCTTCTTTTTGCTATATTAAGGTAGGTAATGGCAATTTATATATTTAATTAGAAAGGCATAGAAAATAACATGCAACATATTTGGCTAAATATCTGGCAACATATTTATGCAGCCTTCATTGAAGCGGATAGATGGAAGCTTTATCTGAAGGGACTGGGAGTAACCTTAGAGGTTTCTTTTTTTGCGGCACTGCTTGGTATTCTGATCGGAACCATAGCAGCATTTTTGAAATTATCCACGAGAAAGAACGGATCACGTACCATAGCGTCCCGCATTGCAAGTGCATATATTGATGTTATCCGCGGAACACCTACCACAGTACAGCTGTTGATCATGTGGTCCGGTATTCTGGCTACCTGCAAGAACAGTGTGTTGATCGCCAGTCTGACTTTCGGTATTAACTCCGGAGCCTATGTGGCGGAGATCGTAAGAGCAGGTATCCTGGCAGTGGACAAGGGACAGATGGAAGCTGGCAGATCTTTGGGACTGAACAAGCTCCAGACCATGCGTTACATCATTATCCCACAGGCATTTAAGAGCATTCTGCCTCCTCTCGGCAATGAGTTTATCGTGCTGATCAAGGAGACTTCTATTGTGGGTTACGTAGGAATGAGTGACCTTACCCGTGTGGCAAATCAGATGACCTCTAAGCTGTTTGATGTATTTACACCTCTGCTTGGTATTGCGTTCGTCTATTTTGTCCTGACCAAGGTATTGTCCATCCTGCTTGCAAAACTGGAAAGGAGACTGCGTAAGAGTGATAATCGTTAAAGATCTGCATAAAAGCTTTGAAGATAATCAGGTGCTAAAGGGAGTAAATTACCATATTCATCCCGGAGAGAAGATCGTAGTGGTAGGACCTTCCGGATCCGGTAAGAGTACTTTTTTGCGCTGCCTGAATCTGTTGGAGAGACCCACCAGCGGTGAGATCTGGTTCGACGGACAGAACATCACGGATCCGAGGATCGACATTAACAAGGTCCGCCAGCATATGGGGATGGTGTTCCAGCATTTTAACCTGTTTAATAATCTGACCATCATGAATAATATTACCCTCGCTCCGGTGAAGTTAAAGCTGATGAACGAGGAAGAAGCAAAAGAAAATGCGTTGAAACTGTTAAAGAGAGTGGGACTGGAGGAAAAGGCGGATGCCTATCCCGCATCCTTAAGCGGCGGTCAGAAGCAGAGAATCGCCATCGTAAGATCCCTGGCTATGAATCCCAGAGTAATGCTGTTCGATGAGCCCACCTCCGCACTGGATCCGGAAATGGTAGGTGAAGTACTGGAAGTTATGAAGGAACTGGCAGAGAGCGGGATGACCATGGTAGTCGTTACCCACGAGATGGGCTTTGCCAGAGAAGTAGGCACGAAGGTGCTCTTTATGGACGGCGGTAATATTGTGGAGGAGAATACACCTCAGGAATTCTTTACCAATCCCCAGAGCCCCAGACTGCAGGAGTTCTTATCCAAGGTTCTGTAGGAGAATACCTATGATCACGATATCTTTGTGTATGATCGTTAAAAATGAAGAACGGGTTCTGAAAAGATGCTTAGACAGTGTAAAAGACCTGGTGGATGAGATCGTTATCGTGGATACGGGGTCTACGGATGCCACGAAGCGGATTGCTGCAGAATATACCGATAAGATATATGATTTTGCCTGGATTGATGATTTCAGTGCAGCAAGGAATTTCGCCTTTTCCAAGGCGGTCTGCGAGTACATCTATTCCGCGGATGCGGACGAGGTGCTGTCGGAGGAAAACAGACAGAGATTCCGTCAGTTAAAAGAAACACTCCTTCCTGAAATCGAGATCGTCCAGATGAAATACGGTAATCAGCTCCAAAACGGCACGGTCTATAATTTTGATGAAGAGTACCGACCCAAATTATTCCGCAGACTGCGGAACTTTGTATGGGAGGAACCAATCCATGAGATGGTACGGCTTGCGCCGGTGGTCTATGACAGTGATATCGTGATCACCCATATGCCGGAGCAGAATCATGCCGGCAGAGATCTGGGGAATTTTAGAAAACAGATCGCTGCGGGGAGACAATTATCCAGAAGATTGTACGGCATGTACGCCAGAGAACTGTTCCTGGCAGGGGCGGCACAGGATTTCCTGGAGGCGGAAAATTATTTCCGGATGGAAGTTTCTTCCCCGGACAGAAGTGCGGACGAGGTCACGGAAGGTTGTTGTGTGGCAGCAGAAGCCGCCAGACTGCGGGGCGATACCGTGGCGTTTTTCAAGCACACCTCTAAGGTGATTGCGGGAGAGGGTTGTTCGGAGATCTGCTGTGAACTGGGACATTTTTATGAAGAGAAGCAAGACTACGAAGAAGCAGCGGTCTGGTATTATAATGCCGCATATGAGACACAGCCGGTGTTGGCACTCGGAAGCTCAGGGGAAGAACCCTTGCGGGGACTGATCCGGTGCTATGAACAATTGGGGCTTCCTGAACAGGCGCAAATCTATGCGGAAGAACTGAAGACCAGGAATGAGGAGTAAATTATGAAGTGGGAAGAAAATGTACGTAAGGTGGTGCCCTATGTGGCAGGTGAGCAGCCGAACCGCCCGAACATGATCAAACTGAATACCAATGAATGTCCGTATCCTCCGGCACCCAGAGTACGGCAGGCGGCGGAAAATATGGAAAGCGCAGCATTGCGTCTGTATCCGAATTCAAACGCCCAGCCTCTGGTGGATGCGCTGGCTGCATACTATCATGTGAAGCCGGAACAGGTATTTGTGGGCGTAGGGTCCGATGATGTATTATCCATGGCGTTCCTGACCTTTTTTAACAGCGGAAAGCCGATCCTGTTCCCGGATGTGACCTATTCCTTCTATGATGTATGGGCAGATCTGTACCGGATCCCGTACCGTACCTGTGCCCTGGATGAGAACTGGCACATTAACCCTGAGGATTACAAACAGCCAAACGGCGGCGTAATCTTCCCGAATCCCAATGCGCCTACCGGTGTGGAGGAATCTCTGGAAATGATCGAAGAGATCCTGCAGGCGAATCCCGATGTGGTAGTGATTGTGGATGAGGCTTATGTGGACTTCGGCGGTAAGAGCGCTCTGCCACTGCTTGAAAAATACGAAAACCTTCTGGTAGTACAGACGTTTTCCAAGTCCAGAGCCATGGCGGGAATGCGCATCGGTTTCTGCATCGGTAATGAGAAGCTGATCCACTATCTGAATGATGTAAAATTTTCCTTCAACTCCTACACCATGAATCTGCCTTCTCAGGTCATGGGTGTGGAAGCGGTAAAGGACGATGCTTATTTTAAAGAGACTACGGCGAAGATCGTGGCGACGAGAGAGCGCATTAAGAAGGAACTTTCACAGCTTGGATTTACGTTCCCGGATTCCATGGCGAACTTTATCTTCGCTTCTCATAAGGAAGTACCTGCCGAAGAGCTTTTTCAGGCACTCCGCGCAGCAGACATCTATGTCAGACACTGGAATAAACCGAGAATTGTCAATTCCCTGCGTATCACTGTCGGTACGGATGAGGAGATGGACCGCCTGATCGCTTTCCTGAAAGAATATCTGGGAAAACGGGCATAATTTAAAAAGAAAAGAATTGGAGTAAACACATGTTAAAAAAATATTTGATGATTTTCCTGGTATCCATGGTTCCCCTGATCGAACTGCGTGGTGCCATTCCCATTGCTGTAGGTATGAATCTGCCGCTGCTTCCCAGCTACATTATCTGTATTCTGGGAAATATGCTTCCGGTTCCCATCATCTTCTTTTTCGCAAGAAAGGTACTGGAATGGGGTGCAGACAAGCCGGTCATCGGTAAGTTCTTCACTTTCTGCCTGGAAAAGGGACATAAGGGTGGTCAGAAGCTGCAGGCGAAAGCAGGCAGAGGTCTGTTCGTAGCACTGCTTCTCTTTGTAGGTATCCCCCTTCCCGGAACCGGTGCCTGGACCGGAACCCTGGCAGCCAGCCTGTTGGACATGGATTTCAAGTCCAGTGTCATTGCTGTGATGCTGGGTGTTGTACTGGCAGGTGTGATCATGGGACTGCTCAGTATGGGTGTATTTGGAGCACTTGGGACTATTTTCTAAAAAAACGGGGATACTGTAATTATGGAAAATACAGAAGAGATCTACACAGACTTTGCAAGAGTATATGACGAACTCATGGACAACACACCGTATGAGATGTGGTGTGACCGTTTAGGTGAGCTGATTGCGGCTTACGGGGTATCCAAACCTACGCGGGATTCAGAAGGGATTTTGGATTCCGAGCGGAATCTGGTGGTGGACTTAGGGTGCGGCACCGGCACACTGACAGAGTTACTGTATAAAAAGGGCTATGACTGCATCGGCGTGGACAATTCTGAGGAGATGCTGAACATTGCCATGGACAAAAAGGCAGAGAGCGGTTCGGAGATCCTCTATCTGCATCAGGACATGCGGGAACTGGATCTGTATTCCACCGTGGGTACGGTAATCAGTGTCTGCGATTCCGTGAATTATATTCTGGAAGAAGAGGAACTGCTGCAGGTGTTTCAACTGGTGAATAATTATCTCTATCCCGGCGGGATATTTATTTTTGATTTTAATACCGCCTATAAATACCGGGAAGTCATCGGCAATACCACCATTGCGGAGAACAGAGAGGATTGCAGCTTTATCTGGGAGAATTATTACGATCCGGAAGAAGAGATCAATGAGTATGATCTGACCATCTTCGTACAGGAAGAGGATGATATTTTCCGGAGGTTCACAGAGACCCATCTGCAGCGGGGCTATACCGTGGAGCAGATGCGGGCACTTGTGGAACAGGCGGGATTAAAGATCCTTGAGATCAGGGATTCCGATACCGGTGAAGCGGCGACGGGGACTAGCGAGAGAGTATATATTGTAGCAAAAGAGCAGCAGAAAAAGTTGCCGTAAGAAAGGTACGTGAATTTAGGAATGAAAGATTATATGGTACGCGCAACCGCAGCAAATGCGCAGATCCGAGCATTTGCCTGTACGACGAGAGAGACAGTGGAGACAGCGCGGGCAGCGCATAACACAAGCCCTGTGGTCACGGCTGCACTGGGAAGACTTCTCAGTGCCGGAGCTATGATGGGCAGTATGTTAAAAGGAGAAGATGAACTGATCACACTGCAGATTAAGGGAGACGGTCCGATAGGGGGACTTACGGTGACTGCAGACGGTAACGGACATGTAAAGGGCTACGCGAATGTACCAGACGTGATCCTGCCGGCCAACGCCCAGGGAAAACTGGATGTGGGCGGAGCCATAGGCGCAGGCGTCTTAAGTGTGATCCGGGATATGGGACTGAAGGATCCTTACGTGGGACAGACGGAACTTCAGACCGGCGAGATTGCAGAAGATCTGACCTATTATTTTGCCGTATCCGAGCAGGTGCCCTCCGTTGTAGGTCTGGGAGTACTGATGAACAGAGACAACACCGTCAGACAGGCCGGTGGATTTATCGTACAGCTGATGCCCTTCGCAGAGGAAGAGACCATCAGCAGACTGGAAGAGAATATCAAAAATCTCTCCTCCGTGACTGCTATGCTGGATGCCGGGAAGACTCCGGAGGGAATGCTGGAAGTGCTGCTTTCCGGAATGGATCCGGAGATCACCGATACGCTTCCCGTGGAATTTGCCTGTAACTGCAGCAAGGACAGAGTGCGCAAGGCGCTGATCAGTATCGGAAGAGAAGAACTGCAGTCCATGATCGATGATGATAAGCCGATCGAGGTGAACTGTCATTTCTGTAATAAAAACTATAACTTTACCGTGGATGAATTAAAACAGATGATCCAGTAATGGATTCCGTAAAGTGAGGAAACTTATGAAACAGGGATTTGTCAAAGTTGCGTCCGCTACACCGGGGATCCGGGTGGCTGATCCGGTCTATAATGCCCGGACAATCTGTACCCAGGCAAAAGAAGCGGCAGGACACGGAGCGAAGATAATAGTGTTCCCCGAACTGTGCATTACCGGGTACACCTGCAATGATCTTTTTTTGCAGAATCTTTTGCTGAAGAAGGCAAAAGAAGCACTGCTTACGATCACAGAAGAGACAAGGCAGCTGGAATCATTGCTTTTTGTGGGACTTCCTGTGGAAAAGGACGGCCGTCTGTATAATGTGGCTGCCGCAGTATATCGTGGAAATATCCTGGGAATGATCCCGAAGAAAAATATTCCGATGTATGCAGAATTTTACGAGGGCAGACATTTTACTCCCGGTGAGGAAACGATAACGAATTACCGACTGGGAGAATATGAGATCCCTTTTGGAACGAATCTTTTGTTTTGCTGTGAGGAATTGCCGGAACTGGTTCTTGGCTGTGAGATCTGCGAGGACCTGTGGGTGGCAGATCCGCCATCCACTTCCCATGCACTGGCGGGGGCTACGGTGATCGCCAATCTGTCGGCATCCAATGAGACGGTATCCAAGGACGCTTACCGCGAACTCCTGGTAAAATCTGCCAGCGCGAGACTTCTGTGCGGATATATTTATACTTCCGCCGGAGAAGGAGAATCCACCCAGGATCTGGTATTCGGGGGACATAATCTGATTGCAGAGAACGGAACACTGCTGGCACAGTCTTCCCGTTTCTCCACAGGAATTCTCTACACAGATCTGGATGTGCTCAAAATAAGCAGCGAGCGCAGAAGAATGGGAACCTTTGGAAAACAGCCGACAGTCCCCTATCATAAGATTCCTTTTTCCATGGAACTTGCGGAGACAAAGCTGGAACGGAAATTCGCGGCGCATCCTTTTGTACCGGAGGATCCCGCCCTTCGCAACAGAAGATGCGAAGATATTTTATCCATTCAGGCTTACGGTCTGAAAAAACGTTATGAGCACATCGGAGGAAAAACGGCAGTTCTCGGGATCTCGGGAGGACTGGATTCCACACTGGCACTTTTGGTGACAGTGAGGACTTTTGATCTGCTGGGACTTGCAAGAAAAGGAATCATTGCCGTGACCATGCCCTGCTTCGGTACCACGAACCGGACCTACGAGAATGCCTGCCTGTTAGCGAAGACGCTGGGCACGACGCTTCGGGAAGTGGATATCCGTGAGGCGGTGACCGGGCATTTCGCAGATATCGGACAGAATATGGAATGCCATGATGTCACCTATGAGAACGGGCAGGCGAGAGAACGCACTCAGGTGCTTATGGATATTGCGAACAAGGAGAATGCCCTGGTCATCGGTACGGGAGACATGTCGGAACTGGCACTGGGATGGGCTACCTATAACGGAGACCACATGTCCATGTACGGTGTTAATGCAGGTGTGCCGAAGACACTGGTAAGACACTTAGTGCAGTATTATGCGGATACCTGCGGACAGGAGGAACTGGCGAAGGTGCTGAAGGATGTGCTGGATACGCCGGTGAGTCCGGAACTGCTTCCGCCGGTGGAAGGGAACATCACGCAGAAGACAGAAGACCTTGTGGGACCTTACGAACTGCATGACTTCTTCTTATATTATATGCTGCGCTGCGGCTATGCGCCGGATAAGGTATACCGGATCGCGGAAGAGACCTTTGCGGGAAAATATGATGCTGAGACCATTAAAAAATGGCTGAAGAATTTCTACCGGAGATTTTTCTCACAGCAGTTTAAGCGCTCTTGTCTGCCGGACGGCCCCAAAGTGGGAAGTGTGGCACTTTCTCCCAGAGGGGATCTACGCATGCCCAGTGATGCCTGTGCAAGGATCTGGCTGGACAATGTGGAGGAAATATAAAAATATTGTTAAAATTTCGTCGAAATTCTTAATTTTCTGTTTTTTACTTGAAATGGGAAACGGGAAATCGTATATTATAGCTGTACCAAGTTTAGAGGATACGTGGAGGAATAAATATGACTAAGGCGGAAATCTTAAAAAAAGAAATCTTAAGACAGTATCGCAGTGTCAGACAGTTTGCCATGGAGATGAATATCCCCTACAGCACACTGGTAACGGCTCTGGAGCGCGGCATTGAAGGGATGGCGTACGGAACGGTTATCAAAATGTGTGACAAGCTGAGTCTGAATCCTGTAGATTTTTCATCGTTGGAGAGGGATGCATCCCTTGGAGCGCAGCTTTTGGAAAATCGTGTTATGCAGAATTATGTGAAACTGAATCAGACCGGAAGAGATAAGATTCTGGAGCTGATGGATGACTTTGTACAGATCGATAAGTACAAGGCGAAAACCAAGAAAGCAAAATAAGAATTAACAAAACAGCTACTGTTCGAATCCCCTTGGTGGGGAATCAACAGTAGCTGTTGAACATCATACCGCTGTAAGCGCTGGTGGTATAAGGACTGATGAAATTGTGACCGGGATTTTTGTAGGCCACAACTTTTTTGTCTACGTATTCCATGGGATTCAGCGAGACCTGATCGCTTTTACGTAACAGAGAACTGCTGAAATCCTTCAATACACTGAAAGCCGACAGATCATTTCCCGATGTTGCCGCAGTCTGCCGCAGCATCTCATCATTGATGGAGAGCATACCGTCATCCTCCAGATGCATTCCCATACTTTCCAGAGAATTGCCGTACAGGGAAGCAATGGATGAAAATTCCCGTACCAGCTGTCTGCTTCTGGACTGGGTCTCCAAATAGGAAGATGCCGCCCGGATGAAATTATTGTAACTGCCCACCAACTGGTTGATATTGTCGGTGATGGATTCGGTGTCAGTCTTCAGCCCGATATGTACCGGTTTATCTTCGGGACTTACGGCTTTGATCTGCACATCGAACAACTTGCCCACTGTGAAATGGTTGGAGGACGAAGAGCGTTCCTCACCGTTGATCAGGAAGCTTGCGTTGCCAGCGGAATGACTGATATAATTCAGCCCCATATTGTCTACGACACCGGATGTCTTGCTGGTGTGGTCATCACTGACCCGGAAATGATACGGTCTGCCGTTCGGAATACCGGTGGCATCGGATGTCAGGCGGAGTGCGTAACGGGAATCGGATTCCGCTACCTCAGCACGGATGCCGATATCCGCGTTGTTGATCAGTCTCGACAGCCGCTCCATGATCTGACGGTTGGTATCGCCTTCATTAATATTGAACTGGAATTCGTAGTTCATATCGTTGACTGCAATATCAAAGGAATAAGTATCCGGAGCCAGTGTGGTAGCCAGATCCGGGAGAAAATATCCAAGATTCTCCTGGGGAGTGGCAAGGGCGAGTACCTCCAAATCGAATTCCGGAGAAGAGGCGGAAGAGGCTTCTTCTCCGGAACCAATATAGGTGACCTCAGCGATATCGTCATTGGTGGAATAGGCACTTTTTTTACGGAACATGCCGTCCTGCTCCAGCCCTCCGAGCTGTGCGATGGAGTTGTGAAGTTCTCTGGCGTTCTCCTTGACATCCACAGCATAATACTGGGTATCCTTACTGGTGGTGGGAAGATACCAGGGGGCATCTTTGTTCAGTTTTAGGATGGAATTATAGACGCTGCGAAGTTCACTCTTTTTATGTGTGTCGTATTTCGTCAGCTGTCTGGGCGAGTACGCCGTCAGATAATTATTGTAAACAGTATTGAGAACTGCACCCATAGATATCTCCTTTCCCCTCCGTGATCAAGGATATTTTATAAAAAATACAGTAACCAACTTTTATGAAATGATTATAGCATAAATAATAGGAAGAAACAAGAAAAATAAAGGGATTTTCGGGAAAAACAGTTGACGGACAGGACGGATTATGTTATAGTATCCAAGCGAGATGAGATTTAGGTCTTTTTTTTATGCTTAAATTTAGAGATCAGAAAACACGTGGAGGTAGAAAAATGCGTACAAAAATTACTTTAGCATGTACCGAGTGCAAGCAACGTAACTACAATACTACCAAGGATAAGAAGACTCATCCTGATAGAATGGAAACCAAGAAGTATTGTAGATTCTGCAAAACACATACATTGCACAAAGAAACCAAATAATCAGCCGTTCTAGCATGGGAGGTCGAAATGGGAGATTCCGCAGAAAAACAGAAGCGCCCCAGTTTCTTCAAAGGCGCAAAAGCTGAATTTAAGAAAATTTCATGGCCGGACAGACAATCAACATTGAAGCAATCCGTAGCGGTTGTTGCAATTTCAGTTGTAGTTGGTGTGATTATTGCGGTGCTGGATTACTTTATTCAGTACGGCGTAAACTTCTTAACATCATTATAGAGCGAGGGTGATTGTATGGCAGAGGCAAAATGGTATGTAGTCCATACCTATTCAGGATATGAGAACAAGGTCAAAGCCAATATCGAGAAGACCATAGAGAACAACAAGAATCTGGCAGAACAGATTCTTGAAGTAAGAGTCCCTATGCAGGATGTGGTGGAACTGAAGGACGGAGCCCGCAAGACGGTATCCAAGAAGATGTTCCCCGGATATGTGCTTCTTAATATGGAAATGAACGATGATACCTGGTATGTCGTTCGTAATACCCGTGGTGTGACCGGTTTCGTAGGTCCCGGAAGTAAACCTGTACCTCTTACAGAAGCTGAGATGAAGCCTTTGGGCATTAAGACCGAGAACGTATCGATCGACTTTGGCGAGGGCGACAGCATTGCTGTTGTTGCCGGAGTATGGAAAGATACTGTCGGCGTGGTGCAGAAACTGGACTATGGCAAACAGACAGCTACCATCAATGTAGAACTGTTTGGAAGAGAGACCCCTGTGGAAATCAGCTTTGCAGAGGTCAGAAAGCTTTAAAAGCAAACAAAGATATTTTCTTCCGGAGATTTCCGGGATAAAATATAAACTTTCGGATCCGTAAGGGCCGGAAAGAGGCAGCACAAGAGGAACGGCAACGTTCCGGTGGGAGCAGGAGGCAGCATCACGGCAGCCTGCGCCGAATTACCACATTATAGGAGGTGCCACAATGGCAAAGAAAGTAGAAGGATATATCAAGTTACAGATCCCTGCCGGCAAAGCAACACCGGCTCCCCCTGTTGGTCCTGCACTTGGACAGCACGGGGTGAACATCGTTGAATTTACAAAGCAGTTCAACGCAAGAACAGCAGACAAGGGAGATCTTATTATTCCCGTAGTTATTACTGTATATGCAGACAGAAGCTTTAGTTTCGTTACAAAGACTCCCCCTGCAGCAGTACTGTTAAAGAAAGCCTGCAACATTAAGTCCGGTTCCGGCGTTCCCAACAAGACCAAGGTAGCTACCATTTCCAAGGCTAAGGTTCAGGAAATCGCTGAGATGAAGATGCCGGATCTGAATGCAGCAAGCCTGGAAGCAGCTATGAGCATGATCGCTGGTACTGCACGCAGCATGGGTATTGTTGTTGAGGAGTAACTTATAAATATTTGGGAGGCAATGAATAAAATATTGCCGCTGGAACCTAGGAGGTAAAACAATGAAACATGGTAAGAAATATACCGAAGCTGCCAAGTTGGTAGATCGTGCTACATTCTATGAGCCTGGCGAAGCTATCGCTCTGGTTAAGAAAACTGCAATTGCTAAATTCGATGAGACCATCGAAGTTCACATCAGAACCGGTTGTGACGGACGTCACGCTGAGCAGCAGATCCGTGGCGCAGTTGTACTGCCGAACGGAACTGGTAAGACTGTAAAAGTTCTGGTATTCGCAAAGGGCGATAAGATCAACGAGGCTGAGGCAGCAGGCGCTGATTATGTTGGCGGTGAGGAGCTGATCCCGAAGATCCAGAACGAAGGATGGCTGGACTTCGACGTTGTAGTAGCAACCCCTGATATGATGGGTGTTGTAGGTCGTCTTGGTAAGGTTCTCGGACCTAAGGGCTTAATGCCTAACCCCAAGGCTGGTACCGTAACCATGGATGTAACCAAGGCAGTTAACGATATCAAAGCCGGTAAGATCGAGTACAGACTTGACAAGACTAACATCGTGCATGTTCCCGTTGGTAAGGCTTCTTTCTCTGAGGAAGCTCTGCAGGAGAACTTCAATGCACTTATGGACGCTATCGTAAAGGCTAAGCCCAGCGCATTAAAGGGTCAGTATCTGAGAAGCATCACCCTGACCAGTACTATGGGACCTGGCGTTAAGGTCAGCGTTGCAAAGTTCTAATCTGATCTCTAATCTAATTAGATAACGAATGCTTAAAAGCCGCTTCACTGTTTACAGTGAGGCGGCTCTTGTGATAAAATACACTTACGGTTTCGAGAGTTCGAAGAACGGAGAAATCGAAATCGTGTGCTTTAGAATAAAGGTTACCTCAAAAGGGTATATTACACAAAAAAGAGAAGGAGAAACCGCTATGAACAAATACCAGGGAACCCAGACGGAAAAGAATCTCCAGGCGGCATTTGCCGGAGAATCTCAGGCGCGCAATAAATACACTTATTTTTCTTCCGTAGCCAAAAAGGAAGGATACGAGCAGATCGCGGCTATTTTCTCAAAGACCGCGGATAATGAAAAAGAGCATGCCAAAATGTGGTTCAGGGAATTGAACGGCATCGGCGATACCAGGGCGAACCTTGCGGCGGCAGCCGACGGAGAGAATTTCGAGTGGACCGATATGTATGAAGATTTTGCTGTAACCGCAGAGAACGAAGGATTCCCCGAGCTGGCAAAGAAATTCCGCATGGTAGGCGAGATCGAGAAACATCATGAGGACAGATACCGTGAGCTTCTGAACAATGTGGAGACCGCAAAGGTATTCGAGAAGAGTGAAGTAAAAGTATGGGAGTGCAGAAACTGCGGACACATCGTGGTAGGTACCAAAGCACCGGAAGTATGTCCCGTATGCAACCATCCCCAGAGTTATTTTGAAATTCATGCAGAAAATTATTAAATAATCCTTGACAAGCACGGTCTCCTATGCTATCCTATCTGAGGTTGTAAAACCATGCCGAAGACAGCAGGTGCAAGGGAGACCGTGCGTAAGTCCTGCCGAGGAGATAAGTATGATTATGTCATCTCTCTGTGTCTTCAGAGAGATTTTTTTACTTTATAGGATCTTATCCTATAAAGCAAAACGCTCCGCGAGGATCGCACTGCGGCGAAGTGAAATATATCGCTAAAGCGATTCGCCGCAGGCGTAGAATCCTACGAGCAGGATTCTATTTATATTCTTCTTATCGGCACAAAATCTATAAGGAGGTAAAGAAATGGCAAAAGTTGAATTAAAACAGCCTGTAGTAGAAGAGATTTCTGCTGGTATCAAGGATGCCCAGTCTGTAGTTCTGGTAGACTACCGTGGACTTACTGTTGAGCAGGATACCCAGTTACGTAAGAACTTACGTGAGGCAGGAGTTACCTACAAGGTTTACAAGAACACCATGATGAACTTCGCGTTCAAGGGTACACAGTTCGAAGGTCTGTCCGAGTATCTGGAAGGACCCAGCGCAATGGCTTACTCTACCGAGGATGCAACTGCTCCCGCAAGAGTACTGGCTCAGTTCGCTAAGACTGCTGATAAGCTTGAGATCAAGGCCGGTGTGGTAGAAGGTACCGTTTATGATGCTAAGGGTATGGCTGCAATCGCTAACATCCCTTCCAGAGACGTACTCATCTCCAAACTGCTTGGCAGCTTACAGAGTCCTATCACCAATTTTGCACGTGTTATGAATCAGCTGGCTGAAAAAGGCGGCGCAGCAGCTTGTGAAGCAGCAGTACCCGCTGAAGAAGCACCCGCAGCTGAATAATAGTTGCAACTAATTGACAATTAATCAAAATATTTCAAATGGAGGAAATTAAAATGGCTAAGTTAACAGCACAGGAATTAATCGATGCTATCAAAGAGTTATCTGTATTAGAGTTAAATGATCTCGTAAAGGCTTGCGAGGAGGAGTTCGGCGTATCTGCAGCAGCTGGCGTTGTTGTAGCAGCAGCTGGTCCTGCTGAAGCAGCAGAAGAGAAGACCGAGTTCGACGTAGAGCTGACCGAGGTTGGCGCTGAGAAGGTTAAGGTTATCAAGGTTGTTCGTGAAGTAACCGGTCTGGGTCTGAAGGAAGCTAAGGACGTAGTTGACGGAGCTCCTAAGGTTGTTAAGGAAGGCGCTTCTAAGGAAGAAGCTGAGGACATCAAGAAGAAGCTTGAGGAAGTTGGCGCAAAGGTTACTCTGAAGTAATTTTTAACCAGTATATGACGGACCATGTGCCGGCACCTGCCGGTGCATGGTTCTTTCTTATTTGTATTTTCTAAATTATTCATTATTTGTAACTATTCAGAACCCCCTTCGCAAAATCGCCTCTACGAGGCTTCCTTTTTGCTCATGTGGTTACTTCGCCATATAAAACTGCATATCTGCATGAATGCAAGCATTCGCAGAATGCAGTTTTGCATGGCTCTGAATAGTTATCATTTTTTCAAAAATATTCAAAATATTTCCTTGACGTATTTCCATCATTGTGCTATTATGGATAGTGCACTATTGTGCGGTGCTATGCTTATTTGTCATGCATAAAATTTGACGTTTATATATACTGCATTGTTGCCGACGCAAAATAGGCTTTAAATCTGAAAGAACGGGGTGAAATGTCAATGGAAAAGAACAGAATACGTCCGATTGCCGGTTCCAAGGTTATGCGTATGAGTTATTCAAGACAAGAAGAGGTTTTAGAGATGCCCAATCTGATCGAGGTCCAGAAGGACTCCTATCAGTGGTTTTTAGACGAAGGCTTGAAGGAAGTCTTTGACGACATCTCTCCGATCGCTGACTACAGCGGCGCTTTGAGTCTGGAATTTGTGGATTTTGAACTCTGCAAGGACGACGTGAAGTATTCTATCGAAGAGTGTAAAGAGAGAGATGCTACCTACGAGGCACCTCTTAAGGTTAAGGTTCGCCTTTATAACAAGGAGAAGGAAGAGATCAGTGAGCACGAGATCTTCATGGGCAATCTTCCTCTGATGACCGATACAGGAACATTTGTGGTAAATGGCGCAGAGCGTGTTATCGTCAGCCAGTTGGTTCGTTCTCCCGGCATCTACTACGGAATCGGACATGATAAGATCGGTAAGAAGCTCTTCTCCTGCACCGTGATCCCGAACCGTGGTGCATGGCTGGAGTATGAGACCGATTCCAACGATGTATTCTATGTACGTGTGGACAGAACCCGTAAGGTTCCCATCACTGTATTGATCCGTGCATTGGGCATCGGTACGAATGATGAGATCCGTGAGCTGTTTGGCGATGAGCCTAAGATCGAGGCAAGCTTTACCAAGGACACTGCTGAGAATTATCAGGAGGGTCTGTTAGAGTTATACAAAAAGATCCGTCCCGGTGAGCCTTTAAGTGTTGAGAGCGCAGAGAGTCTGATCAATGCTATGTTCTTCGACCCCAGAAGATATGATTTAGCCAAAGTCGGAAGATATAAATTTAATAAAAAATTAGCTCTGAAGAATCGTATTCGTCATCAGATCCTGGCTGCAGATGTAGTAGATCCTTCCACCGGTGAAGTGATCGCATCCGCAGGCAACAAGGTGACTGCAGAACTGGCTGATACCATTCAGAACAGCGCAGTTCCCTTCGTATATATTCAGACAGAAGAGAAAAATGTAAAAGTACTGTCTAACCTGATGGTAGACCTGACCCATTACGTAGACTGCAATCCCAGAGATTTCGGTATCCATGAACTGGTATATTATCCCGTTCTGGCGAAGATCCTTGAGGAGTTCGGTGAGAATCCCGAGAAGCTCGCAGAGGCAATCAAGAAGAACGTACATGAACTGGTACCCAAGCATATTACCAAGGAAGATATCTTAGCTTCCATCAACTATAATATGCATCTGGAGTATGGTCTGGGCAACGATGACGATATCGACCATCTGGGCAACAGACGTATCCGTGCGGTAGGTGAATTGCTACAGAACCAGTATCGTATCGGTCTGTCCAGAATGGAGAGAGTGGTACGTGAGCGTATGACTACTCATGATGCTGAGGAGATCTCTCCCCAGTCTCTTATCAATATCAAGCCTGTGACCGCAGCAGTGAAGGAGTTCTTCGGATCTTCCCAGCTGTCTCAGTTCATGGACCAGAATAACCCTCTGGGTGAGCTGACCCACAAGAGACGTCTGTCTGCACTGGGTCCCGGCGGTCTGTCCAGAGATCGTGCCGGATTCGAGGTTCGAGATGTACATTACTCCCATTACGGAAGAATGTGCCCTATCGAGACTCCCGAAGGTCCTAACATCGGTCTGATCAACTCTCTTGCAAGTTATGCAAGAATTAATGAATATGGTTTCGTAGAGGCTCCTTACCGTAAGATCGATAAGTCCGATCCGGGGAACCCCCGCGTTACCGATGAAGTAGTCTATATGACTGCGGACGAAGAAGATAATTACCATGTAGCACAGGCGAACGAAGCACTGGATGCAGAAGGACATTTCGTGAGAAATTCCGTATCCGGTCGTTACCGCGAAGAGACCCAGGAATATCCCAAGGCTATGTTCGATTACATGGATGTATCCCCGAGAATGGTATTCTCTGTGGCTACCGCACTGATTCCTTTCCTGCAGAATGATGATGCGAACCGTGCGCTGATGGGATCCAACATGCAGCGTCAGGCCGTACCTCTGTTAAGCACCGAGGCACCTGTAGTAGGTACCGGTATGGAAGTAAAGACAGCGGTTGACTCCGGTGTCTGCGTTGTGGCTAAAAAGCCCGGAACCATTACTTATGTATCTTCCAAGACCATTCGTATCGCTTATGATGACGGTGAGAAGGCAGAAATCCATCTGACCAAGTTCTCCCGCAGTAACCAGTCCAACTGCTACAATCAGAAGCCCATCGTATTCAAGGGCGATCATGTAGCGGCAGGTCAGGTCATTGCAGACGGTCCTTCCACTTCACAGGGTGAGCTGGCTCTGGGTAAGAACCCTCTGATCGGTTTCATGACCTGGGAAGGTTACAACTACGAGGATGCTGTTCTGTTAAGTGAGAGACTGGTACGTGATGATGTTTATACTTCCGTTCATATCGAGGAGTATGAGGCAGAAGCACGTGACACCAAGTTAGGCCCCGAGGAGATCACCCGTGATGTTCCCGGTGTCGGTGATGATGCGCTGAAGGATCTGGATGACAGAGGTATCATCCGTATCGGTGCAGAAGTTCGTGCCGGAGATATTCTGGTAGGTAAGGTTACTCCTAAGGGAGAGACCGAGCTGACTGCTGAAGAGAGACTGTTACGTGCGATCTTCGGTGAGAAGGCAAGAGAAGTAAGAGATACCTCCTTAAAGGTACCTCACGGTGAATACGGTATCGTAGTGGATGCCAAGGTATTTACCCGTGAGAACAGCGATGAGCTGGCTCCCGGAGTAAATCAGGCAGTCCGTATCTATATTGCACAGAAGAGAAAGATCTCCGTAGGTGATAAGATGGCAGGTCGTCACGGTAACAAGGGTGTCGTATCCCGTGTGCTTCCGGTAGAAGATATGCCTTATCTGCCCAACGGACGTCCTCTGGACATCGTGCTGAATCCTCTGGGTGTGCCTTCCCGTATGAATATCGGACAGGTCCTGGAGATCCACCTTTCCCTGGCTGCCAAGGCGCTGGGCTTCAACGTGGCAACACCTGTCTTCGATGGCGCAAACGAGAAAGACATTATGGATACGTTGGATCTTGCCAACGATTATGTAAATCTTCCTTTCGACGATGCAGAGAGTGCAGAGTGGAAGGAAAAGGGTCAGGAGACTACCGCAGACGGCAAGCCCTGGGCCGGAGAGACCTTCACCAGCAAGCACGGTGAGGAGCTTCTCCCTGAAGTTATGCAGTATCTGTCCGAGAACAGAGACCACAGATCCGTATGGAAGGGAGTTCCCATTTCCAGAGACGGTAAGGTACGTCTGCGCGACGGTAGAACCGGCGAATACTTCGACGGTCCTGTAACCATCGGACACATGCATTACCTGAAACTGCATCATCTGGTAGATGATAAGATCCATGCGCGTTCTACCGGACCGTACTCCCTGGTAACACAGCAGCCTCTGGGTGGTAAAGCCCAGTTCGGCGGACAGCGTTTCGGAGAGATGGAAGTATGGGCACTGGAGGCGTATGGTGCATCCTACACCCTGCAGGAGATTCTGACTGTGAAGTCCGATGATGTTGTAGGACGTGTGAAGACTTACGAAGCGATCATCAAGGGAGACAATATCCCTGAGCCCGGTATCCCCGAGTCCTTTAAGGTTCTGCTGAAGGAACTGCAGGCACTGGGTCTGGATGTCAGAGTGCTGCGTGAGGATCATACCGAGGTTGAGATCATGGAGACCGTTGATTACGGTGATACCGATTACCGTTATGAGATGGAAGGTGATCGTAAGTATGATGACGATTACGATAAGAACTCCCTTGGCGAGATGGGCTATCAGTCACAGGAATTCGATGATAACGGTGAACTGGTGAACTCCGAAGACGACGATTACGTTGACGACGATTACACCGATGAGAGCTTTGACGGCAGTGATGATGAATTTTAATGCTTTGTATAGTTTGTATAGAAGGGAGTGCCATTAATGTCAGAAACAAAAAATGAAACAACCTACCAGCCTATGACATTTGATTCCATCAAGATCGGATTAGCTTCCCCGGAGAAAATCCGGGAGTGGTCCCATGGAGAGGTATTAAAGCCGGAGACAATCAACTACAGAACACTGAAGCCCGAGAGAGACGGTCTGTTCTGTGAGAGAATTTTCGGACCCAGCAAGGACTGGGAATGTCATTGCGGTAAATATAAAAAGATCAGATATAAGGGCGTTGTCTGCGATCGTTGTGGCGTAGAAGTTACCAAGGCCAGCGTTCGTAGAGAGCGTATGGGTCATATCGAGCTTGCTGCTCCGGTATCCCATATCTGGTATTTCAAAGGTATCCCCAGCCGTATGGGTCTGATCCTGGATCTGTCTCCCAGAATCCTGGAGAAGGTTCTGTACTTCGCTTCCTATATCGTTCTGGATCCGGGAACCACCAACCTTGAGTACAAGGCAGTGCTGTCCGAGAAGGAATATCAGGATGCAAGAGAGACCTGGGGCAACAAGTTCCGTGTAGGTATGGGTGCAGAAGCTATCAAAGAGCTGCTGCAGGCCATTGACCTGGAGAAGGATGCAGAGGAACTGAAGACCGGACTGAAGGAATCTTCCGGTCAGAAGCGTGCCCGCATCATTAAGAGACTGGAAGTCGTGGAAGCTTTCCGTGAGTCCGGCAATAAGCCCGAATGGATGATCATGGATGTGATCCCCGTGATCCCGCCCGATCTTCGTCCTATGGTACAGCTGGATGGCGGACGTTTCGCAACCTCCGACCTGAATGATCTGTACAGAAGAATCATCAACCGTAATAACCGTCTGAAGAGACTGTTGGAGTTAGGTGCTCCTGATATTATCGTTCGTAACGAGAAGAGAATGCTGCAGGAAGCTGTAGATGCTCTGATCGATAACGGCAGGCGCGGACGTCCTGTTACCGGTCCCGGTAACAGAGCGCTGAAGTCTCTGTCCGATATGTTAAAAGGTAAGACCGGTCGTTTCCGTCAGAACCTGTTAGGCAAGCGTGTAGACTACTCCGGACGTTCCGTTATCGTCGTAGGACCGGAACTGAAGATTTATCAGTGTGGTCTGCCCAAGGAAATGGCTATCGAGCTGTTTAAGCCTTTCGTAATGAAAGAGCTGGTAGCCAAGGGAATCAGCCAGAACATCAAGAACGCCAAGAAGCTGGTAGAGAGACTGGATACCCAGGTATGGGATGTGCTGGAAGAGGTTATCAAGGAACATCCTGTTATGCTGAACCGTGCACCGACATTGCACAGACTTGGTATTCAGGCATTTGAGCCCATCCTGGTAGAAGGTAAGGCCATCAAGCTGCATCCCCTGGTATGTACCGCATTCAACGCGGACTTCGATGGAGACCAGATGGCAGTACATCTTCCTCTGTCCCAGGAGGCACAGGCAGAGTGTCGTTTCCTGCTGCTGTCTCCCAACAACTTGCTGAAGCCTTCCGATGGTGGTCCTGTAGCCGTTCCTTCCCAGGATATGGTACTCGGTATCTACTATCTGACCCAGGAGAGACCCGGTTCTATCGGTGAAGGCAAGTACTTCAAGAGTGTAAACGAAGCAATTCTGGCATATGAGAACCAGGCATTGACACTGCATTCCCGCATTCATGTCCGCATGAGCAAGGTAAATGCAGCAGGTGAGACGATTACCGGTACGGTAGAGTCCACTTTGGGAAGATTTATCTTCAATGAGATCCTGCCTCAGGATCTGGGATTCATAGACAGAAGCGATCCCGAGAACTTCATGAAACTGGAAGTAGACTTCCATGTAGGCAAGAAGCAGCTGAAGCAGATCCTGGAGAAGGTTATCAATACTCACGGAGCATCCAAGACTGCAGAAGTACTGGATGATGTTAAGGCAATCGGTTACAAGTACTCTACCAGAGCAGCTATGACCGTATCCATCTCCGATATGACCGTCCCTGAGAAGAAGGGTGAAATGCTGGCAGCCGCACAGGCTACCGTAGACAAGATCGCAAGCAACTTCAGACGTGGTCTGATCACCGAGGAAGAGCGTTATCGTGCCGTTGTAGAGACCTGGAACGAGACCGATAAAGAGCTGACCGACGTACTGCTGTCCGGTCTGGATAAATACAATAACATCTTCATGATGGCAGACTCCGGTGCGCGTGGTTCCAGTCAGCAGATCAAACAGCTGGCAGGTATGCGTGGACTGATGGCAGATACCACAGGTAGAACCATCGAGCTGCCCATTAAGTCAAACTTCCGTGAAGGTCTGGACGTACTGGAGTACTTCATGTCCGCACATGGTGCACGAAAAGGTATGTCCGATACCGCTCTGCGTACCGCAGACTCCGGTTATCTGACCAGACGAATGGTTGACGTATCTCAGGAGCTCTCTATCCGTGAGGTAGACTGCTGCGAGGGTCAGGCAGAGATCCCCGGTATGGTAGTCAAAGCATTCATGGATGGTAAAGAGACCATTGAAGGTCTGAAAGACAGAATCACAGGAAGATATTCCTGCGAGGATATTTACGATAAAGACGGTAACATGATCGTGAAACACAACCACATGATCACCCCCAGCCGTGCAGCCAAGATCTTAAGCGTTGGCGTAAATGCACAGGGTGAGCCCATTGAGGAAGTGAAGATCCGTACGATCTTAACCTGCCGTTCCCACGTTGGTATCTGTGCAAAATGTTACGGTGCCAACATGGCAACCGGTGAAGCTGTACAGGTAGGTGAAGCAGTCGGTATTATCGCTGCACAGTCTATCGGTGAGCCCGGTACCCAGCTGACCATGAGAACCTTCCACAGTGGTGGTGTCGCAGGTGACGATATCACACAGGGTCTTCCCCGTGTCGAGGAGCTGTTCGAGGCCAGAAAGCCTAAGGGACTTGCAATCATCGCTGAATTCGGCGGTAAGGCGGAGATCCGTGATACCAAGAAAAAGCGTGAAGTTGTGATCACAAATGAAGAGACCGGTGAATCTAAGGCATATCTGATTCCTTACGGTTCCCGTATCAAGGTAGTAGACGGACAGGTACTGGAGGCTGGTGATGAACTGACCGAAGGTAGCGTAAACCCTCACGATCTGCTGAAGATCAAGGGAATCCGTGCCGTACAGGATTACATGCTGCGTGAAGTACAGCGTGTATACCGTTTACAGGGTGTAGATATTGCCGATAAGCATATCGAAGTCCTGGTACGTCAGATGCTGAAGAAGGTCCGCATCGAGAATAACGGAGATACCGAGTTCCTGCCCGGAACCCTGGTAGATGTCCTGGATTTCGAAGAGATGAACGAGAAGCTGATTGCAGAAGGCAAAGAGCCCGCAGAAGGCAAGCGTATCATCCTGGGTATTACCAAGGCAGCACTGGCAACCGAATCTTTCCTGTCAGCAGCATCCTTCCAGGAGACCACCAAGGTCCTGACCGAAGCTGCCATCAAGGGTAAGGAAGATAAGCTGATCGGTCTGAAGGAGAACGTTATCATCGGTAAGCTGATTCCTGTAGGAACCGGTATGAAGAGATATCGTAACACCAGACTGAGCACCGATGCCGTAGAGACCATTGATTTCAGTGGTGATATGTACGGTGACGATGCAGAGTTGAATCTGAGTGATGGAACCGATCTGGATGCAGAGAATGCAGATGCCAGCGCAGAAGCAGAAACTGTAGAAGTAGGAACCGAAGCTGATAATCAGTAAAATAAAGCTCCCCGGGAATTAACCCGGGGAGTTTTTTTGTCCTAAATTCAGTAGTTATTGTAATTTCAGTATTGTAATTTCGGTTATTGTAATTCATCGACATTCAGTACCTGCCAGGCGGTGATGCGGTAGAAGGTATCCTCATCGGTCTGGGGATAGAGGATCTCGATGGTCACCTGCAGGGATTGCAGATCGGAGATGGGGATCACATAGGACTTCCCATGACCCACAGAAGCGAAATAGGCATCTTCACTGTCTGAGGAAGCATAGATACGCTGTAATGTCTTGTCCATCCCGGCTAACGACTGTTCGGCCTGATTGCAGGCATCATAATAGGCGGTGGTACGTTCCAGTACCCGGTTGCTTAGCTTACTGTCGGCGTTGGCGCTGACGATGGACAGCACCGCAAAGGATACCAGACACAGGATTACGAATACCAGCAGGATAGAAGCAGATCCGATATTCATGCCGAATTGTTTTTTCTTAGAAAAATTACTCATGTAAGCCCCTCCTTTCTGCTGCGTGGTGCATGACAGAAAGCGTATAAATGGGAGAATCGGGGGAAGAAATCTCTCTGATGCTGATCTGCGCTTCCATAATGCCGGTTCCCGGATCCGGGGTATGTGTAAGCTCGGCTGAAAAATCAGCGTTGTCACCGGAGGAACACAGATTCCACTGACTGTCGAAGTACAGGGTCATGGTATTTTCCGCTGTCTGTTGTGAAGGGGAGAACAGATCCTGCATGGCATCAAGGTCGCCCTCCGCAGCCAGATAAGATTCCGCCAGATTTTGTGCCCAGATAACGGCGTGATTTTTGTTGACCGTCTGTGTGCTCAGCAGATGTGATTTGGCAAACAGCTGAATACAGACAGCACTGGCAAGGGAGAAAAACAGGATCGCTATGATCATTTCCATTAAAAATAAACTGGATCTGGAGTGTTTCATGATAAATTCCGAATCCTTTCCGTCATTCTATTCTTCTATTCCGTAGTACCGCAATGTACATGAATGTAAAAGGTATGGGTCTCCCGGGAGGGCGTCTGCAAACAGACCCGGATCAGATCGTCGCCAGCATAGGAAAAGGTAAGATCCGTCAGTTCCAAAATATCCGTACCGGCAGGCAGGAGCTGTCCGCCGAGGGAAGTGCCCTGTCGCATGAAGAGTTCCTTCAGATGTCCCCCATAATAATAGAGATAAGTGCAATAAGTATCTTCATCGATCTCAGAAAGCATACAGAGTGCCGGAACATCCTCTAATGTGGTTAAGGAGATGCTGTCTGCGGTATCGTTCTGACGTACCTTTTCCATAATATAGGATACTGCAGTCCGGCTGTCATAGTTCACGTCCATATCTTCCACCGTATGCTGGTAGACATCTGCTCCGATAGTGACGAGAGCCAGGGCGGAGACGGCAAATACACCGAACAGCGCCAAAACGAACAAGATATCCACAATAAAATGTTTTTCCTGTGTCTTATGGTTCATATGTCAGAACTCCTTTAACGGGCACCGGTTCTGCGGAGTACCGTGACCTCCGGCAGAAGGTTGCTGCCATAGTATTCGTAGTCAATGAAGAAGCTGTCCTCATCATATAACAAGCCGTAATGCTGTTTCAGATATTCCAGGGAGGGAGGATAACAGCCCTCCACGGCGTAGCACTGGGAGATGCTTCGCTCCAGTGCCGTCTCCAGACTTTCCTGTTGTTTGCTTAAGGTAGATTCGCTGACCGATCCGATGCCCTGCAGAAAAAGAACAAATAGCACTATGAATGCAAGGATCGGAAGCAGGTAGATCAGCTTCTGCCAGAGAGACCGGTTTTTTTGTTCAAAACGATTCATAAGCAGCGCTCCTATCCGATACTGGTCATAATACCCATCAGGGGCAGGATAACCGATAACAGAATCAATCCCACAATAACGGAGAGAATGATGACCAGTGTGGGCTCTAAGACAGCGATGATGGACTGCAGTTTACGGTTGGTATTCTCTTCGTAGCGGTCGGCAATTTTTTTGAGCACGACATCTACGTTACCGCTGCGGAAACCAACGGATACCATCTGGGAATAGAGATGATTGAAAATACCGGCACCGGTCAGGGCTTCCGCAAAATTAGCACCGGCATTTATGGCTTCCTTGCAGCTTAGAATCTTTTGCTTCATTTTCTCGTTGCCTACCAGGGAAGCGACCATGTCGAGACTGGAGTAGGTATCCATGCCGCTGCTTAAGGTCAGTGCCATACCGCTGGCGAAACGCTCACAGGCAACACTTTCATAAAAATTTCTCGTCAGGGGGAACCAGTTTAAGAACCGGGCGGTGACACGTTTACCGGTCTGGGTTCTGGTGGCGAACAGATATAACAGAAGCAACATACATAAAATACTTACAAATACAAAGGAATAGCGGTTCAGATGATTGCCCACCCGCAAAAGGGAAGCGGCAAATCCGGTCATCTCACTGCCCAGTTCCACATAGACCTGCTCAAAGATCGGCATAACGCGGCTGACCAGTACCACAATGACGGCAGCCATCATGGCAATCATAATAAAAGGATAGGTCACGGCATCCCGGATGCTGTGAGAGATGGCTTCTTCCTTCTCGTAGTAATCCGCCAGAGAAAGCATACAGACATCCAGATTACCGGATTCTTCGCCCAACGCAATCATATGCAGACAGTAGTCCGGGAACACATTGGTAGATTCCAGAGCCTTGTGGAAGCTCTCGCCCTGTCTGCAGACGGTGAGAATCTCATCAAAGATCGCTTTTCCCTCCGGAGACCCTGCATCGCTCTGTAAGATCGCCATACCCTCCACAGGGGGAATTCCAGCCTGGAACAGCATGGCAGCCTGGCTGCAGAAGGATGCGATCTCTTCATTGGAAAGTAATTTTTTCTCTGTAGTCTTCATTTCGTTTTATTCCCTTTCACTAATACATTTTCTGAAGAATATAATTGCTGCCGTCGCCGATGAATTTTTTCAGAGTCTTGTCATCGGTGTTGGCACCGAAGGTGGGATCCACCAGTGTCCATACATTGCCGTCGAATTCAATAATGCCGTTCAGCCATCCCGTATCCGCCGTATATACACTGATCCAGGCATGGTAGGCATCCTGGGCATAGCCGACTTCCAGTCTGGTGGGGATCCGCTGGCTTCTGAGCATACTCGCCATAACGGCGGCATAGTCCAGACAGATACCGGTTCCGGAAGTCAGGATAGAATCCACATCGGAAGTATATCCGGTGGGGGGATCGGAAGCTTTTGCATAATCATAAGTGATATTCTGTGTGATATAGTCGTAGATCCGGGTGATCACTTCCAGGTCCGAGGAAGCTCCCTCGGCAAGTTCCTGTCCTTTCGCCACTACTTTACTGTCTGCATTGAAATTCACGTATTGGTTCGGATAAAGGAAAGGACCGAAGGAATCGGTGATCTGTACTTCCAGATCCGCATACAGGCAGGTGGCGTAGTTCGTGCCGGAGATATTCTCATAGATCGTCACATCGTAATAGCCGTCACCGGAGGACAGAGGAAAGGTCTCGTAGCCGTTTCCGTGCAGATCATAAGTGTAAACGATGGTGTCGGGTCCGGTGATACGCAGTTTTACTTTGGGGCAGGTACCGGTATAGTTGGCACAGATATAGCCGTCCGACATATGGGAGTAGTCGATGACAGCCACATCATTGGATACGACCTGTGTGCCGTCCGCTTTGGGGACGAGGCAGACAGGAGTGGCATCCCGCAGGGGGAGGTCAGGGGTGGTGCTTTCCGGTTCCGTGGAAGATGTGGTATCCGCCGAGGTATCTGCATTCGACGCCGCATCAGAGGAACTTTCTGCGGACGATGCTGACGCGGAAGCTCCGGCGGGGGCATTCACGGGAGTGCTGTCCGTGGCGGAGCCGCAGGCACATAACCCGATCATTATACAATATGTAATTAACAAAATGCGCAGCCGCGCAAAAGATCTGGGTATTCGCATAGAAATATCGACATCCTGTTGTTATTGTGTCATTCCCGTAACATTATCCGGAGTAAACAGAAGGTGCAGTGTCTCGCCGCCCTTTACGGGAACATAAATATTGGCTTCCTCCGTAAGGAAAGGAAAACTGATCACACCTTTGGTACTGTCTACGGAGAGCGGTTCGATGATCTCACCGGAGAGCGTCTCCATAAAAGCTTCGTCATAGAGAATGTTATCTCCGGTAAACTTAAGGCTTAAAATATTATTCTCTACATAATCCAGTGTAAGCTCCGCGGGAGCGGGGGCAAACATTTTCTCGTTAAACTCGGAGAGCGGAACGATGACTAAGGGTGACAGAAAAGTCAGTACAAAGACCACAGCGGTAGTCACGATCAGACGGTTATAGGAAGCTGCATTGATTTTTTTACGAAGCACCAGCTTGTCAAAAGGAATGGTATTGACCGGCTGGTTACAGGTGGACAGGATATTCTGCAGAGCATTGTTTGCAGTGTTCATGTCCAACTCATAACGATTCTTTTTATGAAAAAACATAACTGTATTATCCTTATCCTTTCTATCCTCTCATGCTGGCTTTCAGATGCTCCTGCCCGGAGGCGATATAGCGTTTTACGCTGCTGCGGCTGATCTCCATGGCGGCAGCGATCTCTTCGAGCTTCATGTCGTTATAGTAGCGCATGATCAGAACCTGTTTTTCATTGAAAGGAAGCTGTTCTAAGGCTTCCGTCAGCCGGGAATATTCATCCTTTTGCTGGTAATGCAGTTCCGGATTGGCATCCGGATGAGGATCCTGTACGATATCGAGAATCTCCTGATTCAAGGTCTGACAGTCGTTCTGCGGCCGCTGCTTCTGGGTCATATCGTAGCAGACATGGAAGCAGATACGGTTCAGCCAGGCAATAAAAACAGTAGGATCATTCAGTTTTCCGATGTTTTTCAGAGCCAGTATGTAGACCTCCTGCATGGCATCCTGAGCGAGAAAGTCATCCCTCAGATAATGCCTGGTATAGTTGTACACTTTATTATAGGTAAGGGCATACAATTCCGCGAAGGCATCCGAGTCGCTGTGCTGGGCACGGATCACAAGACCGGCAATGTAAGAAATGTTTAAATCTTTCATGCGTTCGTCTCACTGCTTGGTTAACGGGTTCCTTAAGCGTGGAGCTTATTGTATGTCTCGGTAAGCAGAGTGGAGAAATACTCTGCATGGGCTTCTTCGTTTAAAATATAGGCATACTGGATCTTGATGGGCGCATTGCTGTGCTCCTCATTGTATTCCTTCAGCTGCTGATCCAGACTTTCGATAAAATAGTCCATGGTATCATGGGAACCGTGATTGACGATCATTAAGAATTCGTTACCGCCGTTACGTCCCACCACACCGAAGGCATCGCCGACGCTCTCTAAGATACCGGAGAAATCTTTCAGCATCTGGTCGCCGACGACATGTCCCATGGTCTGATTGATCTCCTTGAGGTTGGTGATGGTGACCATATAGCAGGCGACATGTGCCAGGGACTCCGGGGAATCGTAGGTCTCGAAGACCACATCCAGTCCGTGTCTGTTGGGAATGCCGGTCAGATGATCCAGGAAAGCTGCGCGGTTCAGTGCATGACTTTCCTCGGCGAAGGTGCGTAATTTATAGAAATCATATAATAACCATACCAGATTAAATAAGGCAAGAATCCAGGAGAGTGTACATAGAATGAAAAGTGTCCGGTTTTCAAACAGCTGTGTGCCGAGTGCCGGATGCAGGGTCAGCATCAGAACATAGGCGGTCTCCAGTAAAAGCAGAAGAACCAGCTGTACGGTTTTCGTGTTGCGGAATGTTTTAACGAATTTCTTTTTCTGTATCATATAGGTTCACTCCTTTGGAATCATGGGTTGTGATGTGCATATCGGGACGACACTTTGTGTCCTCCCGATGTCCGGGCGCCGCCCTATACGTCTCGTATCTTACACAATAATGCCTGCAAGCAGTCATATTGTGTAAGTCACGATCCGTGCACTTCTCATGCCTGCGCTCATTGTACCAAGTCGCTGGCGCGACAGCCAGCCCAAGTACATAAAAATCTTTGTTTTTCATAAAAAAATAGCAGTTTTTGAATTTATGTTGTATTGTTGAGATACCGCTATCACAAAAATATACATAGTGTCTGCTGATTAAGCTAAAGCACTTGATTTTACTGACTTTTTCCTCATTT
>ERZ808240.1519-NODE-1519-length-28428-cov-4.571142_pt1 | contig 28428 bp, 18 predicted proteins | sample MGYA00521084_ERZ808240 | MGnify/ENA primary metagenome ERZ808240 (study PRJEB31516, sample SAMN03275571) | gut metagenome | biome: mammalia-associated habitat; material: feces | host: Papio cynocephalus | place: Kenya | collected 2012-08-06 ... | reverse complement strand
TCGCTGCAGATTTCCGTATATTGGTTGAGTGGTTCTGATGTCATGTTACTTTAAGTTTAGAAAACTATAAAGTTACTGATAATCAGCCATTTAACCAAATTTCATTAGTTATATTACGTTAATAAACTCTCTCATTTTCAAACGATTACATGAGAATTAGCAGAGTATTAAATTAACTGTGCCAATGCTAATAGTCCTTGATTATTCATGGCATAAAGGTATAAATTTTCTGTAGAACCAAAGTATCTTCCCCCTGGGTTTATCGGGTGAGCCTGTTTTCCCCGGAAAATAAGTTTACAGGTTATAACCGTACAAAAGAAAGAGCTGTATCAAACTCTGTTTGGAGTAAATGATACAGCTCTTTCTTTTTTGTACGTATGGGATGCGTACGCTTCCAATCAAAAGTACATCTGTTCCGGAATTGTATTTATAACACCCGCTTGTGCGTTGTTCCAATGCTGTGACAAATGACTGCCCATTAGAATGGCAAATCATCTTCACTCTTGGCATTGGCTATTCCCAATGAATCGTTGCTGCTATCTGTTGCAGGTGCAGCAGACTGTGTGTAAGGATCAGCTGGCATGGGCTGGACATTGTTGGCGTTAGCGTCAATGCGCTCTACTTTCCATGCACGAATAGAGTTAAACCATCTGCCCTGATATTCATGAGCGTCAATATCAAAACTTACTTTTAATTCTTCGCCCACTTGTATTTTGAACAGGTCAATACGGTCTGCTCCAAATACATTGAAGCAGCATTTTTTAGGGTACTGTTCGTGGGTCTCAATTACATAATCTTGTGATTTCCATTGAGTGCCTCTTGCTGACACGCCTTCTCTTGCATCAAGGACAGCTATGATTTTTCCTTCAATTTCCATTTATTGATATTTAAATATAGTTTATTTGTTCGCGAAATTACTAAAATACTTCTGAAAAACGAAATTTTTTATTTATTTTTTTTTGTTTACGTCTTCTATTTTTGTATTTTTGTAGCACAATAAAGCGTAAACAATAACAATTAGAAATATTTAAATATAATGAGATTAACTATATCAAGTAGTTTGTTGGCAAGTCGTTTGACGGCATTATCCAAAGTATTAAACAGTAAGAACTCAATGCCTATTTTAGACTGCTTCCTTTTCAATGTCCAAGGCAATACATTGACGATAACAGCTTCAGACAACGAAAACGTGATGACAGCGCAAGCCCTTTTGGGCGAATCTGACAGCGATGGCGTTTTTGCCATTAATAACCGTATGATATTGGACGCTGTCAGAGAGCTTCCTGAGCAGCCTTTGACATTAGACGTTGATATGGATAGCTATGCTATCAAAGTAGTTTATCAAAACGGAATTTATAACTTTACCGGTTTGAGCGGTGAAGAATTTCCTTCATTTGAAATACTGGATGACAATGCGCACGCTGTAACGATAGATTCCAAGACATTCAGCGGTGATATATCACGTACGATTTTTGCGACTGCCAATGAGGAGTTACGACCCGTAATGAACGGTCTTTATTTTGACTTGAATAGTGAAAGCCTGTCTATTGTCGCGAGTGACGGTCATAAGTTGGTGCGTACTCGTAACGCGAATATTACATCAGAAGAGCCATCTTCATTTATATTGCCAAAGAAGCCTGCATTATTGCTCAAAAACACATTGCATAAAAATGACGATGATGTAGTGATTCGTTTTAATGAAAGAAATGCTTCCTTCATGTTTACAGACGGTACCTTGACATGTAGATTGATAGAAGGACGCTATCCTAATTATAATTCCGTCATTCCTCAGAACAATCCTAATCAACTGACGATAGAAAAAGCGGCATTGCTGGGTGCCATAAAGCGTGTGTTGCCATTTGCCAGCGACAGCAGCTTGCTGATAAGGCTGCATATGGAGCAGGATAAGCTGATCGTTTCTTCGGAAGATATTGATTTCTCTACAAGTGCAAAGGAAGAACTTGTATGTAGTTATGACGGCAATACAATGGACATAGGATTTAAAGGAACTTCTTTGGTGGAAATTCTTTCTAATCTTGATACGCAAAATGTAATATTGAAGTTGGCAGATCCAAGCAGACCTTGTCTTGTCATTCCAGCAGACCAGCCAGAAGGAGAGGATGTGTTGATGCTTATAATGCCTATGCTGCTTAATGACTAAAAACTGTGCAGCTTGGGGTAAAAAAGTGAAGGAATAAAGGAATTAAGAATGAAATTGAATTTGAAAAGACCGTTAGTCGTTTTCGATTTGGAGACGACAGGTTTGGATTTGGTGAAGGATAGAGTAATCCAAATATCATATATAAAAGTATATCCTGAGGGTAAAGAGGAGAGAGTCAATCAATTCGTTAATCCAGAGAAAACAATTCCGGATGTGGTTGTGGAATTGACAGGAATTACAAACGAAACAGTAAAAGACGCTCCTACATTTAAAGATATATCGAATAACTTGGCAGAGACCTTTAAAGGGTGTGATTTTGCAGGGTACAATTCAAACCACTTTGACATACCTATGCTTGCGGAAGAGTTTCTGAGAGCCGGCATAGATTTTGACTTTTCTAAATGTAGATTGATAGATGTCCAGACCATTTTCCATAAGATGGAGCGTCGGAATCTATCTGCTGCATACAAATTCTATTGTGGCAGAAAGATGGAAGAAGACTTTGTAGCGCACAGGGCGGATGAAGACACTGAAGCTACTTACAGGGTGCTGCAAGGGGAGCTGGATATGTATTCTCCTGAAAGACAGGAAGAGCCAGAGCGACAATTGAACAACGATATGGATGAACTGGCTGCATTTTCAAAAGTAAATGACAATGTGGATTTTGCGGGGCGCATTGTTTGGCAGGAGAAGAAAGATGCAAAGGGTAATGTTTTAAAAGACGAAAAGGGAAACCCGATAAAGCAAGAGGTCTTTAATTTCGGAAAATATAAAGGTTGGAGTGTCGCAGATGTTTTACATCGTGATCCTGGATATTATAGCTGGATATTAGGTGGCGATTTTACGTATAATACAAAGCAGGTATTGACAAGAATACGTTTAAGGGAATTTTGTAACAATAAATAATCACATTATGCTAAGAGGGAAAAAAATAGTTATAGGAATAACAGGAAGCATTGCAGCCTACAAGTCTTGCTTGATTATACGTGAATTGATTAAGCAAGGTGCAGAAGTGCAAGTTGTAATTACTCCTGCCGGAAAAGAGTTTATCACTCCAATTACATTGTCTGCCTTGACTCATAAGCCTGTTATCAGTGAATTTTTTTCTCAGCGCGATGGAACCTGGAACTCACATGTTGATATAGGCTTGTGGGCAGATGCCATGCTCATAGCTCCATGTACCGCCAGCACATTGGGGAAAATGGCTAATGGTATAGCAGATAACATGCTCGTTACAACTTATTTATCCATGAAGGCTTCTGTGTTTATCGCACCGGCAATGGATTTGGATATGTATAGACATCCTTCTACGCAGCGAAACATGCAACTTCTTCAGTCTTATGGAAATCATATTATAGAGCCTGAGAGCGGTTTCTTGGCAAGTGGACTTGAAGGAAAAGGGCGAATGGAAGAACCGGCTGAAATAGTTCATGTCCTTGATAGTTATTTTAAGGGAAATACCCGTCAGTTGCAAGGAAAGGATATTATGATAACAGCAGGACCCACATACGAGAAAATAGATCCTGTGAGGTTTATAGGAAACTATTCAAGCGGTAAGATGGGATTTGCGTTGGCAGAAGAATGCATGCGCAGAGGTGCAAACGTTACGCTTATCAGTGGTCCTGTAAGTCTGTCTTGTTCAAAGAAGATACATCGTATAGATGTAGAAAGCTGTCAGGAAATGTATAATGCGGCTGTTGAATGTTTTAAGACAGCAGATGCGGCTGTGCTGTGTGCTGCCGTAGCTGATTTTAGACCATCGCAATTGTCAGAGACAAAGATTAAGAGAAAAGACAATAATTTAGAGCTTAGTTTGTGCCCTACGCAAGATATTGCACGGCAGTTGGGAAAGAACAAGCGGGACAACCAAGTCTTGGTCGGTTTCGCATTGGAGACCAATGATGAAGTCGCAAACGCGAAAAAGAAATTGTTAAGTAAGAATTTGGATTTCGTCGTATTAAATTCAACTCGTAATAAAGGAACAACGTTTAAAAGCGATTATAATCAGGTGGACATTATTTCCAATGAAGAGAGCTTGGCCTTTGACAAGAAAACGAAAGATTTGGTAGCCGCAGATATTATAGATGTGCTGGCGAAGAAAATGGCTCATATCCAGAACGTTGACAGATAAGATAAAGAGAGGCGCCTGATGTGGAATCCTCGCTGCAATTTTGTGCATGTTGTTGAATGAAAAGGCTTGAAATAATTTTAGGTTACAGATTATGTTTTATCGACGTATTATTATAACATGTAAAATAGGGCTTGTCTTAGGTCTTTTGCTAAGCTGTAAGGCTCATGTATGTGCACAAGAATTATTGGCAAAAGTTGTCATTAACCACAATCAGATACAGGGTACTGATGCCAGTGTCTTTGATAATCTGCAACAGACCTTGGAACAATTTGTCAATGATACACAGTGGACCACTCTCAGGTTCCAAAAAAATGAGCGCATCAATTGCAGTTTCAACATCACCGTTACCAAATATGACCAGTCAAACAATATGTTTACTTGCAATGCTTTGATACAGGCGAACAGGCCTGTTTATAATGCATCCTATACTTCTGTATTGTATAACAATAAAGACGGAGACTTCAATTTTCAATTTGCACAATTTGACCAATTGGCTTTTAATGAAGAGCAGATAGACAATCAACTTACAGCACTTATCGGTTATTATGCATATCTCATTATTGGTCTAAACCTTGACAGCTTCTCGCCGATGGGAGGTGAAGATGTGCTGCAACGCTGCTTGAACCTTACGAACAATGCGCAAAATCTTAATTTTCCGGGATGGAAATCTTTTGAAAATTCACGGAACAGATTTGCCTTTATCAATGATTATATGGAAGGAGCGATGAAACCATTCAGGCAACTTCAATATGATTATTACAGGTCAGGACTGGATGAAATGTCTACTAATGCAGAAAGAGGACGAACCAATATTTCTACATCAATAGAAACGAATCTCAAGAAGGTGCACGAAGACAGGCCATTAAGTCTTTTGCCCCAAATCTGGACAGACTACAAAAAGGATGAATTGTCCAATATCTATAAGGGAAAAGGCACACAAAAAGAGAAGAATGCCGTTTATGATATTCTGTTCTCTATTAATGCTTCTCAAAATAACTATTGGGAGAAAATAAAGGAATAAAAGTTGATTGGACAGTTCCTGTTAGTAGCACAATGGCGGAGTTAACTTGCGATATTTCAGCTTGTTAATTCCGCCATTGTGTAACATAAGCAGTTATATTCTTGCTATTGGAATGGATAAAGTTACTGATAAAGTAGGGTATTATAAGTTATTCAGTTTCTTTAGCAGCAACTTGTTAAGCGTCTGTATATGTTTTCCTTGTTTCGTTAAATCTGTCTTGATATTGGTTATGTCATTAAACAGGTCACTAAAAGCGCTCTGCACCATATTCGGTTGCCTTTTTGCTTTATTGGCGTATGGGTTGACAATGATATTGATGCCATTATGAACAACTCTGATATTAATGTCTTTGCCTGCCATGATAGGGTCGCCGTCGTAATGAATCAAGCCTTCAGACTGTCTATGTACAATGATATGCTTTGAACGGAAAGTCTTGATTTTTGAATTTTTATCAAGCGTTTTGTTGAACATGTCAATACTGATTTGCGGTGCATCAAGCATATCAAACGGTTCCATAACGATTACGTCCAACAGTCCATCACTCATTGAGGCCTGTGGCGCAATATATGCATTGTTGCCATATTGTGAAGCATTGGCACAGGAAATGAGGAATGCTTTATAGAGCATGGTACCGTTTTCATCTTGTATTTCGTAAGTTTCAGGCTTGTATTTTAGTCCCTCTTTTAAGATGTTTTCCAGATAAGTAACAGGTCCTCTTTTTCCTGCTTCTGCAAATTTCATGCTGATAAAAGCATCAAAGCCCATACCGCACGTACAGAAAAAAGGATACTCGTTGATGATACCGTAGTCAAGTGCATGAACATCGTGGAAATTGATGATGTCTATGGTTTTTTTTATGTCAAACGGCAGCATCAGGTGTCGAGCCAATCCATTACCGGAGCCACAAGGTATAATGCCAAGGGCTGTATTGGAATTGACAATGCTGCGGGCAACTTCATTGACGGTTCCGTCTCCTCCTATGGCTACAACAAAGTCTATACCGTCATCTTTTGCTTTTTGGGCAATTTTTGCAGCATGTCCAGCATATTGAGTTTCAATGATGGAATACTCATAATAATCTTTATCAAGATACTTCTCAATAAGTTGTGGAATGCCACTTTTCTTGATAGTACCTGATATGGGGTTCATTATAAATGATATTCTTTTGGTAGGCATTTGTCTTGATTTGGCTATTAATGAAGAGTTGTTTTAATGTTGATACTCTGATTAATTGTGTAATATAAAGTTAATGGAAAACACAAAGAAAACTTTTGTTGTTATGGAATACCTCTGCATGTTTAAATAAAATGTACGTGTGCTTCTTCTTAAATGAAGAGCTGACCGCACCTTGTATTTAAACTTATCCCCATTATAGATATGATTTCTTGTTTGTATTTCATCTTCCTTTTGTTGCTCATCGGTATATTATATTGGCATATGGAAATTCCAAATGCAAAAACTGATAATAAAGTTTTGTAATATATACATATAAATCAGTAATATACTGTTTCATATTCATTAAATATGAGTATATTACACTTTTGAACCAACTGCAAAAATACTATTTTTTAGTTGAAATGCATTACATTCGCGGATAATATTTTTTGTTTTAGACACTTTTCCAAAAAAACATTAATGATTTGCACATTTTTTTGTATCTTTGCAGCCTATAAAAACAAATGTAGAAAATCTACACCTATATAAATATGGGACTATTACAAGAAAGATACAAAAATTATCGCATTCCGCAGAAGTATATGGCTGCGGGTGTTTATCCTTATTTCCGTGAAATTACAGGTAAACAAGGCACAGAAGTTGAAATGTCTGGACACAAAGTTTTGATGTTTGGATCAAATGCTTATACAGGTCTTACAGGCGATGCACGAGTAGAGGAGGCTGCCAAGAAGGCGCTGGATAAGTATGGAACAGGATGCGCAGGTAGTCGCTTCTTGAATGGTACACTTGATTTGCATGTAAAATTAGAAAAAGAACTTGCAGAATTTGAACATAAAGATGACGCTCTTTGTTTCTCGACAGGTTTTTTTGTGAACTCGGGCGTTTTAGCAGTAGTTTGTGGTCGTGAAGATTACATTATCTGTGATGACCGCGATCATGCAAGTATCGTTGACGGTCGTCGCTTGTCTTTTGCAACATGTCTTAAATACAAGCACAACGATATGGAAGACTTGGAAAAGCAGTTGCAGAAATGTCGTCCAGAAGCAATTAAATTGATTGTTGTAGACGGTGTGTTTTCTATGGAAGGTGATTTGGCGAACTTGCCTGAAATAGTAAGATTAAAGAAAAAATACAATGCATCTTTAATGGTAGATGAAGCTCATGGTCTTGGCGTATTTGGCAAAGAGGGTAGAGGCGTTTGTGACTATTTCGGTGTCACGGACGATGTAGACCTTATTATGGGTACCTTCTCAAAAAGCTTGGCAAGTATTGGCGGATTTATTGCTGGCGATAAAGATACCATTAACTATCTTCGACACAATTGCCGTACCTATATTTTCAGTGCGTCAAATACTCCCGCAGCTACAGCTGCTGCTATGGAAGCATTGCATATTATCAGAAGAGAGCCGGAAAGAATAGCACGTCTGTGGGAAGTTACCAAATATGCATTGAAGCGTTTTCGTGAGGAAGGATTTGAAATTGGCGATACTGCAAGTCCTATCATACCGCTTTATGTGCGTGATGTAGAGAAAACTTTCTTGGTAACAAAATTAGCTTTCGATGCAGGTGTATTTATTAATCCTGTTATACCTCCTGCTTGTGCTCCTCAAGATACATTGGTGCGCTTTGCCCTCATGGCAACCCATACTAATGAACAGGTTGAAAAAGCAGTGCAAATCTTGAAAAAGATATTTGTTGAGCAAGGTATTATAAAATAATACAATATAAACAATGGTAAGTATATACTTTATCTTACCTACTGTTTTCATTCGGAATTGATTTCGTGGTGTAGTGCAGCCCGGTAGCACTCCTGATTTGGGATTTGTGGTCGAAGGTTTGAATCCTGTCGCCCCGACAATTCCGATTGAAAGTGAGACGCATCTGACAAATTGATGTGTCTCATTTTTATTTTTAGGCAATAGCTTCTTATTGTCTATTGAAGTAGCCTTATAATCTATGATAAAATGAAAAAACACTTGTTATTATTAGTATTCTCACTGATGCCATATTTAGCTCTTTATGCACAATTGAAGAGAGAGTGGGAACAATACTTGTTTGATTTAAGTACAATAGAAAATATGGAATCTTCTTCTTGGCAATCGTATTATGATTTGTTGTATGATTTAGAAGAGAATCCGATGAATATCAATGCAGCTTCGCGTGAAGACTTGGAGCAATTGCCTTTCTTGTCTGCGCAAGATGTAGAGAGTATTCAAGAATATATATACAAATATGGTCCTTTTAAAACATTAGGAGAGTTGGTATTATTGGAGAATATTGACTATAACAAGCGTAAACTCTTGTTTTATTTTACTTATGCAGGTGAGGTGAGAGAAAAACACTATCCTGAGTTTTCCAATATATTGAAATATGGAAAGTATACTGTTTTAGCATCGGGGAAGGTACCATTTTATACACGAAAGGGCGATCGCGAAAAATATTTAGGCTATAAATACAAACATTCCATTCGATATGATTATTCCTATTCCGATTATATGAGATGGGGTATCGTGGGTGCTCAAGATGCAGGTGAACCGTTTTTTGCAGGGAAGAACGCATGTGGCTATGATTATTATTCATTCTATTTTCTTATTCGTAATTGTGGGCGGTTAAAGTCTTTAGCGATAGGAAAATATAAATTAAAGTTCGGTTTAGGTTTGGTTATGAACAAAAGCCTTAATTTCGGCAAGTTGTCCACATTGTCATCAATGAACAGTATGTCTAATAATATACGCCCTCATACATCATCAATGGATGTCAACAGCTTACAGGGAGCAGCGGCTACTGTAAACCTGCTAAAGGGACTTGATGTAAGTGCGTTCGTATCTTATGGAAAAATAGATGGTACCTTGGATGCAGATGGTAATGTGTCATCTATTGTTACTTCAGACTATCATCGTACGCCTTTGGAATTATCCAAGAAAAACAATACTTCCCAGTTTGTGACGGGTGGCAATATTAATTTTAAATGCAAAGGTTTTCATATAGGAGGAACTATAGTATATACAAACTTCAATAGGAACTTGACACCTAATAAGTCAGCTACTTATAGAAAATATTATGCAGAAGGAAAAGATTTCTTTAATGCGAGTATTAATTATGGCTATATATGCCATAAACTATCATTTAGCGGAGAAACTGCTGTTGATAAAGACAGGAATATAGCAACACTTCATACTCTTGATTATAGAGTTAACGAAAGAATGGATTTATTTGCAGTTCATAGGTTTTATGATTATAGATATAATGCTCTTTTTTCAGAAGCTTTTTCAGATGGAGGAACTGTGAAGAATGAAAGTGGAGCATATATAGGGATGAATTATAAATTAAGAAAGCACTTATTGTTGTCTGCATATGCCGATTTCTCTTATTTTGCTTGGCCGAAATATCAAATATCTGTTGCTTCTCATTCTATTGATAATTTTCTCAAAATAGTTTATACACCACAACATTATGTTTTATCTGCACAATATAGACTTAAATTGCGACAAGCTGATAATGAAGATAAAACGGATTTAATAAGTAAAATAGAGCATAGGGCTCGTGTTTCCATTGCATTGCAATTAGATAGTATGTTGACGACAAAGACACAATTGGATGCTGCATATTGCAGTTATAAATCAAACAGTAAGGGATGGATGCTGAGTCAGTCAGTTTCTTGCCAATGGCTTCCTACCGTTAATGTAGGTGCTTCTTTATCGTATTTTGATACAGATGACTACAATAGTAGACTTTATCATTATGAGAGAGGATTATTATATGCTTTTTCTTCGCCTTCTTTTTATGGACAAGGAATACGTGCATCTCTTATAACGAATTGTAGTAAGATAAGAAATATACTTATCATAGGAAAGTTAGGCGTTTCTAAATATTTTGATAGACATGTAATAGGTTCCAGTTATCAGCAGATTAACCACTCATCAGCTACAGATTTAGAATTGCAGCTACGTTGGAAGTTTTAATAAGCAGGTGTTCATAATTAAAAGTATCCTGTCAAATAATGAAGGTTAATATATACGATTAATTTAGAACACCTACGTTAGCTAACCTCAAACCTGTCAGTAGAAAAGATAAAGAAACTATGTCTATTGGCTGGTTTGAGGTTGTATATACTATCATTATTTACTTGGGATCTTGCAAATAATTTATGCTTCCATCTTTCCACAGATGTTTTTATAGGTACAATATTGGCAAATATTAGAATCAGAAGTAGTGTTGAATGATTGATTGGGGTCAAAAATCCTATCTAATACCATCTGAAGTTGCTCTTTAAATGTGTCCGATATGGTGCCTACATCGTTAATTCTTTGTTTATTAATATATAATGTGCAGTCATAATTCTTTGCGCTTGCTTTTTGGATAAATAACAGTGCTGGACTAACTGGCAAGTTGTGAGCATTATAATTGTCGTTTACGATGATAGCATAAAGCATGGCTTGCAGATAATAATCAGCATGTTTCTGAGGCAATGGAGGAGAGACAAATATATCTTCTATATTGTTAATAGGTGATTTAATGTCAGACGCACTTGTCTTATAGTCCACAACTCTAATGGTTTCGATACCTGTTTCCTTATCAACGACCTTGTCAAGTCTGTCTATTCGCCCGCCAACTGTTATGTTTTTGGTTTCGTTGTTTATCTTGACAGGAATTTTAGTGTACATTTCCTGTTCAATTCCTAATATGCTGAAAGGCGCATTTTGCATGTCAATCTCAATAAGCGTATATAGATACCGGATAATAACCTCTCTGTTGATGATTTGAAAGCCATTGAGTTCAGGCATCTTGTCTTTGTCTGTATCTATATTAAACACTGTTTTGGCAAGGGCTTTATCGACAATACGTTCTAATAGTGGACGATTTTTTCTAAGCTGTTCAAGTTCGCTTGTGGTTATTATGCGATGATTGTCAATGTATGGTCTGTATAATAATTCAGCGGCTTCATGAAAGATATTTCCAAATAACCTCTTGTCTATTTCATCATCTTCCATTTCATCCGGTTCTTTTATTTTGGCTATTGAGTGGAAATAAAATTGCAGCGGGCATCGCAAATATCTGTTAATGGCTGTTGGTGAAAGATAGTTGATTTGTGATAAAGACAGGTTTACCGCATCGTCTTTTTCTATCGTTTCAATATTAGAGAATAGCATGTCTTGCCCTGCCTGCAAGTTTATTTGCTTTATATGCTGATTACTTTCAACCATTAGTTGCAGCATAAATCTACTTTTTTCACCTGTATTGCCTGTACTTGTGTTATTGTTATTGTAGACTATTGTAATATCTTCAGCCCTTTGCAAGAGCCTGTTAAAATAGTAAGCGTAAATAGCTACCTTGTTGTCTATCGTAGTTAGGCCATAAGCTTTTCTGAGTGAATATGGTATGAAAGAAGAATCATTTACCCCTTTAGGCATATTGCCTTCATTGCATGAAAGAATTAGCAGATGCTTAAAATCGAGATTACGCGTTTCGAGAACACCCATTATTTGTATGCCTTCTATAGGTTCACCATGAAAAGGTATGGAGGTAGTGCTGATTAATTCGCCGATAAGCTTTTGCAAGGTAATAATATCTACATCTAAATCACCAGATGATACGAGTTCTCTTAATCGGTTAAATAAAGTGTACATTCTAAAGAGTGACTCCTGAAAAAGAGGGTCTTCTATTTGAGCATTGTGTGCAATAATCTTTAAAACGCTTGTAATCCATTCTATTAAAGACAGATTATCTATTGGCATTTTAAATAAAGTGCTTAACGCAGTATCTATCTGCAGTTGTGATAGGGTAGGGTAATAAACTTTATTTTGTCTAAGTTGCTGTGATAAAGTACCGGTTAATGGTGAAATGTATTGTATGAGTGGATGTGAGAGCACTCTACACACAGCTTTGAGAGTATATCTTCCTTTTGCATGTGAATAACCATTGATATGTAGGGAAAGAAGTTGAGATATTAATGATGCAATGGGAGTGTTAGAGAGAGGATAGCCAGTTGTTACATTAATTTTTTCTACTTCGGCAGGTATATTGTGAATGACGCTTTCAAGTAATGACTCATCGCAAAGAACGATAGCTGTTTGTCGCCCTTCTGTATATCTGTCATTTTCTTTTAGCCATTGCGCCACATATCTGGCTTGTATGTTCTCGGTAGTAGCACTGGCAAAAGTCATGTTTTTTTCTTTCTTCATGTTGTGATAGATATTGGTATCATTAATATCTAATTCATTGGGGAAGTCTTTTAGATATTGAGATATATAGACGCCAGCTTCATTGAAGAAGCTTTTTTTCCCTGTTTGTGGCATATAATATTGGTCAAAATCCCAATAAAAATGTGCTTTACCTTGTTTTTTTAGTTTAGAAAAGATTTTCTGTTCTACAATTTGCACAACATTAAATCCTATAAACAGATAATGGTCGTACTTAAAAGACAGGCTTTTGTCGTTTACAACATCCCTGTATAGCATACCTTCATAGGCTATACCTTGTTTTCTTAATGCATCTTTGAAATCATGATAGATATCTCCATAGTGAGCCCAAAATGTGGTGAAACGCTTTTGTATTTCAGATTCTTGGATGTCATTGAAACTGTTAAAGAATTTATGTAACAGTGTTTTTTGTTCATCAGTTAGATAGGAGAGATCATCCAATTGATGAATGTCTTTTAAATTACAGAATACTTTGTCTGCATCTGCCATATTCTTGTCAATGTCATCAAAGTCTGCCAACAGTATTTGTCCCCATCCGTAAAAATGGTCAAGTGTTTCGTTCTTGTATAATCCTTCTGCATAGGTTTGATAGCATTTGTACATTTCGCAAATCAGCTTAATAGGATCTCCTACAGTTAGCTTAGAGTGTTGTCTAAACAAATCACTGATGGTGATATAGGAAGGAGACCATATAGGTCGTTGAGCTATTTGAGCCAAATAGGTGTTGAGAAATAAAGAGGCACGTTTGTTAGGGAAAATAACGGCTACGCGTGTTAGGTCATAACCGTATTTTTGGATAATATCCTGTGCTACGTATTCTAAAAAACTTTTCATTGCTGTTGATGTCGTATCTTTAGTAGGTTTATGAGGTGAGATAATAAAGGCGTACAGAATTGCACTTATACTGGTACGATAGTGTTAGTGTATACATACCATAAGTAGCCCATAACATGAGGATATCCCATGGATTTCAGAAGCTGAATGTACTGCATTACTTGTGCTTTATGCTCTTCTTTCGATTTTCCAAATTTGAAGTCAATGACTTTCATTTCTTTACCGTTATAAATAACCCTGTCAGGTCGTCGCTCCATTAGCTCACCCGTTTTTTCATTGATAGATAAGATACTGCATTCATTGAAAACTTGCCATTGGTCATTGAACCAATCTGCTACTTTCGGATTTGACAATCTTTTTGTGAGTGTTTCTTTCATTTTGGCTGCTGTAATATCTTCATCATATAGTATACCTTCAAATTCTAACTCCTTGATAACATTTTGAATGTCGGCAGTAGTGCGTATGCGTGAGAATAGGTTATGCAAGATATTGCCCATTTTAATGTATGATTTGTGTTCATCTTCGCAATCATTCTTAGCGATAAATTCCTTGCTTTTATTACTTTGTTTAAAGTTTACTAATAGGTCAAATGTACCAATATGAATTGTTTTGGGATATACTGGCTGCAAGAATACATTCTGGGATGGCTTTTTGTCTTTCTTTTCCTTAATGTATATTTGTCCATATTCAAAACTTGTTGGACTTTGAAGGTCCTCATGGCCTGTAAGTGTAGCACCATCAAGCATTTGCGTTAATTTGTCCAAGCTTTCAATGATGATGGCAGACCGCGTTTTAGATGCGGCTTTTCCATTCTTATCGCATTTGGTTCCTATAATCATCAGGTTTTTGCTTGCTCGTGTAAAAGCTACATAGAGAAGATTCAGATTGTCAACAGTGTTTTGTAGATGCTCTTCTTCATAATCTTTGGCATATATTGTTTCAGACAATTGCTTGTTGTAATCTATTGGCACTAATGGAAGTTGGTTAAAAGGACTAAGTGTAGGCTTGCACCATATAAGGTTATCTCTATACCTCTCTAAAGTCCAATTACAATAGGGAATGATGACATTATCAAACTCTAAGCCTTTGCTTTTATGAATACTGATCATGCGTATTCCGTCAATCTCAGCAGCCTGTATGGCTTGCGAATGTAAAGAATCGTCCCATTCATTGATAAATCCTTCTATATTATCCATCTTGGTCTTTATAAAATCAGAAAGGCCATCGTAGAATGCGCAGATATAAGCTTCTTGATTATCAATATTTTCAAGTTGAAAGAACTTATATATCTTTTCTACAATTTCGAACAGAGGCAATAAGGTTAATTTACTCATGTTCTCGACAAAAAGCTTTGGGAGATACTGGTTAAGGTGATTTTCGTCAGCTCCGTTTGTTAATATATTGCTGAAAGAGATAGCATCATTATGCATAATTTTCTTTGTATAGCTAACCGCTAAGCTGGCCCTGATCAAGATATTTGCAGGGTCAACAAGTAGTCTTAGAGCTTGAATGATGATATTGACTGAGAGAGAAGCTTCCAGCTTGAAAGCCTCATCACTCACTAATTTAATTTCAGGTCTGTGTTTGGCAAAGTAATCAGCAATCACCGAGAATTTCTCGTTTTTCCGTAGTAGAATAGCTATTGAATTATACTCGGCTCCATTGTCATGTAGCTTGTCTACACAGCAGACAAGTTCTTGCATCATGTGCTCATCGTCATTTTCCTGTCCCAGCAATTTTATATTGACATATCCTGTATTGGGCTTGTTGTCAGGCACAGTTTGGTATACATCGCTATAAGCTTTTTGAATCTGTATAGCTCCATTGGAATTTATTTCTTTCTCATGTTCATATTCCAAGTTGGCCGCTATCTTAAAAAACGCATTATTGAAGTTTATAATTCTTCTTTCTGACCTGTAATTGGTTTGAAGAGTCTTTATCTCAAGTGATTTCTCCGGTGTTTCAAATTCGTCAGAAATATTATTAAGTAGTTGCCAATCGCCTGAACGCCATCTGTATATACTCTGCTTTACATCGCCAACAATCAGATTGTTGATAACATCGGTATCTTTATTTTGGCTCATACATTCCTTTAATAGCACTTTGAAGTTGCGCCATTGTATAAGTCCTGTATCTTGAAATTCGTCTATCATGATATGCTCCAATTGGCATCCAATCTTTTCAAACACAAATGGAGAGTCGCTATCTTTAATAAGCTGATTTAATAGAAATTGAGTATTGCTGAGCAGAAAGCAGTTATTGTCATTATTGATTAGATTAACCTCTTCTTCTATACTATTGAGCAATCTCAATTTATCCAAATGTCGTAGGGTAACAGTAGCTGTATTATACAATACCCATAAAACCTTCCGTTCTTCTTCAGCGTCATGAAGTAGTTTGAAAAGCTTGTCATTTACAACAGACAATATTACTTCTCTCTCTTTACTGCTCTTGGCTGCCCAAGCATCAGGCGTATCCAGACATTTCGTTAAGGCACTCTTGATACAATTTTTGTCGCTGAAATCTGTCGTTTTGAGTTTTCTGAAATAACTTGCAATGCCATTCTTACCACCACTGTACGATGCTGGTGTTAATCCTGCTTGCTGTGTGACAGATTCAAATTCATCGGCATAGTGAGTCATCTTGTTGGTAGCAAGTTGCTTGGTTTCTTTTAGCATTTTGGTATATTTGCTAAAGAAATTTTTATTGTTGAATGTTTGTTGCAGGTTATTACTCTCGCTTTTATAAAAATCTTTAAAGATAGTGAGCCCGAAATTTTTTATGCTTCCTATTATGTTCCATCCTTTCCCGTCGTCAATAGTTGCATTTATATAACTCATTAACCATTGCAGAATGATACTCTTTTCATTGAGAGAATCAATGAGTGTGTCAACAGCTAAATTCTCTATTTGGCTGTCATTAAGGGCTATACGCATATTGGCAGTAAGATTTAGCTCTCTGGCAAGATTGCGTAACACTGTTTGAAAGAAAGCATCAATGGTTTGCACTCTGAAATAATTGTAATTGTGCATAAGGTAACTAAGCGCCAGACCTGCTTGCTTGCTGGCTATGCCTTTATCTATGTTCAGAGCTGAAGTTATTTCATCAATATAGCTTGCAGAATCGGGCAAGAGCTTCCATATTCCATAGAGCTGGCTGATGATTCTTGTTTTCATTTCTTCTGTAGCTTTATTGGTAAAAGTTACAGCTATAGTGCTTTTAAAGCACAACGGGTCTTTAATGAGCAATTTTATGTATTCTGTAGTCAGTGTGAATGTTTTTCCACTGCCTGCACTCGCTTTAAATATTGTAAGTGGTTTCATAATAGAGCAATAATTATAATGGCATTTATAATGGCATTCAAATGGTGTACGAATATGGTTAGAATGAGAGCAAAACTACCAATCTCTGAATAGCTCAAAAGAAAAGCGGCAACCTACACCATAAAAAGACTGATTGCGTGCTGCGCAGAAAAAGCCTATGGATAAATATCTGTTTGTAAAGCCATATCCACATTCAGTGTATGGATGAAGATGGTCAACAAAAAGTATATTGGTGTATATGCGTTCTGTTTCTATAAATTTTCCAACATAAGGTATTTTTGACAGCAACATAAGTGGAGATTCGTAAGTAGCGTTCATTCTAACATAATATTCGGACGCGTTGTACCAGTTGCTATTGAGTAATTGGAAATCACCGGTCCAATCATCATTCCACCCATTGGGAATATTTTGTTCTCTAAAGTTAGTATAGTCCAAGAAGTAGGCTTTATCGTTTTTGGTTGTATATAAGCCACAGCCAACTCTTAATGAAAGTACTTTTAATGAGTATAAATTTTGCCGTAATGAAGCATCTAACTCTATACGCTCATACTCCATATCTGCCTTTCCAACACCGTTAATGCCTCTTTCATAATCACTTGTAAATATTATGCCATTCCATCCCCACGGTCTATATTGCAATTGTATGGTTGGGGCGAATGAGTAGTAATTTATGGGGCGCTTGGCAATTTCAAAGCCAGCTTTGTCAACGGCAGAACGGCGATGAAATATTAATCCTAATTGCACTCCTACCTTTTCGGAAAAATCATAATTGCTGATTATTTTTATTTTAAAGTTTTTGAAATAGTCAAGATTCATTTTATCCCATTGAATGGAGTCTAATGTTTCTTGTTTGAGTTGGGCTATAATGCTTGAATTGATAATTCTGTTGCCATTGCCGATGGCTACTTCTACGTAATTGTTTTTTTCTTTGTTAAAAGTATATCTTATCGGCAAGTCAAAGTAAAACTGATGTTGCTTAAATGAGTAGCCACCTTTCATGCTGACAGAAAATTCCTTGGTGGAAGTAAAAGCATAGCTGCCTCTTAGAGACATTTTATAGCTAATACCTTTTCTCTTGCTATAACTGAGTTGTAGGGGATTCAATATAGGCGATATTCTAAACGACCCTTGTTGCCTTACGCCAAAACTACCTTTAGTGCGGTTAATGAAATAGTCTTCTACTGTATTGGCCAATATCTTGTCCCAGCGTTTTTGGCTTTCTTTGAGTAGCAGTGAGTCCTGTCTGTTTTTTATATCACGGGTTAAAGCCATTTTATGGTCATGATATAATCTGTCTATGTTATATGGCAAAGCTTTTGGCCTTATAAGATTCATGATATCCATAGCCTGTTGCTTGTATTGCAATGTATCTGGTAAATCTACAGGATTGTCAAAAAGAGCATAATAATGAGTAGTAATCTTGTTGCCTAAGAATCTGAATGTAGCAGTTATATCACTCTCCTTGGGCATAAGAGAGTAAAGGCCTTGTTTTCCCATTGTAATATTAGCCGTGAAACTTATCATATCATGTTCACCTATGAACTTGATTTTGATAATTCGTCCTTTCTTGAGGTCTACTATAGCGGCTCCATTGATAAGTTGTGTATTACGCCTTTTAGGCAGGAATATAATTTCCGCTCTATTATCAGTTAGATAGGTAATACTGTATTTATAGAGATTTTTGTTATGATTGTTGAATGGTGACAATATCTGCCCGTTAATCATGGCAACGTTGTAAAGGTTAGGATTAAGGTAGTTTAGCAATATAGGCATCGTTTCTTTATTATTGGGAATGGTACCTACACTTATTTGTTGCTTACCATTTATAATCATGTCTTTTGTCAAGAATATCTCGGAGTAAGTTTCACCTGCAAATTCTTTTTTCCCCTTTGATATGGCATACATGGTTGGAATAATGGCCAAAGCACAGTTGCGCTTGTCAACATCCAAATAATATCTTAAATATATATTGCTTTTGAGCGTATCATTTTTAGATGGCAAATTTTGGCAGTAGTTAATGACACGTTGCAAAAGGGTGGAGTCTGAAATTTGCTGACTGCATGCAGATACAGAAAAGAACAAAAAGAAAAATGCAAATAGGGAAACCTTACAATAGGTATATACTCTTTTTGTATAGATATCTCTTTCTTGTGTTTGCTTGTACCTCTCTTTATCCATAATATTTAGGCATGCTTTGCTCAAATTGTGTATAGCATGCTCTTTCTTGTGATTATGGTTAAAGATATTCATTTGATAGTTTAATCAAAAATTTATACTTGCATATAAAACTTGTATATAAGAATGTAACTATTCGGTGGATGTTATGAAAGAATACTTTTTCATTCACCGAATAGTTACGTTATAAAATGTTTTTAGTTTCACTTTTATTGAAACTAAAAATACTGTATTTAGTTAAAATAATAAAGGAAAGTGGCAATGCCTTCCAATGCCTTTTTCTTTTGATCCTTTATTTCAATAGAAAACTTTATCTCTGCTTTTATAGTTCCTCTAAGGTTGGCAATAGAGTGTAAATCAGCTACCAATCTTATCGACTCGCCAGATTTGACGGCTTGGCCGAATTTCATTTTATCCATGCCATAGTTGACCATCAATTTAAGATTCTTTACTTCAATAATTTGATTCCATAAGTAGGGTAACATAGATAAAGTAAGATACCCGTGGGCAATGGTAGTCTTAAATGGGCTGTCTTTTTTCGCTTTTTCCTGATCTACATGAATCCATTGATGATCAAGAGTTGCATCAGCAAAAAGATTTATTCTTTCTTGGGTTAACTCTACATAATCAGATGTTCCAATGTTTTTGCCTAATAAAGCTGCAAATTCGTCATAATTATTGATAATTAGTTTGCTCATATTTTATTTTCTTTAAAATTAGTAGACATGTAATATTGTAAACAGTGAGTCGTTGAGTGCCAAACAGTTGCCTTGTAATGGCTTGCATGACTCTATATGTTACTTGTTTTAGTTTCACCAAAACTAAGGAAGTCTCTTTGTGATATAAGGCAAAGGTAAGCATAAAATCTGAGAAACTGCCTATTTTGCGGCATTTAACTTTCCTTTGTTCAAAAAATTATCAAAAAGTCCAAGGATAGCTATCTGGTTTTAATCAAAAAATCATGTTGTAAAACCAATGAAAATGGAAACAAATAAGGCTCATAATTAAATTTGGGCAAAAACAATATATTATACATTACTTGATTAAACATTTTTATATTTGATACGTCAAATCAAATAAAGAAAATATCTATGAACGAAGATACACTTCTTGGAAAAATTGGAAATGAAAACCATTTTACGGTTCCTGATGGTTATTTCGATAGCGTAGAGAGTCGTATTATGAGCAAATTGACACCTCTTGGAACAGAAATAGGGGCTGACAATGCGCTTGGAAAGTATCGTATATCGAGATGGCGTAAGGTCGTGTCATGGGCAGCTTGTACGATAGTGCTGTTAACTTCAGGTGCCATTTTTTATTATTATAACCAATCAAAGGGCATTGATTATTCGCATGCTGCCAACCAGCAGTCTATTGCTAACCATTACAATGAAGATATGCTGATAGATAAAGTATCTGATTGTGCTATGATAGATAATGGAGACCTATATACTTTTGCTACAGATGAGAAAAATTAAGTATTTACATATAAGTTGTTTTAAATGTTTGTTGGTGTGTCTGTTGGCTGCGCATATAGAGGGCTGCGCATGCAATATGCAGCATGATAAAGATACATTTTCCCCCAATCAGTTCCAAATGCAAATGGAACAATATATCACAACGCATGCTTGTCTCAGTCCACAAGAGGCAGCCGCTTTTTTCCCTGTTTACAGTGAATTGCAGAAGAAGCTACGTGTCTTGCATGAGGAGCTAAAAAAAATAAGACGCTTTAAGCCTGTTTCTAACGAGGAATGCAGAAAAAACATTCAACGCATCGATAAGATTGAATTGGAAATGAAGCAGTTGCAGCGTCGCTATCACGAGCAATTCATGAAGATACTGTCGCCAAGTAAAGTTTATGATGTTATCAAAGCAGAAGACAAGTTTCACAGACAAGCTTTCAAGAAGATGATTAATGATATAAAAAAAGGAAAAAAGAAAAGATAAAGTTTTTCTTGTAAGTAGGTGTTCAGATTAATTAAAAAGGATTTCATACATACGATTCATTTTGAACACCTGCTTAAAGTGTTCAAAGAATGTCTCCTTTCATAGGTCTGTGCCCCTTGTTCTATGGGCATTACTGCCTTTTGCAGTGAGAAAACAACACTATTGCTGGAAGAAGGACCAATGAGAAACTGCCTATTACCTAATATATGCATTAAACAATTGTTTAAAAAGAATAGGTATGAGGGGGTAATTCTAAGTATATATTACCAAAAAGCGGAAGATGAGGGATTCAAACCCCCGATACCAATAAGATGGTATACCGGATTTCGAGTCCAGCGCATTCGGTCACTCTGCCAATCTTCCTTATTGCAGATGCAAAGATACGTATATTTTTTGTTACGAACAAAAAATATCGGAAATATTTGGGTAGCTACCTTTACTTGTTTAACCATTGTGCAGACAATACAAGAATAGGCTCACTTGATAAGCAGTATTTATGTCTTATAAAGTGAGCCTGTTGTTATGCGTTTCCCTCTATTGCACTATTTTAAAGCGTATGCGAAAAGACATTGTTGCCTGGTCCCAATTCGTTCCTAATAGTACAAACTTTCCTATCTGTCCCGTAGAACGTACATGCTTGCCTATGCATGGACAAACATCATAATCGCCGATATACACTAATCTTATTTTTTCTGAGGTGTCATGAGGTAAGTTGACTAAAGACACTCCTTTGGGTATCTCATTGCGATTGACAAATTCGTATCTAACAGGCAAGTCCTCTTGGATTAACTCATTCATCTTGTTTTCTATCTCTTTTTCTTCCTGTTTGGAAGGCTTGTGGTCAAGTATATAACTGATTTTGCTTTTCTTGCGCTCTATATGCGCATTGGTAGACCTGTCGCATCCAAACATCCTTATCATGGTCTGATTGAGCAAATGCTCAGCTGTATGGGCAGGAGGAAAATCTTCTTTGTTGCGCGTGTTTAATACATATTTATCATCGTCCATAATGTACTGTTATTTAAATGCAAACTTTAAGATACTTGCAGAATTTCCATTGATGTGTACAGGTATGTAGCCATCGGGCATAAGAGAGAAGTGGCAATTGGTTGAAGAAAGCAGCTCTTTCGCATCAAAATCTCCCTCTGGCAATTGAAGATAATCAAAAGCATGTTGTGGAAGACGCAAAGAACACTCCTTTTCATTGGCAGAGAAGTTAGCCACTACTATGAGCATCTCATCTTTATACTTCCGTATAAAGGCATATAAAGAGGCTGCATCAAACTGGCCGTTGTTATAGTTGGCATACATGACATCAAAGAACAAACCGTCAGAAACTGATTTCTCAGTTTTTGCTATATTCAATATCTGCGTATAAAGGGCTTCTAATTGCTTTTGCTCTGTGGTCAGTTCTTTTCTGTTAATGTAGCCGGCAAAGAGACTCTTTACGGTCCAATAGTCAAAAATGGTAGTACGCCCGTCCGTTCCACTGAAGCCTTCATGGTCCATTCCCGGTTCGCCGTATTCCTGACCTGCATAAATCATGAACGGGTTCTCGCGCATGAGCGCATTGACAGCTACCGCCGGTATCGCTTTCAACGCATTGCCGGCAAAATAGGGGCTTGCTATGCGTTGCTCATCATGGTTTTCCAAAAAATATAGGATATGCTGGTGTATGTCGTCCACGGCTTGCCATTGTGGAGTAATGGCTGAGGCTGGCTGGCGATGACAGATAACTTCTTTCATGCAGTCGTACATGCCTACCTTATCGTAAAGATAGTCAAAGCCACTGGCTATATACGTTCGGTATAAAGAAGGATTGTACACCTCACCGATAAAGACGATGTCAGGGTAGAGCTTTTTAACTCCTGCTATAGCCCATTTCCAGAACTGCCATGGAACCATCTCTGCCATATCACATCTGAAACCGTCTATGCCCTTAGCTGCCCAAAACAGCAGTATTTTGCGCATCTTGAACCAGGTATCGGGTATAGGAGAAAAATGCTCCGACTTGCCTCCTGCATCACAGTAATCAATGCCATAATTAAGCTTTACGGTTTCATACCAGTCATTCATGTCAGGAGAGTTGTTAAAGCAATCATTGCCTGTTGCCTTGGCTGGAAATTCTGTATAAGGCTCTGCTTCTCCTGCATAAAGGTCTATATGGGGACTGAAAGGGGCGTTGGTGCAGTAATAGAAATTGTTATTCACAGAGAAGTGCATATTCACATCGTCTTTCTCCCCCAAATCTATTACACCTTTTGGCTTTTCTATGGAGTGGTATTGGCGGGCAACATGATTTGGCACAAAATCTATAATAACTTTCAAGTCTGCCTGATGGGTGCGTTTTACCAAGGCATTGAACTCGTCCATACGCTTGTCTATGTGGTCTGCCAAATCCGGGTCAACATCATAATAATCTACTATGGCATACGGTGAGCCGGCGGTTCCCTTGACTATGGCTGGATGCTGCTTGGGCAATCCGTATTTGGCATAGGAAGTCTTGGAAGCATGCCTGATGATGCCTGTGTACCAGACATGGGTAACACCTAAATCCTTTATTTGCTTCAATACATCTTTGTCAAAAAAACTCATTTTTCCGCAACCGTTATCTTCATAGGTTCCGTTTTGCTTGCACGTCTTTTTCTTATTGCCAAAGAGACGCGTAAATATCTGATAAATAATTACTTTACTCATAAATATTCTTTCGTTACTTTAATGTTGAAAGTCCCTACCTGCTATGAAAGTGTGCTTTGATACGATACAACGACTATGCAAAAAAGGTATGATTGACATCATCCTACATCATCAATCATACCCTTCTTCCTTAATGTCTATTAATAAATATTTGTTTATGCAATATTCATTAATACTAATCTTTTACACCTGCTTGTTATGCAATGCCATGAACAGAAACAGTCTTGTCTATTCTGCCAATCATGCCTTGCAGAGCCTTGCCGGGACCGCATTCTGTAAAGTCATCAGCACCGTCTGCAATCATGTTTTGTACACAAGAAGTCCAACGGACACTGCTTGTCAATTGGGCAATAAGGTTAGCCTTGATTTCAGAAGGATCAGTGTGAGGCTTGCCGTCAACATTTTGATAAACGGGACATTTTGGAGCAGTAAACTCAGTATGCTCAATAGCTGTCTGAAGTTCGTCTTTGGCAGGTTGCATCAGTGGAGAGTGGAAAGCGCCGCTTACCTTTAATGGCAGAGCACGCTTGGCTCCTGCTGCCTTCAGCTTTTCGCATGCTTCACCGATAGCCTCTACATTGCCGGAAATAACCAGCTGTCCTGGACAATTGTAATTGGCAGGAACAACGACATGACCCTCTTTGTTGATTTCTGCACAAACCCTCTCTATTGTATCATCTGGCAGACCTACAATGGCAGCCATTGTAGAAGGGGCCTTGTCGCAAGCTTTTTGCATAGCCATGGCACGGGCATAAACAAGCTTCAATCCATCTTCAAAGCTCAATGCACCGACAGCTACAAGTGCGGAGAACTCACCTAAAGAGTGGCCGGCTACCATCTTGGGGTCAAAGGCATCGCCTAAGCAGAATGCGCTGATAACGCTGTGAAGAAATACAGCAGGTTGTGTAACTTTAGTCTGCTTGAGTTCTTCATCGGTACCGTTAAACATGATATCTGTAATTCTATAACCTAAGATATTGTTGGCTTTTTCAAAAAGTTCTTTTGCTAACGGATTGGTATCATACAAATCTTTACCCATGCCCACAAACTGAGCACCTTGACCGGGAAATACAAATGCTTTCATAAAATTGTTCTTTATTATACTTTATTTTTATAATACGCAACAAAGGTACTACTTTTTTTTTATCCTACAAAATATTTGGCATTTTGTCATGGATTGCATTATGCTTGATGCTTACGTAATTGTCTGAAAATATGATACTTGATAGCTTCTGTGAATAAACTGCGCCAGACCAGATATTTGATACCTGTCAAGTCTTGCAATGTGTAAAGCCGAGCATCGCAAGACCTGTCTGTACATCAAGCCCTGTGCAACGGTATTCTATAAGCATACATAAAGTTGTGTAAAAGTCCTGCGTTGCTGTCTCGTATCGAACGAAATGAAAGCTCACATCGAACGGTACGAGTGTTCATATCGTTCGATGTGAGCATGCGTACCGAACGTTACGAGACAAAATAGCGGTGCTTTTACATGACTTTGACTATGCTCTGGCAATATATTAGCTATATTATATGTCCATGAAAACAATCTGACATATTATTATAATTATATGCTGCATGTACCATGTAGTCCATGGCCTTCAAGTATGGTAAGTCATCCCATGCTTCAGTTGTGGCTTATTACCACAGATACCTATCTATTGCATATCTCTATATGTAAAGAATAGGTAAAAATACGGCATTGTAAGATTGGATGAAGAAAAATTCTATAAATCATGTTATATAACATAATATTGGCTGCATTATAAGTTAATTTATAATAATTTGCAGAAGAAAGTTTGCAATAATATATATATATACTATATTTGTCAATCAATACAATGGGGATGAGAAAGAAGTGAGTCCAAACATAATCAACAGTTAAAACTATTTTCTATGGAATTATTAATTTTTATATGGATAGTAGGCGTTCTCTTTAAATGTGCGACAGGTAAGTAGTATGGTAATTTCGCATATATATAAAGATAACGAGCATTGGATAATCCAAACCAATGAAGCGCATACCGCTGGAGTTGCAAAGCTGGCATCGGGCTTTGCAAGTGAATTTGGCATGCATTCTTGGGGAAAAGTATTAGGGACACTTCATGATCTTGGAAAACAATCAAATGCATTCCAACAACACATTAAAAAAGAAAGTGGGTATGCACCAAAGACTAAAGTTACAGGTGATTACCATCATGCTTATGTTGGTGCGATTGTTGCGAGAAGATTATATGGAAAGACGGCAGACAATTTCTTTGTAAATCAAATTCTATCTCACCATTCAGGTTTGCATGATTCGGATGAATTGGATGGAAATAATAGTGAACTTAAAAAAGAAATACCAGCAGAAATAAATACCGAAATAAAGAAAAGCAATTTGGAAAAGCCATCATTCAGATGTGAATCCAACGATTGGCATCACTTGGCGCGTATGTTATATTCTTGTTTGGTAGATGCCGACTATCTCGATACGGAAGCTTTCATGGACAAAAAATCTTCGAATTTGCGTTCAATCAAAACTGCATTGAAAGATTTACTTCCAATGTTAGAAGATTATTTTCGTGATTTAAAAGAAAATGCAAAAGAAACAGAGGTTAATCATATTAGGAATGAAGTGCAACGACTTTGTATTAATGCCTCAAGTTCACAAGTGGGTTTTTACAGCTTAACTGTTCCAACAGGTGGAGGAAAGACTTTGTCTTCTTTAATATGGGCCATGAAACATGCTATATATAACGGTCAAAAAAGAATTATTATAGCGATACCTTATACCAGTATTATTGTACAGACTGCCGCTATATTGAGAAGTATATTTGGAAACGGAAATGTGCTGGAGCACCATAGTAGCGTAGACCCTGAACATATAAATGACGAGGAACTCAAAGAACGGATGAAGTTAGCTACCGAGAATTGGGATTACCCTATTATTGTTACCACCAATGTGCAATTGTTTGAGTCTATGTTTAGTAACAAGCCATCAACTTGTAGGAAATTACACAACATAGTAAACAGTGTTCTCATATTGGATGAGGTGCAGACTCTTCCCATGGACTACTTGCAACCTATAGTTGACTCTTTAAAGACATACAACAAATTATTTAATGTTTCAGTGTTGCTTACGACAGCGAGCCAACCTGTTTTGAGTGGAATCATAGAAGGGTGCAATCCAAAGGCGACCTTTATCGGGATAAAAGAAATCAAGGAAATTGTTCCGGAAGGACTTAAACTCAATGAGAAATTAAGACGAGTAAAACTTAGTATAGATAACAATGGAAAATCGTATGATGAAATTGCAAATACACTGGTGAAGCATAAGAGGGTTCTTTGCATAGTAAATACCCGAAGAGATGCAAGGGAAATATTTGAACGATTGCCACAAGAAGGGATAACTTTGCATCTCTCCAAAATGATGTGCCCCGCTCATATAAGTGAAACCATTGCTAAGATAAAAGAAGCTCTCAAAGATGATAGGAATGAAATTATCCGTGTGGTATCAACTCAATTGATAGAAGCTGGAGTAGATATTGATTTTCCTGTTGTATTTCGACAGGAAGCAGGATTGGATTCCATCTTGCAGGCAGCAGGACGATGCAATCGTGAGGGAAAACAAGGTATCTGCACTACATTCGTGTTTAGTCTTGCTAAAGAACATAACCTGCCTAAGGGGTTGATACAAGATGGCAATAATGCAAGGCATCGTTTAAATGTATTATCTGATTGGTTTGCTCCAGAAACAATGACCAGCTATTTTAGACAATTATATAAGGGTACAGATTGCTTTGACCAAAAAGACATGAAGCATTATCTATACGATGTCAAAAATATGTATTTTGCACGTGCAGCGAAAGAATTTCAACTGATAGAAGATGCAGGGCTAAATGTTTTTATTCGCTGGAAAAACAGTACAGTGCTGCTACAACAGTTAATACAAGAAGGTCCATCGTATCTTTTGATGAAGAAACTGTCTCGATACAGCGTAAACATATATCAAAGGGATTTTGAGGCTTTGTGTAAAATGGGGGTTGTCTCTGAAAAGATAGCGGGAATCTTTGTTGTTGATTACAGCCAACAATATGACGAGTATATAGGTTTGCGTATGGATAACGAATGGACTGATGAATCGTTAATTATCTAAACAATATAGACAATAAAAGACAAATAACAATATGAAATATACCGACAAAGAATATTGCTTGGAAGTGTGGGGCGACATGGCTTGTTTCACCCGACCGGAACTGAAAGTAGAGCGAGTAAGTTATGATGTCATAACACCATCTGCTGCCCGTGCTATATTTGAAGCTATATTTTGGAAACCTGCCATTCATTGGCAAATAACTAAAATAGAAGTGCTAAATCCTATAAAATGGACATCAATTCGTAGAAATGAAGTAGGTGCAGTTGTGAGCAAATCACCTATTTATATAGAAGAAAAGAGGCAACAAAAGAATAGTCTACTGCTGAAGGATGTTCACTATCGTATTTGGGCAAGAATGGAGTTCCGCTCTGTAGCTAAGAGAAAAGTTGAAGGCGATTTGTTCGCCCATGAACCTGGCAGTGATGAAAATCCCATGAAATATTATCAAATGTTTGAGCGTAGAGCGGGGAAGGGGCAATGTTTTAACCAGCCATATTTGGGCACTCGTGAGTTTTCTGCTTCATTTCGTCTTGTTGATACAGAAAAAGAGAATATAAAACCTGCTTTATCATCAGAACGAGGTGGGGACAGAAATCTTGGAATAATGCTTTACGACATGGATTTT
>ERZ808240.1517-NODE-1517-length-28439-cov-8.119081_pt1 | contig 28439 bp, 21 predicted proteins | sample MGYA00521084_ERZ808240 | MGnify/ENA primary metagenome ERZ808240 (study PRJEB31516, sample SAMN03275571) | gut metagenome | biome: mammalia-associated habitat; material: feces | host: Papio cynocephalus | place: Kenya | collected 2012-08-06 ... | reverse complement strand
CACTAATATATTGATTATCAAATAATATTGCTGATTTTAAGGGACGACTATATAAATTAATTTTGAATACCTACTTATCATATATAGAAAAAAACGAGGGAAGAGATAACGATGAATATCGTTGTTCTTCCCTCGTTGTATCAAAGTGTGTTCACATTAGGTGTGAACATTATCAGTCTTCTTCGTTTGCCCATTGGCTGCTGTCCCAACCAGTGTTCTTATTTGAAAGTTGGTCGGCTTCTGAATATTCTTCGTGAGTTTGTGATGGACCAGAAGCTGCGAGCATGCCTTCTACTGCAATTGTAATGGGTTGTGCAATAGGGGCCATATATGTCTTTTTCATATTGTTAATGATATAGTGTTTATAGGGTTATTACTTACTTTACCAACACCTTTTGACCATTTACAATGTAAATGCCCTTGGCTGCGCCATTCAAACTGTTTACACGGCGACCATTGATGTCGAAAATGCTTTGCTTAGCTACATTTGCTGCATTTGCTTGGCTGATAGAAGTGGTGATGCCATTCATCAATTCGTTGAATGAGAAGCCGCGCTTTTGGCTGAGCAATGTAGTGCCCTCGAGTGCGAGGTAAGCCTTGTGTGCTGCATTAGTAAAGGCTGCACCATCTGCTGCGCCCCAATAGAAACCAAGGTTGGCATTATTGTTATCGTAAGAGAGCTTGTAGTACTTAATGTTTGTACCCTCTACGTGAGTTTCGGTTGCTTCGTCAGAACCATGGAGCTTGTTCTCGGCTGGAGCAGTCTCGTCTGAAGTTGTTGGCAAGTAGCTATATTTGCCTGCCTCGCCTTTCAATACAAGTGCTGTTTGTGCAGGAACAACTGCGCCTTCAGTGTATGCTTCCTTCATTGTGAGTTCGCTACCATTGTTGTCGGTGATAGTGTAACCTGTTACGCCTGTAGGCATTGCATAGGCATCAGAAGTGTAGTAAGTTGCATAGCCTGCTTCGGTAATGTTAAAGCTGCTGATATTCTCGTATTTTGAGAGTTCGATGTCGTCAATACGATAATTATCACCTGTTGTGTTATTAAATTTAACAACAAGCGAAGTAGTCTCTTCGTTCAATGCAAATACGTAAGTATAAATATAATCATTATCATTATTAGTTATATCCATTGAAAGTTGAGTAGCTTTATCAATAGTCACTATAAAATTACCATTTTCTTCCCTATTCGTCTTAAATGTAAGTAGTACTCCATTTTGACAACCCTTAAGATCATTGATTGTAGCAGAGAAAGATCCACCTTTTTTATTTATCAAAAGTTCTGGAGACGTTCCGCCTGCCACGTTACCTTCATAAATCTTTGTTAGTTTTGCACCATTCACGCACTCATAAGTTGCATTTTCACCTTCTGTAGGAACATCATCAGCTTTAAAGCTACTAAAGTCTTCGCTCCAAATCACTGAAGAAGGTTCAGACAATGTATAAGTAGCTGTTGCAACAGGACTATATTCATAGTCGCTACCATTTTGAGTGTAAGATACAGCCTTTAAAGTTGTGGTAGCAGAAATGTTGATAGCATCCTCATAGATCTCAGTAGAATTGTTTTCCCAACTTGGAGTTGTGCCATCAAGTGTGTAAAGAATGCCCTCAGCGGCAGTGGCAGTAGTAGAGACAGTTACATCAAATGCCTCAGTAAAGTTCTTGGTGTTTACGCTCAATTCGGGTGCAGGGAGTGCAAGCGTATAGGTCTTACTAACTACTTCGCTCTCCTTGCCTTCGTTTGATACGGCAATTGCCTTAACTGTTGTGGTGTGAGTAATGCTGATAGGTGCTGTGTATTCTTCGCCTACTGCTTTCTCATACGAGGGTTCTGTGCCATCTGTTGTATAGAGTATCATCTCTGCATTTGTGCCCTTAGTAAGGGTAAGATCGAACTTATCAGAGAAACTCTTGCTATCAGCACTAAAGACAGGTGCAACTACCATAGTTGGGTCTGAGGAAGTGGTGTAATTGATGGTAATAGATTTGATCTTTATACCAGTTTTCTTTGTTCCTATATTTTCCCATTTGATAACTACTTCTCCTTCTGCAGAAGAACTTGGTGTAAAAGTATAAGTATTTATACTATTACTTGTAACTGTTTGCTCACCTATATTTACACCACCAACAGTAGAAGTTAAAGAGAATGAAGCGTTTGAACCACTTAGACATGTTTCTACAATAATAGAGGTAATACTACCTTTAATACTGCTTGTTGAAAGAGTTAGAGTTGATGGAAGAGTACTTTTTGAACTACCAATCTGAACAGTTGAACCTTTATCTTGAGACGACAAACCATTTGTTAGTCCTTCTTCTGTTGCACTCCAAGTAACATCTCCATCTGTGAAAGAGAAGGATGAACTCTTTTGAAAATCTGCTAATTTAGCCGTATAAGTGTACGAGTCAGCCCATGCACTTAGCGTTCCTACCATGCACAGAACGAGCATGACGAGGAGCGACTTGAGAGATTTGTAATAAGTTCTCATAAGCATAATATTTATAATGTTTTTTAGTTATTATATTCTGTAAATTCTTTGTTCTCAGAATAGTTTAATCTTCTTTTCCCTTTATTTTCAATGCAAAGATAGAGAGTTATAACTAACTTTTCAACTAATTAGAAGTTAAATTTTAAAGAATATTAAAACGAGTGGGACTAAATTATAAAGTAAGTAAAGGCTTTTGCATAAAAGAACTTGTTATGTAACTTTGTCATTACAAAATTCAAACAATCGAAAACTATAAATTCATGGATAAAGAAACTTTTATGCGACGCGCCATAGCCCTGGCTGTGGAGAACGTTAAGAATGGTGGAGGACCATTTGGGGCGGTTATTACACGTGGCAACGAAATCATTGCCGAAGGCGTAAACCGCGTTACAGCCCAACACGACCCTACGGCACATGCCGAGGTGCAAGCCATACGTAAGGCTGCCGAACGCTTGCAAACATTTGACCTTGCGGGCTGCGACATTTACTCTTCGTGCGAGCCTTGTCCCATGTGCTTAGGGGCTATCTACTGGGCGCACCTTGACCATCTTTACTTTGCTGGCACTAAAAACGATGCAGCAGCAGTGGGCTTTGACGATGCTTTTATCTATAAAGAACTGCCCTTGCCTATACACGAACGCAAACTACCCACCGAGGAGATGATGCACAACGAGGCGCTTGCTCCTTTTGAAGCATGGAGCGAAAAAGAAGATAAAGTGGAATATTAAGTAGGTGCTCAAAATTAACTTTGAACACCTACTTAAATCCTCACGAATAAAAAACAAAAACCACTGCAATGCATATAAAGTCATTGCAGTGGTTTATTATTTATTCAGTCTCGTGAGATGCTTTCTCTCTGTCGCTTTCAATGAGCTGCAAGAGTTTGTCTACGGCTTGCTCGGTAGGTATGTTTTTCTCAACACACACTTTGCCGCGGTAAAGACTTACCTTGCCACGGGCTGCACCTACATAACCATAGTCGGCATCTGCCATCTCGCCTGGACCATTGACAATACATCCCATAATGCCTATTTTTAGCCCCTTAAGGTGAGAGGTTGCAGCCTTTATGCGAGCAATAGTGCCTGGAAGGTCGTAGAGGGTGCGTCCGCAACCAGGACAACTAATATACTCGGTCTTGGTGGTGCGCAAGCGTGCTGCCTGAAGTATGGCAAAGGCTGTGGAATCTTGCACCTCAATGGGGAGTGGACGCTGGTCTTCTGGCTTTTGATTAAAAAGCATAATGCCGTCGGTTAGTCCATCAAACATCAATGCTCCCATATCGGCTGCTGCGTAGAGTTGGAACTCTTCTTTTTGGTTCTCGCCAAGGCGATATTGCTGAAAGAACACCACAGGAGTGCGCAAGTCGTCGCGCCATAGTTCGTGAACCAAAGCACGCTGCTCGCCTAAGCGATTGGCATGATTGCTCTGTGCTATAATCACAATGCCAGGAACGGTGCGAAGCAGTGCTTTCACCTCTTCGTCAAGGTCGAGATAGGTGAGGAAGAGGAATTTGATGCTGGCACGACACATGGGCATGGCCATCAGCACGCTCTTTGTGAACACGGGATAGGTGTTGTCCTCGCCCGTCCAAAGGTCGGCATCTACCAAATAGCCTACACCTTGCATGCGTTTGGCTGCACCAGGAAGGTTGCGCCCCACGTAGATGTAATCGGGTTGTGGCTGACCTTGTGGTGTTGGGGTGGTAACGTCATTACCTATGCGGGTAGAAATAACTACAGGGGCATTGTTGCCACCAATATTGCCCACTGCCTCGGTGCGACGGCGCGTAGGATTTTCGTAGTAGAACTGGGGTGCCATGGTTGCTGGTATCTCTGTATGCCCAGCACGTTTTACCACATAAGAGGCCAACTTATACGCCACGGGCACTTCAACCTCGGGGGCTTCGCTAAGGCTCACTCTTAGTGTATCGCCTATACCATCACTTAGCAAGGCACCAATGCCTACGGCACTCTTGATACGGCCGTCCTCGCCCTCACCAGCCTCGGTTACGCCAAGGTGGAGGGGAAAGTCCATGCCTTCTTGCTTCATTACACTGCACAACAAGCGTACAGAACGCACCATTACTTGCGTATTAGAGGCTTTGATAGAGATTACTACATCTTTGAAACGTTCTTTTACACAAACACGCAAGAACTCCATGCAACTCTCTACTATGCCAGCAGGTGTATCGCCATAACGACACATGATGCGGTCGGATAGCGAACCATGATTAACGCCTATGCGGAGCGCTGTGTGGTGTTCTTTGCAAATATTGAGTAGCTTTGTAAAACGTTCTTCAAGTCGTTTGAGTTCGGCAGCATATTCTTCGTCGGTGTATTCAAGATGCTTGAACTGGCGTGCTGGGTCTACGTAGTTGCCTGGATTGATGCGCACTTTCTCAACAATTGTAGCTGCTACGTCTGCCACATTGGGATTGAAATGAACGTCTGCCACAAGCGGACCATCGTAGCCACGTTTGTGCAATTCGGCCTTGATATTACGTAGGTTTTCTGCCTCACGTGTGCCCTGCGTGGTTAGGCGCACATAGTCGGCTCCTGCTTTAAAGATGGCTATGCACTGCTTTACGCAAGCCTCGGTATCGGTGGTAGGAGCCGTGGTCATGCTTTGTATGCGCAATGGGTTATCTCCCCCCAAAGGACGATTGCCTATCATCACCTCGTGCGATGCTCGAGGCGAATAGTTAAACAATCGGTAGCCCTCTCTGTTTTGCCACGAGAGTTGCTCTTTTTCCATGTCTGTAGGATTTGTGTTACGAAACATCAATTTGTTTTGTATTGGTATTTCACCTCGTGAAGGTCTTGGTTAGCCTTTACAATCTTTTGTTTCAAGCCCTCTTTGTATGCGGCAAGTCGGTCGGCAAGAGCAGCATCGCTCAAAGCCAACATCTCTACTGCAAGGATAGCTGCATTTTGTGCACCATTTACACCCACAGTAGCTACAGGGATGCCAGGAGGCATCTGTATGATAGAGAGCATGGCATCTAAACCATCGAGCATGCCCTTGATAGGCACACCTATAACGGGGATGGTGGTGCTTGCAGCTATCACACCGGGCAATGCTGCAGCCATACCTGCACCTGCTATAATTACACGCAATCCGCGCTCTTTAGCTCCTTTAGCAAAAGCTTCAACCTCGGCAGGAGTGCGGTGGGCCGAGAGTGCATTCATCTCAAAGGGAATTTGCATTTCTTCAAGAAACTTGGCAGCTTTCTCCATAACAGGGAGGTCGCTTGTGCTGCCCATAATGATGCTTACTATTGGTGACATATCTAATATTAATAAGATTGTAATTATTATATAATCAATACGCTTATAAAGCCACTTAAAACGCCTACTACTACCCCCCACCCTATCTCTGCATAGGTGTGTTGGCGAAGGATGAGTCGTGCACTACAAGCCATTCCACACAAAATGGTGGCAAGGCATAGCCAATTGGTAGGGTCGAAAGCAAATATAAACGAAAATGCCATTAATGCGCCTATCACACCGCCCGAGGCGGCTGCATGGGTGCTTATCTTCATTTTGTTATTGACTATGGCACATATCACAATGATAGCTAAAGCCCCACCTATTACACCTATAGTAAAGTGTGGCATGTGTATTTCATAAAACAAGTAGAGCAATACTGCATAGCTTGCCATACACATGAAGTAGGGAACAAAACGACGCTGTCGCTTGCTAAGTTGCTTGCGCGACCAACCATTGAAACGCCTAAAAAGATAGATGGCTGTGTGGGGCAATAAGATGGTAAAGAAATACACTATAACTATTAACACCACCTTGGTAGATACGGGCAACAACTTTAAGTAGCTGAACAAAAACAGCACTATAAACGCCATTACAGGCAGATAGAACGGCGAGTAAAGCGTAGATACTACTTGCGCCACCAACACCAATAAAGCCGACATACGGCTATCCCTCTCGGTGTTTGCATCCGCCTCTTTGCGATGATGAAAGAGTTCGGCAGAGGAAATGCCTTCTTCACCATCGGCTCTTGGAAAGAGCGATGGTGCGTCGAATGGCGATTTATCAGCATCTTCAGCGTTGTTATACTTGTTCATTTTTTCTCCTATTATCTAAGTATTCTAAGCAGAATTTTTCTCTTATTCTTTTCTGAGTCGCGCAGTGGGGAAGCCCAACATGTCGCGATATTTTGCAACAGTGCGTCGCGCCACAGCAAAGCCCTTTTCTTTGAGTTGAACAGAGAGCACTTCGTCTGAAAGCGGGTGCTTTTTGTCCTCGTTATTAATAATTTCGCGCAAGGCTGCTTTTACCTTTCTTGCCGAGAGTTCGTCGCCATCACTTGTGGTAAATTGTGATGAGAAAAAGTACTTTAGTGGATACGTACCATAGGCTGTTTGCACATACTTGCTATTGGTTACGCGCGACACGGTAGAGATGTCTACATTGGCCTTCTCTGCTATGTCTTTGAGCGTAAGTGGTTGCAACTCGGTTTCATCATCGTCGTTGATAAAGAAAAGCCGCTGCTTATCTGCAATAGCATGCATCACCGACAATAGCGTTTGCCGACGGCGCGATAGCAAATTTAAGAACGATTGTGCCGCTTCGACCTTTTGCTTGGCATAGGTATAGGCATCCTTTTGTTGATGCGAGAGTTTAGCCTTGTTGCCACCATATTGTTTGATGCTATCTTTGAATGCTTGGCTTATGCGCAATTCGGGCACATCGCCATTGTTGAGCGATATTTCGATTTCGTCATTGTCTGTCACCCTTACGTAAAAGTCGGGAACGATGGTTGGCGCGGCATAAGAGGTTGTTTCGTTGAGTGCGCTACCTGGACGCGGATTGAGGTGGGTAAGCTCGTGTCGCACATGCTGAAAGGTGTCGTCGTCCATATTGAGTCTTTTCTTCACCACATCCCAATGTCTACTCATAAAGTCTTTAAAACAGCGGTCTACCACAGCGAGAGCCAATTTTGAATAAGGTGTTTGTCGCTCGGGATCTGTTAGCTGAATGTGCAGACACTCTTGTAGCGAGCGTGCACCAATGCCTCGTGGTTCGAACTGTTGAAGTATCTTTAACAGCTGTTCAAGTTCTTGTTCTGAGGTATTTATGTTATGATAAATGGCTAATTCGTCGGCAAGGGTACTAAGGTCTTTACGTAACAAACCATCTTCATCAAGCGAACCAATAAGGTATTCCATTACCTGTTGCTCGTGTTCATTGAGATTGTGTTCGCTAATTTGTTTTTGCAGTTCTTCGTAGAACGAACCTGTGTCTGAATACTGAAAGTCCTTGCGGTCGCGCTCTTCGTCGGCTCGTTGTTGTAAATAGTCGGGCACATCGTCGGCCGACAAGTAGTCGCCCATAGCATCGGCTTCGCTACCATAGTCGTCGCCTTCGTAGTCATTTTCTTTTTCGGCATCAACCTCGGCATCTGTGCGGTCTTCTCTTTCGTCGTCCTCTTGCTGTTCGTTGCTCTCATGGAGCGAGTTGTAGTCGTCTACCTCGCCATCCGAAAGGCTACTGCCATCGTTTTCTTTCTCCTCAAGTGCCGCATTGTCTACCATCTCATCACGCACACGCATGGCCAACTCTGTAATGGGGAGTTCTACCATTTTAGCCACAGCCACTTGCAGCGATGACAACTGCTGGGTTTGAATAGCACCCTGAGTTTGTTCTAATTGCTGTTTCATAACGGATGGATTTTACTTTGTTTTATTTAAGGGTGGTTCTATAAAAATTTGTTTCTGATTTTATTTATTCTACCCTTATTTCTTGCCTATGTTTGATTAAAAAATATGCCTTTTTCTACTTATATGGCAAAGTTAGCTCAAACCGCGCTGAAAGCGAAACAAAAGAGCTCTTTTTTGTTCTAAGTAGGTATTCAAATTTAATTTATACGATTACGTTCTACATGAATTGATATGCCTTAGCACGTTGTTTCAGCCATAACCACAGGCTTCATTGGTCACCGTAGCCCGAACTATAACAAAAAAAGTGTCCGCTACGTCGAGAGAAACGCAGCAGACACTCTATGAAAGTCGTGACTACTAAAAAGGCAAAATATTGAAAAAATAGTCGCGTCTATTTCACTTTATCTAATTGTATTAGTCAGCAAGTTTAGCCTTGATGAACTCACGGTTCAAGCGAGCGATGTTTGAGATTGACTCGTTCTTAGGACATACAGCCTCGCAAGCACGTGTGTTGGTGCAGTTACCAAAACCAAGTTCATCCATCTTAGCTACCATAGCCTTAGCACGCTTTGCTGCTTCGGGACGACCTTGTGGGAGTAATGCAAACTGGCTAACCTTAGAGCTTACGAAAAGCATAGCCGAACCATTCTTACATGCTGCAACACAAGCACCACAACCGATGCAAGTAGCGCAGTCCATAGCCTCGTCAGCATCTTGCTTAGGGATGAGAATTGCGTTAGCATCTTGTGGAGCACCTGTACGAATGCTGATATAGCCACCAGCTGCTTGGATTTCGTCGAATGCTGAGCGGTCTACCATGCAGTCCTTGATTACAGGGAATGCTGCTGAACGCCAAGGCTCAACGGTGATAACATCACCATCGTTGAAACGACGCATATAAAGTTGGCAAGTAGTAGCGCCAGCCTCGGTTTTACCGTGTGGTGTACCATTGATATAGAGCGAGCACATACCGCAGATACCTTCGCGGCAGTCGTGGTCGAATACGAATGGTTCCTTGCCTTCTTCAATGAGTTGTTCGTTCAAAATATCGAGCATCTCGAGGAACGAAGTATCATCGGGGATGTCGTGCATTTCGCGAGTGTCGAAGTGACCCGCATCTTTGGGGCCATTTTGCTTCCAATACTTAATTGTGAAAGATATGTTCTTAGCCATGGCTTATTAGTTCTTATAGTTACGGGTTTTTACTTCAATTGCTTCATACTTCAAAGGCTCTTCATACTTCACAGGGTCTTTGTCCTCGCCTTGGTATTCCCAGCAAGATACGTAGAAGCAGTTCTTATCATCACGCTTAGCCTCACCCTCTTCAGTTTGGTGTTCGATGCGGAAGTGACCACCACAAGACTCTTCACGGTTCAATGCATCAATAGCAATGAGTTGACCCATAGTGATGAAGTCGTTCAAGCGGATAGCCTTGTCGAGCTCTACGTTTACACCCTCGAGATGAGGAATGAAAAGCTCGGTTTCGAACTCCTTGCGGATGTCCTTAAGCTTAGCAAGAGCTGTTTGCAAACCTTCTTTTGAACGTGCCATACCTACGTATTCCCACATAATATGACCAAGTTCCTTGTGGATGCTATCAACAGACTTCTTACCCTTGATGTTGAGCAAGTGGTTGATGTGGTCATTAACTGCCTTCTCTGCAGCAACGAACTCGGGAAGGTCGGTGCTGAAGCGTGGCACTGTGATTTGGTCGCTCAAGTAGTTTTGGATAGTGTAAGGAAGAACGAAGTAACCATCTGCCAAACCTTGCATCAATGCAGAAGCACCCAAGCGGTTTGCACCGTGGTCTGAGAAGTTGCACTCACCAATAGCAAAGAGACCTGGGATGTTGGTAGAGAGTTCGTAGTCTACCCAAAGACCACCCATTGTGTAGTGAATAGCTGGGTAAATCATCATTGGGTTAGTATACTTGATACCATCCTTGCCTTCGCGTACAACCTCACCTGGCTTAACGTCGGTGATTTCCTCGTACATGTCGAAGAGGTTGCCATAACGTTGTAATACAACGTCGATACCAAGACGGCCGATAGCTTCAGTGAAGTCGAGGTATACAGCCAAACCAGTTGCATTTACACCAAAGCCAGCGTCGCAACGTTCTTTTGCAGCACGGCTGGCAACGTCGCGAGGAACGAGGTTACCAAATGCTGGGTAGCGGCGTTCCAAGTAGTAGTCGCGGTCGGCTTCGTCGATGTCGGTTGGCTTGATTTCGCCCTTTTGAAGTTTCTTAGCATCTTCAAGCTTCTTAGGCACCCAGATACGGCCATCGTTACGCAATGACTCAGACATCAAGGTAAGCTTAGACTGCTTGTCGCCGTGAACAGGAATACAAGTAGGGTGAATTTGTACGTAAGCAGGGTTTGCAAAGTATGCACCCTTGCGATATGCTGCGATGGCTGCAGAGCAGTTGCAACCCATTGCATTAGTAGAGAGGAAGTAAGTGTTGCCATAACCACCTGTTGCAAGAACAACAGCATGAGCAGCAAAGCGTTCGAGCTTACCTGTTACGAGGTTGCGTGCGATGATACCGCGAGCGCGACCATCGATAATAACAACATCTTGCATCTCATAACGGCAGAACAATTTAACTGTACCTACGTGTACTTGGCGCATCAATGCTGAGTATGCACCCAAAAGGAGTTGCTGACCAGTTTGACCCTTAGCATAGAAAGTACGGCTTACTTGCACACCACCGAATGAACGGTTAGCGAGCAAACCACCATATTCGCGTGCGAAAGGTACGCCCTGAGCCACACATTGGTCGATGATGTTGGCACTTACCTCAGCCAAACGATATACGTTGGCTTCGCGTGCACGATAGTCACCACCCTTTACTGTATCGTAGAACAAACGATAAACTGAGTCGCCATCATTTTGATAGTTCTTTGCTGCATTGATACCACCTTGTGCTGCAATTGAGTGTGCACGACGTGGTGAGTCTTGAATGCAGAAGTTGAGCACCTTAAAGCCCATTTCGCCAAGCGAAGCGGCAGCAGATGCACCAGCCAAACCTGTACCTACAACGATGATGTCGAGTTTACGCTTGTTGGCTGGGTTCACCAACTTTTGGTGTGCTTTATAGTTGGTCCATTTCTGAGAAACTGGACCCTCAGGAATTTTTGAATCTATGTTAGCCATGATTGAATGTCGTATTTTAAATATGTAGTTATGAGTGTTTATTAAGCCGTTCTGTATAGAGTTTTTCATTATATAATGCTCTAACATTCAGCTTATTAAACCATTGTTTGCTTAGCAAGCTCCGCCGCAGAAAGCAAACTTAAGAGCTACTACTAAGAAAATGAGCATGAGCACAGTAACGTAGATGTTACCAATGCAACGCCAACGATTGAACCAGATTTTGCCGTTCCAACCAAGTGTTTGCATAGCGCTCCAGAAACCGTGTGTCATGTGGAACCAAATGGCTACGAACCAAATGATATAGAGTACTGTGAACACAGGATTGCTGAATGTGTAAGCAATCATGCTATAGCCGTCGGCTGCGTCTTCTACACCATTAACGAATGGCATACCACCATTTACGAGTTCGGCAAACATCATGTTATACCAGAAGTTAAAGAGGTGGAGCAACAAGCCAAGCACGATGATAATGCCAAGCACAAACATATTTTGTGATGCCCATTCCACCTTTTCAGGCTTGCATGTCACCGCATAACGATTGTTACCACGGGCTTTGCGATTCTGAAGAGTAAGAATGATAGCATAAATAAAGTGAATGGCTACGAGTGCTGCAAGACCAATTGTTGCTGCTACAGCATACCAATTAGCGCCCAACATTTCGCATACCCAATTGTAACCTTCCTTTGAGAAGAGGGCTACCAAGTTCATGCAACCATGAAATGTGAGGAACAGAATAAGCGCAATGCCAGTTACTGACATGATTACCTTCCGTCCGATGGATGAGTTAGTTAACCACATAAAATGAGTTGAATTAAGTTGATATTTAGATTATTATTAATTTTATTCGGTCTCCCTTTTTCTTATTGTTTATCCACATTAATGGGGATAAAACACTTTTACTCTGCAAAATTAATTGTTTTTATCTTTCTTTGCAAGTATAATGTGCCATTATCTTCTACCAAAGAAGTAAGGACGGCGTGTTGTGCCCACATTTGGCTGTTTTTGGTTGGGATTGACGAGTTCGGGATAGGCTATACGGGTGTGGTAAATAGTTTTTAAACTCTCTACCAACACTTGCTTGGCATCGTTGATGTCGCGAAAAGTGATGGGACATTCTTTAAAATAGCCTGCTTGCACTTGTCCGTCTACTATTTTGTCTACGAGTGCTTTGATTGTGTCTTCACTAAACTCTTTGAGCGAACGCGACGATGCTTCGACCGCATCACACATCATGAGAATGGCCTGCTCGCGCGTAAAGGGATTGGGGCCTGGGTAGGTAAATAGCTTGGGATCTGGCTCTTCGTTTGGATGTTTGTTTTTCCATTGTATATAGAAAAACTTTACCTGTGAGCGTCCGTGGTGTGTACTGATAAAGTCGCGTATTACGCGTGGTAGATGGTATTTATCGGCAAGGCGCAAGCCTTCAGTCACATGGCTGATGATAATTTGTGCCGAACGTTCTTCGGTGAGTTCGTCGTGTGGGTTCACACCTGTTTGGTTCTCTGTGAAGAATGCTGGGTTGAGCATTTTGCCAATGTCGTGATAAAGGGCACCGGTACGCACAAGTTGCGGTTTAGCGCCTATTTTGTCTGCCACCTCAGCTGCAAGGTTTGCCACTTGTAGCGAGTGTACAAAAGTGCCTTGTGCTACTTTCGACATACGGCGCATTATCTTGTTGTTGGTATTAGAGAGTTCTACTAACGTTACACTCGATGTAAAGCCAAAGAGTTTTTCTATCATATAAAGCAATGGATAGGCAAACAAGAGCAACACACCATTAATAACATTATATACATAGGTGTTACGGTCAAGGTGTGCAAGATCGATGCCTTGCGAAAGGTCGTAGCCCACCATAATGAGCGTGCTTGTTAGCACTGTGGCCAGCACCACTTTGAGCAGTTGCGAGCGCTCAGTAAGGTCGCGAAGGGCATAAATAGCTGTAGAACCTGCCATAAACTGCACTACTACAAACTCGTAATTGGCGTGTAGGGGCAACGACGATAGGATAATAGAGCACAACATGGTCATAAATGCTGTGCGCGAATCGGTGAATATACGGGCAAATATTGGCACCATGGCATAGGGCACCATAAACACGTTGAGAAACTTGTGATCGACCATGCAGTAGGTTATCAGCGGAAATATGGCTATGAGCGACGATAGCAGCAATATGCTATGAGGCGACTTTAAGTATTCGCGACGGAAAAGGCGCAAATACATCACAAACGCCACGATAACACATGCCACAAAGATTACTTGCCCTGTGATCATTTGCCAAAACCCTTCAGATGGGTCGTTGCGCCTTACGGTTTCGCGTTCAAAAGATTGCAATATTTTGTATTGCATGGCCGAAATTATCTCGCCACGGTCAATGATGCGCTGCCCGCTCTGTACCATGCCCGCAGCTGGTGCTACAGACGACAGCACGTCTTCGCGTGCAGAATGTGTTTTCAAGCTATCAATAGCGAGGTTGGGTGCAAGATATTTATTAAGGTTACAACGTGCCATAACCTCGCGCGGAAACTGCAGGGTGTCGGAATGTACAATATATTCGTAGGCCGAACGAGTGGAATAGAGTTCGGTAAGCGGACGCGATATAGCCTCAGTTCCCTCAACAATGCGTATGCCTTGTGTGCGGTCTTTGGCCATTTCTGCAAGGTCGGACGAGGGCATTACGCCTGCCTCGTACACAGCAGCCAATAGTCCCTCAATGTGTGGCAGATAGCGCGAGGGTACATCGTTAAACTCACCATTTAAAAAGTCGGAGCGAAAGGCACTTATCTGTTGCTGCGCCATCTGCTGGTTCTCTGTGTAGAAAGGCTGAAAACTGCTGAGTGCGCTATCGCGTTCGGAGCTTATCTCTTGCTGAGTTTTGTAAATAGGGAAATCAAATGTGGCTATCAACGAGTTGTATCGCCATGGGCGACCTTGTTCGTATTCGTAGCCAAACTTTGTTTCGCGCGGCAAGAAATACACCAACATGGCTACCACCACAATCACTGCTCCTGCAAGCGTAAACACTCCTTCTATTTTTCTTTTCAGCTTATTCTCTTCTGTAGGCATACCATTAGAGGGTTTATGTTGAATTTTTGTTTTGTTGCAAATCTAAAAAAAAATGTTTAACCTTGCAAATTTTCTTTATTTACCCATGGGTTTGAACGCTATTTCTTGATGTAAAAAAAGATAACAATAGATGGATATGCTCATTATGGTAATAACATAATAATACACAAAAACAGACACACTGCTGATTGGTTGCAATGTGTCTGTTTTTATTATTACGTATAAATTTTATTAGAAGCGGAAGCCAATAAAGAAACGGAAAGAGTTTGTTTTGAGCTTAGTTTTCTTGTCCATATCTTTTTTAGAAGAAGGGGTGTTTTCTATAAATTCTTTATATTCATCCGTCTTTAGGCATTTGTATTTTGCACTCTGCCAACGGCTTTCAAAACCAAGCGCAATCATCTTCCATGATGCTTGCATACCAAACTGACCACCACTTGCAAATTGGAAATTTACATCGTCATCTGTAAAGATAGCCGAGCAAGCAGGCATATAGCGTAAGTACGCACCAACCTTGAGGTGATCAATAGGATTTACTGTCACCGAAGGACCTATTGCCATAGCATATTCTGCTTGTTGGTCGCCATAGAATTCTGTGCTATGGTAGCCTTCTGTCTTCTTTTTATACTTGGCGTAAGTAAGGTCAAGGTAAGTCCAATCTATACCCACCTTTATCATGTTGAGAATTGGTTTCTTATGCACATAAAAGGTACGACCGAGAGTAAGACCTACAGCCCAATCCTTTGAATCTTTCATTGCCTCTACACCCTTCACCTTGCGGTCTTGACTTGTAACAAGGTTGATGTTAAAGTATTTGCGACGACCCCAAACATCCTCTTTTGACTTAAGTAAAGAAGTACCTTCGTCATCTGATGCTTGAGCAGCTGATGTAGCAACCTCAGTTGATGTTGTAGTTACTTCGTTCTCGTCTTGAATTTGAGAACTTGCATTGGCTGTAAACGAAAAAGCCATGAAAGCCAACACACTTAGCATTTTTAGTCCTTTCATAACGCTGTTCTGTTTTAATTATTAATATGTTTTAATTATTGCAAAGATAAGTCTTAATAATATTAAATTTGTACACCTATCATAAGCACAATGTATAAACTGCTTACATAGATATACAAATTGCAAATATTAATACATATATTGCAATTTTTCTAAAATATTTTAGTGTTTTAGCTATGAAAGGATTATACTTCTTAGTGCATTTCGCGACGAAGCGGATAGTTGCCTCGCAATTCTTCAAACTTTTCAGGATGTTGTTTAAGAGCTACAAAGTCGCGCACAGGGTCGTAAAATTTTAATTCTTCGGCCATCTGCTGACCATCGCCCTCGGGATAATAACTGTAGTTTTGAGGCATAACGGGGGGACAAACGGCATTGAACATTGCGGGGTCCTTACCAAAGAAGCGTGCTACGGCCTGCAGTGACATACGGGTGCCATTAGCCTTGCCATCTGCACTATAACCTGCTATGTGGGGGGTGCCTATGAATACTTGATTGAGCAATGAGGTGTCAATACGTGGCTCATCCTCCCATGTATCGATTATGGCTGTGCGGAGTTTGTGTTGCTCCAATGCTTGCTTCAATGCCAAGGTATCTACCACCTCGCCACGACTGCTATTGATAACCACTGCCGTTGGTTTGAGCATGTCAAAAAATGCCTGATTTGCCAAATGATAGGTGGGGTAAGCTGATGTTTTGGCATGGGTAAGCGGTGTGTGAAAGGTAATGACATCGGCCACTTGCGCCACCTCTTTAAGGCTCGAAAAAGCATTTTCGCCCTCTCGTTCTGCACGTGGAGGGTCGCACAAAAGTATGCGACCAAAGCCTAAACGCTTTGCCATTTTGAGCACTGCGCTACCTACATGCCCCACTCCAACAATGCCCAAAGTGAGCTGACTGAAATTGGGGTAAAACTTTTCTTCTACTCCAATCAAAGGGGCTGTAGAAGGTGTTAGCATTGTGTTTTGCCAGCATTCGTGGAGCGAAAGTTGTAACAAGCAACTCTCAACATACTGCGCCACACTATTGGCATTACACCCAGGGCAATTGGTCCATGCTATACCTGCTTCTTTAAGATAAGCCGTGTCCATGTGGTCGTAGCCAATGGTGGCAGTGGCTATAAATTTTACTTTTGTTCCCTCGAGCAAAGCTTTGTTGCAGTGGGTACGTGTGCGTATTATCAGTGCATCGGCATCGAGTAGATCGTCTCTCGTAATACTTGCTCCAGCTTTATAAAACGTTTGTCCTAACTGCTCTGCATAGCCTCTTATGTAGGGTATTTTTGAATCTATTACTATCTTCATAACGTGTTGTTTGTTAGTATAAAAAAATACAAAACGCATATAAAAAGGTCGTCATCGTACCACTTTACTATGCGTTTTGTATGTTCTACAAAATATGTGTAATTATGCGTTTTTGTATGTTGCTTATTACTCTTAAAGTCTCATTTATTTACTGTGTTGCACCCCCATTGTTAAGCACCAATTAATGGCGCTGACGGCGAACACTCAACCCTCCGCCTGTGCTACGAGTCTTGGGGGCCGAACTCTTTGTCTTTTTGGGCTTTGTGGCCTTGGGTGTTGAGGATGATGCCACCGACCGGCGAGAGGTTGTTGTGCCACGACGCGAGGTTGCAACTCGGCGTGAGGCCTTTGCACTCTTGCCTGCAGCGGCTATTGAGTCGGCTTCGGCTTGTGCCAAAGAGTCGGCACGCAACTTGGCATAATAAGCACTATCGCGACCATAAACATGCTCTTGCACATCAACAAGTTGTTTTTCAATGCGCTTTTGCTCGCATATCATTGAGGAGTCGTCGGGGCAATAGTTTGATAATAGGCGGTCTTGCAGATTAACTGATTTGTATATATCACCTTGGTAGCACTTCATGGTAAAAAAGTCGTCGGCCGACATCATGGCTGCATTGTTGAGCGATGAGCCCATCAACATGAGTTTGCCAAGATAGGGTGCTACATCCGACATCTTCACCCAAAACATGGGATATTGCGCTAATTCGCCACCAAAATCGGAGTCACCACGCTTCAGCACAGGGCAAAGTGCCGTTACCTGACTGCGGAAGGTGGCAGTGTGTTGGTCGTAGTATGTACTCTCCTTAATAAAATAGGCTTTTACTTCATCTGAGGGGATATCGGCATCGTTTACTCGCACTTTGTCGCCTTTCGATTCGTAAAATATATGGTAACGGTCCATAATTTGCTTGGCTGTTACCTCGTTTTTAGCGGCATAATCTTCGTTGCCATCAAGTTTATAGTCGTATGCCTTGATTTGTTTTCTGAGCAAGAGTTTAAAGAGAAATGTAAAGAGATTTTCTCTGCCATCCTGCGGTGTGGTGGGATAGTACAACACAGCATTTGCCTCCTTAGTAAGGTCGATTGTACGATAAAGGTCGCGGCGCCATGCTACGTCGTTGGGCATTGTTGGTGCCGTAGGAAAGGGACGATAGGCCGACCCCGTGGATGCTGTAGTTTGTTCTGCCGACTTTTGTTGTTGCTCTGCTCGACGACGCGGAGGTTGCGCCACAGCGTTCAGCGTTACTACTCCTAACAAGAGTAACAACAACTTGCGCTGGTTTTGCTGCATCATAAATAGGCAAATGTGTTTTACACTGCTCCTTATGTGTGACATGAAAATGTTCATTTATCTTCGTTGTATGATATTATGTAGCATACCGCATTCTGCCGGCAACTGCTACGTTACTTTCATTTAGTTTACAATTACCTCGATACTACCATTGAGGTTGCGCACTATGCCGTCGGGACCTTGTGCTCTGACACGCGATATGTAGAAGCGCTGACCGCGTCGCAACTCGCGCATCAGGTTGCGTTGGTTCTCGGTAAAGTTGGGTCCTGCCGATGGCTCTGGACGGAAGTTGCCCATTCTGTCGGCAAATACTGTTTCGAAACTTAGCACACGGAAGGGGATGTTAAGCAGTCCATCATCGATGGCTGCACCCAAACTACCTGCTCCAAGGATGCTTGCCTTGGCAAGGCGGCCACCGCGGAAACGGTCATTACCCAACTGAATAAATGCTGAAGGATCGGGGAGTTTACGCACTTGAAAGGTGAATGTACCCATATTCTGTGCCTTACCATTTACTGTGCCAGACACACTGAACGTTACATTCTCACCCACCTTGGCAGGACGAGCAGTATACTTTCCTGGCCCCGTTTGCGTGAGCGAACCGCCTGTCATAGAAAGGTGCAAGCCAGCATTACCGCCCGCTGCAGTTACGCTAATGGGGTTGTTAAAACCAGCATAAAGCACATTCATAAGGTCGGCAGCAACGGTGGCTCCTTGTGGCGGAGCTATAACATTGTACTTCTGCGTAAAGTTGCGGCGCATCACTTCGCCCGCTGCATTAGGCATAAGAATATAGCCCGAGAAAGAGTATTGTCCAGGACCACCTACTGTAAAATTGTAACTTCCGTCGGCTGAGATGCGACGTCCGTTTACATATATTTCAGGACGTTGAGTAGTATCAACGGCTGCCATGAATATCTTGGAGCGAAACGTTTCGCCTGGATAAAGCGTTGTGGCCTCGGCCGATACATAGGCATTGAGTTGGTTTACGCGGATATCTTTAAGGTCGATGTTAGCAAGAAGGTTGTGTATCACTTCGTTTTCAGCCTTGCGAACATCGCTTTGCAACTTGGCCAACATGGTGACAGCGGCTATCGAAGGCATCTCTTCAAACATATACTGCACCCAATTTTTACCAATATTATCTTCGCTACGTGGCACCTCTGTTGAGAGGTTTGAGGCTATGATAGCTCGCTGGCGGGGGTCGGTTACGAGCGTGAGTATGCGACTGCGAAAGTTGTTAATGGCATCGTAAAGTTGCTTGCCCTTGCCACGCGCAGGGGCCAACATAATGCGGTTAGAGCCTTCAAGGTCCTCTTTGTTCTGCAAGTTATCGGGGTCTCCTTCTTTACCATCGGCTTCGCGTGCAATTGCCCAACGCAACTCTCCTGCAAAGTTGTAGAGCGAATCGCTCATGCGCTTTACCTCCATAGCCTTGTCGTACCATGGTTTTACCTTCTCGGGGTTGCCTTTATATGATGCTGCAAAGTCGGCATAAAGAGCCTCGTTCTCCTTCATCGCATTGCCCGTGGTGCGCTTTAGGCTATCACCTATCAAGCCAAAGCCTTTTAACACATCGCTCGATACGTTTAACGCCAACATTGCCATCAACACAATGTACATGAGGTTAATCATCTTTTGGCGCGGAGTGACAGGTCTTTTCTTTACTGTTGAGGACATTTATTCGTTATTATTTTTATAGTGTTTGGGCTATGTTATACCTTTTCTATTTACATATATAACAAGCACTTTCTATTGGCTTATTGCTGATAACCATTAGGAGCATAACCTCCTCCTTGTGGTGGAACACATCCCGCATTGTTGGGTTGTTGGGGAGCATAACCTTGTGAGGTATATGGCTGTTGGCCCTGTGGTTGTTGGGGCTGCATGGGCTGTTGCTGAGTAGGTTGTTGCGCTGGTTGTTGCATGCGCATATTCACAGTAAGGGCTTGAATCATACGACCATATACACCATTAAGTTCCTCAATCTGCTGAGCCAAGCGGTGTGTCTGCTCGTTAATTTGGTCGATTGTTCCCACTTGCTGACTGATGCTCTTAAAGTGTAAATCATACGTCTTGTTGATAGCAGTGAGTGTGCGATTAAGATTTTCCATCTCTTCGCTATCGCGTGCCAAACGACCGCTTTGCTCGTCTACCTTCTTAAAGGTGTCGGCAAGCGTACGTAGCTTTTCTATATAATCTTGAGTAGCTTGTTCCATCTCTGGCGATAGAACGGCTTGTGCACGATGAAGAAGTTCGTCGTTGGCCATACGAATAATCTCTGCAAGACGTTGCGCTTCTGCATCAAAAGGTTGAGCGCCTTGTGCAGTCATGGCATTGATAGCTGATTGAAGAGCCTCTTGGTTACTACTCTTGTCATCACCCGGAGTATTTGTATGGGCATCTTCGTTAGATGATGCAGACTGAGCAGATGCCACTGAAGCCACTGGCTGAACAGGAGCCGAAGCTGAACTGATGGGAGAAGCAACGCTTGCACCAATAGTAGCTGATGGTTGTTGTTGTGATACGTTTACAGCTGCAGCACCTGCATTCACTGCAGACGAAGCACCTTGATTTTGATTGGATTTTATCTTTATTTTTCCTTCTTCATCATCATCTAATTCTATGCCCATTTTAGCTGCTATTTCCTCGTCTGTCTCGTAATCATGAGGTAATTCCTTGCCTATTTCTTGCTTATCAAATGGGCGGTCAAATGCTGAAAGAAAAAATACTACTACCTCTGTACCCATACCTAAGAACAACATAATGTTACCTCCTGGCAAGTGAGTAAGTTTGAACAAGGCACCCAATATAACGATTGAAGCACCCCATGAATAGGCATAGTTCAAAAATGTTTGTCCGGGAACACTATCCATCCAGTGTTGCAAACGGATTACAATATTTATTTTGCTCATAAGAACAAGTATTGTTGGATTGCAGAGATGTTTCGTCGGTAGAGGTGCATACAATTATTATCATATCCATTTACCATACAACATCAACCACAATTATTGTTATTGCTATATGTAGGTTTATTTATCTCTTTTTCTTTGATACACTTGTGGCGCTCGTAGTATTAGCCTTTGAACGCACACATCGGAAACCAATGTAAGAGCGTGGTTGGTTTTGATATTCCCATGTACGCCATGCAGAACGGATGTATGACATAGGGTCCTTCCACGAACCACCGCGCACACTTTTGCGTTTGAGTACATAAGGGTCTTCAAGTGCTGCATTGTAAGAAAGCTGTGGATTGAGGTCGGCCATTGCGTCTACTCCTGCCTCAGTATAAACAGTGCTTGTCCATTCTGCCACGTTACCAGCCATATCAAAGAGTCCGTTAGAATTGGCTCCATAAATGCCTACACGCGATGTAATGAGGTTGCCATCATCGGTGTAGTTACCTTTGTCTGGCTTAAAATTAGCATAAAAACACCCCTCTTTACTTTTAGCTTCAATGCCTTCCCACGGATAGGGATTACCCTCTTTACCACGGGCTGCATACTCCCACTCCACCTCTGTTGGTAGGCGATAGCGTTGTATGAAACGGGCTTGAGCACCCATTCCTTTGAGCAGATAATTGGTTCGCCAAGCGCAGAAAGCCTCAGCTTGTTCCCATGTTACACCAACAACAGGATAATCGTTGTAGTTGGCAGATGAGAAGTAATACTTCATATATTGCTCATTGTTGGCATTGACAAAATCGTTTACCCAAACAGTAGTATCAGGATAGACGGGCACGATGTATGTGTTCAGAAAGTCATAAAGACTTGATAGAGGGCGTTCGATTGTTTGTCGCACAATCTGACCATTATCGTCTATATAAGCTGTATCTTTTGATATCATCACCACCTCGTCTGGGTCTACGGGCGAATCGGTATTGAGCGAACGCTCTTTTGGGTCAAGCCTATACTTGCGCATGGCTGCCTTTTCATAATCAAAGATTTCGTAACGATAATTGAGTTGTTTGGTGTCAATCATCTTTGTGCCATCTATTGGGTGTGTGTAGTACACGCTATTAATAGCCCGTTCTTGATCTTCGTTGGGCTTGCGCCAAGGTATGGGTTTCGACCAATTGAGGTGAGGTGTAACAGGATCTCCGTTGCGGTCTACCTCTATTTTGTAAGTTTCGTCGCCACCATATTGAGGATCAGCCAAACGTTCGCGTATGATAGAGTCTCTTACCCACTCCACAAATTGGCGATACATAGAGTTTGTTACCTCTGTTTGGTCCATCCAAAAGCCATCTACAGAAATATCTTTTTGAGGTGTAACAGTTCCCCACAAAGAGTCGTTTTTTTCAATGCCCACCTTAAGGTAGCCACGTTTAACCTCTACCATGCCATAGGGAGTAGGCTCTGTGAATGATGCTGCTTTTGATCCAGTAACTTCGCCACCGCTCATCATAGACTTGCCCCCTCCCATGCAAGAGTTGAGCAATCCGCAAGCTGTCAGCAATGCTGCTATTATAAATATTGATTGTTTCATTTCTTGTGTTTATACCTCTTTAATCTATGTCTGTTTTTACAACCATCTTACGCTTCGATGCACGTTTTTTCCTTTTTTTCCTAAGTTTAGGTCGAGCCTATAGCCGAGTGTTACCTCATGCTGACCTGCTCCAAGTCCCATACCCGAAGTGTTGGCCTCGTACGAATAACCTAAGTCTACACCATGAAACATGCCACCTATAAATCCTGTAACAGAATGTTGTGGACTATATCCTAAGCCTGCATAAAGTCGTTTCTTTTCATGTGCATACTGCAATTGCGCAGTTATATCGGCACGAAATGCTGCACCATCATAGCGCAACATTGTGGATGGTACTATAGTAAATAACGGATTTTTAAGTTTTATATTGTATGCTGCCGTAAAATTGTATAGCGCTTTCACCTTGTATTCGTTTGTTTCGCCAAGTTTTACTAATGGTGAGGTTACGTGTTGCATAGCCAAACCTGCATACCATCTTTTATGGCTATAGAACAAGCCTACAGATGCATCAAACTTAGAGCCACTTATGTCTGTAGTAGGTATGGCAGGGTCGTTTGCATCGTTAAGGTCGGCTTTCGAACCATTGATAGTTTCATTAAGCATATCAACCTCTGCACCAGTACTAAGCGTTCCTCCCCATAGTTTGAAATGGTAGGCATATTGCACAGTGAAGCGTTTATGCGAGAACAAACCGAACTCATCGTTTTGAAAAAGCACACCTACGCCATGGCGTGTTCGCCCTATCTGAAAGGCCATATCAGCCCCTGCATACATGGTGTTACCTGCATTTTCGTAGCCCGAAGCATGCGTTTGCAATGCTGCGGTAATGCTCAACAATGGCGAGCGACCTACGGCTGCAGGGTTAAACTGCGGTTCTATCAACCAGTAATGTGAAAAGGCAGGGTCTTGCTGCGACCACGCATTTAAGCCCACAACAGAAAGCGTTGCGAGCACACACATTTTTCTTAACAAGGGATTGACAGAATGCATCTGTGTTTAAAATTGTATATATACCTATGCAAAGGTAACAGAAAAAAGGCTTATGCCAAAAGTTTAAATTCAAAAAACCTATAGTATGCCTTTCTTTGCTAACAATATAGGGATAATACAGAAAAACAATATGAGAATTTATAGCATTAATCCATAAACTCTCATATTGTATGTAAATAGGCATTCAAAATTAATTTTGAATGCCTATTTACCTCTTCTTATTATTGTATTTTTGATACAATATGCCGTCTGTACACATCCATACCCGAAGCCTTGAGTACCTCAGCTACATGAGCTATGCGCTGATGTTGGGTGGCTTTGGCATCGTCGTAATGATTATCTTCTGTAATATTCATACTGCCCTTTCCTGTAACAGGTAAATATTCATCCCAATAAACAGGCACTTGGTGTGTTCTTCCGTCTCCACCCCATTTAGTTATGTATGATATACGCTTTTCTACACGATAACCATATGCATAAACCATTATTGAGAAGCTGTCTGCTGAAGCCTTTGTCTTTTCGGTTTTCAATATGCAATCGGTTACACATTGCGGATGTTTAAAATGGTCCTGCCCCCAAAAATTGGCAAGAGCCTCGTGTTCCCAAAAGGCACTATGGCGTTGCATATCGCGTCCGTAAATGTCCTCTTGCGACCTTATCTGTTGATACATGGGTACGCATAATAAAGGTGCTAAGCTAAAATATATGGCACGAAAATAGCGAGCATTGATGTTATAAAAATCACTTTCGGCCTTATCATAGTCAAAGTTTTGATATCGCTTTGGGTCCATGTCAAGGTCTAACGACTGCAGATGCTCAGGTATGATGGTGTTGATCATACAGTTCTTTTCAAAGTCAAAATCATCGCCATAGCCAGCGCTATTGTCTTTGAGAAGTTTGAGCATATTGTTTTGTGCCAATGGTGTGAAGAGCAACGCATATTGTTGGTTGTTATTGCGGTTGCTCGTATCAAAAGCCACTTCAAACTCTTCGTTGGTCATCATAGCAAAATCGTTGCTCGTTAGGTTGCGACTTTTCTTACGCAACTTTCTTTTCCGCCATTTATACGAAAGTGACCCCTCGCGATTGGCTAGTCCACTTTGCTTACGATAAAACTTTAGGTCGGGCGCTGCTGTGTTGCCATAAATGAGTCGTGTTTTCTCATAATAGCCAGGATAAGGTGCGGTAACACTTGCTGATAGTGTTTCCGAATGATGCACTGTATGCATTTTTCCATCGCTTCCACGCTCACGAGTTGTCCAATGTATGGTTTTATAGCCATAGTATGTTTTCGATCCCATTTCCATTTTGCGTGTACGGCAAAGTACAAATGGGTTGCCATTGATAAGCCCAGAATGTGAATATATAACAGACCTTTCTTTATTAAAAGAGCCATCCCATCCATATACTTCTTGGAGGTCAGCCAAGCGCTGCGTAGTAAAATAAGCATCAAACTCCAACTTCGGCACAGTCTTAGTCATCATGCGTGTTAGTACGTCCCAATCGTACAAACGATTAAGAGGCGCCATTTGTTGCCACGCTTCTTTTTGGTACTGTGCTACTTTTTCGGCCAATTCGTTTCGTTCGCCATTTAGCCGTTTGATTAATGGATGAACTTTCCAAAACAACAGGAGCAAAACAACTGCAATACCCACAACTAAAAGAGCTATTCCCCATGGTTCTATCCTATCGTACATGTTGTAGATAGCAAAGCCACCTCCTACAACACCGCCCCACATCAGCACACATAAGAATACAGTCCAACCAAATTTCGACTTTACGGATCTCAAGTCGGCTTGAGTTTTATATAGTAGTTTACACGTTTGTCGGTTGGCCTCAATGTCCACTCCTGCTTCCTTTGATAGTTGGGCAAAAGTGTCCTTAGCTACTTGCTTAAATCGTGGGGCAAAGGTATTGACATATTCGTCCAATGGGTCATATATATCCTCTACCATAACCATTATTTAAATAAGAGGTTGCTACAAAAATTTAGAAGAACTTGCTACGAGCCATTTCTCTTGTTTCTGCCGATATGGTAAAGGGGATACGTGTAGTATATCCTTGGCGAGCAGCAACTATCATATTGGTTGGCCACGAAAAGATGTCGGTGTTCCACTGCGTCACTCTGCTGTTATACACGGTGCGTGCAGCTGTTATCTCACGCTGCAAATAGTTATTTTGTTGCATAGCGTCGGCTATAGCTTGGTGCGCCTTTAGTTCGGGATAAGCTTCAACTTGTGGAAACAATCGTCCGCAAGCTACGTTCAGTTGGTTATTAACATCGCTACGATTATCATCGCTTATCTTTCCACCACGCAAGGCCGCTACAGCTTTCATAACATCTTTGTCAAGATCTATAGCACGGTCTACTATCCCCACCACATTTTGCAATATCTGCACACGTTGTTCAAGGTAGTTGTCTATATTAGAAGCCTCAGCTTGTATACGTTGTTCAAGTTGCATAAAGTAGTTGCGAGCCGATATCTTCATAAAGATAAAGATTACTCCAGGAAGCATACCCAACAAGCATCCCACTACTGCCACCATTGCAGGCGACTCAAGTTGATTGCCCATAAAACATACATAGAGCAATACCAATATAGGAATGGTTATCCACAATGCTATTTCAAACAGCGTTGATTTAAAGGTTATTGTCACTGGTATTTGCTTATCAATCACACGAATGTCACGACCTTCGTTATTAACTGGTCCTTGTGTTTCATCTAATAAATTAGCCATAAATTAAGCAGTTTAAGGTTTATAATTATTTTACAATATTGTATCGCCACCGCAAATATACTACTTTTATCTTATACAATGTATTTACACTCAAAGCGTTCACTAAAAAATAGTCTATCAACGAAATATTAAACTATTTGTTGAGCGTTAAAAAGAATAAGCGATATAAGAAGTTTGTTTTAAACTTCTTATATCGTTTATTTTCAATACATATAGCTATACTATTATAACTCTTATGAGCAATCAATACTCGTCCTCGTTGAAGAGGAAGGACGTGGTTGATAATCAAGGTGTTGTGTCTTTGTGTCACAATTATTGATCAACTTATTTCGTGGTGAAAGGCCGTAAAAGCGCAATCTACAATCATAGGAATGGAACCATGAATACAGGAATACAAGTCACATCCTTATCCTTTCGCAAGTCTTTCGTGTAAATAAGATACTTGTCAGATACTCGCGAAGAAAACTTTTTGCAGAAGTTGTCAATGGATGGATGTTTTGCATAACCAGAAGACTTAACTTCCAAAGGACATAGTTTGTTCCCTCTGCTCAACAGAAAGTCAATTTCATAAAGATGATTTGATGTTGGCGAAGGGTATGTATAATAAAACAGATTGTTCCCTGCCGCAACCAACATTTGGGCAACAACATTTTCATATATATAACCTAAGTTCGCCTCCAACTTGTCACAGAGCAATTTTTCGTATATTATGTTGTCTGTTGCCTTCTTGTCCATAAACATTGAAGTAATGAACAAACCTGTGTCATGCAGGTATATCTTGAATTTCTCCAGATTCTTTGTCAAAGACATTCCTACATTTGGGTCATCAGCATGATAAGCCACATTTACAATCATGGAGTTCTTCATATCCTCCAATATGGGTAGAATATTTTCCGCTCTTTGGTTTTCTATTACAGTACTTACTTGATACCGACTTCCTCCATGAGCAAGTTGGGCAGGAATACTATTGAACAGCAATGATGCGCGTCCTGACGAGTCTATCCTGCGTAAATCTGCATCATAAAGATTGATGATGGTGCGCTTCATCTCATCAACATCTGCAAAGTTATTTGTCTTGATATACTCTGAGACAACCTGAGGCATACCGCCAATCAGCATATAGAGTCTGAAGTTTCGAAGAGTTTGTCTGACAACAACATCACCGACTGCCCTCCTCGACTCAAAACAATGTTTTAGCAGTGGAACACTAACCTCATCACCCAATGCCCATCTGAATTCTTCATAGTCCATCGGATACATCTCTATGGTAGTTTCTTCGCTTGGAATCAATATTCCTTCAGTATATTTACGAATGCCTATAAGAGAGCCTGTTTCTACGTAGTCATATCGCCCGTCTGCCACCAAATACTTGATAGCTTGACGTGCCTTTGGAGCAAGCTGGACTTCATCAAATACTATGACTGACTTACGTTCTATAAGTTTCACCTTGTAGATCATCTGAAGTTGCAAGAATATAAAGTTCAAGTCAGACAAGTCCTCAAACAAGTCAACAACCTGTTTAGGAGCTTGCCCAAAGTCTATTAGAATGTATGACTGGTATTCATTCTTGGCAAACTCCTCTGCAACTGTAGACTTACCGACACGTCTTGCACCTTTTATCATCAAAGCACGTCTTCCTCCAGCATGTTCTTTCCAATCGCATAACTGGTTGTATATTTTCCTTTTGAATGTACCCATTTGCAAAATCCCATCTTTTATTTACTGCAAAATTAGCAAAATCCCCACTTCTTTTACGCTCAAAACTTGCAAAATCCCCACTTTTGATATTCTTTAAGGATTAATCGCCCATAAAAACAATCTAATAAGTTTAGTCTTCCAAGAATATCTTGTTTCCAACCTTTTCAAGATAATCCATAAAGTCCTTAAATTCATTTTATGCACTCTATATGCGAAGATAGCAGAAAAGTTTATCAGAATTAAATGATCAGCGAAGAAAGAATTCAGAATGTACCGATTATTAATCATTTTATTCTTCAAAACGCTGCGATTTGAGCAGTTTGTTTGGCGGTAAAAGAACGGGAAAAGCGGTATAGACAAGATTTGTAATTTTGTCTATACCGCTTAAGCTATACAGATAGCTCTTATGAGCAATCAATACTCGTCCTCGTTGAAGAGGAAGGACGTGGCTGGTAATCAAGGCATTGCATCATCGTGCCACGATTATTGATCAACTTATTTCGCTGTAAAAGGCCATGAAAGGATATTCGTCA
>ERZ808240.1516-NODE-1516-length-28441-cov-4.073381_pt1 | contig 28441 bp, 28 predicted proteins | sample MGYA00521084_ERZ808240 | MGnify/ENA primary metagenome ERZ808240 (study PRJEB31516, sample SAMN03275571) | gut metagenome | biome: mammalia-associated habitat; material: feces | host: Papio cynocephalus | place: Kenya | collected 2012-08-06 ... | reverse complement strand
CGTGTACGCGCACAAGGGGTAGGCCGTGGGTCAAAGGGACAGTCCCTTTGACCCACACGGGCGAATAACACTGGGGTAGAAAATCGTGCGCAGTTCAATTTCTAGATAAAAGGGAAACGGGACGAGTCCGGACGTGCGCAATATCGACCGGGCTCCGATGAGGGGGCCGAGCAGGGCGCCAAGTCAAGAAGCGCATATAGCACGTTCTGCGATCGTGGAGCCTGGGGTCTGAAACCATATTCGTCAATACGCATGTCGATCATGATGCCTGTTTCTTGCATTGGCGTTTGTCGGCGGAAGATATCGTCGCAACGGCAATGACTTGGTGACCATGTCTCTGCTATACTATGCATTACGTAATGCATAGTATTTGGAAGGGCGGTCGACATGGGCGTTACTGCAACATTGAACGTGCGGATTCCTGAATCGTTGAAGGCGCATGGCTCTCAGGTTCTTGAGCGAAATGGCATTTCAACCACGCAAGCCGTGCGCGGCTTGTTCGAATATATGGAGCGCGAGCAAAAGGTCCCCGCGTGTATTTGCACTGCGCCCGTCGAAGATAGATACGAGAAGCGCCGAGCGATGCTCAAATCATTTGCGGGGTGCGCTGCCGAGCTTCCCGACAATTGGTCGATGGGCGATATTCGTGCCGAGCGCTTGTCGCGCCTCGTCGACGGGAGGCTTTCGTGAAAGTCTGCTTCGACGCTAACGTAGTGATCGACATTGCCACTCGGGACAATTGGTTTTTGAATTCCTACGCTTCCTACGACGTTTCGGCAATGCGTAAATTCGACGCCTGCATCTCGGCGTCGTCTTTGTCAGATATCGTATATGTGTTGCATCGACGAGGCTTGACGCGCTCGCAAGCCGTGAATTCTGTGCCTTTGCTGCTCGAGATGTTCGACGTATTCGATGTGTCTCGTACCGATTGCGAGCAGGCTATTGCTACAGATATGTCAGATTTCGAAGACGCATTGCTCGCCTGCGCTGCATGCCGGAATGGGGTTGATCTCATAGTGACGCGTAATACGAAAGATTTTGCCAATTCTCCGGTTAAAGCAATCGAGCCAGAGGAATTCGTTCGCGAATTCAAATTCGATAATGTGACGTACGACATAGTTGGTTAGGGCGTTGTTAAGGAATAGGGGCTCTCGTCGATAAGCTTACGTCGACGATGCTAAATCAGGTATGTGCCCAGTTAGATTCTGGTTTGAGGGTCACGGTTGGGATACAAAGAAAGGGGATAAGAATGGGAATTATGGACGCTTTTAATGACGAGGCGGGCAAAGTCAACAACAGCAAGGGGAAATATCGCGTGATGCAAGTGGTGCTGCGCGAGAAATTCGTCGGCAAGGGTTCAAAGAATTTCAGTGAAATCGAGGACCTTTGCAATCAGCAGTATGCCGAAGGGTACCGACTACACACTTTTGCACAGTCGACTGCCGGGTCGACTGGCTTCGGCGGCGGTGACCGCACAGTCTGCAATCTTGTGTTCGAACGAATCGATTAAGCTGAAGCGTTGCCTTTGACATGCGTGGAATAGGCGTGATGGAGCTGGGTGCACCTTGCCCAGCTCCATCACATTCGCGTGGGCGCCATATGTCTCGGTTGTTGCACAAGTCTTTGTAGGCACAGAGATTCGGAAAAGAGCAAGCGCGCGAGCGCTGCAACCTTTTCAAGCCGCTCCGCTTTGATAGCAGAATGCCGCAGATTGCTCGAAGCTTTTATGAGGAGTCGATTCGTCGTTGGCGTGTGCTGTGCAGATTTTCGTTTATCGGGTCCATTCAACGCTTCTTCGCCAGGTTGTGGGTTTCCCTCGTGCGTGGCGCTTGCCCGCTATAATGGTTGGGTATGCAAACGTGCGGCCGCGCGGCCGATATGCGAGGGAGGCTTGTTCCATGGCGAAAATGCCCAAGATGCCCATTGACGTGATGGCGGTTCTGCAAGAAGCCACCGACGTCGAGGCGGCTCGTTCGGTGCCTTTGTGCGTGTCGGTGCTGCTCGACGACACCGCGCCGGCCGACCTCACGGCGTTCGTGCGATCCAACTTCGCAAGCGCAAGCCCGCAGGCGCGCGTGTCGGTGAACTATTTCGAGGACGACCGCGTGGCGTACGACCCGCGCAGCGACATGGCGGTTATCGCCGCCGGCTTCACGCCTCATATCGGCGAAATTGCCGCGAAGCTGCGCGGTGAGGGCATTCCCGTGATGGTGGTCACCACGCTGCCCGAATGTGTGCGCGGTGCCGCCCAAGCTGCCGGCTATCCAATCGACGAGGCCGACCTGGTTGCCCCCGCGCCCGAAATCGACGGCGTGGTCACGCTGCACGACCCGCTGGTGGTAACCAGCGAAGGCGCCGTTTCGGGCCATGAGGTCGACCCGGAAGACCCATTCTCGCTCGAACCCATGCCCGTGTGTGCCGCCTACGACGAGCAAATGCGCACGAAGATGGGCGAGTGGGTGGTCGCGGTGTTTCGCGAGAAGCGCCTGGCGTTCGCGCAGGCGTTCGAGTTCGTGCGCAAGCCGCTTTCCATGGAGGCCGTGCGTTCAACGTCGTTCCAGAACGCCGGCATCGGCTTCGTGGTATTCATTCCCGGCGCCGACCTGCCCATTATGACGCTGAACCAGGCGAAGATGGTCATCCAAATCGCCGCGGCATACGGCCAGCCGCTTTCCGCCGACCGCGTGAAGGAGCTTGCGGCCGTGGTGGGCGGCGGCTTCGCATGCCGCGCTGTGGCGCGCCAGGTCGCTGGCGTTGTGCCGGCGCTCGGCTGGGCCGTGAAGGCCGGCGTGGGCTATGCGGGCACGTGGGCCATGGGCATCGCCGCCGCCGAGTACTTCGAGCATGGCGGCAACATGGTCGGCTTGGGCGCCGTGGTCGATGAGGCGCGCGAGGCCGCGTCGCGCGCCGCCGACGAGACGGCTGCGGGCCGCGCGGCGAAGGAATTCGTGGCATCGTTGGGCTTCCAGGCCAAGGATGCCGCCGCCGAGCGCGTGCGCGCCGCGGTCGCCCAGGCTCCCAATGTCGCTGCCAGCGCGATGCGCGCCGTGGCCAATGCCGCGGCCTCTGCCGCGCAGGCCGCGAACGCGGGCGCCGCTCGGGTTGCCGATGCGGCCGATGCCGCGGAAGCTTCCGCGCATATCGCCCGCTAGCTTTCGTCTTAGTGCCTGGCGCCGCATTGCCTGCGGCGCCCCGTTTCATCTGCCATATTTCCCGTTAAAGGATCTTGCCCATGCAAAACCTCTGGCCTCGAATCGAGGGGCTCCTTCGTGACGCCGGCCGTGACATCGGTCGCCCGGCGCGCTACCTCAACCACGAATGGGGCTGTACCTATAAAGAAGACGCCGACTACCATTTCTGTATGGTGTACCCCGACACCTACGAGCTGGGACAGCCCAACCAGGCCGTGCGCATTCTGTGCAACGTGGTGAACGCGGTCGACGGCATGTACGCCGAGCGCGGCTATTTGCCCGCCGCCGACATGATCGACCTCATGCGCCGCGAAGGCGTGCCGGCGTTCTCGCTGGAAAGCTGCGCGCCGCTGTACGAGTTCGATGCCGTGGGCTTCACGCTTTCGCACGAACTGGTTGCGACCAACGTATTGGAAATGCTCGATTTGGGCAACATCCCGTTGCGCGCGGCCGATCGCGACGAGTCGCACCCACTTATCGTGGCGGGCGGCCCGTGCGCGTTCAACGCCGAGCCTTATTCGGCGTTCTTCGATGTGTTCCTGCTGGGCGAGGGCGAGGAATCGCTGCCTGAAATTCTGCAGCTGCATCGCAAGATGAAGCGGGCAGGCGCCACGCGCGGGGAATTCCTGCGTGCCGCCTCGCATGTGGACGGGACGTATGTGCCGTCGCTGTACGAATGGCTGCCCGAGGCCGAGGCACAGCAAAACGGCGCCTGGGCGCGTCCGCTGTTCGACGACGTGCCGGCGCATATCGACAAGCGCGTGTGGAAAGATTTCGCCACGTCCCCCGCGTGGGAGCCGACCATCGTGCCGTTCGCGGAATTGGTGCACGACCGCCTGAATGTCGAGATTCTGCGCGGCTGCACGCGCGGCTGCCGCTTCTGCCAGGCGGGCATGATGTACCGTCCTGTGCGCGAGCGCTCGGCCGACAATATTGTTTCCGCAGTTCAGCGTGGTCTTGCTGAAACCGGCTACGACGAGGTGAGCCTCACGTCGCTCTCGTCGACTGACCACAGCCAAATCGAGGAGATTCTGCGCCGCCTGAACCGCGGTCTAGAGGGCAAGGGCATTTCGGTGTCCATTCCCAGCCAGCGCCTGGATTCGTTCGGCGTGGAAATGGCCGAGTTGGTGGCTGGCGGCAAGCGCGGTGGCCTGACGTTCGCTCCCGAGGCCGGCACGCAACGGCTGCGCGACGTCATCAACAAGGGCGTGACCGAAGATGACTTGTTCGGCGCGATTGACGCGGCGTTCGCCGCAGGGTGGCGCCGCTGCAAGCTGTACTTCATGATTGGCCTGCCCACCGAAACCGACGACGACATCAAGGGCATCGCGAGCCTGGCGCAGCGCGCCTACGACCGCGCGAAAAAGGCCACGCCGCCCGAGGCGCGCGGCAGCGTGAAGGTGTCCATATCGTGCGCGCTGTTCGTGCCCAAGGCGCAAACCCCGTTCCAATGGGACGGGCAGATCGCCACTGAAGAGGCGCATCGCCGCATCAACCTGCTGCGTTCGAGCGTGAAATACCGCGCGGTCGACGTGCACTGGCACGAGCCCGACGTGTCGCTGGTCGAGGCCATGATGAGCCGCGGCGGGCGCGAGGTGTGCGATGTGATAGAAACCGCATGGAAGAACGGCGCGCGCTTCGACGCGTGGACGGAATTCTTCTCGCTCGACATATGGCGCGCGGCGTGCGAGGCGTGCGGCGTCGACATGCAGGCCATCGCGCAGGGCGCCCACGACACCAGCTGGGTTACGCCGTGGGACCACCTGTCGGTGGGCGTCACCACGAAGTTCTTCCAGCACGAGCGCCGGCTGGCGGCCCAGGAGCGCACCACGCCCGATTGCAGCTACGAGCGCTGCTCGGCGTGCGGCGTGTGCCCGAAGCTCGACATCGATATTCAGTGTCAGGAGGAACGCCATGGCTGATTTCCGTTTGCGCGTGACGTATGCCGAAACCGGCCGCTTGGTGATGCTGTCGCATCTGGAAATCGCGCGCGCCCTTGAACGCGCCGTGCGGCGCGCCGGTTTGCCGTATGCGGTAAGCCAGGGATTCTCGCCGCACATGAAGCAATCGTTCGGCTCGGCGTTGCCGGTCGGCGTGGGCGGCTTGGAAGAGATCTTCGACGTGTCGCTGACCGATTACGTGTCGCCCGAGGAAGCGCTCGCGCGGCTGCAGGCGGTTAGCGCGCCCGACCTTATGCCACATGCGGCGTGCTACATCACTAAAGACGAGGTGGCGGCTTCGGCGGCATACCCGCGATCGACCTACGAGGTGCTCGTCGAGGCACGGCTAGGCGAGGAATCGTGCGACGATGTGCTTTCGGCGGCGCGCGCGCTGACGTTGCCGGCCGAAATCGTCGTGGTGCGCAAGAAGAAGGAACGCGTGCTGGTGCCGGCCGAGTTCATGGTGGGTGCGCTCGAAATCGAACCGGCCGAGCCGGGCGAAGAGGGCCAGAGTCGCGCGCGGCTTCGCTTCACGCTTGAATCCAAGGCGACGGGCAGTTTGCGTCCCGATGTGCTGCTCGAGCATATGCTTGACGGCACGGGGCTTCGTGCGGCGTCCATTCTGCGCACAAAACAAAGCGAGATTTCGAAAGCGTAAGGAACGGCCGCGGGTCAAAGGGACTGTCCCTTTGACCCGTTTCATTTCTTGAGAAGGGGAAAGCGATGTACAAAGTTCGCTACATTACAACGTCCGAGGTCACCAAGGTGCGTTACGTGTTCGAGGAAAAGGAAATCGAGGCGTCCGATGACGCCGAAGCCATCGCGAAGTTCGATGCGGAGTGCGCCACGCCGCTCGAAGGCTCGCTTGCCATGGACGTCGTAAGCGGCGAGGCCTTCGACTGGACGATTCTGAAGTCGGTGGATTTATAGGACCCGTCCGCTCGCGTGGTCTCAGGCGCCGCCGTCCCGCATGCCCGAAACAGCCAATGGTTGCTTACTGCCTATACGTTGCCAGGAATTCTTCCAGGTCGCGCATGGCTTCGCTCAGCACCTCGATGCGCGGTAGGTACACGATGCGGAAATGGTCGGGCTCGCCCCAGTTGAAGCCGCCGCCGCGCGTGATGAGAATTTTTTTCTGGTGCAGCAGATCCAGGGCGAATTGCTCGTCGTCGGTGATGTTGAACTTCTTCACGTCGATTTTCGGGAAGATGTAGAACGCCGCCTTGGGCTTTACCGCAGTGATGCCATCGATGCTGTTCAGCGCGTTGTAGATGTATTCGCGCTGCTCGTAAATGCGCCCGCCCGGCACGATATAGCTGTTCACACTTTGATGGCCGCCGAGCGCCGTTTGCACGATCGACTGCGCGGGCACGTTCGAGCACAGGCGCATGTTCGACAGCATGTTGATGCCCAGAAGGAAGTCTTTCGCGCACGCCTTGTTGCCCGAGATAATCATCCATCCGATACGATAGCCGGCGATCATGTGCGACTTCGATAGGCCCGAGAACGTCACGCACGGCAGGTCGGGCGCGAGCGATGCGATGGAGATGTGCTCAAGGCCGTCCATCACCAGGCGATCATAGATTTCATCGCTGAAAATCATCAGGCCATGGCGTCGGGCCAGTTCGGCGATTTGCTCGAGCACCTCGCGCGGGTACAGCGCTCCAGTGGGGTTGTTCGGGTTGATGATCACGAGCGCCTTTGTGCGTGGCGTTATTTTCGCTTCCATGTCCTCGATGTCGGGGAACCAGTCCGACTGTTCGTCGCAGATGTAGTGCACGGGCGTGCCGCCGGCAAGCGTAGCGCAGGCCGTCCACAGCGGGTAGTCGGGCGCGGGAATCAGGATCTCGTCGCCGTTGTCGAGCAACGCCTGCATGCACAGCTGAATGAGTTCGCTTACGCCGTTGCCGGTATAAATGCTGTCCATATCCACATTGGGAATATTTTTGAGCTGGGCATACTGCATGATTGCCTTGCGGGCGCTGAACAGGCCGCGCGAATCGGAGTACCCCTCGCACTCGGGCAGCTGGTGACGCATGTCGGCGATAACCTCGTCGGGGGTGCGGAAGCCGAACGGCGCCGGATTGCCGATGTTCAGCTTCAAGATGCGTTGTCCTTCTTTTTCCATGCGGGAAGCCTCGTCGACCACGGGTCCTCGCACGTCATACAGCACGTTGTCGAGCTTGGAAGATTTCTTGAATTCGCGCATGGTTGCACTCCTTGGCGTGGTGGGTTCAATTTCGGTGAGGATGATGCTGTCGGTTGCGTGCGCGCCTGTTGGGGCGTCGATAGCGACGAACGCGGCGCGCGAGCTGTGAGCGGTCTCAGGCCGCGCGGAAGCTCGTGCGGGGGAGTGCGGGGCGGGTTCGGCGGAGCCACCCGCGAGCCACTCCTCATCCACGTCCAGAATGGCGGCGAGTAGCGCCATCACGTCGCGGCGTGGCATTGTTTTACCGCTCACATACTGGCTTACCTGGCTTTTTCCGAGTTTCTTGCCACGCTTCGCCGCCGTATGAATCAAATCGGCCTGGTTCATTTCAGCCTGCTTCATGGCGTTTTTCAGGCGTTCGCAGAATTGTTCGTCGGCCATCGGTTCTCCTTAGCATTCGAAATTGAACTTTCGAATCGCACGTGTGCTTGAAGTTCAATTTTGAACACTATAACACGCTTTTAAATTGAACTTTCGGGAAAATGAACCAATGCGGCAAACGGTGAAATTGAACCATTCTTTGAAAGCCGCCGCGCGAATGAAGTGCCGGCGTCTTCCGGCATGGCGTTTGCGATTGGGATTGTGCCATTGCAAAAAAGACCCGGCAACTATTGGTTGGCGGGTCTTTTGGCTAATGGGCGTCGGCGTTCTGCCGAAATATGAGGTCTTTCGAATTTAATGCTCGGCCGCTGTTCGCGTGCGGGCGCAGAGCAGCGCCCGCCTCTATTGATGGCACGCGTCTCCGTGATGCGAGCAGTTGTGGGCGTGCGCATGCGGTTCGCGGCACGTCGATTCGCCGACTTTGGGCAGCGTGCCCGCAAGGAAGGCGTCGATTGCGGCATCGGCGGACCCTGCTGCGCCGGCATACACCTCGATGCCCGCCTGGCCGAGCGCGTTGATGGCGCCGCTGCCAATGCCGCCGCAAATGAGCACGTTAACGCCCCCTTGCGCCAACAGCCCCGCCAGCGCGCCGTGGCCCGCGCCGTTGCTGCCCACGATTTCCGCCGAGGCAACCGCGCCGTTTTCGATGTCGTATACCTTGAACTGCTGCGTATGGCCGAAGTGTTGGAAAATTTCGCCATTTGCGTACGTTGCTGCAACTTTCATATGCGTCTCCTTGCTTGGTAGGCGTGGCGGCATCATGCTTGCTGCGTCGACGGAATTGTATGCCGCGAATTATGCGAGGCTTTGCCGCCTTCAACCCTTATATCCTTGGAGTAATAGGGTATATGTTGTCGCGTGAATAGCAATACTCGTTTTCCCTTGAGCGATGTTCTGGAGGTTATTCGCTCCGCTCCTTTCCATATATTGCGTTCGATTCGGTTGCGCGTTTTTATCGTTGTGCGAGAATGCTGTGCGCGTTAACGAAAAAGCTTGCGTGCCGACGAGGGTCGCTTGCGACAAAGAAGGGAGCCATGTTGGCTGCGAAAACGAACGATGCTTCGGAGCAGCTCCGAAATAAGGCGACGCTCGTCGGCTTGTTCGCGATCGTCCTATGGTCGATGATGTTCGGCTTTGTGCGCCTTACCACGCAGTCGTTCGGCCCTTCGCTCGGTTCGGCGCTCATTTATTCGATTGCGGCTCTTTTCACCTATATAGGGTATCGTCCCACGCCGGCTCGCAAGCTTCCGTTGAAGTTCGTGCTGTTTTCGGGCGGGCTGTTCGTCTTTTATGAATCGGCCATCACGATTTCGATTGGCCTTGCTGCGAGCTCCGAGCAAACTGTGGAGCTGAGCTTGGTGAATTATCTATGGCCGACGATGCTCGTGCTGCTCGCCGCGCTCGATTCAGGCTCGCGCGCCTCGTTCGTTCGCTCCCTTCCCGGCGCGGTCGTTGCCACGGTCGGCGTCGTTTTGGCCGTTGGCGGAAACAATGGCTTGGATTGGGCTGCGGTCGCGGCCGATATTGCGAGCAATCCGCTGCCGTTTGCGCTCACATTCGCGGCTGCTGCCGCGTGGTCGGTGTATTCCGTGTATTCTGCGCGGCTTTCCGAGGGTTGCGACGGCACGGCGTTTTTCATGGGCGGAGTCGCTGTTGCCATGTGGGTTATTTTCTTGCTGAATGGCGCTCCTGCCCCCGCCCAAGGCGTAGACGTCGCTGCCCTTCTTTCGCTTGCGGGCGCTGCGGGGTGTATCGCTGCGGGCTATGCGTGCTGGGGCCACGGCATGCTCAAAGGCGATATGGAAAAGATGAGCATCGGGTCGTATGCCGCTCCGCTGTTCTCGGTCATTGCAAGCACGCTTATCTTGGGCGTGAGCCTTACTCCGCTGTTTTGGTGCGGCACCATCGCCGTGGTTGCAGGCTCTCTCATAAACTGGCGCATGCGCCGCTGATGGGTATTCACGTGCCTTCAAAACGGTCAAGCGCCGCTGGTTGCATTCGCATGTCGCCAACGCCTTTGGCCGTTCGCGCGTTGTCGGCGCGCGGCTTGCTTGATACTCGCCGACCTTAAGACGGTGTGAGCTTGATGCTGGGGCTTGCATGCATTCACTTGCAAGAAAAAGCGAGTTCTGTTCGATTGCGCAGGACTTCTGTCTGCCTTTGCAAGAAAACGCGAGCTGTGCGCGACGCGCTCCTCAATCTTGAACAATTTCTGGGAATCATCGTTTTTTTTTCGGGCGCGTACGAAGGTGTTTTCGGATGACAAACGCTGCCTAGATGTGATGCGGCGCGGCGCAATCGAACACAGCTCGCGTTTTCTTGCGGCCATCTGGCGCTGTAAATTTACGGCACGAGTTTCCTTCTAAGATTCTTGCGACGTGTGAACCAATTGTAGGTTGCAGCCGCAAGCCGTACTCCAAGCGAGCGAGCGATGATTCGCGCGGCGTTGTCGAACAGGCCGATGTCGCGCGTTTGAGAATTCGTTATGGTGACCACCGATATACCCATATATTCGAGTGCGTGTCGTATTCCAGGCGCAGCTCGACGTGGAATACGACAGCGATGCGTTTCTCCTTTCGGCATCTGATGCGATGCCCACCGGTGATGCATGGAACGCATCGCTGTCGTATTCCACGTCGAGCTGCGCCTGGCTCCAATACAGGTCGCACACGAAAAACTTATTCGATGTGATCTTTTGCGCATCGCCCGTCACGTGAATGCGATGGTTCATGCGCGGAAGCGGAAGACCGTAGCCGCCCCTCATGCGGGGCAGGCACAAAAGCATCGCCAGGCGCGTTTCGGCTGGAGAGGCGGAACCGTTCGCGATGAACCGAAGCGCTTTCCTTGCGTTGCTTCGGCCATTGCGCCCAAGCGCCTTTTCGGTATATCGCCGCAGTTCCTCGACCGAGGTAATAGGTCTGGCCTGGACAAAACCTGCCTCGCATGGCGAAAGCGCGTACGACCCGCAGAGTTCGAAACCAATTTCAATAAGCTTTTCCAGGGGTTCGGTTTGTGCGCACTCGATGAAAAGCTCGCCGGGCGTTACGAGCAGAAAACTGCCGAAAGCGCTCTGGACATTCATCAGGGGAGTATTCTTGATCGCGGTTTTGGCGATGATTCCTCGTGGCCTGCGTCGGCCGTTCGCCGTCGATACGAGCAGTTGTGCGGGAGGCTCTAAGGTGATGTTCGCCTTCTTGAAGTTTTCAAGAAACGCTAGGGCGGCTGTTGTGTCTGCAATGTTGGGAACATGCGCTCGCGATGGTCTTACGCGGAATTGCTGCGAGGGGCGCACGTATCGCCAAAGCTCAAGCGCCGTGGTATGTCCGAAACAGATAGTCATGGCTACAAGCATGACGAGCGTACCTTGCCGGTCTCTTGCCCGATTCTTGCTGCGATTTGGTTGAACTTGCGTTTGAATCTTATTTTGGCCTGGAAGAAAAACGCAGGTATGTGCGATTGAGGGCGAAGATTGGCGTGTCTTGCAAGAAAAACCGAGCTATGCGCGAGCGACGCTTTTCTAAAGTTGCGTTGAGCATGTTTAAATGCCCGATTCTGCTCTTTTCGGCATGAAATGATGCATATCGGCATGTCGAATCGTACATAGCTCGTATTTTCTTGCATGCACGCAGCCTGCTTGCGAGGCGGAGCCTGGCTAAAAACGGCTTTACACAGATTTGACGTTTGCCTGACATGGGGCGAACGCGGCCTCCATACCCTGACATGTCGAAATGCCGATTCGCGGCTGCGCGAGCCGGCGCACATGTCAAGAGGAGGAACTGGATACCCTATGGATATCGCAACTTTGGTCGTCGTCGGGCTGGTGATCGTGACCGCTCTCACGTTCGACTTCACGAACGGCTTTCACGACACCGCCAACGCCATGGCGACTTCGATCGCGACTGGCGCGCTTAAACCCAAGACGGCGGTCATCGCCGCGGGTACGTTGAATCTGGTCGGCGCGTTTTTGTCGACCGAGGTCGCGAAGACCATTTCGGGCGGCATCATCAACGAACAGCAAGTCGCGATTGGCCCCGAATTTATTTTCGCGGGCCTTGTTGGCGCCATTATCTGGAACCTCCTCACGTGGCTCGTCGGCTTGCCTTCGAGCTCGTCGCATGCGCTGTTCGGTGGCCTGGTGGGCGCCGTGATTATCGGCGCGGGCGTCGAGGGCGTGAACTTCGGCGCGGTGCTGGGCAAGGTGCTTATCCCTGCGCTCGTTTCGCCGGTTGTCGCGGGCTTGGCGGCGTTCGTTGCGGTAAAGCTCATATACCTTGTGGTGAAGAAGATGGATGAATTGCAGGTCATAAGTGGGTTTCGCCATGGCCAAACCGTGACGGCGTGCCTGGTTGCGCTTTCCCATGGCACCAATGACGCGCAGAAGACCATGGGTATCATCACGCTGACGCTGATTGCCGTGGGCGCGCAGGCGTCGGGCACGGGCCCGCAGCTGTGGGTCGTGGCGATTTGCGGTTTGGCGATTGCCGCCGGCACTTACATGGGCGGCTGGCGCGTCATTCGCACGCTGGGTAAGGGCCTCACCGAGATTTCTACCCCGCAGGGCTTCGCCGCCGAGGCCGCGTCGGCAACCACGATTCTGGTGTCGTCTCACTTGGGCTTCGCGCTTTCCACCACGCAGGTGTGTTCGGGCTCCATCATCGGCACCGGTCTTGGCAAGAAGGGCAACAAGGTGAACTGGGGCGTTGCCGCGCGCATGGTTGTCGCCTGGCTCGTGACGTTCCCGGCGGCCGGCCTTGTGGGCGCTGCGGCATGCGCACTCGCGAAGACTGGCCTGGGCGGAACGATCGCCGTGGCGGCGATCGCCGTGGTTGCCGCTCTGATCATCTTCCGCTTGTCGAAGCGCAACCCGGTGAACTCGGGCAATGTGAACGAGTCTTCGGAAGTGAAAATTAATAATTCGAATAAAACCGTCGCGCAGGCTGCATAAGGAGTAAGTGATGCAAGAACTATTGAACTTCGCAACGGTGCTCGCCGTGGCGGTGAGCGTGGCAGGAATGATATCGGTCCTTTATGCGTCGGGCCTGCGGCTTTGGGCGGCGGGAGGCCTCGATAAAGATGGCTTTGCGCGCATTATGCCACGCGTGGGCTCGGTTGTGTGCTTCACGGGCTGCGTGTTCATCGTGCTGTTCGCGCTGTGGCTCATGATTCCCATTTTTCATTAGGAGTTGCGCTGTTCCGCCGAACAGCGTTTTCCGCCGACGCTGCGCTGGGTTTTATGCGGCATTTTGGGCCAGTTTGGCTGGTCGCGCCCACTCGGGCGCGGGAGTTTGGGATTGAATATGCCATTAAGGCATGTTCAATGTCGCTCGCGTACCGAAGTACGCTTCGTTCCTCTTTCAAGCCAATCTGCTCGCCTAAAACCCATGCTCGCTGATTTTAGCGCGAATACATTTTTTGAGGAGCCAATACATTGATGAAGAAAATTCTTGTTGGTATTGATGGGTCGTCGCGCGGCACGCGCGCGCTGCATTGGGCGGCGCGTCGGGCTAATCGCGAAGGCGCGAAGCTGGTGCTGCTGTCGGTCGTCGACCCGAAGATGGCGAAAGAGGCCGGCGTTGAACTCGACGAGGTGCGCGATGCGGCCGAAAAGATTTTGTACGCGGGGCGCGATTTCGCGATCGGCCGCTACGAAAACGTGCAGGTGGAGATGCGCACCGCCGAAGGCGAAGTGGTCGAAAACATCGTCGACGCCGCTGCGGGCTGCGACCTTATCGTGCTGGGCTCGCATCACGGCGTGAGCGTGGGCGACACCATTGGCGCGGCCAAGCCGTTGCGCGTGGCGGTGTCGGCGGCAGTTCCTACGGCCATCGTGCCGGCCGACTGGGCCGAAGACTATGACGGCGTCGGCGTGGTGGTGGGCATCGACCCCGATGGCTCCACGAAGCAGGCGATCGATTTCGCCGTGAGCGAGGCCATCGCGACCAGCCAACCGCTGCGCCTTATTACGGGATGGGGACTTCCTGCATGGATTTCCAAGCCGGCCGAAGCGCTCGGCGGCGGCTTGGGTCCGGTGGGCGAGCAGTACCAGGCACGCCTCGATGCGCTTGCCGCCCAACTTCGCGCGACGCACGACGGCCTCGACGTGCGCGGCCATGCCGTCGAGGGTCCGTCGCCCACGCGCGTGCTGCAAGGCTACGCGAAAACCCGCGGCGTGTTGGTGCTGGGAACGCGCTCGCGCGCGGCGCTCGGCCGCGCCCTGTTCGGGTCGGTGACGCACTCGACGCTTTTGAACCTTACGATTCCCACGGTTATCGTGCCGCAAGGCTAACGTCGGTTGTGGCGTGCGGCGAAAACGTCGTTCGTTGCAAGAAATACTGACGTGTGCGCGATGCTTGGTGCGACGTGTGGCAATCGTTCTTGCAAGTGCCCTCGTAACCCCAGCTCATACACATTGAAAGCCCCGAACCCTTCCAAACTTTGAGGGTTCGGGGCTTTCTTTTCGCGCATAGCTCGCATTTTCTCGCGGGAATTCGAGAAACCTCCGCGCGGCGATTGCGTCGAGGCGTTAAACCAGCTTGCCTTTGCAGTGGTCGACCATGTGCTGAATCATTTGCGCTTCCCAGCCCGCGAAGTCGCGCTTGCGGTGCTTCAGCTGGCCATCGACCAGCTCGTCGAACGCGAGCTTCATGTGGTCGTAGCGCGTGACCTTCGAAAGCTGGTCTTCGGGGCGGGTGAGGCAGCCCTCTTCGGTTTTGAATGCGGCCAGGCCCAGCATGATTTTCGGGTTGTAGATGACGTGCGGTTTGTCGGCCTCGTCGAGGTAGACGCAGATTGCCTTGGTTACGCCGATTTGGTTGGCAGCCAGGCACGCGGCGCCGTCGATGGACGCCAGCGTGTCGATGAGGTCTTGCGCAACGGGCGCGTCGTCGGCGGTCGCGGCCTCGCACGGCGTGGTAAGGATGGCTTCGTCAAGTACGAGCTCTTTGATCATGGTTCACCTTTCGGGTTGGTTTCAGCCTTTGCATTCTACCAGGTTGGAACGCACGTCGCGCTCATCTTCGCACGCTTTTCGCCTGTCCGCTTCGCGGCGACTCGCGCGGCTGCGGCGTAAACGGTGGTGCTGCGCTTATCGGTTTTGCCGATTTCTATCAATCGTTTTTTAGCAAGCATAAAACCCTACAAACATATTGACATAGTAGGTTAATAAAGTTTTAATACCACCCATACAGAAACCGCGACCAAAGGGGGCTTGCATGGATACCATGTGCGACATCATGGATTGTTGTATGCGAACGCCTACGGCGTGGTCTTCTGCTTGGCGAATGTGCGGCATTTCTTGAAAACAGCTGCACTATAAGCAAGCAGAAAGAGGCCAATATGAGTTCGGCCTCTTTTTTATTTCTAGGGGGTATTGCAATGGCTCGCGACCATGCTGGGCACATCGCCCACATTCACTCGCACCGAAACATCATCGGCTTCGACGAAAACGGCGTGTCCGTTGTCACGCACAAGGCCGACCATGCGCCGGAAGATTCCGAAGAGGCGCGCGCGGCGTTCACGAAAGACTACATGGATGCCGTGAAGGCGTGGCGCAAAACGTTTCCGAACAAGGACGAGCAAATCGAGAAGACGCCCGATCCGGCGGTGAAGGAGATGCTTCGGCGTTCTGACGAGCTGGGGTTCGAGACGTGCTTCGACCGTTTCGACGCCCAGCAGCCGCAATGCAGCTTTGGCCTTGCGGGGATCTGCTGCAAGAACTGCACGATGGGTCCGTGCCGCATAACGGCGAAGGCTCCGCGCGGCGTGTGCGGCGCCGATGCCGATCTCATCGTGGCCCGCAACTTGCTGCGCGCGGCCGCCGCGGGCGTGTCGCAGCACGGGATGCATGCGCGCGAGGTTATCCTATCGTTGAAGTGGGCGGCCGAGGGTAGGCTCGATTTGCCGATTCTCGGCGAGCAGAAGGTGCGCGATGTGGCGCGCAAGCTCGGTATCAAAACCGAGCATCGCCAGTTGAAACGCATCGCGAGCGAGCTGGCCGATGCTTTGCTCGACGACCTGTCCAGAAGTGACCCTGAGGGCGAGTACCGCACGATTTCGGCCATGGCGCCCGCTGAGCGCCAGAAGGTGTGGCGCGATTTGGACATTCTGCCTATTTCGGCATACCACGAGGTATTTGAGTCGCTGCATAAATCAGGGTGCGCAATCGATGGCGACTGGCGTTCGATCATGCAGCAATTCCTGCGATGCGGCCTGGCGTTCACATTCTCTGGCGTAACGGGCGCGAACATCGCGACCGACGCGCTGTTCGGCGTGGGTGATCGCGTTACTTCGAAGGTGAACCTCGGCGCGCTGAAGCCGGGCTACGTGAACATCGCGGTGCATGGACACCTTCCCACGCTTGTGAGCCAAATTGTGGCCGTGGGTCACGAGCCCGAGTTCATCGAACGTGCGAAGGCCGCGGGCGCGAAAGGCATCCGCTTCTACGGGATTTGTTGCTCGGGCTTGGCGGCGATGTATCGCTACGGCGGGGTAATTCCCCTGTCGAATGCGGTGTCGGCCGAGCTCGTGTTGGGCACGGGCGCGCTGGATTTATGGGTTGCCGACGTGCAGGACGTGTTCCCTTCCATCATGGAGGTGGCGCGATGCTTTCGAACGACCGTGGTTACCACGTCTGAATCGGCGCGTTTGCCCGGTGCGGAGCGCTTCGAGTACGACCACCACCACACCAACATCGAGCAAACACGCGAGCTGGCGTGCGCGATCGTGAATCGCGGCATCGAGAGCTTCGCCGGCCGCCGCGACGTGAAGTCCAGCATTCCGCCTTATGAAGTGGATGCCGAGGTTGGCTTTTCAGTGGAGTGGGTGCACCGCCACTTCGGCGGCTTCGGGCCGCTCGCCGACGCGATTCGCGATGGCCACGTGCTTGGCGTGGTGAACATGGTGGGTTGCAACAACCCCAAGGTTCCCTACGAGCGCTGCATTGTGGACGTGGTCGACGAACTTCTGGCGAACAACGTGCTGGTGATTTCGAATGGGTGTGCGTCGTTTCCCCTGATGAAACTTGGGTATTGCAACGCGAGTGGCCTTGGTCGCTGCGGTGAGGGTCTGCGCGGGTTCTTGGGCTGCGTGCCACCGGTGTGGCATGTGGGCGAGTGCATCGACAATACGCGCTCGTCAGGTATTTTCGCCGGCATCGCGGGCGAGTTGGGCTGTCGCATCGCCGACGCGCCGTTCGCATTCAGCTCGCCGGAGTGGTCGAACGAGAAATCGGTCGATGCGGCGCTGGGCTTTCGGCTGATGGGCGTGAGCTCCTACCACTGCGTGGAGCCGCCGATTTACGGCTCGAAGAACGTGATCGAGTTTCTGAAGGAAGGCACGATGGAAACGCTCGGCAGCCGCATGGTGGTCGACGTCGACCCGAAGAAGCTCGCCGGCCGCATAGTGGCCGACATGCGCCAGGCCCGCGCGCAATTGGGATTTGACGCGCACTAACCTCGCGAAACGAAAACAGTAGTAACGGAGGCGCAGGTCATGCGCCCGATGGAAGGATATATATCATGGCACAGCACTTCGATATCACCCGCAGGCAGTTTGGGGTAGGCGCGCTTGCGGCGTTCGCGTCGGTATCGGCGGCGGGCTTGCTTTCGGGATGCCAGAAAGTCAACCAGTCACAGCAAGACTCCGCATCGAGCAGCCAAGCCGAAAACGGCGGCGGGGCCGATGCCATCAATAACTCGCTGAGCGACGGTAAGGAAACGGTGAAGATCGCGTATCTGCCCATCACCCACGCGCTGCCGGTGTTCCAGGTCGCCAAAGACCTGCAGGCCGATTCTTCAAGCGTCATTCAGGTGCAGCTCGTGCAATACGGGTCGTGGCCCGAGCTTATGGACGCCTTGAATTCAGGCAAGGTCGATGGCGCAAGCGTGCTGGTGGAGCTTGCCATGCGCGCGGCCGAGCAAGGCATCGGCGTGAAGGCGGCGGCGCTGGGCCATCGCGACGGCAACGTGATCGTCGCGTCGAAGGCCGTGCAGGCGACCTCCGACTTGGCGGGGAAGACCATCGCGATTCCGGCGCGCCAGTCGTCGCACTACATTCTGGTTTTGCAGGCGCTTTCCGAGGCGGGGCTTTCCGAGGCGGACGTCTCCATCACCGAGCTCGCGCCGACCGAGATGCCTTCAGCATTGGCGTCGGGCCGCGTCGACGCGTATTGCGTCGCCGAGCCGTTCGGCGCGAAGGGCGTCGAATCGGCCGGCGGGCACGTGCTCGCGAATTCCGAGGACCTGTGGAGCGATTCGGTGTGCTGCGCGCTTGCGGTGAACGACGCGTTTCTCGACGGCCGCCCCCAGGTGGCCAAGGCATTCATCGAGGCGTACAAGCGCGCGGGCGACACGCTCGACGAAAGCGGCGACGCGCTCGATATCGCGAAGGAATTCCTGAACCAAACCGACGACGTACTGAAGACGTCCCTGCAGTGGATTTCCTACCGCGACCTCACAATCGACGAGGCCACGTACAACGAGCTCGTCAGGCGTGTGATTGCGGCGGGGCTGTCGGAAAACCCGCCCGCGTTCGTCGATTTCGTCGTGAACGAGGGTGATTTGGCATGAAGCAGCATGCGCTAGGCGCATGGCGCGTCGTCGTCTCATTCGCGATTCTTTTGGGGTTGTGGCAGCTCGCCTGGGCGTTTTCGACATACCCCGATTCGTTGTTTCCCTCGCCGGGCGCCTCGCTTGCGGCGATTGGCGAGCTCGCCCAAAAAGGCAGGCTGTGGACCGACATCGCTGCCTCGATGTACCGCTATGTCGCGGGCTATGCGCTTGCGGCGGCGTTGGGCGTGCTGTTGGGGCTCGTGTTGGGGTGGTTTTCGCGCGCGTGGGCGTATGTGAATCCCGTGGTGCAGTTCATTCGACCCATCTCGCCCATGGCGTGGCTTCCGTTCATCGTGCTATTGCTGGGCATCGGCGACATTCCCGCGATTGCCATCGTGTTCATCGCGGCGTTTTTCCCCGTGCTTATCGGCACGGTGTCGGCCGTGCGCGCAATCGACCCGATTTATTTGAAGGTCGCGAAGAACTTCGCGGTAACCGGTCCCCGCAAAATCGCATCGATCGTGCTTCCCGCGGCGTTTCCGCAGATCATGAATTCGCTCCGCACGGCAATCGGCACGGCGTGGATCTTCTTGGTTGCAGGCGAGATGGTCGGGGCCCAAACGGGCCTTGGCTATCTGATTATCGATGCACGCAACAACCTAAGCGCCGACCAGCTGCTTGCGGCGATTATCGTAATTGGCATTATCGGCTTCGCGCTTGATACGACGGTGCGGTTTATCGATACCCGGGTGCAGCGTGCGTGGGGAAGGGAGGTCTAGTATGGCGTTCATCGAGATAGAGCATGCGGGCAAGGTGTACACCAACCCCGCCGGCGAGAAGTTCCGGGCGCTCAACGATGTGAACCTCGAAATCGAGCGGGGCGAGTTCGTGTGCCTGCTGGGGCCTTCGGGCTGCGGAAAATCGACGCTGCTTTCGGCGCTGGCCGGCTTCGATTTGGCGACCGAGGGGCGTGTGGCCGTCGACGGCGAAGAGGTGCGCGGCCCATCGCCCGAGCGCGTGACGATTTTCCAACAGTACGGGCTTTTGCCGTGGCGCACAGTGCTGGGCAACGTGGAGCTTGGACTTGAGGGCCGCCGCGGGCTTTCGAAGGCCGAGCGCGATTCGACCGCGTACGAGTACCTTGCCCTGGTTGGGCTGGAAGATTTCGCGAGCGCGCACCCCAACGAGCTTTCGGGCGGGATGCAGCAGCGCGTGAGCATCGCTCGCGGGCTGGCCGTGAACCCCGAGGTGCTCTTCATGGACGAGCCGTTCGGTGCCCTCGATGCGATCACGCGCATGAAGTTGCAGGACGACATTCTTCGCATCGCGAAAGAAACCGGCAAAACCGTGGTGTTCGTGACCCACGATATCGAAGAGGCGGTGTACCTCAGCGACCGCATCGTTGTTATGACGCCGAACCCCGGCCGCGTGAAAAGCGTCGTTGAAGTGCCCATGAGCTGGGGCTTTCGCGACCGCACGAGCGAAGACTTCGTCGCCTGCCGCGACAAGGTGTTCGCCATCTTCAACATGAAGCACGAGCCCGAAATCGAGTACGTGATTTAAGCTGCCGCGCATTGATGTGGGGGGGCGCTGGCGTTCGGCTGCGTCCCTGTGTGCAATCGAGGCGGGCGTCGCATGGTGGGTGCGGCGTGCGCCTCGTTGTGCATTTGAAGAACGGCCCCTAAAACTGCTTCAGCTCGCATTCGACAAGCTTGTCGGGCGCGGCTCCTTCGGCATCGGCAAGGCTCGCGTAGCGAACGGCGAAATCGTCGTATGTGCTGAAGTAATAGCGGCCGGTTTCCCCCGAGAAACAGCTGGTGTAGACGGTTTTCTCAAACTCGCCGTTTGCCATCGCCGACGCGCCTTCGACCATGGACACATTGCCCAGCGTGTGGAACATGCGCATCACGTTGGCGCGCTCGCCCGACTGCTCGGGGTAATTCGCGTTCAGATAGGCCGCCTTCACGAAGCGCGACGGCGAATACACGTCGCCCGGGATGCCGCGCATGCCGGCTCCGGCGCCGAACGGCGCAAGCTTGGCGCGGCCCCATTTCGCGGGGGCGGGCATGTCGGGCGTAGCCGTGATATAGGTGCGCAGGTTCGTGAGGTGCCACTCGAAATTCGGGTGGTTCGCCAGCACGTCGACCGGGTTGTCGAACACATGCAGCCCGTCGGCGCGCGACTCCACGACGATCGAGCGCGTGGCGTCACCGATGATCCAATGCAAATACGACACGGGGAACGCCTCGTCGATCGCCTTGTTCACCACGATGGCGTCTTCAAGCGCGGCTTTCACTTCGGCAACCGTGCTGAAATTCGCCGCAACCCACAGGGGAAATTCGTAGGCGGCGACATTCGTTTTGCCTTCGACGGCTTGGGGCGCGTATTCCGCGCATCCCGGGTGGTTCAGGCCGGCCACGGCGAGCCCGGCGTCGTTTCCGCAATCGAAAAACAGCGGGTAGCCCTGGAAGTCGACGCACATGCCGATGGCGGCGTGCTCGGCCGGCGCGGCGTTGGCAAACGCCCACGGAATCTCGAAGCCCTTCGGGGTGATGCGCACCGCCTCGCCATAGCCGCAGCTCCAATCCAAGTTGCGTCCCAGATATGCTGAGCCTTCTTCGCTCGAGAATCTCACTGCCGTGCACATGATGCGTCCTTTCGTCGTGGTTTTCTCTATCTTGAAACGGCGCTCGCGGCATGGCAAGGCTGCGGCGCGTATCGTTGAAGCGCCGTTATGAAGCCGAAAGAAGCCGTTGCTGAACGGCATCGTGCGATTTTTATCCAAGATTGCGGGTTATGGCCTATTCGGGCGTGCCGAAGCATGCTTTTATGCGGCAAAATCGCAGGGAAAGGCCGGCTTTGGGCCTCTGATGGCTCTTTTCCGTCATCGGAACGCGACGGAATGGTACATAACTCGCAATTTCGGATATAAATCTCGAAACGACGTTTATGCTTGCGCGCAGGCGGCGTTTGCTATGGCGAATTGAGAGGCTTTCGGTTCGCGGTGCGCGGTTTCGAGTTGGGAGCACTTATGAATCCACAATTTCAACGCTTACGAAGCGCGGTGCGGGCATGCTATAAAAGAATCAATTAGTGGTAGTCACGGAGCAAAGAGCCCCGCAAGGATGAAAGCTTGTCGTCCTCGCGGGGCTCTTTTTTGTTGCCCAAGTTCGGTTGCGGCCGACGTGTGCGGGCGGCGCGCGTCGTGGCTGCCGTGTATTCGTTCTGATGGAAAGGAATTGGTCTCAACTTTATGTCGAATGGTTTCAACGAAGCGCGCGTGAAGGTGGCGCACCCGTATCTCACGATGATGGGCTTGTATCTGGGCGGCTTTACGGGCATGTTCAGCGAGACGTGTCTGAACATTGCCTTGCCGCAGCTGGGCGCGGCGTTCGGCGTGGATACCGCCATCACGCAATGGCTCGTTATCGGATATATGCTGGTCATCGGTTTGGTTATGCCGTTCGCCAGCATTCTTATGAAGTGGTTTTCCGTACGCAAGCTCACCTTGTTCGCGCTGGGCGCGTTTTTGGTTGGCTCGCTTGTGAGCGGGCTTGCGCCGTCGTTCGCGGTGCTGCTTGCAGGCCGCTTGGTGCAGGGCGTTGGCACGGGTCTCGTGCTGCCCATGATGTTTGCCGTGGTGCTCGAGGTGTTCCCGCCGCGTAAAATCGGAGCCGCCATGGGCATTACCGCGCTCATCATCATGTTCGCGCCGGCCATCGGCCCCACGCTTTCTGGCATCGTGTTGGGCGCGTTCTCGTGGCGCGCGATTTTCTTCATGTTCGTCGTGGTGCTTGCCGTGGCTATGGCGTTTGCGGCAAAGACGCTCGTTAACCCCTATGAGCTTACGCGCCCGCGCATCGACGCCCTTTCGTGCGCCCTTTCGTGCGTCGGCTTTGGCGGTTTGGTGCTGGGCGTCGGCCTGGCAAGCCTGTATGGTTGGGCTTCGGCGCAGGTCATCGTTCCGCTGGCGTGCGGCGTTGTGGCGCTTGCGCTGTATGCGCGTCGCCAGCTTTCTATCGAGGTGCCTATTATCGACGTTCGCGTGTTCGGCATCCGCGGCTTTTGCGTGGGCGGCGCGGCCATGATGCTGAACTTCGGCATCACGCTTTCGGCCATGTTCCTTTTGCCCCAGTTCATTCAGAATGCCATGGACCTGCCTGTTGCCATGACTGGCATCATCATGCTGCCGGGCGGTATCGTGAACGCTCTCGTCTCGATGGCGGCTGGCCGCTTGTACGACCGCGTGGGCGCACGCATTCCCGCTCGCGTGGGCTTCGCGCTGTCGATCATCGGCTCGGTTATGCTGCTGCTGGCCATGGGGTCGAGCTCGGTTGCGTACGTGATTGCCGCGCATGTCGTGCTGATGGTCGGCGTGCCGCTGGCCATGTCTCCGTGCCAGACGAGCGCGCTGAACTCGCTGCCGCCGAAGCTTTCGGCCGACGGTTCCACCGCGCTGAACACGATGCAGCAGGTGCTTGGCGCCATCGCGACCGCCGTCGCCACGAGCCTTTTGGGCATGGGCCAGGCGAGCTACTACGCCGCCGGCGGCGCATCGGCGGCCGAGGCGTTCACGACTGGTTCGCACTGGGGTTTCGCGTTCACGCTGGTGCTGGCCGTGTGTGGCCTGGGCGTGGCGTTCATGCTGAAGAAACACGCCGAGAAGACCGATGCGGTTCCCGAGGTTGAGCTTCGCGAGGGTGCCGCCTCTGCTGCTTCCGCCGAAGCGTAACGACGGAAGTTTAATCGCGAAGGCGAGTGTTGGTTGTGCTGAGCCCCGGATTGATTGATTTCAGCTGGGGCGCGGCTATTTGAACCGAACGGAGCGAAAAATATCCGAGATTGCAAGTTTTGTCCGCTTGCTGCTCGAATTCGTACTTGAAACTTTTCCATAAGGCCTGGTGACGATATTTGTCACCAGGCCTTATTGCGTTGGAGGCTGTATTTTGGCCTTAGAAATAGGACAAAACTCGCAATCTCGGATATTCAAGCAAGATTTTCGTTCACGGTTTGCTATTTCTCGTTATGGCGCTGCACAATGGCGACCATGCCAAGTCCCGCGATGGTGACGGCGGCGATGAGGAGCATGACCGATGGCAGCCCCCACGTATCGCCCGCCACGCCCAAAAGCGGTTCGACGATGCCGCCGACGCAAATCACCACTCCGTATGAAATTCCCGATGCCGTGCCTAAATGGCGGGGCACGTAGCTCATGCCCAGCGCGACAAACGACGGGTAGAATAGGTTCGCGGCGCTGGTGAGCAGGCAAACCAGCGCGATGGCAAGGCCGAGCGAACGATTGAATGCGAATGCCACCAAGCACAGCGCAAGCGCTCCGAAGCAGAGATATGCGATTTTGAATACGCCGGCGCGCTCGGTCACGCGGCCCGATACCGCGGTAGCGATAGCGCCTGCGATGGCGAACACCGAAAGCATGAGCGAGCCGAATGTCTCGCCTTGTCCCAGTACGCTGACGAAGAACAGCGGGATGAAGGCCATGAGCCCGTATTCGACGATGGAACGGCACGACAGCACTCCCATGGCCAGCGCGAAGCTGCCCCAGCGCTCAGGTCGATCGTCGGTCGTCGCCGCGGAATTCTTCGCAAGGCCGAGCGCCAGGAATCGCCTGTTAAAGGCCAGCAGCACTGCGGCGCAGATGGTGGCGGGGAATAGGAACGCCAGCGTGCCGTGCATGCCGAACGCGCTTAAGAATAGAGCGGCCATCAGCGGTCCCACAAAGAACCCCACGTTTCCGCCCACGGCAAAGATGGACATGCCGTTTGCCTTGCGCGCGCCCGCAGCGAGGTTCGACAGGCGTCCGCCCTCGGGGTGGAACATCGCCACGCCTATGCCCGAAACCATGGCTGCGGCAAGCGTGGCCCAATAATTGTCTAGAAAGCCCACGCCGCACATGCCAAGGCCGGCTAGGAACACGCCCAGTGCCATGAACCATGGGCATGCCTTGCGGTCGCCTATGGTGCCGAACAACGGCTGGATTACGGCTGACGCGATGTTCGCTGCGAATACGAGTCCCGCCACGGCGGTATAGGAATAGCCGTCGTACATCACGAGGAAGGGCAGCGTCGCCGAAAGCGCGCCCTGGTTGATGTCGGCACATATATGGCCCGCCATGCACAGGTAGTTGACGAGCTTGTCTTCTTGTCGGGCGGTCATGGTCGGTCTTTCGCGTAGCGGTTGAACAATGGTGTACTAGGCGCGGCCTAGTCGACCCAGGCGCGGATGCGGTAGCACACGCCCAGCTTGTCGCAGATGGCCTGGCATTTCTCTTCGTCTTCGTGCGAGATGGTGGTTTCGACGGTGGTCATTACCACGTTGGGCACGTACTTGCGCACCTCTCGCGCGAAATCAAGCATGCCTTGAAATGCCGCGTCGCCGAACTGGCTGCGCACGAGCGCGTGGTATTCCTCGGCGTTGGGCGTGTTCAACGAGATTGACACCGTGTCGACGATGCCTTCGAATTCCGGCGCGATGTCGCGGCCGTTGATCAGGCTGCCTTGGCCGTTCGTGTTCACGCGAATCGGCAGGCTATAGCGGCGCTTCGCTTCGGCAGCCACGCGTTTCAGCATGTCGAAGGCGCAGGTGGGCTCTCCGAAGCCGCAGAACACGACCTCTTCGTAAGCGCTCATGTCCTGCGCCTCGAACGCGGCCATCACCTCGTCGAAGCTGGGCTCGTGGTCGAGCCACAACACGTTGTCGGCGCCTTCGCCGTCTTGCCCAACGCCGCTCGCGCTTTGGCGGATGCAGAATGTGCAGGCACAGCTGCAGCGGTTTGTGAGATTTACATACAACCCATGATGGACGGGATAGACGATAGTTTCGGCTTTTTGCATAGCGGCTTCTTTCGACCTGGCGGTTTGCTTCGGTCGGCTCGCCCAACTGGGGCGCACGCGGCGCTGCCGCTCGCTTTGCATGCTATGCGCGCCGCCGCGATTTCTGCTTTTAGGCGAATCGGTGAATCCAAGCCTCCCGTTTGGGCGAGCCGACCGAAGCAAACCTTACTCCTCTTTTGTCGTGCTTGCGTGATGCTATCGGGCTAGCGTGTGCAGCTTTTCCTCGAATGCCAGGCCATCGGTATGGGGAATGCCCAAATCGATGCTGACGCGCACGCAGTCGTGCGTGAATTGCGACGCTTTGCGCACCGACGCCTCGAACGGCACGCCGTTCACCGCGTCGGCCGCTATGATGGCCGAGAACACGTCGCCGCACCCCGAGCGTTGGCCGCCCAGGCGCTCGGTGGCTACCGTGAATGGCTCGGCTCCGCGTTCGAAGCAGACGTTGGCCACGGTGTTCGCGGCTTCGACGCCGGTCACCACCACGCGCGACGGCCCCATTTCGGAAAGCTCGCGCGCAAGCTGCAGCGCTTCGGGCGTGCCTATGCTTGCATCGTAGTCGCGGCCCGCGAGGATGCACGCCTCGGTGAGGTTCGGCGTGATGATGTCGGCGTGCGCGGCCAGTTCGGCCATGCGCGCGCACATCTCGGGCGTGTAGGTGCCGTAGGGCTTGCCTTCGTCGCCCATCACGGGGTCTACGAGCACGGTGCAGCGGGGGCCGCCGAATTCTTCGATAAACTCGCTTACGATGGCGATTTGCTCGGCCGACCCCAAAAAGCCCGTGCAAATGCCGCGGAACTGCAGGCCAAGCTTTCGCCATTCGGCGATGTGCTCGCGCATGTGCGGCGTGAAATCCTGGAAGCTGTAGCTTGGAAAGCCCGTGTGGTTGCTGAGGATTGACGTGGGCAGCACGCAGCATTGCACGCCAAGCTGCGAGATAATGGGAAGCTGCACGGCCGCCGAGCATCGGCCGAAGCCGGTGACGTCGTTGATGAGCGCGATTTTCTTCTGATGATTGTGGTTGGGGGCAGGGCTTTCCACGGTGGTCTTTCTTCGTTTTCGTTTGACGTAATGGCATCAAATTATACGGGCGCATTGCGCTTCCGATCGCGTTTCATGCAAAATCGGCGGAGTACGACGAAAAATACCATGCGGGGAGGCGCTATGGGCAGCAAGAAACGCTCGTCTTGGGCGAAACAGAAGGCGGAATTCGCTGCGGGCCTCGGCGGTTTTGGCGAAGGGTCTGGCTTGGACGACGCATTTGCTCGCGAAGGCGTCCATCGAAAACGGGCGGCTGCCGATCATGAGGCGGCGCGACGGCGCAAAGCATGCGAGTCGAAGAACCGCTATGCGTCGCGGGCCGAGGCTGAAGAAAACCTTGCATGGTGCGAGCATCAAGGCAAGCGTGGCTTGTCGATATACGAATGCCCCTATTGCGGCGGGTGGCACCTCACGAGCCATCCGTGGGAGAAGTGATCAGTCGCGTGTGATGGACGGCCTGCGGCGGTTCTGTTGATTCTCTGCGCGATACCACTCAATAAGTTCTTAGTTATTTGCCTCCCGCGCGCCTCTTGGTAGCATCGCGTGCAGGAGGTTAATTTTCATGCCCATTCATGCACTAACCGGGTTCATCGTGTATGCACTCGTGAATTCTTTTACGCCAGGCCCCGGCAATATCTTGGCCTTGGGTACCACATCTGCATACGGGTGGCGCCGCGGCAAGCCGCTTGTTTTCGGTATTTTCGCAGGTTATTTAGCCGTACAAGAGATTTGCGCGTTCGTCGTGTTTGCCATTGGCGCAAACGCCCCAGCATTGCTGGGGGCATTAAAATACGTCGGCGTTGTGTATATCGCGTGGCTCGCGATTCATATCGCCCGCAGCAAGCCCGACGCATCCGACGCAGGAAAGAGCGCCTCGTTTCTCGAGGGCTTTCTGCTGCAGTTCGTGAACGTGAAGGTTTATTTATACGGCATAACGGCTCTTGGCGGTTTCGTGACGCCGTATTTCGACGGGCTGGCACCGCTGATGGGAATCTGCGTGCTTATCGCCGCGCTCGGGTCGGTCGCGACGCTCGTGTGGGCCGGCTGCGGGGTTGTTCTGCAGCGCGTGTATCGTGAGCATTTCCGCGCGGCGAACATGATTTTCGCGATTTCTTTGGCGGCATGCGCCGTGATGATGCTGCTCGAGTAACGCTCGAATCTGCGAGATTTGAGAGCCGGGGTTGCGCGATTGACGTGACTCCGGCTTTTTGCTATCGATGGCCACGGCGAGGAGGGCTTGCGCCGAGCCCGCCTTCGCGCTCTTTGCTAAATCGAGGTCATCGCTGCGCGCTGTCGAGCGAGCGTCTCCTCGTCGCTTGCTTTTAAGATGCTGTCGTAATAGCGCAGCAGCTCGCTTCTGTCATCGGGCAGAAACGCGCTAGCGTGCGCGACGTTACCGATATGGTTGCCTAAAAGGAATACGCGAGCTCGCGGTTGGTAGAGTTCTACGAATTCACGAAGTTCGCGCACGGTTTCGAGCTCTTTGGCAGGACGGAAATCGCCTTGGGCGATGCGGGCCGAAAGCTCGGTGCCGTTGAACGCCGTCATGGTGTGGACCATGATGCGCCGCGGTGCGAGCTGGCCATACAGCGTCGCGGTTGCTTCAGCCGATTCGTGGGCTCGGCCGAAACCGGCCATGCCAAGCAAATAGAACAGGTTGTATGCCATTCCGGCGCGTTCGAGGCGCGAACATTGCTCAAGGCTTTGCTTGGCGGTGAAGCCCTTATGCATGTCGGCAAGCGCGCAATCCAAGCCGCTTTCAGTGCCGATTGAAATATCGGTTAGGCCAAGACTCGCCAGCTGGGCGAGCTGTTCGTCGGTTTTTCGCTCTATGTCGGTCACTCGAGCGAAGCTGCCCACGGTTGCATGGGGAAAGCGCTTTGAGATTTCTTCAAGAATGAAGAGGAGCTCTTGCTGGGGAAGGCACAGCGCGTTGCCACCTGCAAGGAAAATTCGGGGGCAGCGTGGCCAAAATGCCTTCATTTCGTCGAGGTCTTGTACGATCTCGTTGCGCGGCGAAGGCGAGAAGGGCTGCTTGTACATATCGCAGAATGCGCATTTGTTGTGCGAGCATCCAGTGGCGACCTGCAGTTGCAGCATGTCGTTTTCAAAAAGGGGACGGTAGAACGCCCCGTCGGAATAATGCATAGCGCCTCTTTCTCTCGCAAAACAGGCTAGAAGATGCACTCCCATTTCGTAAGTACTTATGGGGAAAATGAGTCGCTTCGATTTTCGAAGTCCAAGCGTGGCACATCCGCTTTGCTCTGATGCGAGAAAAAGC
>ERZ808240.1515-NODE-1515-length-28454-cov-14.477587_pt1 | contig 28454 bp, 21 predicted proteins | sample MGYA00521084_ERZ808240 | MGnify/ENA primary metagenome ERZ808240 (study PRJEB31516, sample SAMN03275571) | gut metagenome | biome: mammalia-associated habitat; material: feces | host: Papio cynocephalus | place: Kenya | collected 2012-08-06 ... | reverse complement strand
GCACAAAAGCAGGACTTTACAATCTGCTAATCGCTATCATTGTTGCCGTTATCATTGTTTTGGCGATGAACCTTGTCGGCTCGCTGCTGATCTCCGCACTGGTGATTTTCCCGGCGCTGTCAGCCATGCGAATATTTAAGAGCTTCCGCAGCGTGACCGTTTGTGCCGCAGTTCTGTCGGTTGTGTGCTCGCTTATCGGTATTCTGGCATCAATCCTTGCCGGTACGCCGGTAGGCTCAACGATCGTTGCCGTTCAAATTGGCGCATTTGGCTTGACTTGGATTATAGGCACAGTTATTGGAGGTGTCAGAAAATGAAAAAGATATTTCACTTGTTACTTGTAGCCGCTTTGATTGTATCGCTTTCTGCTTGCGGAAGTGAGAAAGATAAAGGGACTGCCGCAACCGATAAGCAGACATCGAATTCATCTGTTTCACAAAATCAAACGACGGAAAAGAGCTCGGAGTCTGCGCCTACAACCTCCAAGCCTGCACAAAGTGCAGACGGTATTGATGTAGACCTGACGAAGCTCAGCAGCACAATGGTTTATTCCGAGGTTTACAATATGATGGTTTCTCCCGATAACTACACAGGGAAAACCGTTAAAATGAACGGTGCTTTTGCGTATTACGAAGATCCCGAAACAAAGAAGCAATACTTTGCCTGTATCATTGCAGATGCTACGGCTTGCTGCTCGCAGGGACTTGAATTTATCCTAACTGGTGAACATACCTATCCGAATGATTACCCGGAGCTAAACTCGGAGATAACCGTCACGGGAATCTTTGAAACTTATGAGGAAAATGGATTTAAGTATTGCCGACTGACAGACGCTGCCATTGTAGAATAAAATCACTTTGCAGCGACTGTTATGCCCGCAACCCTGATCAAAAATCATATAATTTTTAATCATTTTTCTGTTAACTATAAAAAGCACAACGCCACAGAGTTTTAAATCTCTGTGGCGTTGTGCTGCTCTCAATCGGTCACTTTTTGAAAGTTTCTTTATGTGAGCCTGCCTTTATGCGGGTTTTCCATACCTATATTGCAAAAAGTAAGCACCATCTATATTGGGGAGCAAATCTCAATGTGAATTGCGTATTTTGCTCCCCAATGGTATTATCTGTGGCAAGAGTCGAGAAATAATTATAAAAACACGCCTCAATTGCTTACGGGGGTTTATATGAGAATAACGAAAATTGAAATTGCAAATTACAAGTCGATAAAAGAGCCTGTTGAAATAAACCTTTATGACGGGTTGCCGACCGTGCTAATCGGCAAGAACGGAAGCGGAAAAACCAACATTTTGGAAGTGCTGAATGCCATTGCGGAGGCAAACGGCAATTACTTCGGACTGCGCAAAGAACTTTCGATGAGTTATAAAGTGCATATCCGCCTTGAAAAGGAAGAAGCCGAAAAACTCTTTCCCGGCAAAAGCATTGATGAGAAATATGAATTTGTCGCTTGTTCCGGAGAAAAATGCAAGATAAATCGAATCGAGTCGGAATGTCTTGTTCCGCTTTTGAGATCGGAAGTCGACGAAATCTCTGACCTCGCAAACGAATTGAAAGACGCTTTGGATACATATAAAGAGCAGCTGAACAAAATTGCTTACAATGAGCACGATGAACAACCTCTGCGAGGATACCGGATTACAGATTTTCAAGATTCAACAACAAATTATGATAGCCTCAAATCTCAAGTAAAATTTGTTTTAGAACAAACCGAAAAATTGGCAGAATCACTTTTGCAAAACTTTTGCATTGAGGAGTGCTCTTTCAAATTCGGATATATTCCCGATTATTATCAGTTAGGCGATTTAGAAAGACTTTCCTTCAAACTCCGCTATGTAAAACCCGATTTAGCACCTTTTGAAGAAAAATTTATCACAATCAACGAAACGGCGATAAAGCGGGAAATTACAAAAATCAACAAGGCGACAAAAGCATCCTGCGAGAAAATCACTGTCTTGCTGCATGAGCTGGACGAACGGGCAAAGCGATTGAAAGCCGCCCTATCTGACGATCAAATAATTCCCGATAACAGCGGTGTATTTTATAAATTTATCCGTGAAGTCCGAAACTGCGTCGGAACAAAATGCGCTTTCCTGCGGAATGAAAGTAGCGAAGTCATTTTCAAAACAGATGACCCGGAGCACGAATATTTTCAAAACGATAGATCTCGCGTGATTCTGCAAACATATCTAAACCGAGTTTATTCCGGTCCCGATAAAGATGAAATTCAAAAACAGATCAGCGAGAATAAAGATTTTTCTCTGTCCGAAGCTGCATTGACAGAATTCGAGGAATACCTCAATACAACCATGCCCGAATTTGAAAACGGTATGTACGAGCGTATTGCGGTTAAACAGTCCGACGGGAAAATTCCGACAATACTGTTGCACGAAAAAAGCGGAGAAACCGTTGCGCTCAATTCGACAAGCGCTGGCAGACGGTGGTATTTCACATATTATTTTATGAAGAATACGCTTGAAAACAGCGACCTGTTTATTATTGACGAACCTGCCGCCATGCTTCACCCCCTCGCGCAAAAAGAGGTTCTGAAAGAGCTGCTTAAACTTGAAAGCCGAGGCATAACCGTGATTTACTCAACACACAGTCCGTATCTTATTCCAAGCGATTGGAAAAGCGTGCACTTTGTTATGATGACGGACGGCGGAACAACCGTCACGCAGGAAAACAAATATGATGCTCTGAAACAAGTCACCGGCGAAGATATATTTGATTTGCAGGAGCTTTTGGAACGATATCAAAAATGCAATAAAGAAGCCGTAGCTCATCAATGCTACCATGCAGTTCTTGATAGTTTTGAAAACATTGATGAAGCCGCAGAGCAATTAAATCTTGGTGTGTCCGCCATTGAATCTTGGAGAAAAGACATTAACAGTAAGAAATTTAGATGCCCAAAGCTTGAAAATATCATTTTAATAGCCGAAAAAACAGGACGGAATATAACCGACTTGTTTTAACTTTGCCGAGGGTACAACTGTACCCTGCCGTTCATTTCATCGGTTCACTATAATATAGGCAGAATCATTGAAAGGAGGTACTCAAAATGTCAAAGTACAAGACCATTGATGTGTGGAACCGGGTTTTCGGTGCGAAGCAGGAGGCGTACGATTATACCGGACGGCTGATGAAAAAATCCGCCTGTGGGAATCCGAACAGCGCCTATCACCCGACGCTCGACCACATCCGCCCACTTTCCGCCGGCGGCTGCGATGTCCTCGAAAACATCATCATTTGCCATCGTGATACCAACGAGGAAAAAGCAGATCACTTCCCGCACTGGAAAGCGAACGGCACGCGGTTTCACGCACGCAGAGTCAAAGGCTCCCGTGTGGAATACGAGATTATTGAAGATTGAGGAGGCAAATCTATGAGTAAGCATTTCTTCAATTATGACGACGGTGATTTCGCATATACCGTTTCCGATAATATGGCAATTGACTCCGACGGCAATCTGCTGATGCGTATGGGTGACAATATGGCTATGGATATGGACAGTGGAGAGCTTCACATTATTTCGTCATGGGATGAAGATGAGGACGATTAAAAAATCGTTATAAATAAACAACGCAGCCCCGCACCTCATTCAAAAGGTGCGGGGCTGCGGTTTTGTGCCGTAAAAATTATTTTAATCGGAAGTAGCGGGTGTTTTTTCCTTTGCCTTCTTTTTTTAATTCGCCGTCTGATACCATTTTGCGCAAAGCGCCCTCTATGGAGCTGTCGCTGAGGGTCGGGCATAACTCACGAATATCCTGTTTGTTGAACCGTCCGATTTTATTTTCGCTGGCTCGGCACACCATTTCAAGCGCGGGCAACTTAGTTTCCACAAGCGCTACACGCTCATCCAGGTCCTTACACGCTGCCAAAATCGTTCCGAGAAGATACTTGATAAAGGGCAGAGCATTTTCCGTTCCCTCGTACCAGCCGCTTTGGGACTGAGTCAGCGCATCGTAATATAAATCTTTATTTTTGGCGATTTTGGCTTCAAGCGAAATATACTTGCCCACGAAAAAACCGTTTTGGTATAAAAGCAGTGTGGTGAGCAGGCGGCTCATTCTGCCGTTGCCGTCGTTGAACGGATGAATACACAGAAAATCATGGATAAAAATCGGAATTGCAATCAGCGGTTCCAATTCCATATTTCCGATGACACGGTTGTATTCTTCGCAGATTTTATCAAGTGCCTCCGGCGTTTCAAAGGGAGAAAGCGGTGTAAATAAAATTTCCGTATGCCCCTCCGGATAGGTGGCGCTGATATAGTTCTGCACGGTTTTGGTGCGGCCTGCGACGGAATTGTTCATGTGGCTGTACAGGATTTTATGAAACTGCAAAATATAGTTTTGCGTAATGGGAATCGCATCAAAGTCATTGTGAATGATGTTCAGCACATCACGGTATCCTGCGATCTCCTGCTCGTCACGGTTTTTCGGCGCGGTCTTTTCCTCAACAAGCTGCCGTATCCGTGTGTTCGTAGTAACGATGCCCTCGATAGCGTTTGATGCCTCGGTGCTTTGTATTTTGGCGATTTCAACGAGCTTTTCAAGTTCCTGCGGGCGCTGTTTCAAATACAGTTCCTGTTTTCCGGCCTCCTTGTATATGGCTGCAATCAATCCTAAGATATCCGAATCCCACTTCTGCTCCTTGATTGCGGAATAGTTGAAGGTTCTCATTCCCTTACCTCCGTTCTGTTTCCCTTAAATAATAGCACAAAATAAGGGAACCGTCAATGGATTGTGCGCATTTCCCTTATTATTATATCAAAAACAAGGGAAATACGCATTTTTATGCCATCCGTATATTTAACGCAGCTTTTACACAAGTGCGGTATCGGATTTTTCATTGCATCTTTATAATAATAATTGAACTCAATAGTGTAAGTGAGCAGAAAGGATGAATGATAAATGAAACGATTATTGGGATTTATTACATCACTGGTTCTTTTGCTGACGGCGGTATTTCCGGCCTATGCAGCAGAAAACGGTCATGTAATCATCAATCAGGTATACGGCGCGTCAAACGACGGGTATGCCGATCACAGCTTTATCGAACTGTATAACCCTACAAACCAAAACGTCAATCTAAATGGTTGGTCTGTTCAGTACCGTTCTTCGGCAAGCGGAAATCAGGCAAGCGACTGGGCGGTGCTGAAGCTGACAGGTGTTATCGAGGCAAACGGATATTATCTGATTCGTTGCGGAGCGGTCACAAAACCCTCCGGCTCATATCAAGTGCCGCAGGGCAATCAGGAGTGGAATATTGCCCTGCACAACAAAGGTGTGTCCGTAGCACTTTTAAGCAATGATACTCCTTTGACCGATACTTTTGCCGGCAATGTTACGGCAGACGGTTTTGCCCTCCCTGACGGTTTTGTCGATTTGGCGGCTGTCGGCGGAAATGACGGCACGGCGAATCAGGCACCGCCGGCTTATGAAGGGGCTTTTGCCTCGATTCAGTCCAAAAAGAAAGCGGCTCGCCGTATCGGGTTTGCGGATACCGATAATAACAAAGCCGATTTTGAAGAAGTCAATTACAGTAAATCGGTATCTGCGGATAAAGGCCCGCACGCAGGCAACACTTCCGTGATCCCGACGCCGAGCTATACCCCGGTTGAGACAACGAATACACAGTATACCGGATATTTCAATGCGGACTCCGCGGTAAAAACCAAGCTGATTGCCCGCTACAATGCGGGTGCGTACAGTGCCGAGGGCGGCTCGGCGGAAATCACCGCCTATAACGCCCAAAATGGCTTTGCCTATTCGGTCAACGGCGTGAAAGGTACGCTGGACTGCGTGAATATGAAGAATTTGAAAAACAGCAGCAAGGTAGAAACGCTTGCCGGAACAGAGCTGAAAGCCGCCGAACTTGCCGAAAACGCCGGGGATGGCTTTGTCTACGGTGATATGACCTCCGTAGCTGTTTCGCCTGATGGCAAAACGCTGGCGGTCGCCATGCAGGATGTCGATTATACAAAACCCGGTCGTGTCCTGTTCTTTGCCTGCAATAAGGACGGCAGCATATTTATCATATCATTTTTGTGTGACTACACATAATTATGTATTTCCTTCCGGTATCTCATTTTTTCTGTACCGTCCTTTCTATAATATCATTCTGAATACTGTCTTTAAGCCTTACAAAATAATCCGAAAACCCTGTTACTCTCACACGTAAATTACCGTAATTTTCGGGAGTTTTCTTTGCCGCAAGCAAATCCTCCTTTGAAACGTACGTAAGCTGAAAATGTATTCCGCCGTTTTTAAAATACGTTTCAAACATATCAACTGTTTTATCAAAATATTCGTCATTTTTTATGAGCTGTTTATCAAGCGAAATATTTGTAACGGTAGAACCGCATGAAATTGCGTTTTTATCAAGCGATGCAATGGAGTTCAGCAATGCGGTAAGACCGTTTCTGTCCCGTCCATCGCTCTGACCTATGCCGAATTTTAGCAGTTCTCCCGCAAACCTTCCGTCCGGAGTTGATTTTGTTTTCTCTCCAAACCACTTATGATGTTCATTATATCCTAGCAAATCACCAATCAGCCAATGATAACCGAAGACATTTCTTTTATCTTTCAAGTAATCGTAAAAGCTTTCGTACAGCCTATGTGCCACCGAATTTGACAAATCATCATCGTTACCAAAAAACTTTCCTTTTTTGATAATGACTGTCCTCATATCCTCATAACCGTGCCAGTCTGCTTTAAGTGCATCGACAAGCTTCTGCATAGTAAACATCTTTTCATCAAAAACAAACTGCTTTACCGTTATAAGCGAATCTATAACATTGGTTACGCCTATCAGCATAGGAGACGCGATAACGACATCTCCTCCGCCTTGCGTAAGGCTTTTTGCGTTTTCAATACAGCCGTTGAAAAACAGGCTTGACAAATAATTTATATCTCTTGCACGCAGAAGATTGTATTTGTCATCATAATCATAAATTTTCTTTAAATCCGAAAACAATTCTTTTTCAAAAATTCCGTAAAATTCATCAAAACTCTTTGCATTGATTATACTTTCCGATTTTTTATGAAATAGTGTTTCGACCGATTTTAAAATATTTCCTTTTGAAGTACTGCCCGTGATTGCTCCCAAAAACGCAGGCTCGTTACAACCCACCATTGTATACGAAACAGCACGTTCAAATGGGATGCCGCAAATTTTTGTATAGCACTTTATTCTCTTCTCATCATTTGTAAACGCAATTCGCTTATTAATATCGTTTCTTTCAGCGTCCATCATAAACCGCAGTACATCATGCGGCGTTTTTTCTGTCCAGCGTAAAGTAATCTGCGGTATATACATGGGCAGTTCCATAAGACTTTCAACAATAAGATGTGATACCTCATTAAATCCGTCACTTCCGTCAGGCAAATATCCGCCGATGCAAAAGTGAGATTCTCCGCCGCGAGTAAATCTCTCATCTTCGGGATGCCTTGTTGCTTGAATCATTAAAAACAGCTCTTGAAGATATTCTTTCGCTTCTTCGCGGGTGATAATTCCGTTTTCAATATCGTTTCTGAAAAACGGCGTTAAGTATCTGTCAAGAGTTCCCAAACTGTCAGGGTCTGCACTGAAACATATATAAATCGAAAGCACAGCTTCATAAAATCCCGACGGCTTATTTTCCGGCACATTGAGCAGCGCTTTTGAAAGCTGCATAAGGTTTTCCTTATGCGCAGCATCTGCAACTTCCGCTGCCAGCTTTGCTGCCTTTTCCGAACATATATGCGCCCATTCTATTAGTGCTTCGGCAACCTTTTTTATGCCGTTTAGGAACTCTGTTTCATCTTGTTTTTTATGAATTTTCAGAGAATTATCTATTTCAGCAATTATTCCGTTAATTCCTGTTTCCAACACTTTTTTATAGTCAGCCGTTGCGTGCTGCCACTCCATAGTTGACAGATTATCAATAGGCTTCAAGTAAAAATTATTCAAAGCCTCCTCTGTTGCCTTATGTCCGACACGTGTAAACGCATCGCCGACAACACTGTCGTCGCATCTGAAAAAACCGGTCAGCTTGGAATATTCGGTAATCATAGGCTGCTGATTTTTAATATATTCACAAAGACGCTTGACCGCTCTTTCGGTTCTTGGCAGAAACAAATCCTCTCTGTCAAATTCTGTTTTCACGGGAGAAACATACATATCTCCGTTCAATGTAATTTCTGTAAGCTTTTTTATTCTTTCATTCATATCAATCCCTCACTTATAGATTTCTTGTATAATATCTGTTATTTTTGTTCTTTTCTGCTGAAACTTTTCATAAAATAGGATTCCCGTTTCGAGAAAACTATCCATAAGCTTTGTCAACTTGGTAAACATCTAATCACTCCTTAAATATTTTTTAATATCTTTCATATCAGGCACGCTGTAATTTTCATGTTCAGTTCCGAGTGCGTTATATTTATGCTCACCCATACTGTGATACGGCAAAGGCTCTTTTTTAATACATTTTATCTTTTTCAAAAATTCCGCAATCTTTTCAAGCTCTGCTTTGTTATCGTTAAATCCGCCTATCACGGGGATTCTTACGATAATACCGCATTTGCCCGAAAGGTGCAAGAGGTTTTCAAGAATTAATTTATTTGAAATGCCAGTTCCCTGTTTATGTAAATCCTCCGACAATGCCTTTACATCATATAAAAATATATCGGTATACGGAAGAATTTTTTCAAAATATTCCCACGGAACATTTCCTGCCGTGTCTACCGCTGTATGTATCCCGTTTTCCTTGCATTTTTTTAGAATGTTGCACAAAAAGTCGATTTGCAGCATACACTCGCCGCCGGAAAAGGTTGCACCTCCGCCGGAATTGTCATAAAACATTTTATCCTTTGCGATTTCATTGAAGACCTCATCAACGCTGTATTCTTTGCCACATACTTTTCTTGCATCGGTAGGGCAGTAAAGCTCACATTTGCCGCAGAAATCACATTTTTTTAATTGATTCGGACAAACTTCGGCGCATTTTCCGCAGCCGATACATTTATCCTTGTAATACAACATTTGTTTTTGAATTGACTGACTTTCAGGATTATGGCACCACTTACAGCGCAGATTACATCCTTTGAAAAACACTGTTGTCCTTATTCCGGGGCCGTCAACAAAAGAATTTCTCTGTATATCAAAAATTATCGCTTTCATAGCTTACCTCCGTACGTATCTATTATATCAAAAATCGTTTTATAGTAAATAGAAATTATTATAATTTTATAATTTGTTATGGTAATTATTTTTGTATTGTCAAAAACAAATGTATCTGTTATAATTACATTAACTAAGGTTTTTGAGGTAAGATTTGATGAATTTGTTTGACTGCGAAACAATCCATATAAATAAAATTTATTCTGTTGAAAAATACAGTGGATATGCAAAACCGTTAAGCGCCAAAGAATACGGAACTTTTTTCAAAACCTATGAAATTGTGTTTTATTTATCCGGTGAGAACACCACTATTGTCGATGGGGTTGAAATACATGACTGTGCCGGTTCTGTACGCTATATGCCCAAAGGACAGTCGTGCGGCAGGTATACGGTGCAGCATATTTCTGAATATGCCTCCTGCATTGATATTTACTTTGACACTGATTCTCCAATGCCGGAGCGTGCAATAGGGTTGCTTAACAACGAAAACTTGAAAGACAAATTTATAAAGCTTCTCGAAACATGGCAGAAAAAAGATATCGGATATTATGCATCTTCAATGATGATATTCTATGATATCATATCGTTCTTCCAGAAACAGCAGTATTTTTATTTATCCGGAACACAGAAAGAGCATATGCAAAAAGCAAACGAATACATTATAAAAAATTATAGAAAACCTGACTTCAACTACAAGGAGCTTTGCCGCTCCACCGGACTGGAATATGCATATTTCAGCGAATTATTCAAAAAGACGTTTAAAATGTCACCGGTGAGGTTTGTAACAAAGATGCGGATTGATTACGCCAAAGAACTGCTTGTCACAAATCGTTGGTCAGTTTCGGAAATCGCAGAAATGTGCGGTTTTTCCAACACATATTACTTTTCAAACGTATTCAAAAAGCAAACCGGATTTTCGCCTTCGCAATACCCTATTGATGACACATAATATTACTAAATGATTGAGCAGATCATCTTCGGTCGGTCAAAGGCGGTGTACGGAACCTTGGCACATTTGCAGGCTGCTTCAAAGTCCGGCAGGGTGCCGTAAAGCACTTCATCTGCGGAATAGAAGAAGTGAATATCCCCCACGCCGGAGAAATCGCCGCGTGAACTTATATATCCCGCGCAGTAAATGAGCAAAAGCACTGATATGCTTATTCTCTGCGACAACAACGCTGTTTTCCGTCATTTGATCCAGTATCCTTTTATCTTTTCAGTTAGAATATGCTAACTGCATTGTCTTTAAAAGGCCGCCTTGCGGCAGCTTCCGCTTTTTATGAAAACAATTCCGCACCGCTAAACAACTCCGTGTTTCTGCAAGCAGGGCTTTATAAATCTGCTGAAATATGACCGTAATCATTCTTTCGGTCATATTATAGCACACGGCAGACCGGTTTTCAATAAATAATCTGCTTTTATGGCTCCGAATCCTACTGAAAATATATAAATTCCATTCACCGATCCGAAAAAATCTGACTAATAAGTGAAACTGCGTCCGTTTGGTGTAGACACGAATACAACCGCATGGTATACTATCACCAGTTAGCGGTAACTAACCGTATCATTTTACCTATCTCAATCAGAAATATCGGGAGTGTCCTGCCTATGGAACATACAAAAGCGCTTGAAAACGAAGGCGCAATATTATTGGCGCAGAGCGACGGCTGCTCAGTCTGGCAGTTCCGCAATGAGTCCGGCGAAGGAGCAATGACTGCCTACGAGGTATTCCCCGGCGTAATGCTCAGCTTCAATGATTTTCATATGGAGCACTATCACAGCGGATTTGTGTCGGACAGGCGAATCCTTGCTATTGATCACTGCCGTGAGGGACAGATGGAATATGCCGCAGGAAACGGTATGGTCGGATATACGGCGGCAGGAGATATGAAGCTTGACCGAAGACGGCATCATACGGGTGATTTTGTGTTTCCCTCCTGCCATTATCACGGTCTTACAGTTGCATTTGACCTGGATATTGTCGGGCGGTCGCTTTCAGAGGAGGTAAAGGATTTTCCGGTCAGTCCCGAACAGATCATCACGCGCTTTTCTCTTACCGACTATCCGTGCGTACTTCACGGTATGGAGGAAGCCGAGCACATTTTCGGCGAGTTGTACCGCGTGCCTGCGAAGATCCGCATTCCGTATTTCCGAGTGAAAATTTTAGAGCTGCTTTTATATCTCGACGCCGTGACCGTACCCAAGACTAAGGATCATCAGCCTTATTTTTATCGTACGCAGACCGAAAAGGTCAAAGCCATCCGCAGTTTTCTGACAGAGCATATTGCGGAGAACTTCACGCAGGAGGAGCTGTCGAAACAGTTTGACATTCCCATGACCGCCATGAAAAGCTGTTTCCGCTCGGTTTACGGCGAGGCGATCGGGACATGGCTTGCAAGATACCGAATGAACCGGGCGGCGGAACTGCTGCTCAAAGAAAAGGAAACGGGCATTGCGGAGATCGGCAGCCGTGTAGGATATAACAACGCCGGCAAATTTACAGAAGCGTTCAAGAAAATTATGAAACTGACTCCGTCGGAATATCGAAGAGAAAGAGGAATTAGCTATGAAACCTGAGAAAAAGAGCTTTTTGAACGTCCTTTTCGCCTATGCGGGCAGCGAGAAGAAAAAGATGATCGGGTCAGTCATCCTGTCGGTGCTGTCGGTCACGGCGGGGCTTATCCCGTTCTACTGTATGTACAGACTCATTTGCCTGTTTGTAACCGATGCGGTTACGGTGGGAGGAATCATTCGGTGGTGCCTGCTATCGCTTGCGGCGTATGCGGTGAAAATTCTTACCTTTACGCTCTCCACAGCCGCGTCGCACAGCATGGCGTATACGATACTGGAAAAACTGCGCCTGCGTCTTGCCGATCGGTTTCTGCACGCCCCGCTCGGCAATGTGGAGAATCATACCATCGGCGAGATTAAGAGCATGATGGTGGATAAGATTGAAAATCTGGAACCGCCGCTGGCGCACATGATTCCTGAGGGTGCGGGACATATTGTGCTCCCCGTTGTCAGCATCGCCGCCCTTTGCGTCATTGACTGGCGGCTGGTGCTTGCATCCCTCGTCACATTTCCGCTGTCGCTTATATGCATGGCGCTGACCTTCAAGATCAGCGGAAAGAATTTTTCAAAATACGATGAATCCTCAAGCCATATGAACAGCACGATCGTCGAATACATAGAAGGCATCGAGGTTATTAAGGCGTTTGGCCGAGCCGGCGTTTCCTATGAAAAATATGCGGGCGCAATAACCGATTTCCGCACATTCGTTATAAAATGGCTAACCTCTACCTTTGCCACCATGAAGCTCAGCTTTGCGCTGTTTCCCTCGACGCTTATCGGCACGCTCCCCGTGGCTTTGGCACTCGCAAACGGCGGCAGCATCACAGCCGCACAGGCGGCGCTTGCCGTGATGCTGTCCATTTCCATGGTCGGCTCACTGGCACGGCTTGAGGTGTTCTCGGAAAATATGCGCCAGGTGAAATATACCGTTGAGAATTTAGAGGAATTTCTTGAAATGCCGGAGCTGCCCGAACCGAAGGACCGCGCCGAGGTAACGCACACCGATGTGGAACTGAAGAATGTACATTTCTCCTATACGGGCGACGAAAAAGACGAGGTGCTGCACGGTATTGATTTAAAGCTTCCTGAGGGCAGCTTTACGGCGCTTGTCGGTCCCTCCGGGGGAGGAAAATCCACCGTTGCCAAGCTGATCGCGCGGTTTTGGGACGTGACGGGCGGCGAGATCACCGTCGGCGGCGTAAACGTCAAAGATATGCCGCTTTCGCAGCTGTCTGAATACGTCAGCTTTGTCACGCAGGATAACTTCCTGTTCCGCTGCTCTTTGCTTGAAAACATTCGTCTCGGCAACCCGAACGCCGCCGACGAAGAAGTAAAAGCGGCAGCCCGTGCGGCGCAGTGCGAGGAGTTTATCGCAAAGCTGCCGCAGGGCTATGATACGCCTGCCGGCGAAGCGGGCAAGCGGCTTTCGGGCGGCGAAAAACAACGCATAGCCATTGCCCGTATGATGTTAAAAAACGCGCCCATCGTCATTCTGGATGAAGCCACTGCCTTTACCGACCCTGAGAACGAGGATAAAATTCAGCGCAGTATCGCTGAGCTGACAAAAGGCAAAACCCTGCTTGTGATCGCGCATCGGTTGTCCACCATTCAAAACGCCGATAACATTGTCGTGCTGAAAAACGGAAAAATCGAAGCCGAGGGCAGGCAGCAGGAACTGCTTGAAGGCTGCCCGCTCTACCGCGATATGTGGCAGGCGCACATCGGCGCGAAAAACTGGGCGGTTTCCGCCGCAGAAAGGCAGGCTTAAGCAATGTTTAAAACCGTAAAACGCATCATCGACTGGTGCGGCGAATTCAAAGGAAAACTGTATCTCGGTTTTGTGATGACCTTCTTCTCACACATTTTCACGGCTCTGCCCCTGGGGCTTGCCGCTTACACTGTGGGGAAGTTGATTGAAGCGCAAAAAAGCGGGACGGCATTTGATACAGCTTGGATATGGAAGTCAATTCTCATTCAGATCGTGCTGGTCTTCTTCCGCTTTCTGTTTGACTATTTCCGTGCAAGACTGCAGGAACCGATCAGCTATCAGCTTACCGCCCGCGACCGTCTGGCGGTCGGCGATGCTTTAAAGCGCGTTTCGCTCGGCTATTTCGGGCAGATCAGCACCGGAAGTATTCTGAACTCTGTTACCACAGGTCTTTCCACCCTTGAAAATATGGGTATTCGTATGATAGATAACTTTGTGGGCGGCTATCTGAACTTCGTTGTCGTATTTGCTGCACTTGTAATATGCAGCCCCGTTACGGCGCTGATCGCACTTTCAGCCACTTTGCTTTCCCTTAGCTGCCTGCTCATCATTTCCCACTTCAGCCGCATCAACGCACCGGTCGAGGCGCAGGCGAACCGCGACCTGACCGGTGCGGTAATCGAATACGCCAGAGGGCTTGCCGTGGTGAAATCATTCGGCAAATCCGGCGCCGCTATGGAATCGCTGGCAAAGGCTGCGCATGACAGCAAAAAAATTCATCTGAAAATCGAATGGGGCTATCTTCCCGCCAACGCCGGACACCTGCTCGCCCTGAAATGCGGTTCGGTCGGGCTTGCACTTGCGGCGGCTTTGCAGTGCCTGCACGGCGAAATGGATTTTTCCATGATGCTGATGTTCGTGTTCTTCTCGCTCAGCATTTTCGCTGGTCTGGAGCCGATCAGCGACAGCGCCCACACCCTTGGCGTGATTGACGATGCTATGGATCAGCTTGACGCGCTGCGGGCGCACAATTACATAGATGCAGACGGCAAGGACGTAAAGCTTGACCGCTATGACATCGCATTCAAAAATGTCAGCTTCGGTTATGATTCACGGACGGTTCTGAAAAATGTCAGCTTTCAGATTCCAGAAAAAAGCGCCACTGCCATCGTCGGTCCGTCCGGGTCGGGCAAAACCACCGTTTGCAGCCTGATCGCCCGCTTTTATGACCCACAGGCGGGCACCATAACTGTGGGCGGGCACGATCTGCGGGAATTTACCTGCGACAGCCTGCTTGGCAACATTTCGATGGTGTTCCAGAACGTCTACCTGTTCCATGACACCGTTCGCGCCAATATCTTGTTCGGCAAGCCCGATTCTACAGAGGAGGAAATGATAAATGCGGCGAAAAAAGCCCGCTGCCACGAGTTTATTATGGCGCTGCCGGACAGCTACGATACGGTCATCGGCGAGGGCGGCGGCACGCTTTCGGGCGGCGAAAGACAGCGTATTTCAATAGCCCGCGCTATTTTGAAAAACGCACCTATTATTATTCTTGACGAGGCGACCGCGAGCATTGACCCCGAAAATGAGCACCTTATCCAGCAGGCATTATCCGAACTGACGCGCGGCAAAACCGTAATAACCATTGCGCACAGACTGGCTACCATCGAGCAGGCCGATCAGATCCTTGTCATTGACGACGGGAAAGTCGTGCAGCAGGGAACGCATGCCGAACTGGCGACCATCCCCGGAAAATACAAGGAATTTATCGACATCCGACGGAAATCGGAAGGTTGGAACATTGCAGAATAAAGGAGAAATCACTATGAATGAAACAAAAAAACTGAAGGGCAGAGACCTGATCACCATCGGCATTTTTTCCGCCCTGTATTTTATCTTGAACCTTGCAGCAATGATCACCGGATTTGTGCCGGTACTCTGGCTGCTGCTGCCGGGCGTTGCCGGAATTCTCACCGGCATTCCGTTTATGCTGATGGAATCAAAGGTACAAAAGCCGGGCGGATTGAAAGAACATTCACGACAGCGGATTGGACTTTTGCCATATGTGCCGAGTCACCGAATGGATGAAACAATTGGCACAGCAAGGATATATTCTGTTTGTCGTCACACACGATTATGAATTTTTGAACCGGGCGTGTAACTGCTATATTCAGATTGGAAAGCTCGGTGAATCAGCAAAATGAAACAGCGGCGGCGTTGATATTCAGCACCGCCGCTGTTTCATTCAAATAGATGCGTTGACAAATACAGTAACCCAAGTGTCGCCGAGAAATATGCAACTCTGCAATGCTGTTATGCCGCATAGAGAGAAGGGCAGCAAGAATTTTATTCCCTGCCGCCTGAACCATATCAGAACATCTGATCATCTGTTTTTCCCGACATTGAAAACTCTCAACGGTTCTGCTTATCTTCAATGGAATAAACGGATTTACGGGACACCTTTTCACCATAAGGCGTCTCTTTTTGTACGATACCGAGATTCATTAAATTCTTAATATAGATAGAACAAACATTGGTATCTTCACCCACCTTACTTGATATCTCTGACATACGGGAAGCTCCTGCAGCAATCGCAGTAATAATCGCTGTATAAATGGTAGGCTCACGCACCTCCTGTTTCAGGAGGTTTATCGGTTCTTCATACAGGAAAGAGATTGGATTCAAAAATGTGTTTTTAATATTGTCCTCAACGCTTAAAGCGTCGTTCATCTGCAACAAATATTGCGGAGTGCCGCCGATTGTAAATGCAAGATTATACCTTGCTCTTTTTTGCTTTACTAAAAATACTGCTGATTACATCGGCATTTTCCCGTTTCTTGGACTTATCCGGATGAGCACAGATATTAGCAGTAGCGGAAAAATCACTATGTCCAAACGCCATACCGCAGTCTGTGCCGCAAGTCCGGCGCTTTTTACAATAAAAAAGCGGCTGTCGTTTCCGATAGCCGCCGTGTGAATTAAACTGCTTTGTCAGCTGTTGTGCTTTTTCTTTTTGCTGACAACTGTTGTGCCTATAACAGCTCCGCCGCTGATAAACAGCAGAGCCGCCCACAGCATAAGGTTGCTGTTGTCGCCTGTCTTTGGAGACCTCGAATCGTCCTGATTCGATTTATCCGGCGTGGTATTGCCGCCGCTCTGAGCCGCTCTGATCTCAAACTCAGTGCTGCACTCGCCGTCGCTATAAACAACGGTCAAGGTATGCTTGCCGACCGAGAGCGTGCCAAGGTAATCTTTTTTCAGCGTAATGACCGTAGAGCCGGACGCGGCAATGTATTTATCTGCAGCAATGAAGGTGCCATCGACCTTAACGCCGGTAAACTTGGAAAAATCTCCGTTTGCTACAAACCTCAGCGTACCGTCGCTGTTTTGCGTCCAGGAACCGTTTGCACCCTCGGTGATTTTATATTCAGGCGTTGTGCCGGACGCCTGCGGCGTCATAGTAAGGTCGGTGAGAACCCACATAATACCGTCAGAACCGTCGCTCGTATCGCCTTCATAACGCTTATAATTCACAAATTCGCCGTTGATTTTCAGCTTGGTGTCGGGACCGAATACATAGCGATCACCATAAATAGTCGTTACATACACACCATAATGATAGGTCTTTCCGGCTTCAAAAGCGGTGAATTTGTTTTCATAGAAATTGCCGAAGTCGGTAGACATGGCGCCGGTTCTGCTGTCCAGCTCCCACCACTCGCACCGATATGCGTAGTTTGCACCGTCAGGCACCTTTCCGGTAAAGACAGGCTTGTCGCCGTCCTTGAAGCTGACGGTGACATCGTTGATTTCCACCACATCAATGACGGTGACGGTAGGCATACTAATCGTCTTAATGGAGGGAATATACATAGAACCGCCGACGAAAGGTGCCGATACTTTTTGCCCGTTCACGGTGATGACGGTTTCACTACTGAAGGAATATCCGTCCTTCGGCATCAGCATAAGGGAATACACATAGCTCTTGCCGCTTTCAAAGGCAGTGATGGTCGGCAGCGAGCCGTGTGAGCCGTTATCGGAATACCATGCGGCAACTGGTTGGTTGTTTTCAAACTGCTGCCAGCACTCGTAGGCAATCTCATATTTATCTATATCGCTCTCAGAAACCCATGCTGTTGCCCGCGGCGCATCGCCCGGCTGATAGTTGAATTTTGCGTTTTCAATCGCTGCCGCAGTGATGGCGCTTGGCTGGCTGGTTTGTTGCACAATCAGGTCATAAGTGTAATTATATTTCTGATATTGGTGCATATCCAGAAGCTCAGTGAAAGTACCGATCGCATCCGGATGCTCACTGAAATACTGCTTTGCTGCGTCTAAATCCGTGATAAACTCAACCGGATCACCGGACGTGGGAGTGAACGTATAAAAATCAGCACTTTCAAAATGGTCCAAAATCGACTGTACGCTCTCATTTTCGCGTGTAACAGTTCCCTTGTCTTGATACAGGGTTTCGATCTCGGTCTGAAGCTTTGCAAGTTCGGTCTGCAATGCGCCTACGCCGCCTTCCAGAAACTCCTCGGAGCTTTTCTTAACCTGTGTGGTTTCAACCACAGTACCATCCGAATCTTTAACGGAAACATTAGCGGTTACATTGACTTGTGTGTGATATGTGTGTTTGTTGTCCCTGAAGTACGTTACTCCCTGCGGAAGAAAATCCATCTCAGCCGCAAATGCCGACAGCGGCACCAGCGACAGCAGCAAGCACAGCGTAAGCAGAGCTGTCAGCAACTTGGTTTTTACGGTTGTTTTTTGCATATTGATTTGCTCCTTTCTGCGGAATCGACCGCAACAAAAACTCTGTCGGAGTTTGATTTCCCTTTTCGGTATCCTGTAGCTTCTCCTCAAGTTATATTTAAACACGTTAATTATACCATATACAGAGCCTAAATTCAGTATAATTTCAAAAGTGGCAATGGACACTTTTGAAAAGCATATGGAGCACCTCAATGAGAACAGAGCTTTTACCGTTTTATATTCCTTAACTTACAAGCGTTTTTTCTTTTTTCCAATTACAGTTATACCGATAGCAACGCCGCCGCTTGTGAAAAGTAATGCGATCCACAGCATACGGTCGCCGATATCGCCGGTCTTGGGAGACTTCGAATCATCCGGCAATTTAGCCGTTACGGCGTCTGCCTTGGTAATTTCCTTATTAGCATCGGCATTGCTGTAATACTTCCCGCAATCCTCGCAGTACCAATACTCGATATTGCCCTCGGCAGTCTTGGTCGCCGCCTTTGCCTCAATATGCTTGAGGTTTGAGTGATTATCCTTGTCAAACTCGCCATAGGCTTTGCCGCAGACTTCGCATACCGCTTTGTTCTTGCAGGTCGCCTTTCCTCCGGTGTGATTAGTAATCACCTTGCCGCAGTAATCGCAGATATGATTCTTATCCGTATCCTCGTGGTTAGAAATTGTCTTACCGCAGTAGTCACAGATATGATTTTTATCCGTATCTTTGTGATTTGAAAACACCTTACCGCAATAATCACAGATATGATTCTTATCTGTATCCTCGTGATTTGAAAACACTTTGCCGCAGTAGTCGCAGATATGATTCTTATCCGTATCCTCGTGGTTAGTAATCGCCTTACCGCAGTAGTCGCAAACGTGATTCTTATCCGTATCCTCGTGGTTAGTAATTGTCTTACCGCAGTAGTCACAGACGTGATTCTTATCCGTATCTTCGTGGTTAGAAATTGTCTTACCGCAGTAGTCACAGATATGGTTTTTATCCCCATCGGCACAATTATCCGTTTCGGTGAATGTGCATCCGTCCACCGTGCATTCGCGGGTATGCGTACCGTCGCCGTTCGGTTTCCATTTGTCGAAGGTGTGCCCGTTATTGACCGTTACGGTCATTTCGGCGGTGTTGCCGGCCTTATCGGTGACGATAATTTCCTGCTTACCGTTCGCCGGAGAGAGAACAAAGCTGCCTGTTTCGTAAAGCGTAACCTCCGTGCCGTTTACGGTAATGGTAACGGTATCAACATACTTTTCGTCAATAGTAACGGTCTGCGCCTCGCAATAGGTCTTGCCGTTCTCTACGCCCTTGATAATGGGGCTTGTGCCGTCAAGCACGATGCCGTCCGAGCAGATATATCGACCGTTTCCCGCAGCGTCGACCAGCAACACATATATAACATACTCGTGATCGGGATCGATGCTGAAGGAGCCGTTATACTCAGTAAAGATCGCGTCTGCAAGCTCAAGCATTGTCAACTTCCGACCGGACAGCAGATATTCGACCTTAACCTTCTCGCCGCTGTTGTCGGCTGCGGTGATGGTAACGGTTTGGGTTTCCTTAAAGAACAGCCCGAAGGTTATTTTATTTAGCAGCTGATTCCATCTGTTCGTGCCGATAACAATCTCGCCTGTCGGGCTTTCGATATCCCGCCACTTGGCTTTAAGGGTAATGCTTTCCACGCTGTCGTCTTTTGCAAGCTCGGCATAAGCAGCATCGGCTGCAAAGGCATCACCTTTATATGTCCATCCGATAAATTCATAGCCCTTTTTCGTGGGGCTTGCAACGCCGTCAAGCACCTTGTCGGTCCACTTCATATTTGTTTTGTCGGCGATCTCACTGCCGCCGTCCGAGTTGAACCTGACCGCATAGCCCGATTTCTCGTTCCACAAGGCTGTCAGTGTAATTTCCGTTACGCTGTCGTCTGCCGCAAGATCGGAATAAATGGTATCGCCGGTAACGGTCTTATCGCCGTATTTCCATCCGGCAAAGTTATAGCCGTTTTTCGAGGGACTTGCAACGCCATCAAGCACCTTGTCGTTTCGTCCGACGATTTTACTGCCGATATCAGAGCCGCCGTCGGTATCATAGCTCACGGTATAGCGGTTGACCGTAAGGGTTGCCGCGTCCGAACGCCATGTGCCCACATAGTCGTCGTTTTTGGCGTTTCTTGCGATACAGCGGTAAATATTGCCGTTTAACTCGGTCGTCGTTTCGCAGGTGACGAACGTGGTCGTCCACACATTTTCTCCGTTTACCGTTTTCGATGAAAGTGATGCCGTTCCGTCGGCTTCGGTGACATCGGAGTATGTTTCTCCGCCGTCCCTGCTCACCTGCCAGGTCACCTCAACGCCCGCGGGATTTCCCTCGGTAATGGACGTTGTGAAGGTAGCCTTTTCGCCGACATTTACGGTCGTATCGCTGATGGAACCGTTAAATTTCGGCTGATAATATACCGTAAGCCGTGCCGCATTGGAAACTGCCGAGCCGTATTCGTTTGATACAACACAGCGTACAAGTTTCCCGTTGTTTTCTTTCTCCACCTTCAGACCTGTACTATCTGTTGTTTCGTATGGAATATCAACGAAGGTTCTTCCGTTATCGCTGCTTATCTGCCACTGATATTTAATATCGCTGCCCGATGCAGTAACATTGAAGAGGTACTGCCGGCCAATTACAATAATAATTTCTCCGGGCTTTGCCGGCTTTGGCTGTTCCGGCGCTTCGACAACACCGCCTTTCGGATGCTCTGTTATTACCGGAATTGATTCGGAGATATTGATGGTCACCGGCCCCAGAATGGTCGTGCCCACCCGTTTGTAATTCATATAGGTATGCACCACGGCCCGGACCAGCATGCCATCCATGTCGGCAGTGATCATCGGCTCGTAGGTGCTGTTTTTCCCAAAGATGGAGGGTATCTCGTTCCACGATTCTCCGTCCATGCTGGTTTGCCAATAATATTGCATCGTAATTCCTTCAGGGAGCGTAGGGTGAAGCACCTCAAATTTCGCCGTCTGTCCGGCCACATAGCGCTCCGGCGCCCGAAGCTCCGGCTGATCCATGTAGATGGTGGCGTCGTAGGTGTAGGTCTCTGTGGTTCCGCCCCAAGCGTCTTCTGCGTTTGTGTATGTCACCTTAGCCCGATAGATGTAGCCGTTCTGATCCTCGGTCACACTGGGAATGGTGTAATTATAGTTGACTCCGCCCATATTGCCGTAGCTGTATCCGATCTGCTTAAAATTCTGCCCGCCGTCGGTGCTCAGGAACCACAGCACTGAGGTTACATATTGGTTCTGCATATCCGTAGGCATTTGGTTCTCAATGGCGGAGAGCGTCAGCCGCTCGCCCTCCTGAGCCACCACTACCCCGTTGCTGCGCATATTCAGGTGCGGCCCCTCCGTAAACACATTGGTGCCGAACCGCAGCGCCAGACAGTCCTTGTGCTTGTTTTCGTTGGGATCGTTCACCCGCAGCCGCAGCACCCGGTCGCTCCGATCAAGCCAAAGGTAGACCAGCCGCTCGTTGTTCTCTCCCCGGTGAAACAGCCCCGCTTTCAGGTTCACCGTGTCGTATTCGCCTGTCTTCGTAATGGTTTTGATTTGAATCGGCTGGGTATACCGCTCCTCCGTTTCCACCGTGTAGACGAACTTGTGTACGGCGTTGCCGTTTCCGTCCACGGTGTTGCCGTAGTCGGGTATATCAATGTTGCCGCCGTTTATTACCACTTGCACGGATTTTTCCACCGTGCCGCTGACGGTGCCGCCGTTAAAGGTCACGGTGCCAGTGCCTCGGACATCCAGCCCCGTGATGTTGGCGGTGGTCCCGTCTATCTCCAGGCTGCCGCCCTCCAGCCATATAGGCTTGGTGAAGGTATAGTTTTCCCCCTGCTGCATCGTCAGCTTCAACGTGGCGCCCGACTGCACCGCCATTTCCGGGATGGCGCAGCCCGCGTTCACCAGCGGGTCCAGCGTGTAGGTCCCCGGCTCCGCTGTCAGCTTCAGCTCCAGATCCGAGGCCACAATGTCCTTCAGCTCCAAGGTTTCATAAATAGGAGTCGCATCGGATTTATCCGTGTAATAGGACCAGAACGGCATATCCCCGCCCCCTCTTTTTTCCGAAAAGAGGGTAATGCTGTTGTGCTTCTTCCCTGTCAGCTCTACAAAATCCGAATATTTACTGTACAGCTGTGGAGGATTTACATAAGCTGTACGGGTCATCTTTACATGCGGCCCCGCTATGACCATCCGGTTATCCGGTATGGCTCTGGCGTTTTCCACTCGCTTCCCGTTGGCCATACCCACGCGCATCACGCCGTCTCCCTGGAAGTAGATGCTTCCGCGCCACAAATCCTCCCAGCTATCGGCAACATCGCTGGTGTAGAAACCATATTCGTTCTGTGCTTTCTTCCCTTCGGCTCGCTCAAAGAACACATCCACTTCTCCGCCATTGTTTATTTCCAGACGCTTGCAATAAAACGCCTTGGTCTCGCCGTAATCTTCAACGGAATAGTCATATTCATTAATATATGAACCACTCCTCTTGTAGAAATACGCAGTTATGATCCCGCCGTCAACGGTGGCCACGCCACCCACATAGAGAGAGGAGATACAGTTGGAATTGGGAAGGTTGTGAAGAAAACCCACTCTTTCCCAAGAGCTGCTCTTAGCCACAGAACATGTGACCAAGTACGAGCTCTCTCCCACATACAGCTTGCCGCGGGTCGACATAGCCGCCTGACCCTGGATGATGTCAGTGGTGCGAGCATTGACGAGGGTGCCCGCTCCCTCTATCGTTATGTCACCGCAGGCGTAGATGCAGGTGCCCTGGCTCACGGCTTCCACTGTGACACTGTCTTTTATGGTCAGTTTTTTGCACTCGATGGCGTTCTCGTGGGTCTCGATCTTCAATATGGCTCCGCGATTTCCGGTGATGGTCAGGTTGGTATTGGTGGCGTAAATGCCGTAGTAGGCCTCTTTATATTTGGTGCAATTCTCGTAGGGGAAGGCCTCGTCGCCCAGGTAATTCTTATCCCCCTCCAAGCGAATGGTCAGGTCATGCACGCTGGTGTCTACATTGATCAGCCCAAAGAGGGAATATTTGTCAAAAAGCGCCGATATTTTCGTCCCGATGGTGCCTATTTGAAAGTTCCGCAGGGTCAGCGTGTAGGTGTTCGGGTCAAATTCCCAGCCGTCCTTCCGGCTTATTTTTTGGGAAGATGTGATTTCCTCCCCCAATATCCACACCCCGTAGCGGGCGTCCTCCGCAAACACCGTGGTCGGCACAATGCAGAGTACCATACAAAGGGTGAGCAGGATACTGAGTATTCGTTTCTTCATGCCAAATCTCCTTTCATGACCTTATACAAAACTCTTTTTCCTTTTCAGTACAATGTATAAGATCAAGCCGAAGTTGCCGAGCAGCGCCAGTCCCGCAATGATGCCGACGGCAATTAAAGCGGGTGAAGCCGCAGATGTGTTTCCGGAGCTTGCGGGAACGGCTGTATCCACCGCCGCCTTCATACCGGTATCTTTTTCCCCGATCCACCAGTTGCCGTTTTCACCGATAAAGGGAGTCATGCCGTCCTTACCGTCCGCACCGACAACCTTGCCGAGATTGACCGTTTTGCCGTCGGTGTAGGTGAGAATAAGCTCGCCGTTTGCATTGATCTCCGCTTTGGCAATTCCGACTCCGTCCTTACCGTCTTTTCCGTCTTTACCGTCAGCACCGCTTGCGCCGTTAGCGCCGTTTGTTCCGTCCTTGCCGTTCTGCCCCGGTGCGCCGGTCTCTCCGGAATCGCCCTTTTCGCCTTTATCGCCCTGTTGTCCTGTGGCTTTAACGCCGAGGGATACCCATGTCTGACCGTTGTCGTAGGAGATATACCAGAAGTTATCATCACCTATTTTCAGCTTAGGCGTTACACCGTCTTTTCCGTCCTGTCCGGGCTCACCCTTGTCGCCTTTGTCACCCTTATCTCCCGTGTCGCCTTTATCGCCTTTATCGCCTTTATCGCCTTTGTCGCCCTTTTCGCCTTTCAAATCCGACAAGGCAATCAAATTTTTCCAAACGGAATCGTCGCTGTACCTCCACTGCACAAATCCGTTATATACCCGCAGCTCGATTTGCTTTCCGTCCGCACCGTCATTTCCTGTCAGTTCGGCAAGCGAGACAAGATCGCGGTAAGCGTCGTCGCTCTCTCCCGCATAACGCCACTGTATGCTGCTGCCGTTGTTGCGGAATTCTATCTCTCTGCCGTCGGCACCCGCAAATGTGGAGAAGGTTTTGGTGTTGGACAGCGCCGACACTAATCCGTTGCTGCCCACGGTAGAAACCGCAAAGGTATAGGTGGTATCCGCTTGAAGCGAAGGGTAGGTATAGGAAAGAGTTTCCGAAGAAAGCGGCGTTTCGGTCACGCGCTCAAACTCACCGTCGTCCATACGCATCCAGATATGATATCCGGCAAAGGGACGTCGGCTGTCTTCCGTCGGCGCTTCCCATGTAATTTTGGCACTTTGATTATCCGTTACGGACACACCGGTCAGCGTAGGTACGGGCGATGCGGCACGAAGATTTGTCAGCACATAGCCGAACACGGGAATTTTCTGATCGCCTGCCGTCCATGTACGCATACCGAAATCCCACGTAAAACCGTATTGACTCGAAACGTCATAGCCGATTCCATAGGAGGACAGAAGCGAACGGCGGTCGATATTGTTGACCGTGCCGCTGGCTCCGCTGCTCTCGGTTGTGGTGTAGACCGTGCCTGTTGCTTTACTGTAACTCAAATCGATTACAAAACCCATATTGAAAGCGTCTACACCCCATGTATTTTTCATCGAGGCGGAGAATCCGTGCGCCATTTCAATGCCCTCGGCGTGCTCGCTGGAGACGGTCCAGTCGTTTGTGATACTGCTCGCGCCGAAGCCGAGCTCATATTTTTGCTTACTAAGCGACTCAAATTTCGTCACCGAATCGTCGGTTGAGCCGGGATTCGACCAATAGGCGAACGGGTCACCCTCGGCATTCTCCGGTAAAACAGAGTTGGTCAGTATCGGCAGAGCCTTCGCCTTTCCCGCTGCAATATCTTTCTTGTAGGTTTCGTTATACAGCACCGCAAACTCATCGTAATATTCACGGTCAAGCATGGTGTATACCGGCTGACCGGGGATCATCAATGCGATGGTATTGTCCCCGCTTAAGTCAAACTTTCCCTTTTCGGTGTCATAGACCGAATAATAATATGTCGTTGCCGGCACACGGTACAGCACCACGGAATCGTTGCCGCCGGCATTAAAGGATACGCTGTATTCCTTTGAAAGGGTAGCCTCGGTGCTCTTGGTAAAGTCCATGGTATATCCGAGCGTCGCCTCGTATCTCCACACCTTCATATCTCCCTGCACGACGATGGACGCGCCGAAGGAAGTGTTGTGCGATGAGGATTTCGTGTCCGAATAGCCTGAGGAGAAGGTATATGTGGTGGAACCGTCGGAAAAATCGAGGTCATAGTCGCCGATCTCCGAAAAATAGGGAGCCGCCTGAAGCACCGCCTGCACCTGCGCGTCGGAATAGCCGTAGCCCTTGCCCTCATAGCGGGCAAACAGACCGTCCTTGTTCACATCTCCCGCAAGCAGTATGCAGTTATACGGCATATCCCACGCAAGGTCGACGTCGTGGCACAGCTTTGAGTATTCGTCATTTTCGGCAGTCGCCGTATACTTTCCTGCGACAGAGAGCGTGCCGCTGCCGAAGTCCTCGCCGTAGAACACATCGGTAAAGAGGTCGAATTTGCGCGCATTTTTGGTGCCGTCCTGTCTTTCGGCGGCAAGCGCGATCACCTGCTCGCGTCCTTCCTTGTTGTGGTCAAAATTGCCGGCGATGGCATCCTGATAATACCACCACCATTTAGCACTCTTATTCTTCTCGCGCCAGGTATCGCACAGAAGATTGAGACCGCCGTTTTCCTGCACCTCGTAGAGGGCACCGCCGATGAAGACCTGTTCGGGCGTGCCCCTTCCGTTGATGGCAACGCCGGTCATAGCGGGTTTCGGCTTCACGCCGTTATTGTTCGTTCCGCCTGCCGTGTAGCTGCTCATCGCGATCTTCTGAACATTTGTGATCGCGTCGTTTTCGCTGTAATATACGGCATATCCCATATTCGAAGCATCGGCATCCGAATTGGCGAGAAAACCGTAGGTCTTTTCTTCCTTTACTTCGTTGTAATATCCCGCAACGACGATCTCTTCATATCCGTCGCAGTTGACGTCTGCCGCCGTGATGTTCGGGAAGCGGATATGGTCATAGTACCTGTTGCCGTCCTCTTTCTCATCCTCACGGTTTAAGGTCATCAGCTTTTTCTGTGATATTTTCTTAAAAGTTCCGCCGCTGTTTTTATACACCGTCAGCTTTGAGACAAAAAGGGCGTAAGCATCCGCCGGAACGCCGGGGAGCCCGGGCGCCATACCGCTGCTGTAAGGAAGCGGCTCGGCGACACCGGCGACTACCGCAAGCTCATCACAGCCGTCGCGGTCGATGTCGACCGAAACGAGCGACTTCGTGATCTGATCTCTTTCGTATTCGGTCGTTTCCCAACCGCCGAAATAGGTATCCGCTCCCGCGAAGGATCTTCTGTAAAACTTCTGTTCACCGGCAATGCCCGTTCCGGCAATGCCCCACAGATCATCACTGCCGGCATAGGTGATAACGGCGGTCATCTTGCCGTCGCCGTCATAGTCGCCCGCCGTGACATTGAAATAGTGGCGGAATTCCTGATACTCCAGCTCGCCGTAATCGGTCTTGCACGCCCACTTCGGCGCGTCGGCAATTATTTTAAGCTCGGAGCGCTTGTCGGTTACAAGGTTCTGCACCCAGTAGCAGACTTTCGCCGTGTTTTTGGTATTATCCATATTGCAAAGACCGACAAAGACAGCGTGATCGTTTCTGCCCGTACCGAGCGGATCGTAAGCCAAACCGACAGCGAAAGCTACATTATCTACCGATGAAACGCTGTATGTACCGCTTTTAGACTCGATAATATTCTTTCCGAGTGTCAGATTGTCATACACCTTGGTGTGATCCTTTGCGTCTTCGTTTTCCGCATTACGGTAGCTGTAAATAATCGGCTCATACCACGGGGTGATGGCAAAGGGCTGCCCCTTCTTTGTGCCGTATGGGTTGCTTTCATCCTTCTCCCATCCGGCAGGTGGAGTTGTGTCGGGCGTGAGCAGTGCGCTGTATGCACCCGATACAGATGCGCCCGGATCGGCGTAACTCATCACAGGTGAAACGGCACCCATCACCATGCATAATGTCAGCAGGATACTGAGTATTTGTTTTTTCATTTCTTGCTACCTCCGTTCATGTATTGCGAGCGGTATTTATCTGCAAACAGGGCGACACCCTGCTTTAAAACCTCCATTTGGGATTTTAAATAGTATTCGTCCTCAAACATAGCGTAATGTACGCAGGCGCGGACGAATATAAAAATAAGCGGCGTTATAGTCGTATACGGTATGCCGATTTTCGGCTCCAACAGTTTAGCATATGCGGTATAACGCTCGTTTACGCCCTCAAAAAACTTCTTCCCGTACTCCATATACTTAGGCAGCGTATATACCTGATACATAAGCCGATATTTCTTGCCGTGCTTTTTTGCCGTCCAGTACGGTATTTCCTCAATAAATCGCATAGCGTCCTTTGGGTCGGTCGGCGCTTTTTTCATAAAGTCGTCCTCGACCTTTGCCATACAGTAGGCAGTCGATTCAAGGATCAGTTCATCCACACTGTTAAAATACGAGTACAAATTTCCCGTAGTGCAGCCGCACGCCGCCGCCAAAGCCTTAATGCCCGTGCCCGTTAAACCGTTTTCGGCATAGCATTCAAAGCATTTTTCCATCATTTCGCATTTGCGTGCGTTGTGCTGTTCCTCTGTTGCCCGCATATATACCACTTCCTTTTTGATAACTAACTAATCAGTTAATTATAGTATAGCATAGTATTGTGATATTTTCAAGAGCAGTATGCAAAATCAGTACAAAAATGCGGAAAAATCTTTTTCGCAGTTCTGCCGCAACGAAGCCCTTGAAAACCAAGCGTTTTCAAGGGCTTTTCTCTATACTTCGAAATCCTCAGCACGGATTTTACAATGTAATAATAAAAAACGGCACGGTATTAAACCGTGCTTCAGTCTGTCGAAAAAGTCCAGTAAAAGCTGGGCTTTTTCGCATATATATGG